>Ga0307378_10001712_pt1 | contig 34988 bp, 33 predicted proteins | sample UN1MG_FD_202238 | JGI IMG/M metagenome (GOLD analysis project Ga0307378, IMG submission 202238) | Soil microbial communities from Risofladan, Vaasa, Finland - UN-1 | ecosystem: Environmental > Terrestrial > Soil > Coastal area > Acid sulfate soil | place: Finland: Risofladan, Vaasa | collected... | reverse complement strand
TTGTGTAGCAAACATAGCAACATCCCGATTATCAGTAGTAATAGCTCCACCATCGCCATACCCACCCAATATTTTAAAAGGATAAAAACTCCAACATCCTGTCAGCCCCCAGGACCCTGCCATCTTCTTTTTACCTCTGGTTTCTGATCCCTGATCTCTGATCTCTGCCCCCTGATTTCTGATCTCTGCCTCCTGCCTCCTGCCTCCTGACTTCTGATCTACAATACTTGATCCCAGGCTCTGGCATGCATCCTCAATCAGTACAAGATTATATTTTTCAGCAATCTCAATAATTCTCGGCATGTCCGCCATGTATCCACTAAGATGCACTGGAATAATCCCTTTTGTCTTATCAGTAATAACTTCTTCTATTTCGTCAATATTGATGTTAAAATCCTTACTAACATCAACTAATACCAGCGTAGCACCGACATTAACGACAGCGGAACAAGTAGCAACAAAGGTATGAGCCGGCACGATTACTTCGTCCCCCTGTCCGATACCGGCAGCTCTCAATGATAAATGCAATGCATCATAGCCACTATTAAGTCCTACAGCATACTTTGTCCCAACAAAAGCTGCAAGATTCTTCTCAAAACTCTTAAGTTGTCCTCTATCAATCAAATCACCTTTTGACATAACCTCAAAATAGGCGGCATCAATTTCATCTTTGATAGACCGATAACCTTTCGCCGGATCAACAAACTTCACTTTGTATGTCATCTGCTTCCCTCTTTCTTAATCAAATTCTCGTTATTATTGACTTAACAGATTTGATAATATTTTCACTGGAAATATAAAAAGCTTTTTCAAGTTCAGAACTGGCTGGCGCCGGACAATCTGGAAGAGTTAGTCTGGCAATAGATGCTTTGAGATATTCAAATATATTTTCGGAAACCAATGCAGATATCTCTGCTGCGATGCCAAAAGACTTCCAGCCACCATCAACAATGAGAAGTCTACCTGTTTTCATAACAGATCTAAATATTAAATCCTGATCAATCGGTTTTACAGTACGAAGATCTATAAACTCGACATCTATGTCATCTTTTGCTAATTCCTGAACAGCTATCATAGATTCATGTGCCATATATGAAACAGAAACTAAGGTCAAATCCTTACCCTCTCTTCTGATATTACCCTTTCCTATTGGAACTTCATAAATTTCCTCAGGCACCTCGCCTTCTAGGTCATACAACCACCTGTCATCAACAAAAACAACAGGGCTATTATCCCTAATCGCAGCAATCATCAAGCCTTTTGCATCATAGGGCGTTGAGGGCATAACAACTTTTAATCCTGGAATATGTGCAAACAACGCATGCAATGCCTGGGAGTGTTGTGCAGCTTGTTCTCCACCACGATTAATAATTCCCCATATTACGACCGGTACAGATACTCGACCTCCATTCATATAGTGCCAATTTGCAGCCTGGTTAATAATTGGATCAAATGCATAGAACATAAAATCCATTCTTGGATGTATCACTACTGCCCGCATACCAGCGATAGATGCACCGACAGCAGCCCCGGTTATCGCATTTTCTGAAACAGGGGTGTCGATAATACGTTCAGGCCCAAACCGCTCAAGCAATCCTGTACAGGTACTTCCAACATACCAGGGGCTTTTCACTCCCTGTCCTAGAACAAAAACTGAATCATCTATTTCCATCATTTGGCTTAATGCTTCATTAATAGCAAAGCCATAACTTAATTTTTTAGTTTTTAAAGACATATCTAAATAACTCTCCTTTTTGTGGACATGGGGATTTCAAAGCTATTTTAAAATTATTTTGCACTTCTTGTTCAATTTCTTTTCTTATTTTCTTTAAAATATCTGAAGAAAAAATTCTTTTATCTAATAAAAACTTCTCGTATTTCATAATAGGGTCTTTTTTCTTCCATAATTCCACTTCCTCATCCGAACGAATATCTTTATGGGTTCCCTGAATATTATCATCAGGCCCTACATGTCCCCTGAGGCGGTATGTCCTAAATTCAAGAAAAACCGGTCCATCGCCTCTTCGGCATTTATCAACTGCCTTTCGCCCCGCATTATAGACCTTTAACACATCATTTCCATCAATCACATCAGTCTCAATTCCAAATGGTTTGGCGATTTCGTATATATTATTTTTATTACGACATTCTAAGATTGGCATATGGGTTGCATATAGGTTATTTTCACATACGAAAACAATAGGCAGTTTTTTAAGAGCAGCAAAGTTTAGTGACTCGTATAAAACACCTTCGCCGGTAGCACCATCTCCAAAAAAACTTACCGTTACCCTATTATCTTTTCTAATAAAAGAAGCTAAAGCAGCACCAACAGCAAGTGAAATAGTGCCGGCAACAATCGGCGCTGCTCCCATTATCCCTAACTCAGGATCAACCAGATGCATTGATCCACCTCTTCCCCGAGAACAACCGTCCTCTCTACCAAAAATCTCTGCGATAAGAGAAACCATATTTCCACCCTTTGCCAGATAGTGTCCATGGGATCTATGTGTCCCAAAAATATAGTCTGTTTTTTCTAGGGCTGCACAAACTCCGGTTGCAATTGCTTCTTCTCCAGAATATAAATGTACCGGACATTTAATCTCTTTATTTAAAATAGGTTCAACAAAACTTTCCTCACAATACCTAATGCGAAGCATTGTTCTGTATAGTTTTTCATGCAATTTTTTCGAATACTCCATCAAATCCTCTTTTATTATTTTGTTTTATACACGAAAATATTATTTAACAAAAATTGTTTTTAATGTCAGTAAAATTATTTTCATGTCATTCAAGAATGAATGTTCTTTGACATACTTAAGTTGAAGTTTCAATTTTGTTGGCCTTATCTTTTCCATATATGCTTTCTCCGGTTCTGGACTCCCTGCTAATATTGAACCCTCATCCGGATTCCAAATAGATGCCCAATCTGTTATTCCGGGCCTGACCGTAAGGATGCTTTTCTCTTCCTCAGTAAACATGTCAACATAGTGTTTTACTTCAGGACGAGGGCCAACAATGCTCATCTCGCCCTTTAACACATTTATTAGCTGTAGCAGCTCATCCAGCTTATACTTCCTCAAGAACTTGCCCACCTTAGTGAGTCTTGGGTCATCATCAGAAGTGGAGGGACCGCCTAATTTTTCTGCATCAGCAACCATAGTACGAAACTTGAATATCCTAAAAAGTTTTCCATGCAGGCCAACACGTAATCCGCGATGAAACGCTGGCCCGCCGTCATTGGCCTTTATTATAAGGACAATAAAAAGAAAAAGGGGAGTAAAAAGTAAAAGCCCGCAAAATGCTAAGATTATGTCAAAAACACGTTTCATAATCAAATTTCATAATTCAAACAACACAAAAAACATATTATTCTTATTTACTACAACCCAATTTGTAATATCCAAAGCTTTTAATCTAAATTCGCTGCACAATAAATTACTTTATGGACTTTGTTAGGTTTGTCTGAATGTATCCTGTCCGGCTCAGTATACTCTGTTGTTTCGCTGTCTATTTCCGAAGGCATTTCCGCTAACTTACCAAAAACAATTCTTTTCAGCAACTTTTTCGTACCCATTGTCTTTGGCACAACTCTCAACATTACAGCCAATTTCTTAACAGGTCTTAGGATCCTCTGTCGTATCGATATACTATTAACAGAATTATAGCCGAAAAATTCTGTCTTGAACTCATATTTTGAAAAAAGTTCGTGCAATTCCATAACTCCATAATATTTATAACTATTAGGACTTGGATTAAAATCATATAAATCCTTATTTGCAGTTGCAATCAATACTCTTCCGCCATGACGCAAAACCCTTGCGCATTCACTTACAAACTTTTCAGCATCAGATAGATAATAAATCGCCTCGAATAAAATAATCACTTCCTTTGATTCATTCTCAAATGGCATATCCTGTGCATCAAACTGTATAAGAGGAATACGTTCTCCATAATATTTCCGCGCAAAAAATAGAATTTTATCAGAGTAATCCCCTGCTTCAAGACTCCTTACAATTCTAGCTAGATAACCCAATCCTTGCCCTGACCCACATGCAGCCTCAACAACATCTTTTCCAGCACAATATTGACCAGCCCAATAGTAGCGGTTACAAAGCCGGTCTATCTGTTCCTGCGTAACATCTTCACCAGCAATTTCGGTTACTGACACGTAATCTCTATCCACTACAGCTCCCCTATTTTCCTTTGCATACCGCAATCAGTTTTCGTCTTTTGGTTTAATCAGTTCAAATGTAAAAATCCACGCCATGAGTCTCACAATTGGTATCCGAGTCAAAAAATTATCTATCCAATTAAGAATTGGCAATGCAAACATCATATAAGGAGCAAGTATACTCACAATGTGCCAATACTTTATATTCTTCACTTGGAAAAATCTCTTGGCAAACCGTATATCATTCAAACTCAAAATATGATGCTTTTCCCAATCTGTACGCATTTTTGGGGTAATATATCGATAAAACTTAATTGCAGGGTTGTAATCCAATGCTTCGACTGCAAGTATTTTCCCTCCAAGGCTTAATATACGACGCAATTCAGGGAAAGCATAAGATAGATCAAGATGGTGTAACATACCACTACAAATAACAACATCTATGGAATCATCAGGGAGCATAGTATTCTCAGCATCCGCTTGAATAAAATAGGTGTTTTTATCTACACCTATTTTCTTCGCTTCTTGTTTTGCATTCTCAACCTAAACTGGGCTTATATCTAAACCAATTGCTAATTTACTTCCTTCTTTAGCTGCTTTTATTGCATTTCCCCCATTACCACACGCATAATCCAAGAAAACTCTATTCATAACATTTTCTTTAATCCACGCGTCCACATATGCTTTTGATAAGCCTGTTGCTTTATAATATTTCCTATTCCCATAATATTTTTTATAATTGTCACCATGCAATGATTCTAGCCGTGAAGTATTACGATCTTTATCATGAAATTCAAGCTCTTTCTTTTTCCTTTCACTCAGACTATCTAACCATTGCTAGTTTGATGTCTTTTCGATTTCTTTTAATCTTCTTTTTAGAGCCTCAATATTCATTATATGCTCCTATTTTGTTCTCCAAAGAATTCTTCCACTCAACCACCTTTTCGATATGATTTGCATATTCATCATAAATTTTATCAGCATCTCCATATTTTTTAAAAAATTCCAACGAATTATTGGACATCTCGCCATGCAGAGCGGGATCAGAGGCAAGCCGTTCGATACAGGCATACAAACCCTCTAGGTCGCCTGGAGAATAATTCAGGCCAAATTGATACCGGTCTACTAGTTCAGCCATTTCCCCTTCCAATGAATTAATAAGAGGAAGACCGGCAGATAAATATTCAAAGGGTTTATTTGGCATCGTATTTTCAATGCTTCGACATGGAACAAGTCCAACATAGGCTATCTTTAAAAGAGATTCCATTGCTTTTTTATTGATCCATCCAGGTAATATAACATTTTCTAATCCTGAAGCTTTTTTACTAATCATTTCAAACTGTTCACCAGTACCCGCCACCACAAAACAAATATCAGTTCTTCCTGATTCTTGAAAACGTCTGGCCACATCCAGAACAAGCTCCAACTCGTAAGAAATTCCAAAGGTTCCAATAAAAATAAATGCTTTTTGGTCTTCTTTCCCTTTTAGCCAATCAGATATATACAGCTTTTGGTTTAAATTTTTAGCTTTTTTAGCATAGGCATTGTAACCATGATAGAACACCCTGTCAAAGGGGCATTGTAATCTTCCAGCCTTATCCAGACCCCATTGGAGATAACCTCTTGAAACCGCTGCCAAGGCATCAGCTCTGCTCAGCAAAGCGGTAAGCAGTTTAAAATCACGGGCCAAAACCAGTTTTCCCAATCTGTACAAACCCAAATTCTTAATACGGTTAAGAAAAATATCGGGCCAGAGATCCCGAATATCGACTATAAACGGTATCCCGTTTTTGTGTGCATAACACGCCGCTTCGTACGCCAGCAAATGATCCGGCATTGCGGCCACTATGATATCCGGTTTTGGGAATCTATCTGACTGCAATCGGAATTTTATAGCCACAATCTGATGATCAATATAACGTGCCAGCGAAACATTTTTGCGGTACCTGCAGCCTCGAAGAACCCTGACAGTATATCTTTCAGCAATATTAAAATTCCTATCTCTCTTTGATATCATTACCTTTCGCTGATGTTCAAAAGTACTGGCCCACCAAAGCACACTATGTCCCCGTTCTAATAATTTATCCGCCAGAACAGCTGTACGCATCTTGCGTACACCACTTCGTATAGGAAGCTGTTCACCTGTTTGAATAATCCAGACATTCATCGTTTTCTATGATATTTATTAATACAACCAGTTATATGCCAAATGAAATCAGAAAGTAATTTTAGCAATATAAATACCTAGGATTAAATCCGTGGGCATCTATTCTTTTAAGAGAGTTTCAACAATTTTATAAGCTGTATTTCCATCTCCATAGAGGTTTGTCTTATGTCTTCTTAAAGGAATTAAAATATGTCGAATTTTTCTAGCTACAGCTAAAGCATTTTCTGGGGGTTGGATATAATTCCAATCCAATTCAACAAGCTCAACCCATTCAGTTTCATCTCTTAAAGTCACACAAGGAACTTTATAGAAAAAAGCTTCTTTTTGCACGCCTCCAGAATCAGTTGCTATTAGGCGTGAGTGCTTTTCAAGCATTATCATATCAAGATAACCTACAGGGGGAATTATTTTTAAAATATTTTCAACTTTTGAAAGCAGCTTTATAGATTCTAGAGCTTTCTTTGTGCGTGGGTGAATAGGAATTACTACTGACATTTCTTTAGAAACTTCCATTAATCCATTAAAAATCGCCTTTAATCTCAATGAATTATCAGTATTTTCTGCCCGATGAATTGTAGCTAAAATATAATTCTTAGATTCAATATTTAAATGCTCTAAAATTCTACTTGTGTATTCTGCCTTTTTTCCGTAAATAAGCGCAGCATCGTACATCACGTCACCCACATGATGGATGCGTTTTTCTGGAATTCCTTCCTTTAAAAGATTATCCACTGCGACCGCAGTAGGAGCAAAAAGCACATCTGCGGCATGGTCAGTAAGTACTCTATTGATTTCCTCTGGCATCTCTCGGTTAAAGGACCGCACTCCTGCCTCCACATGAGCTATTGGAATTCTAAGCTTTACTGCCCCTAGTGCTCCTGCCAAAGTAGAGTTAGTATCACCATATACAAGCACCCAATCAGGTTTTTCTTTAATCAACACCTTCTCGATAGCTTTAAGCATAAGTCCGGTTTGGACTCCATGGCTTGCAGAGCCAATTCCAAGATTATATTGAGGTTCTGAGATTTCTAACTCATCGAAGAACACATGACTCATGTTGTCGTCATAATGTTGTCCAGTGTGAACTATGATTTCTTCTACTTCTGATTTATTTTGTAGAACTCTGGAAATTGTTGCAGCTTTAACAAACTGAGGCCTAGCACCAACTATAGATAAAACTTTTATAGGGTTACTATGCATAACTGATTTTTTCAATAATGCAAAATTATAAACTCAGCCGTAAGAATAAGAATAATGACTGAAAACTTATTAGAAATTCACTGCTTAAATAATTCTTCGTAAAGCATTAAAAGTTTCTGTGATTCCTGCTCCCAATTATACTTGTCCAATACTGCCTGTCGACCATTTTCTCCCATCTCCTGTGCTTCAATCGGATGCTCGATAATCCATCTAATTGCCCCAGCAATCTCTTCAGGGTTAAGTGGATCAACGCAAATACCACATTCTGTTCCTTCAACAATTTCCTTCCAAAGTGGGAAATTGGATGCAATAACCGGGATGCCTGCCGACATATATTCAAACATCTTTACGGGAAGCCCATCTCGATAATTGATGCTAGGGTGAAGAACCACCAGTCCTCCCATTGAACGAGATAGAATGCATTTTACGGCATTCCTGTCAAGAAATCCCAATGTCTCAACATTTTTCCATCCAGGCATTTCCTTTAACTTTTTTTCTATGTTCGACTCAACCTCTCCACCTAAAAACAGTCTATATCCAATTTTTCCGATCGCTCTCACCATTTCAAAGGCACCTCTAATTCCGGCGATTCCTCCCACATAACATACAGCCTTTTCCTTCTGCTTCCACTGGTTCTCTGTCGGACATAATTCGGAAATGAGGGGATAATTGTTCACATTTACTGCCCTCGCACCCAAACCTAAAAATCTCTTGTTAATAAAAGGAGTGGCTGTAACAACACCATCAAAACGCCTTGCAGAAAAAGCCTCCATGATTTCTATCATCGCGGATATGGGTTTGCGAAAAGCAGCAGGGATATAAGACTTTGACAAATTCTGCCTGGGTACATCCTCATGCACATCATAAATTACCCGTTTGCCATGACGCTTCAACAGCAACCCTATAGGTATTAATTCAGGATCATGAAAGTGGTAGATGTCCGCATCGATTTTAAGCGCCTTTCGATAAGCCACCCAAACCGTCCTTGTCATCCTATCCAACCTGTTCTTCGGCTTTGGAAGGGGGACAATCCTTATCCCGTCCACGGTCTCCTCTTTATTACGCTGCGCTATGAGCGTAACATCATACCCGGCCTTTACCAATGACTTTGCTTCTTTATGAAATATTCTGGTGTCGAACGGAGGGTGAACTGATGTGAGGATACAGACTTTAATCATCTGGTTGATTGTTCTTCAATTCAGACGAAGGCATAACTACCTAAGTCATTTAAACTCACCATACATAAACCAGTACATTTTTTATTTCCAAAGCCTCCTTCTCTCTCGTAGGATCCAAATATACTCTTACAGAAACGCTTAATACATTTTTTCTTATTCTTTTAAGAACACTGTAATTTTTCCATAATGCATTATGAGTTACTAAGACTCTATCCCTATTCCATTTTTCTACCTTATCCTGAATGGATATCTCGCTATGTTTAGATATATAATCCTTTTCAAAGTAGCATGTGCATCCATTCTCATAACAATCTTGTTCTTTTCACATTTGATATCTATATTTAAAACGCAAGGAGTAATTTTATTTGGATTATTCAAAAATCTTATTCTATGATGATGTGATGCAAGTACTTTTTTATTAGCCTCCTTTCATCAGAACAATCTTGAGTAATAATAGAATCCAGATATTTCTCGATAAATCTTTATTCTTTCCAGCATGGAATAACAATTTATATTATAACCGAATTATTCACAGGTTACTCAATTTTTTAGATAATCCAGAAATCTAAAGAATTCAATACAGTATGACTTGCGGGAATATTATCTCATTCCGAGGGCTTTTAGTCCTATATATAATCTTAATGTTTGCAATGTTTGTATTCCAAATCGTTGATTCGTTAAAAGGTACTGGTTCCGAAACTATTAGTGAATTCTCAGAAAGCCTTCTATTGAGTTTTATGTGCCTTTTTTTTAAAACCACTCCACTTATATTCTGAAATTCTAAAATGATCTCCTCCTCAGGAGTAGCCTTAAAATCAAATGGCAAAACTAAGGCAAGATGCCTAACAGGATAAAGTTCTGGGATTCTCGACAGAGGAATGTAAGTAAAGTATTGATTCGTAATCCTGTCGCGTTCAAAATCAACTTTGTCCCAATCAATTGCCCAATGCATGATGGAGTTTGGTCTTATGTTAAAGTCTGCTGACCAAAAGCTTCCTGATTCCTTTTGCCATTCTCTAAAAAAAAGCTGATAATCTTTCAACGATCTCCACTTACCGGGCAGCAAAATAGCCGCCCTTATCTTAACAATATCTTCTTCACTACCAATATCTTTAGCGTTGACTATATAAATTGACAACCTATCAGCTTGCTCATCTACCTTATATGAGACTGCAATCTCTTCATACCTTGCTGTGCCAGGATGATACGAAGCCTTTGCTCCTCTACCATCATATATTTGCACCCCAAATTTATTCGGAACAGAAGTCTTCATCTGCACAAATAAAGTAATATAGCGTCCGCGAGCCTTATCGTAATCTTGAATATTTTGGATGAAGATAAAGTTCTTACCACTCAGTTTAATTGAGCTCTTTCCTTCAATACCATCATGAGCTTCTTTGTTTCTTTCGATGAGAAATGTGCCACCTGTACATTCAAAATTTTTTGGGTACCTATCATGACTCATATCCCATTCACTAAAGAGACCATTATGTATCCATGACTCATCAATAAAAGCTTCCCAATCCGGATTTGACTCAAGCAGTTTCTCCGAATAACGCTGGATCCATCTCTTGGCGATCATTGAGTAAGGCGTATGTTTATAACTAGTCCTATTAGTGGAGAAAAACTCATGACAGCTCCGCCCAAGCAGGCCTCGTGCCAGGCTAATCTTTGCGTCTCGAAGAAAAGGTAAAGGATTATTGTGCATAGGGGAGTAACCACTAAACACATAGTCGTACTCGTTAAAAAACTTACTGTACTTATCAAAGTCATAACTCATGTCAAAACTAAATTTTGTATTGTACAGATAAGGATTTGGCTTTGGACTGCGTGATCCAAATACAATACTAGCACCTAGAGGAATCCGTCTATCGAGTGATTTCATACAATCGTAGCGATCAGTATATATCGCTATATCGTAAGAGTAGGGAAAGCTATAAAAATGGCGCGCATCTCTTATAGCATATATAACTAGATAGCTAGCTAACAGCAATCCTAAACACAGTGATAATGGTATTTTAATTCCCCTAATTTTGTCTTCTAAAAAAGATTTCCCAATTCTCATAGTTTTCAATAAAAAATACCACATACAAAGGCTAATCACTGAATAGGAAGGTACTGTATAATAGCTAAAGACTGGATTTAAAAAAGTCTCCCGAAACAATAAACAATTCATAGCGACAATAAGCCAAAAGAGCATCGAGTAGATACGTTCAGATCTGAAAATGAAGAACAGGGATAAGACAAGAGAGAAAATCAGCAGATAATAAGACGAAAAAAAGGAGGAAAAATTACTTATGATTTTCGGTAAATTATTAACAGATAATGCCCGCGCTCCCCCATAGATATATGAAACAGTAACAGGATTACCAGGCATGGAATAAGCCGCTTTTACCATGTCCCATGCGTAAAATAGTGAATGAGGTGCAAAGGCCACAAATGCAATAACAGCCAATAAGAGTCCGATTCCGACTATTCTCAACGATGTCCAGACCTGTCTACTTTTGAAGACTAAAAATGTTGACAATAACAAAACTGGCACTACAAAAGTCAAGGCCGTAAGTTTAGCACATACAGCAACCGCAGCAAATACCAATGTATAAAAATAATCTTTTTGTGAATACTTCCTCTTACTTAACCTGAGAAAAAAGTAGAAAGAAATTGCCACTAGCATCATTGTGAAGCATTCTGCTTTAGCATATCCAGCCATACGTAAAAGCGGATAACTAACAGAAACTTGTAATATGGTGACCAACCCTGCCAGTGGAAGACGGAGTAGCCTTGCAGATCGGTATACGAATAAGAAGGTCACTAATAAAAATCCAAGATTAGCGATTCTCGCTACAAAAATTATATTGTAGTAATAGTCAGTATAATCGGAAAATTCTGCTACTATACCTAAGAAATGCAAGATAGGATGCACAAAAAAGCCTAAATAGGTAAGGGTGTAATAATAACCAGGAGAATAGAACAGATTAAATAGTGTATGGATTTGGTGCAAGCCAAGCGTTTTGCTTAGAAAACGAACCACAGGCTCAAGCATATGCCATTCATCAGTGTAATACAGATAAGGAAGCCCGGCTTTCCACAAATCTGCTAATCTGAAATAGAGTATAACAGAAACTACAAATATAAGAATTAGGGATTGGTTGTGCTTACAAACCTGCCAGGTTCTTTTACTCATTTGTGTAATATAAGTCCATAAGAGTGTTTGAAAATTTGGAAATCTTGAATCATTCCTTTTCATTATCGATTTCCTTTAGATACTTATTATATTCAAAATTCAGAAATTGTTTGGTCAGCGTTCAGAATGCACTTCAAATAGGCCTATTTCGTGTCCATACTTAAATGAAAACCTTAATTTGCTGGGTAAGATCTTTGTTGAGGCAACAGTACGCTTATGGTAAAATTTACTCGTGAGGCAATAAGGACCAAAAAAATAGTTGACGTTGGTCAATTGTTCCTTACATTTGAAAAGAGGTTTTACTATTGCGACTCATTTTGGTCTGAATTGACAAGACCGTTATAGTTTTTCGATGGTTTCAACGAACATACTAACGTCTCACTCGCTAATAAATCACAATTTTACCACTATTTCTTAGCCACCACATAAAAACAGCTTGCGATCTTTTCTGAATCGGGGAATTTCGCAATTAGGACATCTATATATTTCAATGGAAATGTTATCAGCATAAGGATAATAAACACAATATCATGCAATTTTCTACTGCCAAAAGATAGTAATATCACTACCCATTCCTGAAAGACCCAAAGCATCCCCGACGTTGGCCCCGCGACTATGCCTACCTCAATATGACTAAATTCACGAAATAGTCTCTTGACACCCGCTAAAGTCCACCTTTGATAATCATCCGGCGCGGCGTGGAACGGCACCATGAATGGAAGATAACAAATCGCCCCCCCCTGTGGTTTAAGTATTCTATACATTTCATGCACAGCAGCCTCTGGATTTTTAATATGCTCAAGCAAGGCCACGTTGATAATCATATCTACAGTATCATATTCTATAGGCAACGTTTCACAATCCACAAAAATATCCACCTCGTCAAAGGCAAAAATATCCACATTGATTATGTCCGTTCTGTTCCTAAAATAGTCTGGTCCACTTCCCAGGTTTAAGATAATATTCGACTTGTCATATCCTTCGAGTACTTTTCCTATCTTCTTTTTATATGATTTTTCACCATATACAGGGGCAAAAGTTCTCAAGAGAAAATAATAAAGTTTGCCGTACCGTTTTAACGCATCTTGCATTTTCGCAAGTAGTCCTGAGCCGGCTGTATCCTGAAATTTCCGATCACCAGACAAAAAACAAAACGCGTTATTTTGGACGGTATAATTCAGGTCTTTCTTTATAATGCTGATGATTTTTTGTCTTTTGCTCATATTAATCTTTTTTACTATAGACTGCCTCTCCGCCGGCAAGGCATGTATGTTTCGTATTACATATATAATTACCGCTCCTCCCCAAAAAATCCGTAAACCGCGTCAATAACCCTGTCCTGATCTTCCCTTGTCAGTTCATAATAGCAGGGCAGGCGCACTAGCCGCTCGCTCAAGTCTTCTGTAACCGGCAAATCCCCTGCCTTATAACCCATTGCCAGGCCCATAGGCGATGTATGAAGGGGAATATAGTGAAACACCGCATTAATATCTTTACTTTTCAAATGTGCGATCAGCCGGTCACGATCACCCAACGCTGTGTTAACCAGTAGATAAAAAAGATGGGCGTTATGCCGGCATTCCTCGGGACACGTAGGCATGCGGACAAAGCCGCGTTCGCAGAGTAGAGCAAACTGTTCGGAATAATACCTGAATATCTCATTCCTCTTTCGCGTGATGGTATCGGCCTCTTCAAGCTGCGCGTAAAGAAACGCTGCAATTATTTCCGAAGGGAGAAATGATGATCCAATGTCAACCCAGGTATATTTATCCACTTCGCCACGAAAAAACTTACTGCGGTTTGTGCCCTTTTCCCGTATGATCTCGGCCCGTTCATGAAATCGCTCATCATTAATAACAAGCGCGCCGCCTTCGCCACTAATGAAATTCTTCGTCTCGTGAAAACTGTAAGTTCCAAGTTGACCGATGGTTCCTAGATACCGCTCCTTGTACGTCGCGTTCACTCCTTGTGCCGCGTCCTCCACAACAAGCAGATTATGCCTTCGCGCGATGTCCATAATCGTATCCATCTCGCAGCCGACTCCGGCGTAATGCACCGGCACAATTGCCCTGGTATTTTCATTGACAGCGTCTTCGATCAGACTTTCGTCAATGTTCAGGGTATCGGTACGGATATCAACAAACCTGATTCGCGTCCCACGCAGGGCAAACGCGTTTGCAGTAGAGACAAAGGTAAAAGAAGGCATTATCACCTCATCCCCAGGCGTGATATCAGACAGTATGGCACACATATCTAGCGCCGCAGTGCCCGAATGAGTCAGCATCACCTTACCCGCGCCAAACTTTTGCTCCATCCATTCATTGCACTTCTTCGTAAAAACGCCATCTCCAGCCAGATGCCCACCCTGAACTGCCTGAGCGATATAGTAAAGTTCTTTGCCGACGATGAAAGGTCGGTTGAAGGGAATATAGTTCAATTGTTACCTCCGTTTTCGTTTTGCTATCATTAAGAGTGATCCACCCAAAGGAAAAAAAAATCCATGTTTGATAAATGCTCTTTCCACAGTAAGGATATTTTCTAACACAGCATTTTTAATAAATCCAATTTCAAGCTCATCCATAGGTTTAAATTTATCTGAAGATAATCGTAGTTTCATTCGGGAAAGAAGCATTAATGGCAATAGAAAAGAGACAAACGAAGTGACATAAACAATTTGAAACCCCACGTTTTTCACTTTCTTTATCAGTTCCTTTCTTGTGTATCTTCGTTTGTGAAATGAATATTCATCCACAATGCTCCATAAAAACCTATGCTGCGGAACAGTCAATATAATTCCCCCACTTGCATTTATTGCCTGATACATTTGCTGAAGAACAACACCATCTTCATCAATATGCTCCAAAACATCAAAAGCGCCTATTACATCAAACTCTATTTCAAAAGGAATCCGCCGGGCATCCATCTGAAAGAGTGAAACATCAGATAGCCTTTGCTTTGCAAACGACAAGCCATTACTGAAAATATCGCTTCCATATAAATTAAGATCCGGAAATTCACTTTGAATGCCGGATAAAATATAGCCGGTCCCACATCCAATCTCAAAAAAGCTCTCCGCACGCGGAAAATATTTCCGCAATGCCCAGATCAATAATTTATTGCGCGATCTGAACCAGAAATTTCCGGCTTCTACCTTGAATAACTGCTCAAAATATCCCACTCCGAAGCCGTCATTTCCTGCTGCAAGACCCGGAGCAAAAGACAAAAAGCTATTTACAATTTCAGGAGACTTACTACAGGAAGAACAGCGCCAATCTTCCGATACGAATCGTTGTCCGCAGGGCAGACATATCTTCATCCTTTCGCTCCTACAATAATGCCTGTCATTATCAACATCACCCCCAGCAATTTTGGTAATGTGATCGATTCATGAAAGACAAAACCGCTTAATAAAAGCACAAACACAAATGAAACACTCGTAAATGGATACGCATGACTCAACTCAAATTTAGTCATCGCGGCCATCCAGCCTAGAGCAGCTAGAAACCCTGCAAAAAAACATGATAGAATCCATGGGTCATTAAATAGTTTCAATAAGAATAGAAATTTTTCAATGAGGCCAGAAGGAAAATCACCTCTTAATCTCACTCTCCACTTAAGTACCAACTGCCCATAAACTGTAAAAAAAATTGTTATTCCTATATATAAATATCCCATTATATTACTCCAGACATTGTTAATATTATAACCAGTGATTTTCAAAATCAGGAAACTCTATGGGGATATTGCCATTATTAACTGATTGCTTTGAAAGCGGTATTATTGAACTCCAGAGTATAGCATCATGGATATGATCCCTATTTTTCGAACCACTTTTGAGGCTAATTTCCGCTAGCATCTTAGAAGGAAAACTTGCCCTTTCCATTTATATATTTTATCTGATATGTTAGCAACTTTGGTAATTTGAACAGGATGATCCACTATCAATATCAATTCGGATAATATTAATCCCCTCCTTCCGCCTATTACGCCGAGATTTAACATGTAGTCCTATTCTTTCTCCAATACCGCTAGCCCAATTCCTGTTTTTCCATAGTCATTACCATTATATAGCATATATTGTTGCCCCTTGTGTTCGAAAACAAACGGATAGCAGATCATCTGACTATCCCATCCTTCATCAGATACATCAATCCCTACTTGGGAATTTTTCCTTTGCCACTTGATTCCATCTTTTGATTCAGCATAACCAGCTCGGTAGGTTTCATACCCCCCTCTATAACAATACCACATTTTGTAAATACCGTTCTCCTTATAAACTGTTGGACGAGCAATCGCATATTCATCATCCCGGAAATCAATGCAAACGATTCCCTCTGGATTCCAATTAAATCCATCTTTTGATTCAGCATATTTTATATGATAATAATGTTTTAGCACAGAATCATTATTTGAAGACATTTCCCATCCCGTTCCTGAAACATACCACATTTTAAATACATGATTTTCAATTATAACCCAAGGTGATGCAGTTAAAAATGGATCATGAAAATTTCTACCTAAAACTGGTGCTTTTGAATAACGTCTAAAACTTTTTCCACTATCTTCACTGATTGCAAGACCAATAAAGAAGGTAAATGGCGTTACTACTGCTCTGCTCCACCCAGTATAATACATATACTGTTTACTATTAAGATCAACAACAGTAGACGGCATAACTCCTGAATCATCAAAACAACCTAATTCTCCAAGATCCAATAGGGGACTACTACTAAAATCAATAATAACCTTAGGATTATTTATATCAATTTCAGCGAACCCGCCACGTGCTCGATTATAACAATCACGTCCAGCGAAAAAAATTTTATATATATCTTCCCCTGTTCTAATTGCAAAGGGATTTTGGACATGTGTCACAATCCATGTATATTTACCTGGTTTAATTATTAATCCTAGTTTTTTCCACTTCAAATTTATTCACCTTTATTTGATAAAAAATTGAAAAAATTTATTTTTTTGAGATTTCCATCATTTTTTCAAATTGTTCGCTATTTAATTTATAAAGTTCTGTCGCTGATGCTATTAATACGCTTTTTTCTTTAATATCTTTATTAACAAGTGCTCCTGCACCTATAATTGACTTGTTTCCAATTTTAACACCATCCCTTATTGTAGCATTAATTCCAATAAAGCAATTTGAACCCACTTTTACATAGCCACTACAAATTATATGTGATGAAAGCCAGGTATGATCAGCAATTACCACATCATGCCCAAAATGATTACCACTCCAGATAATTACATTATTACCAATTTTAACAAATGGTTGTAAAACTTGATTTTCTAATATAAAACAATTATCTCCAATGATTGTATCTCCCCAACTTATTAATTTTGAACTAACATAACTAACTAGATTATATCCTTTTTCTTTTGCTTCGTTATATTTTTCTTCTCGTAAGGTATTTAATTTCTTATATCCAATTGCAATAAACATTGAATATTCTTCAATCGGATATCTTACATTAACTTCTTCAAAAGGAATTAAAGGTAAACCAAGAAATTCCTTATTATTCATATATTCTCTATCAACAGTAAAAGCAGTTACATCATATTCGCTATCATTTGTAAAATAAAAGTGGGCTAATTGAGCCATTTTCTCGTTGCCAAATATTACTAATTTTTTATTCATATTTTTATTCTCGTAGTTTTTTTAAATAAAATTATTTTCTTACAATTATTGTAAACTCATATAATTCATAATCATGTAATAATGAAATGTTTCTTGAAAAATTTCTTTTACAGTAATCAAAAAAGTAAGAAGGATCTGCATAATACAAATCATCTCTCATATATTCCTTGTCCGAATATTTCGTTAAAATATTAAATGCAAAGCCTTTTTTACTTTTTTTATTCATTTCGTCTAAAGTTTCTAAAATATATGGTAACCATTCAAATTCTTTATATTGCATTTTTACATTAAATATTCCGCTTGCTACAGTATAATCACTATTTTTTATTTCGGCAAAATGATTTATCACAAAAAACTCACAATTATTAAAATCTCCATATAGTGATCGTGCATTTTCAACCATTTCTTTAGAAAGATCATATCCATAATAATAAAAATTTTTGTGATTATTTTCATTCATATACGAATACATGCTGCCATATCCGCAACCTAAATCATTTAAGATATAATAATTTTTTATATCTACAACTTTCAATAATTGTTTGAATCTTACGATTTGTACTTCTTCATTTTTCCAATTAACACCTTTTGGCGTTCGCCCATATTTTAATATTTTATTTGTATAATATTTATCCACATCCTTAAGAATTTTTTCAATTTTTAATGTCTTCATGAGTTCAGGGATACTTCATTTCGTATTAATATCATAAAAAACTTGCTTTATATCTAAATGCAGATATATTCGAATATTTCTTAATTTCGAATTTCCAAGCATTACAACCTTCGATATTCAAAACCTTAGACCACCATCTAATTCAAGAATCTTCCCATTAAAAAAGTCGTTTTTTATAATAAACAATATTCCGTCAGCAATTTCGGAAGGTTCTCCAAATCTTTTTGTTGGTGTTTTCTTGATCCAATTATTCGTCATACTTTCGCTCATTGATTGCATTGTTGTGTTTGTTTTTGTGAATCCAGGCGAAATGCCTGCTACTCTTATTTTGAAACTGCTAAGCTCTTTTGACCAAACAAATGTTAGCGCATTCACTCCTGCTTTAGCGGCTGAATAAGCAGTTTGACCGGTATTCCCAGCAGCACTAATTGAACTTACATTAATAATTAGTCCCCTAGTCCTATTCAAAATCATTTTCTCCACAACATTTGCAGTCATATAAAAAACTGAGTTTAAATCTGTGCTAATAACCTTATCCCACATTTCTATATCATGCTTTTTTAAACCATCTTTTCCAAAACCAATTAGAAGCGAATTATATATAAAACCTGCATTATTTACTAAAATATCTATAGTATTAAACATCTTATAATATTCATCTACTGCAGATTCAACCTGTCCAGGATTACTAACATCACAAACTTTACAATAAATGCGGGGAAACTTTTTTCTTAAAATATTAAGGGCATCATGGTCGATATCAAAAACCGCTATGTTCGCATTCTCTTTAAGTAATTCTTCAACAAGAGTTTTTCCTATACCTTTAGCACCGCCTGTGATGATAATATTTTTTCCTCTTAATTCCATCGATTATAAAATCCCTCTCAGGTTTATTAGTTATAAAATCTATATATGATGTTTGCTAAAATTTAATTCCCTTTGCACTCAGAATACGTTTGATGTCTTTAAAACTAATCATTTCAATCATTTCCTCAGTTTCTAATACTATCTCAAACTTTTCCTCAATTGCCGCTATTAATTCAATATGCTTTAAGGAATCCCAAGCTTCGATATTTTCCATTGTCGTCGATGCATTAATTTGATCTATGGATATTTCAAATATATCTGCCATAACTGTCTTTAATTTTTGTTCCATAATTCACATACCTTTCAGTTTTTTAACTTCTTGTATTTGTATTTACATCTTGTTAGCATAATATTCTTTAATTTTCCTGTATAGAATCTTTTTAGTTGGCCCTTTGGGTATTTCGTTTAAATCTTTTAAATCATCAATAATAATAATCCTTTTTGGTTGTTTATAAGCCGCTATTTTGCCTTTACAAAATTCTTTCAGTTCTTGCTCAGATACATAAGTATTCTCAACACACTTCACAAAAGCACAAATATCTTCCCCTAATAATTTATCTGGTATTCCTATCACCGCACATTCAGCAACAGCTGGATGTTTAAATAGTACATTTTCTAATTCAGCAGGATATATATTTTCACCTCCTTTAATGATCAGATGATCTTTTCTTCCGTTAAAATAGAAATATCCGTCTTCGTCTTTTATGCCATAATCACCGCTATGAAACCACCCATTAGCGAAGGATTCTTTATTCCTTTCGGGTAAGCCGAGATATTTACAGGCAACATTGTATCCACGAATACATATTTCCCCTTCAATATTCGGCCCCAATTCCTTACCATTTTTATCCAAAATCGTCATTTTATTTGTTGGTAATGGTTTGCCAATTGAACGTTTTTTTCTTTTCTCCGCAGGATAATCGTTTATGCAGGAAAATGATGTTGTTTCTGTTAGACCATATCCCTCAAAGATCGGGACTCTAAACCTGTTTTCAAATTCATCTTGCACGCTTTTTGTTAATACCTGCCCCCCACATAGAATACTTTGAAGAGTTTTGTCTTTTCTTTCAATCGGAAGACTTAACAAAATGGACAGGATAGATGCCATTACGCTAGTCCAAGAAATTTTATATTCTTCAATTAATCCCCAGAACGCCATCAAACTAGCTTTGCCTTTTACAATTACAGTTGATCCGCCTGCATAAAGGGGGGCAAGCAAAGTTGTGATTTGTCCATTATTATGAAAAAGGGGTAAAATGCACAGCGTTCGTGTTTCTATAGAGAAATGAAACCATTCAGATATAGCCTTTGCATCAGCTAACAGGTTTAAGTGCGACAAGACTACTCCTTTTGGATTCCCGGTGGTGCCTGATGTATAAATAATAACAGCTTCATCTACCAATTCTATGTCTGGAATAGATAATTCCTTGTCATCTAAATCATCTAATTGAAAGGGTTCAAAATTAGGTATGGGTTGCATGTCTTTTAAGATAATATCATTTGAAATTTTATTTATTATTTGCTGAATCTTTGTATCTAATGCTACATCATAGAACACCACTTTTGAATGGCTATCTTCTATAATATACCGCATTTCTTCTGGGGCAATGTCAGGATTAATAGGAACAACTGTAATACCAAAGGTTAGAGCAGCAAAATAGAATAATAGAAATTCAGGTGAATTTTGGAAAATAAGATTGATCCGGTCTCCCTTTTTTAAATCCAATTGTTTTAAATATACAGCAACAAGCAGATACTTATCCTTGAAGCTTTTAAATGAGAATGTATCCTTTCGTTTACCTGGGCAAATAAGAAATATTTTATCTGGCGTCTGTTGTGTTTTGCGGGCGAACAATTCTCCAACATTTTTGTAGATGATATTAATATCACTCTGGATCAACTGATGGGATGGCAATAGGTTCTTTATAATCACATTCTTATGCCACAACAATATATTTTTTTATTTTATTGATTATTGATTCCACTGAAATCATTTCTATTGCATCTTCAAATGGGATTTCAATTTCAAATGTATCCTCTATAGCTGAAAGCAACTGTATATGCTTCAATGAGTCCCATTCTTGGACTTCATCCATTGTTATATTTAATTTAAATTCTTTTACTCCCAAAATTTCATTAAAAACCTTTGATAATTTTTCAATTACTTTTTCATCTTTCATATTTATCAAAGTGATTGATTATGTTTTTTGCTGCTAATCGAGCCATTTTGATACGACATTCATGTGTAGCTGTGCCAATGTGAGGAACTACAATACAGTTATCAAAGTAACATAATGGATTATTACCGGGAAGCGGCTCTGGAAAGGTAACATCAAGACCTGCTCCCCTGATCTTTCCTAATTTTAAAGCTTTTACTAAATCATCGCTATTAATAACTTTGCCTCTTGAAATATTTAGAATTATTGGTTTCTTTTTCATTTTATCAATGATATTTTTATTAATAAACCATTTTGTTTCATTATTAAGAGGCAAATGAATTGAGATATAATCAGAATTTTTCAGTAATTCGTCTAAACTTGTATATTTTACATAGGGCTTAAGAAATGAATCTAATCTCTTTTTTGAAATATCATAATAAATAACATTTAAACCAAAACCTACGGCTCTACGTGCTACTGCCTGACCAATATTACCAAATCCTAAGATGCCAAATACTTTCCCATTTAGTTCTTCGCCTAAAAACAATTCAGGGTCCCATGTTTTCCATTTATCTTGTTTTATAAAGTCTTGAGCAAATGATATTTTTCGTATTAGAGATAAAAGGACAGCAAAAGTTAAATCGGCTGTACTATTAGTTACCACATACGGAGTATTATATACAGAAATACCTAGAGATTTTGCAAAATCAACATCAATATTATCTAATCCAACTGCGTAATTTGATATTACTTTTAAATTTCTACTTTTTCTAAGAATCTTTTTGGTGAACTTCTCTGTAACTGTTGATAAAATTCCATCATATTTAGAGACAACTTCAGGTAAATGGCTAACAGGAAAAGCTTTATTTGTATTATTTTCATCAACTAAGAAATATTCTTTTAACAATTTTTTAGCTATCGAAGGCAAACGTCTAGTAATAAAAATCTTTTTCATCTTTTTAAATACTTCCCGACTTTTTCCATGCCTTTGTTTATAATATCAAGGTTGTTAACGAGAGGACCATAAGAAATCCTGACAGCATTTTTTGTTGTTCTTCCAAATCCCCAACCGGGTACAAATAAAACTCCAGTTTCTCTTAAAACATTTTCAACAAATTTCGCGCCGTCAATTTCTGTTTTTATACATGTATATATACCACTTTGAGAAGTAAGATAAGGTAATTCAAGATATTCTTTAATAGATGAAATTGTTTGTTGTGCGGCTAATTGATATTTTTTCCCTGTTTCTTTCACATATTGGCTAAGTGTATTTCCTTCTATAGCTTTGTTAATATATTTTGTTAATGCCATCTGGTGAAGAGTATCCGGACATAAAATTGATGAATTAAGAATGGATTCCATTGATTCAATAACAAAATTAGGTGCTTCTATCCATCCCAATCTTCTACCCAGTCCACGACACCATTTAGAATTTGAATGTAGTGATATGAAATTATCATTGGGTTCCCATGAGAAATATTCAGGGTAGTCTTCATAGAAAAATACCTCTTTGTAAGCAAAATCTATTACAACAAAACCACCTATTTCCACTGCAGCTTCTAACGCTGCCTGGATAAATTTATCTGAAAGCACCTGGGAGGTTGGATTATCTGGAGAAATCAATAATATTACTTTTGGTTTATTTTCAATTATAAAATTGTAAAATTCGTTCAATTTTTCATCAGCTACATATGTCCAGGATTCTACATCTAGAACAGGGAAACGTAAAATATGAGAATCCTTCAATGCAGTAATAATCTGTGTTGGGTAATTACAATAAGAAGGATCCAAGAGTAGGATATTATCCCCTGGATCAAGTAAAACCTGCAGCAAGTCCATTGCCAGTTGTGTAGAGCCCATTCCAATTGCAATTTGAGAAACATCCAGATTTTCTATTCCATACAAATGTTTTTCAAATTTGATGATTGCTTTTTTTGTTTCAATAGCACCTAGAGTAGGCGAATATCCACCGGAAAGATGAAAAAGTTTATCATCCCCAATAATATCTTGATAAGAATTCCTTAACTCTTCAGGGGCACTGTGGTTTACCCATCCTCCTGCAAATGAAATTAAATTTTCAGGATTTATTCCAATACTTTTAGCATAATTAGCATCAGCATAGCTCATTATTTGTCTTACGGGTGAAATAGAACGTTTGAACTTGTTTGCTTTTTTTGATATTTTTGGTTTCATGTTTTCTCCAACTTAGTGTTGATCCCTTAAAATAGTTAGCTTTAATAGCTGGTTCATTAGCTATTATACATTTCTCATCGATTACAGAACTAGTTCGAAATAAATAACCATAGATTTTCTACTATTCCTAAACATTTTCTGTAATATATAAAATGGATATAATACTTCTTCATTAAGAACTAATCTAAACACTTTTGGAAATTTCGTTTTAAGGAAAACATTTCTATCACCCGAAAGAATAGTCCTTTCTTGAAGGACTAGTAATAATTTTTTTCTTTCATTTCTTTTTACTACGAAATTAGAAATAGGCAATAAGATATTAGAAATCGGAAATGTTAATCCTACGCAATGATATATTTTAAAATTTAATTTATCAGCTATTTTTTTTACATCTTCAAATTCATACCTTCTAATATGACCCGCAATTTCATCCTCAATACCCCAAAACCTCATGCCTGCTGGTACTAGGGTAATTATTCTGCCCGTAGGATGAATTAATTCCTTACATTTTTCAAAATACTTATCTAATTGCCTTTGCTCTAAATGTTCTATGACCATTGAGCTAATTATTAAATCGACCCTTTCATTTAGATTTAGATGAAGAAAATTTTCATTCAACACCTTATACTTTCCAGTGCTAATATAGTTATCATTCAGGATTTTATTTTTGAAACAAGCGTCTGGATTTAAATCAAATCCAATACCGTTTAAACCGGACTCAAGTAAAAGATTTGAAAGTGCCCCACCCCCAGAACCAATTTCAATAAAAGATCTTTCTGGGGCAATAAATGAATTTAATCTTTCTTTTAGATACATTCTTTGCAATATGCTACCAGGAGAAATTTCAAGCACCGAAGACATTTTTAGATGTTGACGCGCTTATCAGTAATGTATAAAGGACGATCTTTAACCTGTTCAAATATTTTTCCAATATAAATACCTACAATCCCAAGACTAATAAGAATCAAACCTGTTGCAAATATTATTAAGACAGCAACACTTGCCCAGCCGGGTTGGAACCCGCTTCTAATAGATTTTATTATGATATAAATAATAGAGATAAAACCTGTCAGAGCAAAAACAAATCCGGTGTAAATGGAAAGTCGTAATAATTTATCAGTTTGGGACGTAATACCATTTATAGCATGTGCTATTAGTTTGTGAAAAGTATAAGAAGTTTTTCCTTTAAATCTTTTTTCATGTTCAACAGTAATATATGTTTTAGAAAAACCTAACCAGCGTAAGATCATTAGATAGTGCCTCCGATAATCACTGACCCTACAATAAGCATCTACAACTTTCCTGGTAATTAATGAATAAGATCCAATCTGCCCACTGCCATGAAAGTTTTTATTTCCGACAAGCCGATTAAAGATTTTATGAAACAAATTTGCAAAAAAGTTTTTTAGTTTATTGTGTTCTCTAACATTTTTTATTGTGTATACAATATCGAACCCTTCTTTTGACTTCCTAAGTAAGTCATGGATGTACTTTGGATTATCTTGTAAATCGCAATCAATAACAACTATATATTCCCCTTTTGATTCAAAAAGACCAGCTGAAATAGCGTAATGCTGTCCAAAATTTCTACTTAGTTTAATCCCTTTAACACGTTTATCAACCTTGCAATTCTCCTCAATTTTTTCCCAGGATCGATCAGGGCTGCCATCCTCTACGAGAATAATTTCATAATCGTCGGTAATTTTGGTAACTTCTCCTTTTATTCGTTTAACAAGTTCATCCACAATTGCTTCTGCCTTATAGACCGGGCTAATTATCGATATCAATGGTATCTGCGTCATCTTAGTTTGCTACTATTCTCAAAAGGATTTCATGAAGTCTTTTGAGTTTAAGCCTTCATTAAAAATAAGGTCAATAATGCTTACGTTGTGCTCGAATGGAGGGAAAAGCTGGTTGTACTCCAGATATCCTGAATAGTCCATATACTTCAATTTTATTCTTTCTTTTTTAAATAGCTCTTCGTCCATATAATCCCTTGCTCCAGGTCCTGAGATATATTCATCAGTACCAGCCTGCTTACAAAGGTGGACTAATTTTTCACTCTTACATTCAACAAACAGGTCATAGTCCATTGACCATGATATTTTTGTGGTAATATCAAGTATTTTGTTAATGGCAATTATAAATCTATGGTTGATTGCACTCAGATATTTTTCTTTACAGCCAAGATACAACTCTTCAAATAAATCTTTGAATTCCTTAAAAAAACGGGCTTTCCCATAATTATGTGATATGGTGAGCCAATGTTTTTTGTTCCATTCAAGATCGCTGATTACAGTATCTTTTATCTTTTGAAAATATTTTCCCTTCACTTTAACGGGAATCGTTAGCCATTGCAAGCCATTGTGTGTTTTAATCTTATTTCTGTTGCGCCAATCCCTCCGTGTATATTGCATGTCATCGTATAAAATGAATTCATCCACCATGTTTATTATGTCAAAATAACCTTTCCATGGAATATAGTTTGACTGGATAATTGCAACCTTTTTTTTTTACCATTCATGTCATCAAGCCATTATGTTTATAGTTTAACTCTTGTTTAATTTTATCACAATTTATAGCAATACTTTCTCTCATGCTCTGCGCTATCTTTCACAGAGATAATTAATATTTTATAATAATTTTTATCTTTATCAAAACCAATTTCATATAATCGATTTGAATATACCTGAAATGGTTTAAATGTCAAGACCAAATTTGCTTAAAATACATAAGCAGTTAAGGTTTTCTAAATTGAGAGTTTCCTATGCATGGATTTGATCTTTCCCGACACTTTGGGACAAAGCCAAATTTTAACTAACATAAAATTTCAACAATTTTATAAGCTGCATTTCCCTCTCCATAGGGGGTATTCTCTTCAGTTCTTTTAAAAGATTCTAAAATATGTCGAATTTTATCAGCTACAGCCAAAGCTTTTTCTGGCGGTTGCAAATAATTCCAACCCAATTTAACAAGCTCAATCCATTCTGTTTCATTTCTTAAAGTCACACAAGGAACTTTATAGAAAAAAGCCTCTTTTTGCACACCTCCAGAATCAGTAGCTATAAGTCTTGAATGCTTTTCAAGCATTATCATATCAAGGTAGCCTATAGGGGCAATTATTTTTAAGGTGTTTTCAACTTTTGAAAGCAGTCTTATCTGTTCGAGGGCCTTCCGTGTTCGTGGGTGAATAGGAATTACCACTGATATTTCTTTAGAAATTTTCATTAATCCATTAAAAATGGCCTTTAATCTCAATGAGTTATCAGTGTTTTCTGCCCGATGGATTGTGGCTAAAATGTAATTCTTAGATTCAATATTTAAATGTTCTAAAATTTTACTTGAGCACTCTGCCTTTTTGCCGAAAATGAGTGCAGCATCATACATTACGTCACCCACAAAATGGATGTTTTCTTCTGGAATGCCTTCCTTCAAAAGATTCTCCACCGCGGCCGCAGTAGGAGCAAAAAGCACCTCTGAGGCATGATCAGTAAGCACTCTATTGATTTCCTCTGGCATCCCTCGATTAAATGAGCGCAGTCCTGCTTCCACATGAGCTATTGGAATTCTAAGTTTTACTGCCGCTAGTGCTCCGGCCAAAGTCGAGTTAGTATCACCATAAACAAGCACCCAATCAGGTTTTTCTTTAATCAATACCTTCTCAATAGCTTCGAGCATGCGCCCAGTTTGGGCTCCATGGGCCGCAGATCCGATTTCAAGGTTATATTGAGGTTCTGATATTTCTAACTCATCGAAGAATACATGGTTCATGTTGTCATCATAATGTTGGCCAGTGTGAACCAACACTTCTTCTGCCCTGGATTGATTTTGCAGAGCTCTGGAAATTGTTGCAGCTTTGATAAATTGAGGCCTTGCACCAACTATAGATAGAACTTTTATAGGATCACCGGCCATCACTTGTTTTTTCATTAAGACGCAATTATAAACTCAACTGTAAGAATAGAAGTAATGATCGAAGACTTACAGAAATTCATTGCTTAAATGATTCTTCATAAAGCATTAAAAGTTTCTTTGATTCCCGTTCCCAATTATACTTGTCCACTACTGCGTGTCGACCGTTCTGGCCCATCGCCTGTGCTTCTCTCGTGTGCTCAATAACCCATCGGATTGCATCAGCAATCTCTTTAGGATTAAGGGGATCAACGCAAATGCCGCACTTAGTTCCTTCAACAATTTCCTTCCAAAGCGGAAAATTGGATGCAATAACAGGGATCCCGGCCGACATATATTCAAATATCTTATTTGGTTGCGCATTGATATGATTTGGCTCTGGGTGAAAAAGCACCAGTCCCCCCATTGAACGGGTCGCTACGGTCTTGACACCCGCCCGGTTAACAAACCCTAATGCCTCCACCTGCTGCCAGCCAGACAGTCGCCTCAGTTTGCTCTCGATGGCAGGATCGATATTCCCGGCCAGAAGCAATCTGTATCCAGTCTTTCCGATTGCCTCCACCATCTCAACTGCACCTCGAATCTTGGCAATTCCTCCAACATAACACACAGCCTTTTCTTTTCTCTCCCACTGATTCTCCGCCGGATTCAACTCGAAAGCAAGGGGGTAATTGTTTACATTGATGGCATTCGCACCCAGCCTTGAAAATCTCTTGTTAATAAAAGGCGTTGCGGTGATAACGCCATCAAAACGTCTTGCGGAAAAGGCCTCCATGATCTCTATAATTGCTGATATCGGCTTGCGGAAAGCAGCGGGGATATAAGTTTTTGATAGATTCTGCCTGGGCACATCCTCATGAACGTCATAAATTACCCGTTTGCCGTGACGCTTCAACAGCAGCCCTATAGGTATCAATTCAGGATCATGAAAGTGGTAGATATCCGCATCTATTTTAAGCGCCTTCCGATAAGCCATCCAGACCGTCCTTGTCATCCTCTCCAACCTGTTCTTCGGCTTTGGAAGGGGGATAATCCTTATCCCGTCCACGGTCTCCTCTTTATCATGCTGAGCAATGAGGATAACATCATACCCTGCCTTTGCCAGAGACGTTGCTTCCTTATGAAATATTCTGGTGTCAAACGGGGGATGAACTGATGTAAGGATACAAATATTAATCATTGTATCATTGCTTTTTCAGTGCGAATGCAATGGCCGAGTTTGAATATACGTTTCATAGAAATTATTTTAACGATGCTTCTGTGCATGATATATAGACAAAAACAGCTTATTTTTAAAGATTTTCTTGTATGATGGATAATCCCAGAAACTCCTAACAGGATAGTTCATTATTTTGTCAAATTCTTCATGCGATATTCCAAGTTTTTTTTCGACAAGTTTTCTATCCTGTTCTTGTAATTCCGCCGGGTAATCGGACTTTGTCATTTCTTCAAGGGCATCATCCCTGGAAATTTGACACGACCAGACCAGTGACGACAGGTGCAGCCTTCGCTTGTCAAAGCCAAATTTTTTCGGCAGAATATATCCCTGACAAAACCGGGTATAAATGGACTCGTAATGCTTGCCACCATAATACTTCCAACCAAGCTCGTTCTCAAGTATGGTCATTGCCTGCTTTTTGTTGTAATCTAAATAATCTAATATTTGAATCCACCTTATTTTCTTAATTAGTGTATAATATATAAACCTAAAAGGGCCGTAATGTGGGAAGGATTTTAATGAACTTCTGCTCCCGAATTTTTTATAAACACTCTTTATATATCTCCAATCCCCGTGTCCCTGCGACCATGCTGCTACTCCTCCCCCTTCTGTGGCAGTATTATGTCCACTAATTATAAACTGGATATTTTCTCGCGCAGCAACCTCATACAACGCTGCAAGCAAGGCATGGTCAGTAGGTATTTCAACATCTGGAGTTGAAGCTTTTAAGAATGCCAGCTGCAGATCATAAAACTCCTCGCAATCTGCATCATAATTGTAAAGCTCTATCTCTAATTTCTCCAGGGTATTTTTCATATTGCTGACCGCTATGTCGGAATTCCAGCCATTATCCAGGTGCACCGCCAGCGGCTGCAGGCCAAGCTTTTTCACAATATAGGCGACATAGGTACTGTCCACACCGCCGCTGACGCCTATTATGCAATCGTATTTCTTCTTGGCCCCTTTTCTCTTAATCTCAGCAACAAGCCGATCAAGCGCTCCATCCTCCCGCTTTTTGAGGTAGGATTTACTTTGAATAATACTTTTATATCTGTGACAGTGAGAGCATCCTCCCTCATAATCAAACCAAATATCCGGATCTGTTGTGTCCATAATGCATTTTGTACATATTTTATAAGGTTGAACCATCGATTTTCTCCTCAAAAAATCGTTTTTATTGCTATTTTGTGGATTTCTCGTTTAATTTAATTGAATCACACATTCTATCGCTGGGATACACCCAGAATTTTCGAAGTCTGGGTGAAATATTAATAAAAAGAAGGATGATTATATAAAAAATAATTCCCCCTGTCAGCATTGACGTATGAAGCATTTGTTCAGACCATGTTATTCCTATAAGGAAACAGACTAAACAACCAAAAACATATAAACCTGACTTCGAAAGTCTATCAATTAGGCCAACAATAAAACCACCAATAGCTGATGCTGCAAATACACCTAATATTCCAAAGTGAGCGTATCCTCCCATCCAAATACCTGTATTGGCGTTGCTTTGTATATTATGTAAATATTCACGCCCAATTACAAATGTTAAAGGCACATCATAAACAGGCGTCAAAAACTTGCTAAAAATAGAATCGGTCAACATACCTTTTGGGTTCATAGAGAAAAAGTCCCAATAAAAGGAATTTAATGCGCCTGGAACAATAAAGATTCTACGAACTATATAATCATTCACCAAATCTGTATGGATAAACACAAACTCAGCTAGACCAATAAAACCAACAATCAAGAGAGATGTGGGTAAAAATAAAACATTCCTATTTGGATTAGTAACCAATAACCACGCTAACACACCCAAAACACAAGGAATAATAATAGATGTCTTTGTCCCATCAATGGAAAAAAGGCCGATTGCCAGTATCGCAGTCATAACAAGATAATATGGCTTTTTCTTTGTAACACCAAGATATACCCCAATTAGGAGCATACATTGCCTGGCGAAGCAAAGGATATATGCCGCAATTGACTTAGAAACAAAAGTTTCCCTTGCCGCAAGGCGGCGTACATAAATAGTTAACATATCCAAGCTTGGCTTATAGCCAATCAAGCTCCAAACATACAATGGGACGATAATAAATAATAAGAATATAAAAAGTATATCTATTCTTTCAAAGTTAATTTTGATTTTAGGTAAAATTCTTACAACAACTAACCTTGAATAAAAAAAGAGGAAAAAAGCGGTTAACAACATTAAAAGCAAGCTTATAATATCAGTAAGGCCTCGATTTATGATATGAACGGATAATAATGCTGTGGGTGCATATGAAAAGAGATAAAGTGCCCAAACAGTATAATCTGATGGCCGCTTTGAATAGAGAGGAAGAATCATCACAGGGGCAATAAAAAACATCACGCTAACTGTAAACTCAATCACATCTAATGATCGGTGCGTGAATCCTAAATATAAATTTGCCGGTGAAATACTCACATGGTACAAATATCCAATTAATATATATAGAGTAAACATAATTAGCCCTAGTAACAGTCGGATAAAATATATTTTCCATCTTAATTTCTTCATAAAAGTATTGTTAGTTTGTGAATTTGCAGGCTTAAGCCTTTATAAGAAAACCAAATCCTAATTTTCTCATAACTACTCTCGCATGTGGAATCGCCATTTGCTTCTCTGATTTATCCCAGTATACGATTAATGAAAAAAGACCTGTAATAACCAAAAAAAGAACGACTCCCAGAAGTTCTTTCGAAACCCACTTGTTCATAATCCAACCCAATAAGAACGTTGTTGCCGCAAATACGATGTACCGAAAAGGATTTTTTACCGGCCTTAATTTTGCTTTCTTATATATTATAATTGTCATAATCCAGTAACCGAAAAGCGATATATTGATAGCTATAACAGCCCCCATGATTCCATATTTTGGAATAAATACAATAATAGCAATTAGATTAGAAAGAAACCTTACGATCGAACACCATATCACTTTCCATTCCAAACTAAGTGCCATAAGAGGAGGTGATTGAGGAGGCAAATAAAATATCATATAACCAAATGCCAATACTGCCATATATGAGGCGCTTTCAATGAGTTTTTCTCCGAAAACCAACTTTATCAAAGTGGTTGAAAAAAAAATTGGGATAATTAATATCGTTAAAGTAAAAAAGGCGACTACTTTGTGCATAAATGATAGATATTCTCCAATATTTTCTTTTGCACTATCCCTAATTCCTGCAATGTATGGGGAAAAAAAACGCATGCAACACTCTCCTGGAAAGGCTAAAAGTACGAACGGCTTAAACGCGCCATTAAACAAACCTATTTGGTAAGCAGTCAGATAAACAGGAAGTAGAATATTTGTCAGATTAGCCCCAAATCGTGAAATTACGCTATCAAAACCGATACCTACAGAACGTTTGAGCATCAACTTTATTTGTTCCTTCTTTATTTTTGACCTCATTAGGAGGCCTTCTTTATGAAGATACCACAAGGTAACTGAGCATCCAATGCCTTGAGATAAAGCCCAGGCTAATGCTATTTCCCAAAGAGGACAATGAAAATATAGGCTTGGAACTACTAAAGCAATTGCTGCCAATACCACGAAAAATGCTGCTATGGCTGGAATATGCATTTTTTTGAGACCCATAAAAACACCACTAAGGATAGAGTTAGCACCGATAAACCAATATCCAATACCAAGCAATATTGCTACGCGCACTATTTCAGCGTTATAATTCAAAAAGTATAGAGAAACAGCAGTAAGAAAAATCCCAAATATTGAAAAAATAAAAAGTGAAACAACACTTGAAATAATAAGCTCAGATACTTTAGGCTTTTCTTTGTCTTTTGTTGCAGCAATTTCGTAGCTTACAACATTACCGAGCCCAAAACTTAGGAAAATAGCCATAGCACCCATAAAAGATGCTGCGACTGAATAATTACCGAACTCTTCAACTGCATAAAATCTCCCCAAGCAAAGCATAATAATAACGGGGAGAATCATACTCATCACGTAAACAAGCCATACCGAAATAAAATTTATGAAATGTTTTTGATTATCCAATTTTTCCAACACTAATGATGTAATTTATACAAATAGAAAGTATTCCGATCGCCTTCTACTAGTATAGCTCTATCTACATAGACAATATCATCAACTTTTCCGGTTTTTTCGGCTTGGATTAGCTTTATTGCATACTTCCTTTGTAAATTCCACGCTATTTAATATAGCCTAAACTTTTTAAATGACGATACGTTATTTGATCTATATCAGTAGTTTCTATATCAATATTTTTAAAATATTTATTCTTTTCACGCCGAAATAAATAAAATTGTTTTAATAATTTATCTGTATTACTTGTTTTATAAAAAATATTATTTATTTCAAAATTATCACTTATAATATCAAATAATTCATATTTGTTTTTTTTATCTATAACATTCTGTTCTTGCAAATTCTCAATTATTTTAAAATTATTTAATATTAAAGAAATTTGTGGATTTATAAAATTCAATCTAAGATGTTCACTTAATATTGGCCTATTTTGTTTATTAACTATTTTAAAAATTGAATCTCCCATAAAAGTACTATCTTTTTTTATATTTAAGATATCTAATATGGTTGGAAAAATATCTATAGTCTGAATATATTCATCCAAAATAATATTATTTAAACCTGGAATTCTAATAATTAATGGTACATTAATCAATTCTGAATACAATCCATTTGAATGTTCAAAATACCCATGCTCTAAAAACATTTCTCCATGATCAGCTAAGATAACAATTATCGAGTTATCATAAATATTTTTCTCTTTAAGCTTATCAAACAAAATTCCTATTTGATTGTCACAATAATAAATACAGTTATCGTAGAACAGCTTTAATTGTTCTAATTCAGATGAATTAGTTTTAAAATAATTTAGAGAAGGATGATCTCCAGATTTTTCAGAATATCCTAAATGTAAATCACCAGTGACTTTCCCGATATAATTAGTATTAAAATGCTTATAAAAAGGGAGTGGAACCCTATATGGTTCATGCGGGTCCAAATAATGAAGATATAAAAAAAACGGCTTTTTTTCAATCTTTTCAATTTCTTTAAAAATAATCTTGTTGACTCTATTTGCACCATCAAATTCACTTCTCTCACTTCGATTAGTATTTTTCCATATATTAAATCCTTGATTAAAATTGAATTTATCACTTATAAGATAATTATCGCTTACTCCAACACTATAATAATTATTTTTTTTTAAAATTTCTGCAATAGTAATCAATTTACTATTTAAAATATCTTCATTTTGAATACACTTATGCTGGGAAGGATATGCCGAAGTAAAAAGAGAAGATATCGATGGTTTGGTTGAAGGTGTATTCGAATAAAAATGTTTAAACAGAATTCCTTCTGTTGAAAATATTGACAGATTTGGAGCAGTATTCAATTTGTATCCGTAAAAAGGAAGATGATCCGCTCTTACTGTATCGATTACAATGAGTATTACATTGAAATCAGGCCTTTTGTATTTCAATTCTTTTTTACATGAAATAAATAGGCTAGTTAGTAATATAATAAGAATAAATAATTTTTTTTCTTTTTGTTTCATTTGAATATTTTCCTCGTCTTTCTATTAATCTGACCACCGATTCCAGAGCAATTTTAGCCTCTCACTATTGTTTGGACAAAAAATAGGTTTCTTTTTATTCAACCTCGCGGACGAAGCCATTTTCAAGTTTATATCTTTTCTTCGATTTATCGCAATTTGCATATCCATTTTCATCGAAATGGAGCTTTTTGCCAGCTTCACTCATCCATCCTACGATACGCGCAGGATTTCCAACAACAAGGGCAAAGTCTGGTATATCTTTGGTAACAACTGCTCCAGCACCTACGAATGCAAACCGGCCGATGGTATGGCCGCATACAATAGTGCAGTTTGCCCCAAGTGATGCGCCTTCTTTAACTAGGGTTTTTTTGTAATATTTTGAACCCACCTGGGGATATTTGCTCCGGGGATCGATGATATTAGTAAAGACCACAGATGGACCACAAAAGACATAATCTTCAAGGGTTATTCCCTCATAAACAGATACATTATTTTGGATTTTAACAAAGTTTCCTATAGTAACATTGTTTCCAATGTTGACATTTTGACCCAAGACACAATTTTTTCCGATACGGGTACCAGATTGAATATGAGAAAAGTGCCAGATTTTCGTACCTTCTCCAATTTCAACATTCTCATCAACAAATGAGCTTTCATGGACAAAATAGTTCTTTTTTCCCGGCTTTAATAAGCGTTGAAGACTGCCATTGTTTTTAAGCGATTCCTGGCCTAATTCCAGAACTTTAAGGACCCGAAGGCCGCTCTGACCATCGGTGCGAGGGGCTCTGCGGGATTCAATACATTCGAGGAAATACTGGCATTCGGATTT
>Ga0307378_10001709_pt1 | contig 35016 bp, 32 predicted proteins | sample UN1MG_FD_202238 | JGI IMG/M metagenome (GOLD analysis project Ga0307378, IMG submission 202238) | Soil microbial communities from Risofladan, Vaasa, Finland - UN-1 | ecosystem: Environmental > Terrestrial > Soil > Coastal area > Acid sulfate soil | place: Finland: Risofladan, Vaasa | collected... | reverse complement strand
GCGGTTAAGAAAACTAAGGAATACATTAAAGCGGGCGATATAATTCAGGCTGTGATTGCACAAAGATGGAAAACAAAGCTCGATGTGGACCCCTTTGATTTATACAGATCACTCAGGGTTTTAAACCCATCTCCTTATATGTTTTATCTTACTACAAGCACAGAAAAACTTGTGGGCTCTTCCCCAGAAGTGATGGTTAGAGTAGAAGAAGGAGAGGTTGAGAGCCGCCCCATTGCAGGGACTCGACCGAGAGGAAAGAATGAGAAGGAAGACTTGAAACTTGAGAAAGAACTTCTGGCCGACCCAAAAGAAAGGGCGGAGCATATAATGCTTGTTGATCTGGCAAGAAATGATTTAGGCAGAATTTCAGATACAGGAACAGTGAAGGTTGATGAGCTTATGATAATTGAGCGGTATTCACACGTGATGCATATCGTCTCAAATGTAATCTCCAAACTGAGTAAGAAAAAGGACGCCTTTGATGTACTTAAAGCCACATTTCCTGCAGGGACTCTTTCAGGAGCTCCAAAAGTAAGAGCGATGGAAATAATTGAGGAAATGGAACCCGGCAGGCGTGGAGCATACGGCGGTGCTGTAGGTTACTTTAGTTTTTCGGGAAATATGGACACTTGCATTACTATAAGAACATTTGTCATAAAAGACGAAGAGATATATATTCAAGCTGGGGCCGGAATCGTTGCGGACTCAAACCCGGAGAAAGAATATCAGGAATCAGTAAATAAAGTAAAAGCTCTCGTTAAGGCAATTGAAGTAACTAAGTCAGGCTTGTAGAAGAGATAAAATGATATTAATGATCGACAACTACGACTCATTCACATATAACCTGGTTCACTATTTAGCTGAGCTGGGAGAAGAGGTAGTGGTTCATAGGAATGACAAAATAGAGCTTGAAGATATTGGGAAACTTAACCCCGATATGATGGTAGTATCTCCAGGGCCTTGTACCCCCAAGGAAGCGGGTATTTCAGTTGATGCTATTAAAGAATTTGCAGGGCGTATGCCGATACTGGGAGTTTGCTTGGGCCATCAATCCGTTGCCTATGCATATGGTGCCGAGATAGTAAGAGCCGACAGGCTTTTACACGGAAAAACATCAGAAATTCACCACGACGGAAAGGGGATATATAAAGACATCCCTGATCCATTTGAGGCTACCAGATATCATTCACTTCTTATAAATAAAAAGTCATTGCCAGATGAGTTTGAAGTTACTTCCTGGACTGATGAGGGTGAAATAATGGGTATACGGCACAAAGAGCACTTAATTGAGGGTGTACAGTTTCATCCTGAATCCATTCTAACCAAGCATGGAAAAGACCTTCTTAGAAATTTTATTGCACTTGCCAAGAAACATAATAAGAAATAATACTCAAAATTGATTCCGAGCAAACGCTCGGTTAAATTAAGCATGCTTTCGGAACTAGTTACGAGTACAGGAGTATAAAAATGGAATTATTGTTCAAACCCCGCGATCCTAAATACATCGGGAAAGGAACCCTACCGTTCGGCACTTTCGAGGATACGAATGAATGGCAGCCTCTCACAAGATATCTGGAGAAGGGTGCAGAGATGTTTCCCGACAAAACTCTCTTTAGTGTGGCAGACCGCGACGGTAATATAAGTAATAATTTCACATATGAACAAACAAATAGTTGGGCTAACCAAGTAGCAAATGGATTAAGGGGTGATTTTGGCATAGAGAAAGGTGAAAAAGTTGGTATTTATATGCTTAACTCACCTGAATACGTAGTTTCAATTTTAGCTTGCCACAAGACAGGCGCAGTACAGGTACCTATTAATAAAGATGAAAAAGGTGAGAGGCTAGCTTACGTAATTAATTACTCAGAAATGATTGTGCTCATTGTTGACTCTGAGAGTGTCGAGTTTATTGAAGAGATAGCGGATAGCTTAGAAAACCTACATACAATATTCATGACCGGTGATCCTGATAGCGTACCGAAAGAAATAGCCGGAATTAAGACTTTGTCTTTTTCAACTTTCAAAAACTATTCAAGCGAAAATACAGGTGTCGATGTAACTACCAAGGATGCGGAAAGGTGCATGTTCACTTCAGGAACTACTGGAATGCCCAAAGGGGTATCACGAAACCATGGTGGAGTGGTTTTAACAGTAAGAGGGTTTATACAACAGCATGGTATCAGAAGCGAAGATGTTTTGATGAGCGTGCTTACATTGGGGCATGCAAATGCGCAAGTAATGGGACTTTTCAGCGCAATCGGAGCCGGAGCAAGTGTAGTTTTCTTCCCTCGGTTTTCTGCTTCTAACTTTTGGAAGTGGGCAGCTGAATGTGGAGCTACATATGTAGGAATGCTTGGAGCTATAGCAGAATATTTGTGGGCGGCAGAACCGACTGAATGGGACAAAAAACACAGTATTCGAACAGTTCTTGCCGGACCTTCCCCACGCAACCTAGAGGAATTCCAAAATCGTTTTAACACAAGAGTAATAGATGGATACGGTTCAACTGAAATGGGCATGGTTTTATGGAAAGACCCTGAAGACCAACGTCTCGGTTCATCGGGATACCCAATGGAAGGCTATTATGTAGAACTCAGAAACCCTGAGAATACAAGCAAAGTAATGCGCCCATTTTGGGATCCTACGGAAAATCCCACTCCGCCTGATGAAGCAAAAGGACTACTATTTATTAAACCGCTCATACCTCATACGACATTGAATGAGTACTTTAAAGATGAAAGAAGAACCACAGAGGCTTTTGATGATGATGGATTCTTTAATTCAGATGATTTAGTCGCTGCCGGTATAGACGGCAGATTTTATTTTCAGGGCCGTTACAGCAGAATACGAGTATCTGGAGAGAATGTAGACCCTATAGCCGTACAAGATGTTGCTATGCAGTATGATTCCATACAAGAGGGTATAGCAGTTGGTATTAGATTGCCTAACGTAGCTGATGATGAGGTCAAACTTAATATAACATTGAAAAAAGGAGCAAGCTTTGATCCTATAGAGTTTTCAAAATGGATGGCTGAGCTAGCACCGGTTTTTATGATCCCAAGATTTATCGAGGTCTACGAAGATGGTTTTCCTATAACTTCAACTCAGAAAATTAGGGTTGCCGAAATAAAAGAAATATCTGATAAGACTTGGGATAGAAATACCACTGATCTTAAGTTCCGCACTAGGTAGTTTATCTAATGACCATATAGACAAACCCGGCATAGAGGACTAATAGTAATAATCCCTCAATCCTGCCAACTTTCTTTCCAGTCATCATTAATGGAAGCAATAATATAGAGAAGAAGATCATTATAGGAAATTCAAATTTTAGCAAGGCACTATCTACTGTAACCGGATGAACAATAGAGACCACGCCAAGTATCCCTATATTAAAAATATTACTCCCTATTATATTTCCAACTATTATGTCGTGCTCTTTTTTCATAGCGGCAACAATTGTCGTTGAAAGCTCTGGTAATGAGGTTCCAATTGCAACAACTGTAATACTTATTACTAATTCACTCACACCAACAATTCTTGCAATAAAAATTGCTGAATCAACCACAAGCCTGGCTCCGATTACAAGTCCTGCAAGCCCTAAAACGATAAACGCTATTTGTTTCCAAACTGAAACATCTTTAGTTATAAACTCTTCGTACTCTTCTTTGACTATTTTGGGCTCTTTTTTTGAGCCAAAATAACTATATAGAATAAAGGCTATTAGAGCTGTGAAAAGAAAAATCCCTTGAAATAGGCCTAGGTTTAAGCCCCATGCCAGACCATAGAGAATAAGTGAAAGTAAAATCATAATCGGAACTTCTACTTTTATAATCCTGCCATGAATGATTAAAGGACTAATCAAAGCTCCTATAGCAAGTATTAATCCGATGTTAGAGATATTGCTGCCTATTATATTTCCAAGGACTATGTCACTTGACCCTTTTAAAGCGGCTACAAGGCTTACAACAAATTCAGGAGCTGAAGTTCCAAGAGCAACCACTGTTAAACCAATAACGACTGGGCTTATACCTAGTATACGTGCCAAGCGCGATGCGCCTTTCACTAAGCCCTCACCCCCCAGAAAAAGCATTATGATTCCAACGACAAATAGTATTATTGATAAACCTACACTCATAGAGAACCTTCACTCCTTAATATAATACGCAATATAACACAGCCCGAAATTGATACAATTTATAGCAATAGTCAGCTCATTTTTATTAAGGATACACATTTAAATGGATTAAACTAAAGTAGTAAATTTCTGCTGATAATCTATATAGTTTGACAAGGGTATCTTATTGGACTTATATTATTCGCTGGTCAGAAATATAGAAATTAGGCAAGGAGGAGTACTATGCGTTTATTATTTAGGCCCCGGGATGTAAAATACCTGGGAGAAGGGACGTTACCATTCGGCACTTTCGAGGATTCAAATGAATGGCAGCCGATTACAAAATGCCTTGAGATGGGAGCAGAACAATTCCCTGATAAAGCAATGTTTAAAGTTGCTAATAATAATGGAGAAGTGTCTGAAAGCTATACATATAAAGAAACAAACGAATGGGCAAACAGAGTAGCCAATGGTCTAAAAGACAATTTTGGCGTAAAAAAGGGCGATAAAGTTGGAATGTACATGCTCAACTGTTCTGAGTATGTAGCCTCTATTATTGCAATTCATAAACTTGGCGGCGTTCAGGTGCCTATCAATAAAGATGAGAAAGGCGAAAGACTTGCTTATGTAATTAACTATTCTGAAATGGAGACACTCATTGTTGATCCGGGAAGCTTGCCTTTATTAGAAGAGATAGCAGGTGATATAGAAAACTTGCGGGTCATATTTATGACCGGTGATCCAGCTGACGTTCCTTCTGAGATTGGGGGAATTAAAACCCTTGCTTTCGCTACAGCATTTGAAAATGCTTCAAGCGATAATACTGGCGTTGAAGTAACCACTCACGACATGGAAAGATGCATGTTCACCTCAGGGACCACAGGAATGCCAAAGGGTGTTGCTAGGGACCAAGGCGGAATTTTGATGACAGTAAGAGCCTACCTTCAGCAGCAGGGTGTTAGAAGTGAAGACACGCTTATGAGCATACTTTCACTCGGCCATGCAAATGCTCAGGTTATGTGCTTATTCAGCGCTATGGGTGCTGGAGCAACAGCTGTGTTCTTTACAAGATTCTCAGCATCAAGCTTCTGGAAATGGGCTGCCGGATGCGACGCTACATGTGTAAACATGCTTGGAGCAGTTGCAGAGTATCTATGGGCTGCAGAGCCTTCAGAATGGGACAAGAAGCATAAAATCAGAATCATGCTTGGATCCCCGGCACCAAGAAACTTAGTAGAGTTTCAACAGAGATTCGGCGTAAGGGTAATTGACGGTTACGGTTCCACAGAGATGGGTATGGTGCTCTGGAAAGATCCGGAAGATCATCGCCCGGGCTCATCAGGTTTCCCAATGGACGGATATTACACAGAGCTTAGAAACCCTGAAGATATTTCAGAGGTATTAAGACCTTTCTGGGATCCTTATGAAAACCCAACACCCCCAGATGAGGCTAAGGGACTCTTGTACATTAAACCCCTCGTGGCACACACAACACTAAACGAATACTTTAAAGATGAGAGAAGAACTAGAGAAGCATTTGATGATGACGGCTTCTTTAACTCAGACGATCTATTTGCAAGAGGAATCGACGGAAGATATTACTTTGCCGGAAGATTCAGCAGAATAAGGGTCTCTGGAGAAAACGTTGATCCGATTGCTGTACAGGACGTAGCCATTCAGCATGAAGCGCTACAGGAAGCTGTAGCAGTTGGCATAAGACTTCCTAATGTTTCGGATGATGAAATCAAGCTATGCGTAACCTTGAAAGGCGGGGCTGAGTTTGACCCTGTAGAGTTTAGCCATTGGATGGCTGAGAAGGTTATGGTAGCAATGGTTCCAAGGTTTATTGAAGTATATGAAGATGGTTTCCCTGTTACAGCAACTCAGAAAATTAAAGTTGCTGAGATAAAAGAAATCACCGATAAAACCTGGGACAGAAGCAAAGCAGGAATTAAATTCAGCGCAAGAAAATAGTTATGAACTCATGTCATATCAATTCACCGAGTTATGACGGATAAGGATAAAAAATTTATGCTCCTGGCTATTGAGGAAGCTCAATTAGCCGGGAGTATCGGTGAAGTTCCTATCGGTTCTGTGATAACAGACAAAGATAATAATATTATCTCCTCTGGATATAACCTCCGCGAAAAAAACCAGGACCCAACCGCGCATGCAGAAATAATAGCTATAAGACGAGCTTCAGAGAAACTACAAAGCTGGAGAATGGATGGTACTACTCTCTACGTCACTCTTGAGCCTTGTGCAATGTGTATTGGTGCTATAGTTCTGGCCAGAATTAGCAGATTAGTTTTTGGTGCAAGGGATACTAAGGCAGGCGCAGTGTACTCAGTTTACAATATTGGCACTGATAACAAATTAAACCACAGTGTTGAAGTTATAGAAGGTGTTCTTGAAACCCAATGTTCAGATCTGCTTAAAGAATTTTTTAAAACGCTGAGAAAGTAAAAAGCTTGACTCTAAACCTTTCCGGTTATTATATGTATTATATTTCCTATAGTACTGCTATCTTCAGTACCGGCTAATTTTTCAAGCTCGCCTTCATCTAACCAGACACCGTCACAATTAAGACAGCGGTCTATTTTAATCCCTCTGAAAGTAACTTCACTTAAGTCTGAGCCGCATTTAGGACATTTCATATAACATAGAGCTTTTGTCTGCTCTCTTTGCTCTTCAGAGCGTTGCTCTTTTAGCTTTTCTTTCAAGCGTTTGGTTTTTTCTGCTTCTTCTTTAGCAATAAATTCGTCTTCTGCTCTTCTGGTTTTATCTGGAGCCATCATTCTTCTCCTTTTCAACGTCTCGGTTTACACTATTTTGCCCTCTTGATCGATGAGGGGTTATAATGATTCTTTTTTGATCCTTCTCTACTTTAGTTTCATAACCCACTCCATTTTCTCTTTTAAGAGCAATATATGCCATCCTTCTTTCAGAAGCTGTCATAGGTTCAAGTGATATAGGTTTCTTTATTTGTCTAACTTTTATAGCTGTATCTTTAATAAGCCTTGAGATTTTATCTTCTCTTCTGTCCTTATATCCATCTACATCTATATTTATTCTCTTTTCCTTACCGTCTTCACATGAACGCCCGGAAATCTTTCCTACAATGAATTCGAGGGCTTTAATCATCTCCCCACGTTTTCCAATGAGAAGACCCTTATCATTTGTATCTTTTATATCTAATTTTATTCTATCTACACTCTCTCTAATTCCAACTGAATAAGTAGGTACCAAATACTCCAGAAGAGATTCTAGAGCTTTTTTTGATTTAAGACCTTTCTCACTTAATTTATCGTTTTTTAAAGTAACTCTAACTTTTGCATTTCTACCGCCAATCCCAAAAATTCCTTTCGAGCTCTCCCGGAGAACTTCTACATCTATTTCACCCCTGGAAACGCCTAATTCCTCACAAGCACTAATAGTGGCTTCGGATGCCGTTTTTCCTTCTTTTTCGAGAACTATTCCCATTTATTTCGATCCTCCTTGAAGAGCCATCACTTTACGATTTACATATACCTGCTGAGCAATTGATAACATATTACTCACTGTCCAGTAGAGCACCAACCCTGAAGGTAAATTCCAAAAGAGAAATACAAAAATTATAGGCATATACTGCATTAACTTCATTTGCAGCTGCATATTCTCTCCACCCATTGCAGTACTCATCGGTGTCATCTTCTGAGAAAGGAACCATGCAGCACCCATTATTATTGGGAGGAGTCTAAACGGTATGCCTATATACGGTATTTCAAACAACATATCGGGCTCGGACAAATCCGGGATCCAAAGGAAAGGACTGTGCCTTAAATCAATGGAATGGCGCAAGACATCATAAATTGTGATAAAGACTGGAAATTGAATTAATAACGGTAAACATCCTCCCAACTGACTAAGTGGGTTAATGCCGTGTTTTGAATAAAACGCCATTAATTCAGAATTTTGCTTGGATTTATCATCCTTGTATTTTTCTTTGAGCGCATCCATCTCAGGCTTAACTTTTTCGGTCTTTAACTGCATTTGTTTCATTGAGACCATGGACTTTACTGTAAGTGGGAAGAACGCGGCTCTGATTATAATAGTAATAACGATGATAGATATACCGTAGTTATGAAAATAGCTGTTTAGCCACTCCAGAAACTGAAGCATTGGTCTTGCTAAGAATCCAAACCAGCCATATTGAATAGCACTATCCAGATCATATCCAATAGGTTTAAGTAAGCTTGGCTCTAAAGGCCCCATATATACTTCCCAGGTTCTTAAAGAACTTTTACCTGATGGAATCGAACTTCCAGGATAAGCGAACTGAGCTACTATTTGACCTTCTTGTTTGGTAGGGCTTATTTCAATAACGGTTTCAGCACCGGTTTCAGGTAAAAAAGAAGACATAAAATATTTCTCAGAGAATCCAAACCAATTTACAACACCTTTATAACTTTCTGTGTTGTCGGGCTCGCTATTGACTCTCTCCACACTGTCGGATACCCGCGCTATAAAAGTTCTACCGCTGCTACCAGTCCTGCCTTCAGCTTCAATCTTCCCCAACCATCTAACTACAACTCTTTCCTGTATTAAATCTCCACTGGAGTTGGTAATTTCAAATCTCTGTTTGACCAGATAGCTGGCAGAATCAAGTTCGAAGATATTATTAACTCTGATCCCTTCAGGTGAGGTCCAGCTAAAATTAAGCTCTTTGGTAGAGCCTTCGGAGACAGCTACATTATTCCCCCCATTGAACTGGTAAGGAATAAACTCGGGTAGGGTGATCCCTTTAACTTGTAATAAGGCATTGAATCCAGGCTGGGTATCGTTATAGAGGTTAACTAGGTCATTACTTTCGCCGTTAGTACTGGATTTATAGTTCTTGAGTTCCCAAGAAACAAATCTAGCACCTGCTGTATCTATAACACCTTTATATAAGGGGCTATCGATTGTTATTAAAGATCCCTTTGGAGTAGAATCAACTTCTTCAAAAGGGTCGGGTTCGGTATCAGGATTATCAAACTGTACAGAAGAACTACTATCATTTGTAGATGATGATCCCTCTGGAGACTGGGTGGTTATTTCACCCTGTTTTTGTGTTTCTTTTGGAGGGGTACTAAAGAAATAGGCATGGCCTATCATTATAACAAACGCAATTACTAAAAAGATAATCCAATTTGATCTGTTTTCCATCCCTTATCCTTTACTTGACCGGATCATATCCTCCGTCACATAGTGGGTGACATCTTCCAATTCTCTTCAAAGTCAGCCAGAAACCTTTAATAAATCCATACTTATTAAAAGCTTCCAATGCATACTCAGAACAACTAGGATAGAATCTGCAAGAAGAAGGCAGGATAGGAGAAATCAAATATTTATAAGCTTTTATTAGTAAAGTAACCACATACACCAAAAAACTTGTCTTCATAACAAACGTAACCTTATAGTTTCCTCAATCTCTCTCTTTGCCTTTACATAATTAAGAGTATCGCTTCCCTTTTTTGCTAAAAAAACAATGTCCAGTGAGTCAAAGAGAGATTTATTATTTCTAAAAACTTCCCTAACCACCCTCTTAATCCTGTTCCGCTTAACCGATGAATGGACGTTCTTCTTGCCTACTACTATTCCGGTTCTTGGATATCCTAGTGAGTTTTTAACATAAAGTATATTGAAATGCTGAGACCTAAGCCTCTTACTAGTACCAAAGATTTCCTCATATTCTGAGGATTTCCGGATCTTCAATTCTTTAGGAAATGAATAATTCAAAAGAAGGTTCATTTCTTGAAGCGTTGAACTGTAAGACTGTGTCTACCCTTTGCAATACGCCTTTTAAGAGTTCGTCTTCCGCCAGTAGTACTATTGCGCTCGCGAAACCCGTGTGTTCTTAATCTCTTCTTTACGTGAGGTTGATATGTTCTCTTCATGTTATTTTACGACCTAATTTTATTTATGACCTTTTTATAAATAAACCCATTTACAAATAAACCCATGTTATTTTGAGAACCTAAAATTAACACGAAACTATATGATGGTCAAGAAAAGCTTAATGCATAAAACATTTGCAGCAAAGTTATAAATGACTTTACATTTATTCTATATAGTAAGCTGTTAGTTTGATTCTACCTTTAGAGGAAGAAATAACTATGGAGCATTATACCTCAATATATAGATCCCATGTCTCGTTTTAAAGTTAAATCGTATGGCAGCAATCCATTTCGCACTTGCGAAGAAGCTGCTTGACATCATAGGCTTCATGCATATAGTATTACCTGGAAAAAAAGTGGTAGGGAAATATCGTTATTCAGGTAATACTTAAATATTGTTGATTACAGAATAACAACCCTAAATCAACTTACATAAAACACTTAAAAGACCATTAGAAAAAATATTAAGTAAAAATTCCCTAAAGTAATATCTTAAATTGATTGGGAAGGTCTGGGAGCAAATTGTATGTTTAGAACTGTTTATGATTATATTACGTTTTCGTTTTTAGGAATAATTAAAGTTTCATTATTTTTACTTTTCTTCAGCTTGGCAGGATTTCTAGTTTTCAAATCAAAAGATCTTTCAGCATTCAAGACCGCGAGTTTATCAACCTTCTTTACAAGCTCAAATAAAGTAAGCCTTCTTAATGCTCATTTGGCGGAAAGCAAATGGTCTACGGATTTGAAACAACTTGCGATAGAGAATATTACACCAGAGGAAGCTGAGATCTTTTTATTCATAATGGAATTGTCCGACTCAATTACACCTACAGATGCCCGTAAGCTTGCCAAACTAATTATTGATGAGTGCAACAATTATGAAATAGATCCATTTATCATACTTGCTGTTATACAAACTGAGAGCAACTTCACTCCTAAGGCGGTTTCATCAAAAGGCGCTATAGGGTTAATGCAAGTAATGCCTAAAACAGGAGCGTTTGTGGCAAAAGATCGTGGAATTTCTTATAATGGTAGAAATTCATTATACGATCCTTTTGTAAATGTTAAACTAGGAATTCATTATCTTTCATTTTTAGAAGACAAATTTGATACTATAGAAAATGCTTTGGCTGCATATAACTACGGCCCAGCAAAGTTTGCAAATAGTAAAACTCTTTCCACTCACCCACCTAAATATGTAAAAAAGGTTCTTAATTTTAAGAGTTTTCTTGAAGAGGAAAGCATTTTACTAGCCAAGAGAAGCTAAGAATACCAAGCTTATTATAAATCTGGCTAGCTAAGTTCATGACATGAACTTCGGAATCACTCTCCCAAACTTCGGCAAATACGCCGATAAAAATGAAATCCTTAACATAGCCACAGCGGCACAAGAGCTGGGATTCGATTCTATATGGGTTAGTGACCATATAGTGATTCCAGATACCCACAAAGGGTTTGGGGATGTATTCTACGAACCGATTGTCACTCTTTCTTATTTAGCTTCAATAACCAAAGGTATAAAGTTAGGCAGCAGCGTAATTATACTTCCTTATAGAAACCCCGTTGTCTTGGCTAAAATGGTTTCTACATTAGATCAATTATCAGGCGCAAGAGTCATATTGGGAATCGGCGCTGGCTGGCTGGAAAAAGAGTTCCAAGCGCTTGGTGTTCCTTATAGTGACAGAGGAGAAATGACTGACGAATTTCTCAAGGTACTAAAAACACTTTGGACTCAAGAGAACCCAAGTTTTAATGGTAAATATTTCAATTTCTCAGATATCAAGTTTCTCCCAAAACCTGTTCAGAAGCCTTACCCGCCAATTTGGATAGGTGGTGGTAGCGATAAAGCTATTGAGCGTGCAGCAACTTACGGAGACGGATGGCACCCGGTTGGATTAACTCCTGAGAAACTTAAAGAGAGGCTAAACCACCTAAATAAGCTCTTAACGAATCAGAAGAAAGAAAATTTTACTATTTCACTCAGAAGAAATCTGGAGATTAACAACGATAAGACTATTAGTCCGGATGATACCCTCAGGGGATCAATTGAAAAAATAGTTAAAGGTATTAAAGATTATAAAGAATTAGGTGTAAACCACTTAATACTTCACTTTCTAAGCGGAACATCAGAAGGTGTTCTTAATACAATGAAAAGATTCTCAAATGAAATAAGAACTCAAATCTAAAATCACTAGAAACTTCTAATCTCATATACAATATTCCTACTTTATTATTTTTGACAATTCTGCTACGATTAATCCAAGGTAAACAAAAATCTAAGATGGCACTTGGAGGATAGAATCATGAGTAAATACGCTGTGGAGTTGATAGGTACATTCTTTTTAGTTTTAACAATAGGTTTAGTTGTTATAGAACCCGGTGCTGGGGCATTTGCACCGTTAGCAATAGGATCCGTATTAATGGTGATGATTTATGCAGGCGGGCACATTTCGGGAGCTCATTATAATCCTGCGGTAACACTAGCTGTTTGGATGCGAGGAAGATGTGCTGGGAATGATGTTCCAGGTTATATGATCTCTCAATTCGCCGGCGGTATAATTGCAGCATTTGCAGTATTTTTAATTAAAGGCGATGTACCTGTAGAAGCTGAAGTTATTGCCCCGATCCCGTCATTACTAGCTGAATTTTTATTTGCATTCGCTCTATGCTATGTGGTCTTAAATGTAGCTACCTCAAAAAAGACTGATGGGAACTCATTTTACGGATTAGCTATTGGATTCACTGTCCTAGTTGGAGCCTACGCTGTTGGAAGTGTTTCGGGCGGAGCTTTTAACCCTGCAGTCGCTGTAGGAATAATAACGATGGGCCTTATGGATATTTCAAGTATCTGGATATTCCTAGTTGCTAATTTCCTAGGCGGCATAGCAGCAGCGATAGCATTCAACGCTCTTAATCCTGACGATAAGTAGTATTTAACTTTTGTATTGCACTATCTCGGGCGGTTTTAATTTCTTCATTAGTTAGGACCGCCCCTTTTGTCCCAAGATACATAAGTCTTAGATCATCATCATGCACATGACCCAGACCAAAAAGGTGGCCAATCTCGTGAGCAGTTACTCGATAGGTTGGAACATCTCTGGAATCTGTTATTAAAAATCAGATCATCAAGTATGTAAACCTAGATAGGAAGGAGATTAAACTTAGCCTGCTACCTTGAGCCATTGCCAACCTTTCAACATTCAAGCCTAATGCTATTAAAATGCTGAGCATGACAATAGACATTACCCTTGTTCGCAAACTCATCTATAAATAATATACATCATCGATGAAACAATAGCTGATTGACTTGGAGATAACATTCGTGTGATACTTTAACGAAAGAGTGGAATTATTATTTAAAGTAAAAAGGGAAGGGAGGACACATGGATAATGGAAATAGCAAATTTACAGCTGCTGCTGTACAGATGGCCCCTGTTTTTTTAAACAAAGACGAGACCATTGGAAAGGTTATTAGCTTAATAGAAGAAGTGGCTTTAAACGGAGCTAACCTTATAGTCTTTCCTGAAGCTACGATCCCCTGTTATCCATACTGGCCTAAGGATATAGGAACTATAGAAGGAAGAAAGCAAGTCCTGGATGCCTATACGGAACTTTATAAAAACTCAATTGAGATTCCAAGTAAAGATACCGAAAAACTAGCAAAAGCTTCAAAGAAAGCAGGGGCTTATGTAATAATAGGAGTAAACGAGCGAGACGGTGGAACACTTTATAATACTATTTTATATTTAGGCAAAAACGGGGAAATCCTTGGCAAACACCGCAAACTCATGTCCATAGACAGTGAGAAATGCATATGGGGAATGGGCGGCGCTGAAGATCTGAAGGTGCTAGACACCGATTTAGGAAAAATCGGGGGATTCTTTTGTTATGAACATCACCTCACACTTGCAAGGTACGCAATGTTTACCAAGGGAGAACAAATTCACGCAGGACTATGGGCTGGACATGGGTTTGTTAAGCCGACAATGGATTTCGCAAGTAAACAGTATGCTTTTGAGGGCCAAGTTTTTGTAATAGTTTCTTCGGGCTACATAAATGAAGATATGATCCCGGATAGTTTCCCCCTAAAAAAACAAACGATATGGGATTTTCCTGGTGGTAGCGGAATTATAAGTCCAAGAGGTGAATACATTGCAGGGCCGATTTACGGCAAAGAAGACATAGTCTACGCTGATATAGATATGGATATGATAATCAGGGCCAAGGCTGTTATTGACGCAGTAGGGCATTTCTCTAGACCTGACATATTAGAACTTAATATAAAAGATTAGTACTTCTTATTATTCCAAAATACGATCAGCTATAACTGTGCCATAGTTAGCTTGTAAGGTTATACAAAAAGTTCAGTGTGAAATTATAAGAGTAGAAATAGTTTTGTAAGAATAAAATCACCGATAATAATGAGAAGAAGAGATACGACTACTGTCTCTGTTGTCGCCCGCCCTACACCTTGTGTACCGCCCTGTGCTCTCATGCCTATATAGCAACCGGCAATGGCAACAATAATCCCAAAGAAGAATGTCTTAGCAATACCACTTATAAAATCTTCAAAGGTTACCCACTCCAACATGCTAGATAAAAATAACTGTGGCTGAACATTCAAATCGATATTGGACATAATCATCGCACCTAATATGCCAGAGAAATCTGCAATCATAGCTAAGATTGGAAATGATAGAATAGCAGCTAGTAGTCTAGGTGCTACTAATTTCTTCATAGGATCAGCGCCCATGGTCCTAATAGCATCGATCTGCTCAGTAACCTTCATAGATCCAATTTCAGCTGTTATACCTGCCCCTACCCTACCTCCGACAAGAAGTGAAGCTATAACAGGCCCTAATTCTCTCACAAAAGACAGCGAAACTAGGGGGCCCACCAAACCCTTTGCTCCAAAGTTTACAAAACCCCAAGCTAACTGAACTACCATTACCATGCCTATAGCCATAGCTGAGGCTATTACAATTGGTATCGATTTGAATCCGATCTCGTCTATTTGCTCAAGTACTAGTCTAAAATTAAAAGGGCGGGAAAAACTAGCTATAATCGCTTTGTATAGGAAAACGAGAATTTCTCCTGAACTCTCGATAATATTTAATATGTATAATCCTACTCTTTCGATATAGTTTCCAATCATAACGACAAGACCTTAAACTGGGATACAAAAGTATCAAAATCTACGATCCCGAGATCAAAATTTGTAAGAGATGAGGCATACGTAAAATCATAAATACATATATCTTTTTTGAGCACTACAGTTGCGATTTTAATTGGAACGTTATTTAAACTACCTATATATATAGTTCTTAGCGCCTGCTGTCCGTCAACGGTTATTTCTTCACGCTCTAAAGCTTCCTTACCCTTAATACCGATCAGGAGGGATTCCGAGAGAGCTTTTAGACTGTAATTTTTCTTTTTCTCATTACAAGTTGAATTCACAGTCATAGTGGCATCAATAGGAGAATTAGTAAAAGCTAAGTCGCCGCCATCTATTTTATTTCTTTTCCACGTAGCAGCAAGAGCGCCTATTCGATAAGAAGTATCGTCAGTTTTGAAGACCTGTCCGTTTAAATTACCGGAATTATCATCATCGGCTGCTGCATAATACCCAATGAACCTTGTTACAGAACAAGAGTTCAGAGCAATTATGCTAATAAATAGAAATAGGGCTAAAAAGAGTTTTGTCATTTACCTATACTAAGAGTTATATCTACCGTTCTTTGATTCGATTTTTAAACTAAAACCCATGATTACCCAAACAGGTTCTCAATAATACTTGAATCCCTTGAAAAAACCAAGCATCCTAAAGTTTAAAGAAACATACAGAACGAGGATGGCAAAAGTTTGACTAAAATAGAGATATATACAAGCACTTATTGTGGCTATTGCAATGCCGCCAAAAGCTTCTTTAAAAATAAGGGAGCAGAGTTCGTGGAAATTGATCTAACTAGAGATCACGAGCTTAGGATGAAACTTGTAGAGAAACACAAGTGGCGAACAGTGCCGATTATTATAATTAACGATAACCTGGTAGGCGGATATGAGGAACTTATAGCATTGGAAAGAAAAGGTGAATTAGATCAGCTACTTGCAATTGAGATAGAAGAGTAATACCCCACCTCAGTTGACTCCCATACAACTCTAAATTAAGATAACATCCCCATGACAGTAAGAACAAGATTTGCACCGAGCCCAACAGGCTCTTTACACGTTGGCGGCGCTAGAACGGCAATATTCAATTGGCTTTTTGCCAGACATGCAGGCGGCCAATTTATACTGCGCATCGAAGACACAGACCGAACCAGATCTACCGAAGAATCAATTCAAGAAATTACTGATGCTATGGAGTGGCTTGGACTTGACTGGGACGAAGGCCCCTTTAGGCAATCTGACAGGCTGGACATATATCAGAAAATCGCCAATGAGCTTTTAGAGTCCGGGCATGCTTACAAATGTTACGTTACTTCAGAAGAGCTTGAAGAGAAAAGAAAAGAGGCTCAGAGCAAAGGAGATGTTCTAAGATATAAACGTGAATGGGCAAAATTAAACGAGGCTCCGGATGAACCCTACGTAATCCGTCTGCAAACTCCGGACGAAGGTACTATAGAAGTACAGGATTCATTAAGAGGTACCGTAACATTTGATGCAGTAGAGGTGGACGACTTTGTAATTCTAAAAAGAGACGGTTTCCCAACTTACAATTTCGCAGTTGTAGTGGATGATGCCACTATGAATATAACCCATGTTATCAGGGGGGATGACCACTTAATAAACACTCCCAGGCAAGTCTTAATATACAACGCTCTTTCATACGACATACCTAAAATGGCTCATGTGTCTATGATCTTAGGAGCGGATAATAAAAGACTCAGTAAACGCCACGGGGCAACTTCCGTAGTAGCTTATAAAGATAAGGGGTATTTGCCTGAAGCGATTATTAATTTTCTTTCCCGTCTTGGCTGGTCTCACGGTGATCAGGAGATATTCACTAAAACAGAACTTATAGAGAAATTCACATTAGATAATGTAGGTAAATCCGCGGCAGTATTTAATGAAGAGAAATTAGAGTGGCTTAATAGCTGGTATATAAAAAATGAGCCGCCGGAAAAAATTGCAGGGCTAGTTTTGCCTCTGCTAAAAGAAAAAGGGCTCGATGTAGAGTTAGATGAGAAACTTATTAAAATTGTAATAGAGCTGAGCCAGCGTGCAAAAACCTTAAACGATATTGCAGATATGATCGGTTACTTCTACGCTGAGGAAATAAAATATGATGAAAAAGCGGCCAATAAATTCTTGACCCCAGAGATACTGCCTATTCTCCAAGATATTACAGATAGACTTTCTCAACTTTCTGACTTTAACATGGATGAAATGCATAAAATTTTTGATCAGGTAATGGAAGAAAGGGAGCTTAAGCTTGGAAAAATCGCCCAGCCGGTAAGAGTAGCCCTCACAGGTGGAACCGTAAGCCCTGGTATTTTTGAAGTTATGGAGATTTTAGGAAAGGATGAAGTTATAAAAAGGCTTAATTCGGCTATATCCGTAATCCCTGATGAGGAGGTCTCCAACGAGACCTGACAATCTCATGTTTTAATAACAAATTACGAGTAGTCAAAAAATCCTTTGCCTGTTTTCCGCCCTAACCATCCTGCGCGGACCATCTGACGAAGAAGTGGGGCCGCTCTGAATTTAGAATCCTGAAACTCTCTATAGAAAGTATCCATTACGTCTAGAGTAACGTCGAGACCAATCAAATCTACTAAAGCCAAAGGACCGATTGGCTGGTTAGTGCCAAGCTTCATTGCTTTATCAATATCCTCAGGTGTGCCGACTCCATCTTGATAAGCAAAAACCGCTTCATTTAGCATTGGTATAAGAATCCTGTTCACTATAAAACCAGGGCTGTCTTTTGTCATGACCGGCTCTTTTCCAAGAGCTAGAGCGAAATCATATGCAAACTGCGCTGTTTCGTCTGATGTTGCCAGTGTCTTTATTATTTCTACCAGTTTCATTACGGGGGCGGGATTAAAGAAATGCATTCCCACAACTTTATCAGCCTTACTTGTGCTTACTGCAATCTCGATTATAGGGAGGGATGATGTATTAGTGGCAAGAACGACATCTTCCCGAGTTACATTATTCAATTTATTATAAATTTCCTTTTTAACCCCCATATCCTCAAAAACAGCTTCTATTACTAAATCTACGTCGCCTAAATCTTCAAATTTTGTTGTGGTTGTAATCCGGTTATGTACTAAGTCATTCTCTTCTTGGCTAATAGCTTCTTTTTTAAGAAGTCTGCCTAGACTCTTTTCTATAATTTGCATACCTCTATCAAGTGCTGCGTCAGAGACATCTACCAATAAAACCTCTCTATCATTAGAAGCAACAACCTGTGCAATCCCTGAACCCATTGTTCCTGCACCGACTACCGCTACTTTCTTTATATCTTCAACCTTTTTAGACATATCATACTCCTTTTGTGAACCATGCTACAAAGCTGATCTAGTATACCAAAATGTATGTTTATACTATATAAGAAAGATAATATTTGAAACCCCTTGTTTCCCAAATTACACTAACCTCATGAAAGTAATAGGACTTACAGGGAATATCGCTTGTGGAAAGAGTCTTGTGGCATCGATGCTAGAGGAACTTGGGGCTAAAGTCATTGATGTCGACGATATAGCCAAAAAGATTGTCGAACCCAGTGAACCGGCCTGGAAAGAAATAGTTGATACCTTTGGGCGGGATGTACTAAATCCGGATGATACTATAAACAGAAAGGCTCTTGGGGACGTAATATTCAATGACGATCAAAAAAGAAATATATTAAATGATATAACCCACCCAAAAATCATGGCAAGTGCTAGAGAATCCGTTGAGAAATATAGAAAGGAAAATGTTGAAGTAGTTATAATTGAGGCCGCGCTCATTGTAGAGAAAGGTGGGCTTAAAGATTTAATAGAGAAACTAATTGTAGTAATTTCAGATGAGAACTCTCAAGTAGAAAGACTCGCCAATAGAAACGGGTTTTCAAGAGAGGAAGCTATTTCTAGAATAAATTCTCAAATGCCTGCAATAGAAAAGGCTCAGCATGCGGATTATATTATTGATAACTCCGGAACTCAAGAAGAGACTCAAAATCAGGTTAACGATCTCTGGGCTGAGCTGTTACAACTTTAAAGAAACTTAAATCTCAACTAACTGCAGCAAGTCTAAAGAATCCATAAATTACTCACCCTCCTGATATTATTATCTAATTCATATCTTCAAACTTGCCAATCAAAGTTTTTCAGAGTAGATTTTTGGACGCTTAACGACCTTCAAAGGAGCAGAGAATGAAGGAAAAAATAGAAATACTTGAACAAAAAGAAAAAGAAGCCGAATCAGGAGGCGGGGAATCCCGCATAAAGAAACAACATGGTAGCGGCAAACTTACAGCCAGAGAGAGAATAGACCTACTACTTGATAAAAACACCTTCGTAGAGTTGGATAAATTCGTCGTACATAGATGCAATGACTTCGGCATGGGAGATAAAAAATTCCTTGGTGACGGCGTTGTAACTGGGTACGGGAAAGTTGAAGGGCGGCAAGTTTTTGTTTTCGCCCAGGACTTCACAGTGTTCGGTGGCTCACTTGGAATGGAGCATGGAAGAAAGATCTGCAAAATCATGGATCTTGCCATGCAGGTTGGAGCACCGGTAATCGGGCTTAGCGATTCAGGCGGAGCAAGGATTCAGGAAGGTGTTGAAAGCCTTGCTGGATATGCTGAGATTTTTTCCAGAAATGTACTCGCATCAGGTGTTGTACCTCAAATTTCATCTATCATGGGCCCATGTGCAGGAGGAGCCGTTTACTCCCCCGCAATTACCGACTTCACTATAATGGTTAAAAACACAAGCTATATGTTCATAACCGGCCCTGACGTAATAAAAGCTGTAACACACGAAGAGGTCAACTCTGAGGATTTAGGCGGCGCAATGGTTCATAATTCAAGAAGCGGTGTCGCTCATTTTGCAGCTGAAGACGATAAAGAATCTATACTATTAATAAAAGAACTATTAAGCTTCCTGCCTTCTAATAACATGGAAGACCCTCCGAGGGTTAAAACAGAAGATCCTTCAGATAGACGTGACATGGGACTCAGATCTATAGTTCCTGAAAACCCGAACAAACCCTACGACATGAAAGATGTTGTAACAGCTGTAGTTGACGAAGGTTACTTTTTTGAAATACAAGAACATTATGCGCAAAATATGATTATCGGGTTTGCCAGATTGGCAGGCCGTGTCGTCGGCATAGTAGGGAACCAGCCAAACATGCTTGCGGGCTGTCTTGATATCGATGCATCTATTAAAGGCGCCAGGTTCGTAAGATTTTGTGACTGCTTTAATATTCCAATTCTGACATTTGAAGATGTGCCTGGATTCCTGCCCGGAACCTCACAAGAGTGGGGAGGAATTATTAAGCACGGCGCTAAGCTGCTATACGCCTATTGCGAAGCTACCGTTCCTAGAGTCACCGTTATTACCAGAAAAGCCTATGGCGGCGCATATGATGTTATGAACTCCAGACACATAAGAGGTGATATGACGTTGGCTTATCCAACTGCAGAGATTGCGGTTATGGGCTCAGATGGTGCTGTAAATATTATTTCCAGAGGGCAAATTGCTCAAGCGGATGATCCGGAAGCCGAGAGGGCTAAGCTCATAGAAGAGTACAAAGAAAATTTTGCTAATCCTTATAAAGCGGCAGAGCTCGGTTTTGTTGATGAAGTTATCAAACCCGAAGATACAAGACCAAGGGTAATTGCAGCATTTGAAATGCTTGATGGGAAAAGACAAACTCTTCCTCCTAAAAAGCACGGAAACATTCCACTTTAACAATAAAGGAAATACTGAATGTTTAATAAAATATTAATAGCAAATAGAGGGGAGATAGCGGTAAGAATCATCAGAGCCTGCAAGGAGTTAGGCGCTACTACCGTCGCAGTTTATTCAGATGCTGACCGACGTTCTCTTCATGTAACCCTTGCGGATGAGGCATATCACATCGGAGGCTCTGCTCCCTCTGAAAGTTATCTTGCCATAGACAAAATAATTGATGTTGCTAAGAAATCAGGCGCCCAAGCTATTCATCCCGGTTTTGGCTTCCTTTCAGAAAATGAAGAATTTGCCAAAAGATGTGAAAAAGAAAAGATAGTCTTTATTGGTCCTTCTGCCGAAGCCATTCGATTAATGGGCGATAAAATAACTGCCAGAAAAATTGCACAAAAAGAAAAAGTCCCTCTAGTTCCAGGATCAGACGGTGCTGTGACTGATGTTGAAGCATCAGTAATTGCTGAGAAAATCGGCTACCCTGTAATGATCAAAGCCTCTGCCGGTGGTGGTGGTAAGGGGATGAGGCTCGTAAGAGATAAAAACGATTTTGAAAGTGCACTAAGAATGGCTAGAAGTGAGGCCCGCTCTTCATTTGGAGATGATTCAGTATTTGTGGAGCAATTTGTTGAACAGCCAAGGCATGTTGAAATTCAAATAATGGCAGATAGACATGGAAACACACTTCATTTATTTGAGCGTGAGTGCTCAATACAAAGAAGACATCAAAAGGTAATTGAAGAAGCCCCTTCCTCAGCGATTAGTGAGAAAACTAGAAAGAAGATGGGCGAAGTTGCTGTAAGGATTGCAAAAGCAGTTAAATACAGCGGCGCTGGAACTGTAGAGTTTATTATGGACCAGAAAGAGAATTTCTATTTTCTGGAGATGAACACCCGTGTGCAGGTTGAGCATCCGGTAACAGAGATGATTACCGGTTTTGACATAGTAAAATGGATGGTGCGCATTGCTAATGGAGAGAAGCTGCCTTATAAGCAAAAAGATTTGAGTATAAATGGTTGGGCTGTTGAATGCAGGGTATACGCTGAAGACCCGGAGACCAACTTTATGCCCTCACCCGGTCATCTAAAGTATGTTAAAGCCCCAAGTGGTCCCGGAATAAGAGATGACTCATCGATATACAGCGGATATGAAGTTACCTCTTATTATGACCCAATGTTATCAAAACTAGTAGTATGGGCTGAATCAAGAGAAGCCGCAATTGACAAAATGGCGTCTGCTCTGAGAGAATATATTGTTCTTGGTGTAAAAACAAACATAGGATTTCTTATACGCGTAATGAATAATGAAGAATTCAGACAGGGAAAGTTAGATACTGGATTTATAGAACGACACCCTGAACTATTGATACCAGGAGAAGTTGATATTGAACCTGCTTTAATCGCAGCAGCATTAGCTGTTGAAGATGGAGAAGAAACTATAGAGTCTGATAAAGGTTTTCAATCAAACTGGAAGCTCCTTGGAAGAAAAGCCGGCCTTTCCGGGGGTTCACTGATATGACATATACATTTAAAATCAAAGACAAGGTTTTCTCAGTGGAGATTGAGAAAGAGAAGGATCAAACAGTAGTTAAGATTAACGAAAAGGATATACCGGTCGAATTTGAAAAAATTGATGACAATCTCTACTCCATAATACTAGATGGTAAATCACTTACAATCGGAGTTTTAAAAGACGGCAAAAATCTCCAGGTTTTCATGGATGGAGACTTATTTGAGATTCAGGCAATATCTGAAAGAGACCAAAGGAAATCTTCTCAGGTACTTTCTGGTGTACAGGAAATAAAATCACCAATGCCTAGCCGTGTTGTTAAAATACTCAAAGAGGTAGGAGATGAAGTCGTTGCCGACGAAGGGGTTGTAGTTGTTGAAGCTATGAAAATGGAAAGTGAGCTTAAATCTCCAATTGATGGAAGGGTAACGAATGTAGAGGTAAACGAAGGGGATGCTGTCGAAGCCGGAACTACCCTTTTAATTGTATCTTCTGAATAAAATTAATCTTAATGTTTGTAGCAATTCCCAGAGAAACTCACACCCAGACTAGAAATCTTTTTCAATTATAGAAACCTTATCAACTAGGGCTCCGAACTCCTCTATCGTAAGAGTTTCGGCTCTCCTTTTTTTATCTATCCCGGCTAGTTCCAAAGACTCTGCTGCGGACTCTTTAGACAAAATAGATTGGAGTGAATTTCCTATCATTTTTCTCCTTGAAGAAAACGCTGCTCTAACTACTTTTTCATAAAGTTTTTCATCCGATACTTTGGTTCGTGGCGTTTTAAGGGGGATCAATTTTAAGACTATTGAATCAACTTTGGGTTTGGGCCAAAATGATTCAGGTGATACACGAAATTCTGAAGTAATATCCATAAAAGTTTGCAGCAGAACAGAGATGGATCCATACGTCTTCCCTCCGGGGCCTGCACTTATCCTCTCGCCAACCTCAAGCTGAAGCATTAATACCATGGTTGAGAAATATTGACGAGCCTCAAGGAGCTTAAACAAAAGTGGGGAAGATACACTGTAGGGAAGATTTGCAATTACTTTTAACTCATTTCCATTATAGAAACTGCTGTAATCTACTTTGAGTGCATCTTGATTAATCAGTTCTAGGTTCATTTGGTCATGAAAGAATTCGCTTAAATAATCTGCAAGTTTCCGATCCTTTTCAATAGCAACAACTCTTTTAGCTTTATCAGCCAAAGCAAAGGTTAACGCACCTAACCCAGGACCTATCTCTAGTACTTCATCCTCAGACGAAAGCTCTGATACATCAATAATCCGATCAATTACTCTCAGATCTCTAATAAAATTCTGGCCAAGTTGTTTATTTGGATACGAATTTAAATTAGAGAAAAACTCTTTTGGATTAACTGTCTTTTTCATAATATTTAACCGATACGATCAAATTGAAAGAATATCCTAGTCTAGGGAAGTTGGTGCAGATTAATGGCGCTATTTATGGTTTAACATAAAGAACCTAAGTCCCGAGTTCTTCAAAGGATATATCTTGATAATGTACTACTTTATCCTTGCCTTGCTCTTTAGACTCATACAAGGCTCTATCCGCTTTCTCTATCAATGTTTCGTTATCAGGCGCGTTTTCGGGGTAAGTAGCAATTCCAATACTTAAGGTGATTTCAAACTCTTCTCCTTTAAATCTAAAAGGCATATTCTTAATACTATTCTTTATTTTTTGCGCAACAATCAAAGAGCCTCTTTTGTTGGTATTAGGAAGAATAACGGCAAACTCATCCCCTCCGTACCTTGCAGATACATCTGTTTTCCTTAGAGACTCAACCAACACCTTCCCTACGAATGATAAAACACTGTCCCCAGCTTGATGCCCATAAGTATCATTAACATATTTTAAATCATCCACATCAATTAGGACTAGAGATGCCCTCTCATCATATCTATCGGAATGTGCCACTGTGTAAGAAAGCATTTCTTGAAAATGCCTGTAGTTATAGAGCCCTGTAAGACCGTCCCTTACTGCAAGCTCTTTTACATGTTGATAATCTAAATTGGTTTTAATAAATTTAGCAGATTCACTACAAATAATCTTAGCAATACCGATTTCACTCTCATTAAAAGGAAACTTCTCCTTACGCGCTATTACTACTGATCCCAAGACAGCAGCCTCTTTATCTTGTTCCTGAGGAATCTTTTCAATTATCGGATAGATTAAAACTGATTTAATGTTTTTGACGCCCAAAGCAAAATCGATCTCTTTTCCAAAGATGCTCCTATATTTAGTTCTGGCCGAGAGATCATCTGCGTTAAAGTAGTTTTTGCCTTCATGTACAAGCCAGCTCAGTGTATCTGTATAGGGAATTTCGCTACCTTCCAGATGATTCTTATCTTTCTCACTAATCCTCTTTAAAATATTCACACCATCTTCCTCATTAAACAAAGAGATTCCGACAAAGTCTGCCTCTAAAACCCTTCCCAAAGTATCCACAATATGATCCATCACATCATCTACACTATTTGTGGAATTGAGTTTTTGGGTGAATTCATAAAAAGAATTAAGCTCCTGAGTACTTAGCTTTGCTTGCTCAGAAAGCTGGAACCTGTCTATAATCTCTGAAATTCTATCTGAAATAAGAGAAACTATAAGCTTCTCTTTCTCCCCAAATATATTTTTATCCATACTATCTATAATTAATATTCCAACAACTTCTCTTTTACTTTCAGGAGTACCTTTCTCGGCTTTCATCAGCAAAGGAGTAGCTAGAAGGGATCTGACAGGAATATCTTTTGTATAATAAATAAGGTTCTGTCTAACATTCTTAATACTTGTTATTAAAACCGGCGTTTTTGTTTTTAAGACCCAGCCAAGATACCCGCTTCGGAAGCTGACACGCTGCCCTTGGTCAATGTAATTTCTACTATTAGAGATATAGTCGGCTATTGCAAAGAGCCCGTCGTCCATCTTCATATAAAATAATATACTGTGGCTTTGAATAAGGTTGCTAAGTATTTCAATTGCTTTATTTATATCTGCCCTTAATTCTTTTACATTTTTCGATTCATCCTGGTCATCCTCCAAATTCCCAGACATTAGATTATGAATCGGAAGTTTTTTAGCACTCCCCTTTTTGAGTATGTTCGACCTTAATGCCAGCTTGTTCCCTTTAAGCAAAAACCCTAAAATTACTGTTGAGAAAAGAAGTATTACTACTTGGTAAGGGAGTGAGGGGCTTTGAAATTGAGTTATCTGAAGAACGGAGACTATAACAAAAGAAAGTCCCGCCGCAGGCCAGCCAAAAAAAAGAACTACTACTGGCAGAAGTACATAGGAGAATGGAAACAGGTTATTTCCGGAAATTTCAAGAATTATTTCAAATACTAGGGTAAATAAGACTGAAAATTCTAGCTGATCTATTAAGGATAAGTTTTGTACAGATGAGTTGATATAACTTAGAGACTTGTAAACAACAGAGGAAATCAATAGCAATACTGCCAGGATAGAGTAAAAATTAAAGCTTTGAAAACTATTCTTATAAATTAGGGCAATAACTAAAATAGAAAGCACAACTATGAAGACTTTGCCCAAGACATAGTTAGAGGATTTTATTTTACTCTTGAAATCTATAGACTTTTTCACCTTTTTTGATCATCCCCAATTCTTGTCTTATAATTTTTTCCATATATGCATCATCCGTCTGAATCAAATCTATTTTTTTCACCAGCTCGTTATTTGCCTTCTCTAATTTTAGGGATTCTACAATTACTTTTTCGTTCTCTTGGTTAAGAGCATAGACTTGTGTCATTTCTCTGGCAAAAAGGTAAACCATAAGAGAAACTACTGCGATAACGAGAACAACTCTGATTATGGCCTTTTCCATTTTATAATATTGCCGAATCACCCGTAATGAAGGGATTTGATCTTCTTTCTATGCCAATAGTTGTAAATGGTCCATGCCCTGGGTAAACATTGTAAGAATCAGGAAGTGGCATAAGCTTTGACTTTATCGAACCTACAAGCTCCCTCATGGAGGTCCCGCCTGTGAGATCAACCCTGCCAACACTACCTGCAAATAGAGTGTCTCCAGAAAACACATGGTCGTCTATTACAAAACATACACTGCCCCAACTATGCCCTGGAGTATGCAAGACCTTGGCCTTAAGATTGCCGATTTCAATCTCGTCACCTTCTTCTATATACACATCTATTTTAGGTACTCGGACATTTCCGAATTGGGGGAACCTAGCTGCGGCCTCGGGTAAGGCTTGAAGAACAGGCTCGTCCTCAGGGTGCAAATAAAATGGGACCCCTAGCTCTTCTTTCGCTTGCTGCACACCGGCTACGTGATCTATATGAGTATGAGTGTTTACTATTTTTGTAATCTTCAACCCTGAATTCCTAACTTCAGATAAAATTTCATCCATCTGCTCGCCCGGATCGATTAGTATTCCTTCATTGGTTTCTTCATCCCCCAGGATGTAGCAGTTAGTGAGAAAAATACCTCCTGGTATGCACTTTATTATCATAACTTTTTGTATGCTCCCTTGTTCTTAATTGATAGTAAATTCTTCAAACTCTGCAATGTAAGGCAGCCAATCTATCTGAACTCTATCTACAATAGAGTGATCAGGTCCTATATGACACCAATCTGCAAGTTTTTGAAGCTGTGCCATATGACCTTCGGCAACAACTTCTACAGTTCCGTCTTCTCTGTTCCTCACAAATCCCCTCAGTCCTAGCTCGCAGGCTTTTTCTTTAGTAGATGCTCTAAAAAAAACTCCCTGAACCTTGCCTTGGATTATAAGATGTAATCTTTTTTTATCCATCCTATAAGCTCAGATTACCAAAATGCGCAATTTCTGTCAATAAGAGCTCAGACTTTTTATTGTCGGATTTCCGTGACTTAGAGTGCAATTGTTAAGAACATCTTTAATAATAAGGCCTTACAAAGTGAACTTGATACTGTGCGAAAATAGCAATATATAAAATTCCGAAATCTCAGAATTTTGTTTCTAAGAAGTTTTGTAAAAGTCCAAATGTTTGACAGTCAAAATACGAAGATGTATTTTGTTTAGTTATGAGTGAATATAAAGCCTGGTTTAGCTGTATCAACGAAGAGTGTGGTGAGACTTATCCTCTAGATGCAATAATCTACAGATGCAAGAAATGTAATAATCTCCTAGAAGTAACACACGACCTCAAAAAATTAAAAGAAACTTCCGCTCAAGATTGGAAAGCAATATTTGATGACCGTTACCGCAAACAGTCCTGGCCCTACGGAAGCTCTGTGTGGGGCAAAAAAGAATGGGTCTGCCCATATGTAGAGGATGAAAATATAGTCTCGATGTATGAAGGCGCGACTAATCTTTTCTGGGCCGAAAGGTTTGGTAAACAGATCGGCATGGAAGAACTGTGGTTAAAAATGTGCGGTAACAGCCACACCGGTTCTTTTAAAGATTTGGGTATGACTGTACTTGTATCAGTTGTAAAACAGATGATCTCAGAAGGCAAAGATGTACCTGCAGTAGCTTGCGCCTCAACCGGAGACACCTCTGCGGCGCTTGCCGCCTATTGCGCCAGTGCGGGTATTCCTGCAATAGTTTTTCTACCGAAAGATAAAGTTTCTATTGCTCAGCTTGTACAGCCAATTTCTAACGGCGCATTAGTTCTATCGTTAGATACCGATTTTGATGGCTGCATGGAAATGGTACAAAAGATATGTACTCAAAATAATATTTATCTCGCTAATTCTATGAACTCACTCAGGATAGAAGGGCAAAAAACTATAAGCATTGAACTATGCCAACAATTCGATTGGGAAGTCCCTGACTGGATTATTATTCCGGGAGGCAACTTAGGAAACATATCGGCCTTGGGAAAAGGATTCTTAATGATGAAAGAGCTTGGCTTGATCAAAAAATTGCCAAGATTAGTATGTGCTCAGGCAGAGCATGCTAACCCTCTTTATTTGAGTTATCTGAAAAATTTTGAAGAGTTTCATCCTGTAAAGGCTAAGACAACGCTTGCTAACGCTATTCAAATTGGCAACCCTGTGAGTGTGAATAAAGCAATTAAGATTTTGAAAGAGTTTGACGGAATAGTTGAGCAGGCAAGTGAGGAGGAGTTATCTAATGCCGCAGCGCAAGTTGATAAAACAGGCACGTTTAACTGCCCTCACACAGGTGTTGCTCTTGCCGCTTTCCTAAAATTAAAAGAGAAGAAAACATTTAAAGCCAGTGATAGGATTGTTATAATTTCTACAGCGCACGGGCTCAAATTTGTTGAATTTAAAATTGGCTATCATAAAAATGAACTTGAAGGCTTTTATTCAAAGTACGCAAACGCCCCAATAGAACTGCCAGCCGATTATGACGCGGTACAAGACGCAATATTTTCCAAGATTGGCGGGTAGTAAGTTTACCTCTCTGTAAAGATTCTAGATATGAAAAAGAATTTAAAGGGCCTCTATGTCATTACTGATAAAAAACTAATTAACCGTGACAGGTTTATAGAAACGGTTGAGAAAGCAATTAAAGGTGGGGCGCGCATAGTTCAGTTGAGAGAAAAGGGCACTCCGGAAAATGAAATAATAAGCTTAGGGCGTGAGATTCTAAAAGTAACAAAAAGTTACCGCATACCGCTAATAATCAATGACTCCCCGGAGCTTGCGCAGGAGATAGGAGCGGACGGGGTTCATCTGGGTGGAGAGGACGCTTCCATAACAAATGCTAGGGCGATACTAGGCGATATGGCGATAATCGGAGTCTCTTGTTATAACCAGATAGGGCGGGGTCTAAAAGCGATGGAAAACGGCGCAGATTATGTGGCGTTTGGAACGCCGTACTACACACCCACTAAACCGGAGAGAGAGCCTACTACGATCGATATTCTTAGAGAAGCCGTTAATTTAATAAAGAGTATTCCGATTTTTGCGATTGGTGGAATTACAAAAGATAACGCAATGCCTATTTTGGAAACTGGAGTAGAGGGAATTGCAGTAATTACAAGCGTATTCGGATCCCCTGATCCAGAAACTGCTGCCCGAGAGTTAGCTGCTTTATCAAGTTAATATTATAGAACCCCTGAAAAATCTTTCCCTTTTCTCTTCTTGCCAACCCTTTCTGCCAGTGCATGAGAGACTAGAGGAAGAGCAATTGTTGCGTCGCAATAGCACTGCACAAGGCTACCTTCCGAATCTTCTTTTCCCCAAGAAACCGCTTCTTCGAATGTACATCCAGAGAGCCCACCCCACTGAGGTGAGTCGGTTGTTATTTGAATAGCATACTTGTGAGGGTAATAAGCCTCAGAAGCACCCGTCCCTTTTCTCTTTAATCCGTCTCCTCTGTTAGGAACGTGCCTGTCTGGATAAAGCAAATCTCCTGTGACGGCAAAGAGCTGTATGAAATCCTTTGGTACTCCCCCGCCAATATAGATAACTGCTGTTTCCTTTACGGTTTCACCCAAAGTCATAAATTCTACATAATCCTTAATAGCATCAATTGTTAAGCTGAACCCTTTACTCTTAGCGATTAGTGCTGCATCACCGTAAGGGCTGTCGGCAATAGCTGGGCAAAATATTGGAACGCCGTGTTCAGCCGCTTTTGCTACAATACTTGGAATGTTTTTTTGAGCTAACCATTTTCCACACTCAAGGAGCAATTCTCTTGATGAGTAATTGTATGATTCGTCTAAAGTCATGATAAACTCAGCTAAAAGCTCAGTCATAACTAAGTAATCGGTCTCTTTTCCGTAAACATCATAGTAGCGGTTAAGGCCTTCTCTAAAGAGTACTTCGTTGTCAGCTGTGTGAGAGCCCTGCCAGTAGTCAAATCCCATTGCGTCTACGATGTCTTCTGAAATATTGGCGCCTGTGGGAACAAGTATGTCAACGTAGCGGTTTTCAATAAGCCAATTAATTATTTTCCACTGCCCTGTAGTCGAAAGCGACCCCGCGTAACCAAGGAGTATCGTAACGTCATCATCATTTATCATCTGCTCTAACACATCTACCACGCGTGCCAAGCTCTTGCCCTGAAATCCGGTCTCTGCCATCTCTGAGAGGAGTTGTGAAACAGTCTTAGACGCATCTACTTCAATAGCCTTTACCTTTTTATTTAGATAATCATCTATGGTCGTTTTGTCTTTAACTTTATCCGCCATTAGATATGGCACCTCCATTTAGTTGTTATAGTAAGAATTGAGCGATTCAAGATTCCACACTAAGTATAAATATCAAAGGTGGGTATTAGACAACTATATTCACAAGCCTCTTTGGTACTACAATTACCTTCTTTGGCTCTTTCCCGGCTATGAAGCTTTGAACTTTTTCATCCAAAAGAGCTGCCTCTTTCATCTGGTCCTGATCAGAGTCGGAATCCATAGTTATTTGACTCCTTACTTTACCATTAATCTGAATTACGATGTTTATAGCCGCACTCTGCACAAGCTCCTCGTTCCAGGTAATCCATTGCATATCAACGAGTGTATTATCGTATCCAAGCTCGTGCCAGAGCTCCTCTGAAACATGAGGGGCCATAGGGTAAAGGAGTCTTATCATAGCTTCAACCGCTTCCCTTAAAACCGGCAAATCATCCTGTCCATCTGGTTTAAATCTGGATGTGTCGTTTAGCAGTTCCATAACAGCCGCAATTGCAGTATTGAACTGAAACCTGTCCAGATCATCTGTTACTTTCTTTATTGTCTTATGAACTTTGGTAAGAAGCTCTTTGGCTGATTTTGAAATTTTCGAGGGCTCAACTTGTTTTCCCTTAACCTGCTCTATTTTGTCATATACATCAAAAATAAGCCGCCACACACGGTTTAAAAATCTAAATGATCCTTCGACCCCTTCATCACTCCAGTCCAAATCTCTATTTACCGGTGCAGCAAACATAATAAATAATCTGACCGTGTCTGCGCCGTATTTAGCAATCATATCGTCAGGGTCTACGATGTTTCCAACAGATTTTGACATTTTAGTGCCATCTTTTATAACCATGCCCTGTGTTAGCAAGTTCTTAAAAGGCTCGTCCAGATCACACATTCCAAGATCTCTTAGAGCTTTTGTAAAGAACCTTGCATAGAGTAAATGTAGTATTGCGTGCTCAATACCACCAATGTACTGGTCAACTGAAAGCCAATAAGAAACCTCATCTTTATTGAAAATGCCTTGGGTATATTTTGGTGATGCATACCTAAGAAAATACCAGGATGATTCTACAAAAGTATCCATGGTATCAGTCTCTCTTTTTGCTGGATCTCCGCAATCAGGACAAGTTGTATTTACAAAACTTTCTACTTTTGACAGCGGTGATCCGCCTTTACCTGTGAACTCAATATTAAGCGGTAACTCTACCGGGAGATCTTCATCCGGAACTGGAACAGCGCCGCATTTGTCGCAGTATATGATCGGAATAGGAGTTCCCCAGTACCTCTGCCTAGAAATTCCCCAGTCACGGAGTCTGTAATTAATCTGCTTTTCACCCAGCCCGTTCTGCTCTATAAATTCAACTATATTCTCTTTTGCGGTTGCTGATTCGAGATCAGAGAATTGCTGAGAATTAACCATCACACCCGGCTCTACATAAGCTTCCTTCATAGTGTGAGGATCAAGCTCCACACCTTCCGGTTGAATTACAACCCTGATAGGCAAGTTGTATTCCTTTGCAAATTCAAAATCCCTCTGGTCATGGGCGGGGACGCACATAATAATTCCGGTTCCGTATTCAAATAGCACAAAGTTTGCTACATAGATTGGTATGCTTAGATGGGTGAAAGGATTTATTGCATAGGCACCTGTAAAAACACCCTCTTTTTTTGCCCCATCTGCAACTCTTTCAAGATTGCTCTGTTTTTTTACTCTGTTTACAAATTCCAGAACTTCCTCTTCTTCCGGTTTTCCTTTTATCAACTCCTCAACAAGCGGATGCTCGGGGGCAAGACTCATATAGGTAACACCGAATACAGTATCTGGCCTGGTTGTAAAAACCTTCACAGTATCCTCTTCACCAATAGTATCATGGAGTTTGAATTCAATCTCTGCCCCGGTGCTTTTACCTATCCAGTTCTTCTGCATAGAGAGCACTCTTTCCGGCCACCCGTCTTTTAGCTTATCAGCCCACTCAAGAAGTTCTTCTGTATACTCCGTAGTTTTAAGAAACCAGCCTGCCATTTCTTTTAATTCAACTTCCGAGCCACAGCGCCAGCACTGCCCGTCCTCTACCTGCTCGTTAGCCAGCACAGTCTCACATGACGGACACCAGTTAACCGTAGTCGACTTTTGGTAAGCCAGCCCCTTTTGATACATGTGGGTAAAGACCATCTGCTCCCATTTGTAATAAGTCGGGTCACATGTGGCGATTTCTCTAGTCCAATCGTAACTGTAGCCAAGTTTCTTGAGTTGAGCTTTCATTTGCTCGATGTTCTCATAAGTCCATTTTGCAGGATGAACCCCTCGCTCAATTGCGGCATTCTCCGCAGGTAGTCCGAAGGCGTCCCATCCTATCGGATGTAGGACATTAAATCCTCTTGTGCGCTTGTAACGAGCTGTGACATCGCCGATTGTGTAGTTTCTAACGTGCCCCATGTGTATACGGCCCGAGGGGTAAGGAAACATCTCTAAGACATAATATTTCTCTTTGTTATTATCAACTTCAACCTGGTACAGCTTCTTCTCATCCCAGTCCTTCCGCCACTTGTTTTCTATATCTTTAGGGTTATAACTCTCTTTCATTTTGCGTCTTATTAGCTCCAAAAAGTTTTATTTAGAATAGAATGATTTACCAGAAACACAAGGAGAGTTCAAAGTATTTGCCTCTTTGGTAAATATGTTTTTACAATTTAGCTATGTTGTATTATATTAGGGATGAACCGATATGACCGTAGATAATGAGCTAAAAGAAATAGTAGATGAACTCAAGAACTATCTGGAGTTTCAACAATCTATGGGCATAAGAACTATCCCTGCCCAGAAGATTGCAACCCAAGAAAGTACACCTGTAATATCTAAAACTGAAAAAAAAGAACCGAGGGTAGAGCTAGTGTCTAAAACAACAACCACGCTTGATGAAGATATTATCACAATTAAAGAACCGGCTAATCTGTTTGACGGGAAAACAATGACACTTGAGGAAATTAGAGAGGAGATAGGAGACTGCACCAGGTGTCAATTGCATGAAGGTCGGACAAACCTTGTTTTCGGAGACGGGAATCCGAAGGCAAGACTCATGTTTGTAGGAGAAGGTCCGGGACGTGATGAGGATATGCAGGGTAAGCCATTTGTTGGAAGATCAGGAAAACTTCTAACTAAGATAATTGAAGCTATGGGACTTAAGCGGGAAGACGTTTATATTGGTAATGTTGTGAAATGCAGGCCACCTAACAACAGAGCGCCTGAGCAGAATGAAATGGACACATGCGAGCAGTTCCTCTTTAAGCAGATAAGATTTATTAAGCCTGAAGTAATAGTTTGCCTGGGCGCTACAGCGGCAAAGTCGATACTCAAAACCAAGGCTAGTCTTGGAAGTTTGAGAGGGAAATTTCATATGTATAGCGGATCAAAACTTATGGTTACTTACCACCCGGCAGCACTGCTTAGAAACCCTAATTTTAAGAAACCGGCCTGGGAAGATATGCAGGTCGTAATGAAAGAGTTGGGGCTTCCATTGCCAAAGAAATAATTAAAAGGGCGATTAGCTCAGTGGATTAGAGCGCAGGCCTCCGAAGCCTGAGGCCGGGGGTTCGAATCCCCCATCGCCCGCCACTGTTTTTGTCAGTGATTTGAAAACTCAATATTCTCACAATTAGGGTTCTTAATACGAGACTTACTTCTTTCTGAGTTATAGTTCTTTTCTATTGCTGACAAAGACAATTGACAGTGCATTTTGCAATAAATACAATAGTAGTTATGAAAACTACAACAGCAATAATAGGGGCTATTGTTGTAATCGGACTTATAGCTTTCATGTGTGCGGGCATTTAGAAAGCGGGTTTAAGCTATTTAAGATAGATAACGGTTTTTATCCTGAGACCAGACAAGACCTAGGATCGCTTATTTCGCTTCGCTAAAACTCTCAACAGGTTGAAACATTTACGCAAAGGATTATTCGGAGGAGTTTGCAACTAATATTAATCTTTCGCTCTTTTCTCTAATATCGCTCTTTTTCCGGCGTCAAGCTCCATCTTGCGGAGTCTCATGCTCTCTGGAGTAATCTCAACTAGCTCATCCTCGGCAATAAACTCAATTGCCTGGTCTAGTGATAAAGGCCTGGGAGGTCTTAAAACAACTGTTGCTTCAGAAGTTGAGCTTCTCATGTTTGTAAGTTTTTTCTCTTTTGTGATATTTACAGTAAGATCGCCGCTTCGGTTCCTCTCACCAATTATCATTCCGGCATATACCTGGGTAGTTACCTCAACAAAAAGCTCACCCCTGTCAACCATAGCGAGGCTTGCATATGTGGTTATTTTCCCTGCGCGGTCTGAGACTAAAGCTCCTGTCGATCTTTGCGGGATAGGTCCATACCAAGGCTCATAGCCTTCAAATAGAGTGTTCATAACACCGGAGCCTTTGGTATCGATCAGAAACTGGCTTCTAAAT
>Ga0307378_10001707_pt1 | contig 35028 bp, 31 predicted proteins | sample UN1MG_FD_202238 | JGI IMG/M metagenome (GOLD analysis project Ga0307378, IMG submission 202238) | Soil microbial communities from Risofladan, Vaasa, Finland - UN-1 | ecosystem: Environmental > Terrestrial > Soil > Coastal area > Acid sulfate soil | place: Finland: Risofladan, Vaasa | collected... | reverse complement strand
AGGCAGTGGCCCATGAAGATGTAGTGAGCTACCTCGAATGGGCTACAACGAAGGCTTTGTAGTGAGATCAACTCGTCTGAAAGGTAAAAAATGTCGATTATAAATGAACATCTCATAGGGAATATCCTGTCCAAATTGGTACACTAAAAAACAGTGTATTATTCTCATATTAAGTCAGTTATGATATGTATCGACATTTTTTATGAATAATTCAGGAAAATATCAATAGTAGACGATTACTTTCTTATTAGCTCTCACTTTTCCCAGCGTCTGTTTCAATGCTTCGTCTAGATGCTGTTTTTTTTTGGATTTGAGAATGATCTGGACCCGGTTCTTCCCTCTCAACCTTGGAACAGCCGCCAATGCAGGGCCTAAAATCTCTACATCCTTCGAATGTTCTTTCAATACCAAGGAAAAATCTCTCGTCTGCTTGGCCAACGACCGCAAGTTCTCTCCTTGAAACAAGACCTCGACCATATGAGTGAATGGCGGATAGTTCATGAGGTGACGGAACTTTATCTCCTCCGTGTGGAAGCCGACATAATCAAGGTGTGCAGCCGAACGAATGCTGAAATGATCCGGGAATGCTGTCTGGATCAAGAGCTCTGAATTTTCGTCAGGGCTTAGATGATTTGCTGCCTGAATGATGCCTTGAAAAGTTTTCTGGCTGGCTCGGTAATCGGGGAGGGCCAGGATCGTCTCCGGATAAAGGACAACCACCAAGGGAACCTTGGACAGATCCTGCTGATGGGCCAGCAACTGTGTCCCAACCAGGATATCGATCTTCCTTTCCCGGAATAAGTCGACAAGTTTTTCCTGGTCTTTCGGTCTTTTAGCCACATCCGAATCAAACCCGACTATGCGGCTCTGCGGAAATCGCTTCCTGACTTCCTCTTCAACAGCCTCGATACCAATCCCTCTCTTTTTTATGATCTTGTGGCCGCATTCAGGGCAATCGGACATTTTTCTCCGTGAATGCCCGCAGTAATGACAGGCCAACCTATCATCTCTTCTGTGATAGGTCAGAGCGATGTCACAATCCTGACATCGGGGCGAATATCTGCATCTCGAACAGGCGATGTAAGAAGCATACCCCCGCCTGAAGTGGAAGATCAGAACAGGTTTTTTCTCATGAATGGCCTTACTGAGGCTGCTGATGAGCTTTGGAGAGAGAAGCCCCCGTTCGACGCGATGCTCGACGATCTCTGTACGAATGTTTGTCGATTCCGTAAAAATATTGAATAAACGGTTCGTCTTCCTGAATTCATGATAAGATTCGACTGAAGGAGCGGAGGACCCATACACCAGGACTGCTCGATCCTGCTTTGCCCTCAAATATGCACCTCTGCGCGCATCATAAGAGGGATTCTCCTTCTGGAAGTAGGACTCATCTTGCTCCTCATCCAGGATAACAAGCCCGAGGTCCTCCACAGGAGAAAGAATCGCAGAACGCGGCCCCACAACAACATCCACCTGTCCCGATTGGATCCTCGACCACTCCTCTTCCCTGCTTCGGACCGACATCCGACTGTGGAGAAGAGCCGCATTTTCGCCGAAACGCTTCTGGAATTTTTCAACGAGGCTTCGGGTTGCCGCGATCTCAGGGACTTGGTACAAAATCCTCTTTTTCAAGGCTAGAGCCCGCTTTATCAAATAAAAATATACGGCCTCTCTTTTTTCCGAAGGCCCGAACAGATAGTAAGATAAAGACGTTTTTCCATCCCAGTTGGTCACGATCCGGCTTGCGGCTTGATAAGAGTCCTCATCCAAGGAAAAATCCATTTCTAATTGTGTGGGGCCCGGTTGCACAAGTCGTTTCCTCCTCCGGCTTTCTGTTTTAACTTCTTTTTTAACATGAATAAACTCTTTGCTCCTGAGTTGGGAAAGGACAGAGGAAAGGTTCCCCATTTTGAGTTTGCGCTTCAGGTAGACATCGCTGTAAGGCCGTTCTTTTAAGCAGAGCAGAACAGTCCTCTCACGGTCAGAGAGTTTCTCTCCATCGAGAGCCATCTGCCCCAAGTCTTTGATTGAAAACGTCGTCTGTGTTTTCGGCACAAAAGAGGGGGGAAACGACGCCTGGAGCAACTCACCCCACGATGAATAATAATAGGCGCTCAGTTTTTTTGTGAAGGAGAGAAATTCTGTCGATAAAAGAGGAGTTTTATCCAGGGCAGCATGGATCTCTTTGAGTTTCAGACCCTTGGGGACACCTCTCTGTTTGAGCTTTATGACGATCCCTGTGCGCTCCCGCTCCTTGAAAGGGACAAGGACCCTTGATCCCACTCTCACGCGGTCCTTCTGAGAATCTGGAACGATATAGAGAAAATTTTTATCCAGCGGAAGAGAAAGAACGACTTCTGCGAATAAAGTCATGTTTTGCCCAGATAGGCCATCACTTTTTTCATGTCCTCCCAAACCATTTTCTTCACCAGTCTGTTGGATTCATTCCTGACAAGATAGGAGGGGTGGAAGGTGGGCATCACCAGGATATCTTCGTATGGGTGGAAAGTTCCGCGCAAGGTTGTGACTCCTGACTTGCTCGGGATAAAGAAGTGAGTCGGGACATTCCCTAAAGTGACAATAACCTTAGGCCGTATATTCGCTATCTGCTCAAAAAGATACGCTTCGCACTCTTCAGTTTCTTCTCGTTTCGGATCCCTGTTGTCCGGAGGCCTGCACTTCACAATATTTGTTATGTAGACATCTTCCCGCTTGTAATTCATGGCTTGGATGATCTTTGTAAGGAGTTGTCCTGCTCTGCCGACAAAGGGTCTCCCTTGGAGGTCCTCATCCCGTCCTGGGGCCTCTCCGATAAACATCAGGTCCGCATCGGCATCCCCTTCCCCGGGAACAGCCTTTGTGCGCGTTGATGCGAGGGGACATTTTTGACAGTTGAGAATTCTCTCTTCGACTGAGGGAGGGGAAGCGCCCTTAGCGACAAAGCCGGCTCCGATCTCAGAGAGAAAGAGCAGATTCCCTTCGATATCAGTAAGAAATCGGTCAGTTTTTCTGTCCAAGGAGATCCTCTACTCTATCCCAGATGAGCTGACTGATATCCACCTTGCTCATCCTATCCGTTCGGGTGATTTGTCCGTCCGAGTAAACAAAAAACACTTGATTAAAATCCGATTCAAAACCGATCGTCTCATCAGCGACGTTGTTGGACACGATAAAATCGAGGTTTTTATCCTCGATCTTCTGAAGAGAATTTTCCTTGATGTTTTCTGTCTCCGCAGCAAACCCGATGAGAATTCTGTCTCCTTTTTTCTCTCCGAGTTTTTTAAGAATATCTTGAGTCTGGACGAGTTTAACGTCTTGTGACAGTCCATTTTTTTTCATTTTCTGGGGGGCCACATCTTTAAATGTGACATCAGACACGGCTGCCGCCATTATAACGATATCTGTTTTTTCATAGTGCTGAAAAGTCTGGTCTGCCATTTCATCAGTGGTCTGGACCAAAACAAGTTTCACACCCTGAGGGGGAGAGATGTGTGTGGGGCCGGATATAAGAGTGACATGAGCGCCGCGTTTGAGCGCCTCCTCTGCGATCGAATAGCCCATTTTCCCCGATGATCGATTCGAGAGAAAGCGAACCGGATCCAAGTATTCCCGCGTAGGACCCGCCGTGACAAGCACATTCTTACCCGCCAGGCTTTGGCTTTTTCTCATCAATTTTAACCCTTCTTCGACAATCTCTTCCGGGGAGGCCAGTCGTCCCCATCCCTCATCACCACAGGCTAAATATCCTCGATCGGGTTCGACAAAACGTGCTCCTAATGATTTAAGCTTCTTGATGTTCAGCTGAGTCTGGGTGTGAAAGTACATGGCTTCGTTCATGGCAGGAGCGATAAGCACAGGACACCCGACAGCCATATAGAAGGTCGAAAGAAAGTCGTCGGCAATCCCTGAAGCCATTTTGCCGATCATGTTTGCCGTAGCCGGGGCCACAACAAAAAGTGCCGCTTCTTTAGCCAAAGAAATGTGTGATATGCTCTCTGATGCTTTTCTATCAAAAGTGTCAACATGGACAGTATTCTCGGTGATGGCACTCAACAAGAGAGGCTGGATCAAAAAAGTGGCATTTTTCGTCATGATGGCTTGAACCGAATACCCTTTTTTCTGGAAACCTCTAACGATCTCGCAGGATTTATAAACACTTATCGATGAACATATTCCTACAACGACCTTTTCCATCTTGATCATCCTCCCTCGGAAAAACTTTGAAGGATGGGAACAATCTCCTTCTGCCGCACATTGAGAAGGCATCTTTGGCTTACAATAATGGATTTTAACTCCTCTGCCGCATCCTCCAGCTTATCGTTGATGATGATATAGTCAAACATCGGGTAAGAGCGAATCTCCCTTTTGGCTATTTCGAGCCGATTTTTTATCGTTCGGGGACTATCCTGTCCGCGGCTTTCAAGCCTTTTCTTGAGTTCATGGTACCGCGGAGGAAGAATAAAGATGAATATCGCTTTTTTATGCTTTTCCTTGACCTGTTGAGCTCCTTGCACATCGATATCCAAAAGAAGGCTTTGCTGTATCGCCTTTCTATCGATCTCTCTCCTCGATGTTCCATAATGATGCCCATGGACAACAGCGTACTCTATGAATAAATTCCCATCGACCAATTCCTGGAACTCTTCTTCAGAAACGAAATAATAGTCCTCTCCTTCTTTTTCTGTCTCCCTCTTTTTCCGAGTTGTGTGCGATACGGAAAACTCAAGGCCTTCCACTTCACGCATCACCATCCGGACGAGCGTAGACTTCCCACATCCCGATGGACCGCTCACGACATATAACATTTTTCTCCTGAATTATTCATAAAAACTGCCGATACTTTTTACTAAAAACTCTTAGTTCTTATTATCGGCATTTTTTATGAATAATCCATCTGCCTCCTTATTTATTCGATATTTTGGATTTGCTGGCGTAAACTCTCCAATTCGCTTTTCAATCGCATACACTCCTGAGTTATCGCGATATCTTGAGACTTTGAGTTGATCGTGTTCGTCTCTCTGTACATTTCCTGGATCACAAAATCCATTTTTCGACCGAGAGGCTCACCTTCCTTTGTAGCCAGAAGCTCGCGGAAATAACTGAGATGGCATTTTAGCCTTTCTATTTCTTCTCTCAAATCATAACGCTGGGCGATGAGCGCGGCTTCCTCCAACAGTTTATCCTCCGATAGAGCCACTTCATTCCCAAGGGCTATCAATCGTTCTTTCAATCTTTCTTGAATGTGGAGAGGTTGTTTTTTCGCCAGTTTATTTATTTTAGGTAGGACCTGTCCAATGTTCCTGATATGGGACTGTAGCTCTTTTTTCAGCTCTCTGCCCTCTCTCAAACGATTCCGGACAAGATCCTCCAGTGTGGTCTCGAAACATCTCAGTAAAAAACGAGCCTCCCCCTGGGTGAAATCCTTCTTTTTAAGCTCGAACACATGGGGAAGGCTAAAAAGGTTTTCTACCTTGAACGAGACGTTCTTGGATATTCTTGCAGACACATCATCCAGTGAAATCAGAATATCGGATAACAATCCCTCATTGATCTGAATGTCCCACTTCGAGGGATCAACAAAATGGATCTCAAATGTCACATCGATCCTTCCCCTTTTGATCTTTTTTTGACAGGCGGTTCTTATCTGCTGCTCCATATCCTTGATCGGATAACCGCGATAATTCCAGTCAAAGAAACGGTGATTCAAGGTGCGGATGGTGATCTTTACCGAGAGAGATTTGGATTCGTACGTTTTTTCGGCAAAACCGGTCATACTGAATATCATGAGAATCCTTCCTTTTCCTCCGGGAATTGCAGATCGTACAACTTTTTATAAATGCCATCCATTTGACAGAGTTCTTCATGGGTGCCGATCTCAACAATTTTCCCCTTGTCCACTACCAAGATCTTGTCCGCATTCCGAATCGTCGAGAGGCGATGGGCGATTACCACCGTTGTCCGGTCCTTCATGACATTAGTCATGGCGACCTGGATAAGCCTTTCCGATTCCGAATCTAGGGCGGAAGTGGCCTCATCCAAGATAAGAATCGGAGGATTTTTGAGAAGCGCCCGTGCAATGGCCAAACGTTGCCTCTGCCCGCTTGACAACAAAACACCCTTCTCCCCTATTTGCGTATCATACTCTTCAGGAAGTTCCTTTATGAATTCATGGGCCATGGCCGCTTTCGCCGCCCCTTCGATCCTCTCGAAAGGCATCTCTTCCAATCCATAGGCAATGTTGTTGCAGATCGAATCGTTAAACAGGATGAGCTCCTGCGTAACCAAGCCAATCTGCGAACGGAGGGATAGCACAGTCACTTCACTGATATCGATGTCATCTATTTTTATTGCCCCCGAAGTGGCTTCATAGAAGCGGGAGAGGAGGTTGATAATCGTTGTCTTTCCAGAACCGCTCAGTCCGACAACAGCCATCAACTCTGTGGGATTGACCACGAAGCTCACATCATAGAGAACGGGCCGGGCTTCATTATAGCTGAAGGACACATTTTCGAATGTGACTTTCCCCTTGACAGGTGGAAGCGGATAGGCTTTTGGGTGATCAATGATCTTTGGCTTGCTATCAAGGATATCCTGTATCCTTTCAAAGCTGGCAAGACCCTGCTGGATGACATTGTTGGCCCGGCTCAGTCTTTTTATAGGTGTGTACGAGTAAAATATCGCGACAACAAAGGAGCCAAAATCACCAGGGCTGATATATCCTTCGGTGATCCTCCGCATCCCCACATAAAGGACAAAAGCTCCCACAGCTCCCCCTAAAAACTCCATAAAAGGAGAAGACAAGCTTTCTATCCTGGCAAACTGCATACTGGACTTGAAAAAACTTTTTGTTGCCTCGTAGAACTTTTTCAGTTCAAAGCGTTCCATGGTGAAAGCTTTGACGATCTTGCTTCCGGTGATGCTTTCATAGAGCTGCTCATAGATTCCAGCCATCCGGGCCTGGCTTTGTTTCCCGCGCCTTTTGAGCTTTCGGCTGAAGATCGCGAGAGGAATGGCAGCAAGGGGAGCGATCACAAAGGCAACGATAGCGAGACGCCAATCCGTATAAAAGATGTAAATAAGGAGCGCAACCAGGACAAAAGCTTCTCGAATAAAATCACCCATGCTACCCGATACGGCTTGTTGGATCTTGTCCACATCACTGGTGACTCTGGACATGATCTCACCTGTAGACCTTTGATCGAAATAATCCATTGACTGGTATACGAGATGTTCAAAAAGTTCATCTCGGAGTCGTTTAGATGCACGATGCCCGATAAATTTCATGATCAAGGTTGAAAGGAAGGTGAACAGCCCCTTTCCGAAAATCACGACAACGACCAGGAGGGGAAGGAACCAGTAAATGTCTTGTTGGGAGATGTTTAGGCTTTGAAACACATAATCCATTAGCCGAGTTTTCTGCGTGGCCGCCTGTGACTCATAAGTGAGCATATTGTCCAAGATGGGTTGAACCAAGTTGATAAAAACATACGTAAAAAACGCGACAAAAATGGAGCAGATGAAGAAGAGGAGGAGACTCCGCTTCTCCTTAAATGTGATTTTTAAAAGCCTCAGAATCTCTTGCATTTTTCAGTTTGGTGGAACAGATAAGACCTCTTCTGCAATTTCAAGCGCATTTACGGCCGAACCCCGTGTTAGATTGTCAGCAACAATCCAGATCCAAAAACTTCTTGGGAAGGATTCATCCTTCTTAATCCTTCCGACATAAATCTGATCCTTTCCAGCAATAGCCACTGACGAGGCAGGGCAAGAGGGGATTGAAGACCCCAGTTCAAAATTTAACGCATTTTTAAACAGATCTTCCAGATCAGGAATCGACGCCTCTTTCTCTAATAGACACCGGGTCATAATGGAATATGTGTGGAAGACAGGGGCTTGAATGAGAGAGAGGGACAGTCGAAACTCACTCTTGTTAAAAATCCGCTTTAATTCACAAATGAGTTGTCCCTCGGTCGTGGTCGATCCATTGGAATCGACTTCATCCGTCTGGGAAAGCAGATTAAAAGCTATCTGTGTTTTAAAAACCCTCTTCTCGATCTGGCTGCCGCGGAGCACGTCGAAACATTGGTTTGCCAATTCCTCTATTCCCGCATCAGCGAAGGCAGATGCGGGCTGTAACACAGTCGCATCCGCCTCTTCCAGGCCAAAACGATGTTGCAGGAGGTGAAAAAGATGGGAGAGAAATATTGTCACAGGATGAGGGTTGGCGACAATACAATGTTTTTTCTTTCGCAAAATACTATCATTCACACCTGCAACGACCAGGGGCACTTTCCCATCCCTGTTAAATGTTTCACTCAAATCAACCACCCATGTTTTTTTCCTCGAGGCTATCGGGCCAAATTTACGGTTTGTCTTTGGGTCTGCAGCCAAAAAAGCGAGATCGATCCCCTCAAAGGCATTTTCATCCAGCTGATGAACGACCTTGGGCTCATCACGGAATTGTGTGAGTTTGCTGAATTCCTCTTCGATGTCTTGGTCGTAAAATTCCATAACGCTGATGCGGATTTTTCTTTTGTTGAGAAGAGTCGTCAATTCTTTTCCACGAAATGTATCTGACCCGACAAGTGCAAATTGATATCCTATTTTTGTGTTCATCTTTTTCACGGCGCTGCGATTATTCCAAAGACTTCTTGTATTCTGTCATCATGATATACATCTTATCCTTGAGCGCCAGTTTTTTTTTCTTCAGTTCTCTGATCTTGAGCTTTTCATTATCGGAAAGATAATTCTTGGATTTGAATTTTTCTAATTCAGCGTCATGTTTCCGATGTAGTTCAACAACCCCTTTAAACTCTTTATTTTTTTGCATCAAAGCCTTTTTTAATTCTTTTTCTCCCATTCAGAAAAACCTCCACCCGGAAAGAATATCACAATGACTGACCTATTTCAATTTAGCAGCAAGGCCTCACCCTGAATAGAAAACAATTGACATTGACACAATGGATACTTATACTTAGAATCAAATTTTTCGTGCAGATGGCGAGGTAGCTCAGTCGGTAGAGCGAGAGACTGAAAATCTCTGCGTCGGCAGTTCGATTCTGTCCCTCGCCATTCCTTCCCGCAGTCGGTAACCTCCTCAAGGCACAAAATCCATATTTCACAGACGATCGCACAAAGAGAAGTGAGGGATCGGAGCCAGGGATCGGGACCCTATGTTTTGATGGATTTGATGTATTCTCTAAGAGGTTGGCTGAATTCGGGTCTTTTGAGCGCGAGACTGACTGTTGCCTCGATAAATCCAAGCTTATCCCCAGCATCATAACGTTTCCCCTCGAAAAGATAGCCATAAACGGGCTGTGTTTCGAGGAGAAGCCTTATGGCGTCTGTGATCTGGATTTCACCCCTGTGGTCGGGCGAAGTCTTTCTTATAGCGTCGAAGATCTCGGGATTGAACACATAACGACCCAGAATGCCCAGATCGGAAAAGGCCTTTTCAGGCCCCGGCTTTTCGACCATGTCTTCCACTTGAAACACTCGTTCCGAGATCTGTTTCGGCTTGATGATCCCATATTTTTTTGTGCCTTCTTCATCCACACGTCCGAGCACAATAACTGTGGCCTGGGTCTCTTTATGGACCTCTATGAGCTGCTTGGTGCAAGGGGAAGGACAATCAAAAATATCATCCGGGAGGAGGACGGCAAAAGACTCTCTCCCTATGAAACTCTCCGCCAACAGGATAGCATGCCCCAGACCAAGGGCCTGCTTTTGGCGGATGTAACAAAAATCAGCAAGGTTTGAGATCCGCTCGATCTCTTTCAGAAACTTGAGTTTCCCCTTTTCCGCCAAGAATTGCTCCAGTTCAGGACTCCTGTCGAAGTGATCCTCCATCGTCGACTTTCCTCTGCTCGTGATGATGGCGATCTGTTCGACACCGGACTCCACCGCTTCTTCTACGCCGTACTGGATCAGGGGTTTGTCCACAACACTCAGCATTTCTTTGGGCTGAGACTTTGTTGCGGGAAGAAAACGGGTGCCAAAACCCGCTGCTGGAATGACAGCTTTTCTGACCTTTTTATCACTCATCCTGAATCCCTATACTCTATTGAACGGATTGACCCGGCCGCTAAAAAATAACGGGTAAAAAATTATTGTGTATCTTCCTGCTCGGGAAGTCTTTACTCTCAAGATCCCAAAGAGTAAAAAATGCTGGGGAGAGGAATTCCTCTCCCCCTGTTTTGTCAAAATAATGCTTTTCTCTATCTATTCAGAAAATGAGTTCCTCTTTACCATTTGTAACCAATGGCAAACTCAAAAACAAGGATATTCTTCACATGATAAACACCAGGCATGGCATCCTGATAATCGGGATCTCCACCCAGTGAGGGTGGCAGGGTTTTTCCAAAAGGAACTGTCTTCTCTTTTCCCATAAGATACTCAACGGCTAAATCGATCACAATACCGTTGATGTTATATCCGAAGCCCCCAGCGATAACAGTAAAATCCGTGATAGGCAAGAGAATGTTTCTGGTCTCATCTGGCGCAGGCCCCGGATCATTGTAGTAGCCGGCTCGAAGAGCGAACTTGGGGCTAAGCCTGTACTCCGCACCAAATCTGATCTGAGCCTTATCCTTCCAGCGGAATGCCAGCTTAGTATCTTCTTCTTCAAGGATAAGTCCCCATGTTTGATCTGACAATGTGATTGCAACTTCGTCAAGCTTGGACCATTGTGTCCACTGGACATCGAAGGTCAAGGTGAATTGTTCGATGGGTGTAAAGGCGATCCCCCCGGCTATCCACAGGGGCCAGGTCACATCAGCCTCAGCCCCAGATGTAGCAGCTATAGTGGTGCCGACAAAGGGTTCCAACACGCTAAGCTTAGAAATTCCTATATCACCACTGAATCCGATCTTGCTGGGGGTTCTTAACGTCAAGCCAAGACTGAACATATCGCTCGGTTTGACTAAAATACCAAAAGTGGCTCCGAATCCCCATCCCTTCATATCTATCGTTTGCTGCTCAAAATCAAAATATAGGTAGGGATCTGGGGAGTACACTGGAAAATATGGATTTAATACAGCTTCATACCCGGCGTACCGGGCCATTTCGAAACTTCCATAATTGATATTCAGGGCAAAGCCAAGCATGATCTGGTCACTCACCTGATAGGCAAGAGTGGGAGCGATGGTGATCACGAAGATCTTGCTCATCCACTCGATGTTAGGATTGGGAGAACCCGGAGGTCCGGAGATCCCGGCAAGGTCGGCTCCATCCCATTCTATGCCAAGACCCGAAGGAGAATAGACGGCGAGACCTAAGACAAGATTATCACTGACGGGTTGAAAATAACCCGCGAGGCCACCTAAATAATGTTTCGTGACAGCTTTTGCATCAGCTCCCACACCCGGAATTGGAGTTTCCAGATTGTAAGTCATAGAAGGGATGATGTCGAAGCCATAAAAAGCGACGTACTTCTGTTTAATGTGGGCAAGCCCGGCAGGATTCCAGAAAACTGCGCTGAAATCATCGGCTAAACCAACAAATGCGCCCCCCATAGCAACCGCTCTTGGCCCGATACCGTTCAAGTTCAGCCCGTTGGCGAATGACATCGAACTCAAGAAGACCAGGAATGTGATAACAGAAATAAGAACTTTCGTTTTCTTCATACTGACCTCCTTCAATTTTCCCTTTATTTACAATATTTTAGCCAGTTTGTCAATCAAAAAATATCGCGTACAAGCGCACTTTCACATCCTTGATGCTTCCCTTTTCATATGGGGAAAAAAAGATAAATTGTGAGAGAGGAGATTCATTCCACAGCTTGGATTTCCTTGACTGCCGGTACCTTCTTCTTGATGAAGTTTGTGATCCCATGGGTCAAAGTCATCTGTCGCATGGGACATCCTGCACAGGCTCCCAAGAGACGTACTTTCACCACACCCTCCTCAGTCACCTCGACAAATTCGACATCTCCTCCATCGGCTTGAAGATGGGGTTTGATCTCTTCGATGGCCTTCTTCACGTCTTCTTCCATGCTTTTCACTCCTCTATATGATTAATCTAGACCTTTCTCGACAATAATACTCTTCTTGACCTTTAATAATCTACCACGGACAACCCAATATTTCCACTCTTTGTGAAAGAATATAAGCATCTGCAAAACCGTGAGAAGGGCTCTAGGCTGGCATGGGAAGGCTATCGGGAATTTGCCTTTGACTTCTTCCGAAAAACGAGTTCTTTCTTGTCTGTGACATCCACAACCACTGTGTCACCCTCAACATACTTACCTTCCAGTATATTGAGAGCCAGAGGATTCTCCACATCGCGTTGGAGCACGCGCTTAAGGGGTCTGGCTCCATAAACAGGATCGTATCCCCTTTCGGCCAGCTCGGACTTGGCCTCCTTCTCGACATCGATGCCGATCCCTCTTCCCTCCAGACGCTTCCTTAGTTCATCGATCTGTATATCCAAGATCTGACGGATCACCTCTTTTGAGAGCGCTTTGAATATGATGATTTCATCAACACGGTTGAGAAATTCAGGTCTGAAGTGCTCTTCCATAATGGCCTTCACTTCGCTCTCCATCCTTTCGAAATCCTGGCTGAACTCTTTGATGAGCCCACTCCCTAAATTCGAAGTCATGATGATGATCGTGTTTTTGAAATCGACAGTTCTGCCTTTTCCATCCGTTAAGCGCCCGTCATCCAGGATCTGCAGTAGAATATTAAAGACATCCGCATGAGCCTTCTCGATCTCGTCCAAAAGCACGATCGAATAAGGTCGTCGTTTTATGGCTTCTGTGAGCTGTCCCCCCTCCTCATAGCCCACATAACCGGGAGGTGCTCCGATGAGACGAGAAACCGTGTGTTTTTCCATGTATTCCGACATGTCGAGTCTGACCATGGCTCTCTCGTCGTCAAAAAGAAACTCTGCAAGAGCGCGCGCGAGTTCGGTCTTCCCCACTCCCGTCGGCCCCAAGAAAATAAAAGACCCCAAGGGTCTGGAAGCATCTTGAATACCTGCCCTTGCGCGCCTTATCGTGTTGGCCACCGCTTCAAGAGCATGGTCCTGCCCCACCACTCTCTTTTTTAAGTTCTCTTCCATCTTGATGAGTTTTTCCACTTCACCTTCCAGCATTTTTGAGACAGGGATACCTGTCCATTTTGAGATAACATCCGCCACATCCTCCTCGTCCACTTCCTCTTTAAGCATTTTTTGCTTTTTTTGAATTTCTGCAAGTTGGGCAGAGACTTTATCCAGCTCCTTTTGCGTTTCGACGAGTTTTCCATACCGAATCTCAGCCACCTTGCCGAGATCTCCCTGCCTTTCTGCGTTCTGTTCTTCTATCTTTAATGCGTCGATCTTTTCTTTGAGTTTGTTCATGTCCTCGATCAGTTTCTTTTCTGCCTGCCACCGCACCTTGAGGGCCTCACTCTGTTCTTTCAACTCAGCCAATTCTTTGTTCAAATTTTCCAGTTTTTCTTTTGCACTCTTGTCCTTCTCTTTTTTCAAGGCTTGCTTTTCGATCTCGATCTGGATGATTCGCCGCTCAAGCTCATCGATTTCCTCGGGCATACTGTCGATCTCGATCCGGATGCGGGCAGCAGCTTCATCTATGAGATCGATCGCTTTATCGGGCAAATAGCGGTCTGCGATATACCGATTGGACAGAGTAGCCGCAGCCACCAGAGCCGAATCCTTGATATCCACACCGTGATGGACCTCGTATTTCTCCTTCAACCCTCGCAAGATGGAGATCGTATCTTCAACAGAGGGCTCCCCTACATATGTCTGCTGGAACCTCCTTTCGAGAGCCGCATCCTTTTCGATGTATTTTTTGTATTCATTTAGAGTCGTCGCACCGATACAGCGTAACTCCCCCCGAGCTAATGGAGGTTTGAGCATGTTGGAAGCATCGACGGCGCCTTCTGCAGCCCCAGCACCGATGATTGTGTGGAGCTCATCGATAAAAAGAATGATCTCTCCTTCAGCCTCTTTGACCTCTTTGAGGACAGCCTTGAGGCGATCTTCAAATTCTCCGCGAAACTTAGCACCAGCGATCAATGCTCCTATGTCAAGAGCAACCACCTTTTTGTCCTTGATCGAAAGGGGAACATCGCCATTTGCGATACGCTGAGCCAGACCTTCGACAATGGCTGTTTTGCCCACACCGGCTTCCCCGATCAAAACAGGATTGTTTTTGGTCCGGCGCGATAGGATTTGAATGACACGTCTAATCTCGTCCTCTCGTCCGATGACTGGATCCATCTTCCCCTGTCTTGCTAGTTCTGTCATATCAAGGGCATACTTCTCCAATACCTGGTATTTTCCCTCTGGCTGCGGGTCGGTCACCCGTTGACTTCCTCTGATGTTCATCAACGCCTTGAGAAAATAATCTTCAGTCACTCCGTTTGCTTTGAGGATCCGACTGGCATCACTGGTTCCTTCTTTAATGAGCGCAAGAAACAGATGTTCAGTCGAAATATAGTCATCTTTTAGCTTATGAGCTTCTTTCTGAGCCGTGTTCATGATCTGACGGAGAGCAGAGGACAAGTAGACCTCTCCCCCACCATCGACCTTGGGCATCTTGGCCAAGACATCTTTCAACTCCTCAATAATTTTTTGGGGGCTGATCCCGATCTTTGCTAGAATAGAATTGACGATATTCTCCTCTTGCTCGAGAAAAGCAAAGAGGAGATGTTCGGGCCTTAACTCTTGGTGTCCCAGTTCTTCAGCTTTTTGCTGGGCCAGCTGAAAGGCTTCCTGGGAAAAAACAGTGTATCTATCCCATTTCATTGATCCCTTCTCCTCTTGTCAGAATGGATTTTAATTCATGCAAGCAAACACTCGTTTGTCTCTTACACAGAGAAGATATTATATCCAATTTCAAACCGCACAGTCTACTGATCGATCCGATAAGGTAGCATTTCCAAATCTGTGATCGTATAAAAACAAGTCGCATTATTGAGTGATCAGATTGTGTGATGGAAAAAACCGTGAGGAGGGATGGACGGGCATGGTACATCTCCCAAGGGGAGATGTGAGGGAAGCCCGGATCCGAGCGAAGTTTCCTCGCCGGGGAAACAGAGCGTGTTTTTGATATCATATAATCTGATCACTCTGAATGACTTCAACACAGATTTGGAAATGCTTCCTACCATATTATTTTTTCTTGACAATTTGTTCAAAAATGTTATTTTTCCCTAAGAGGAATCAAATGGAAGAAATCGAAATCACGAGCTGGATCACACTAACGGCCATTCAAAATGCTGCCAGGGTTGTGGATACTGTGGGCGATCTCCAATCAGGACACATGAAATCTGTTTTCTGCGTGATCGAAGATGATTACTTGGAGCTGGGTTACCTAGACGCCGCATCTAACTACCTGAGGAGATATGAGAACAAAGAAGAATTCGAGCTTGCTCTGGAAAAACTCAAAGAAGAAGAAGAAGGCGAAATCACATACAACGACAACCACAACATCGATGAAGATTTCAGAGACGAAGAGGATATGGATGACATCGCCACTGATGAAGAGTCAGAAAACATTTGACTAAGGGCCGTTCCAACTCTTTCCAATCTAACCAATGTGTGAATAATCCAGGCTACAGCGATAGATTTACCTATTCTTTTCTATTTTTGAGTTTGTTTTTGAGCTTTTCGAGAAGGTTCAGAGCTTCGAGCGGAGTCAGCGCATTCAGGTCACACTTCACGATTTCTTCTCTAAGATTCTCCAATGTCTCTCTTTCCCGATCCTCTTGGAAGAGAAGCAACTGAGATTTGTTCTTTCGGGCTGAAGAATGATATGCGATCTTGGGCACGCCTGCATCATCAAGTTCTTTTTTCTCCAGATTGAAGAGGATCTCTTTGGCTCTTTCGATCACAGGGCGAGGAATTCCTGCGAGCTTAGCCACATGGATACCATAGCTTTGGTCTGAAGGTCCCAGTACGATCTTCCTCAGAAAAATAATCTCGTCCTTCCACTCTTTAACAGATACATGGTAGTTTTTTATCCGCTTGAGTGTGAGAGCGAGCTCGGTCAATTCGTGGTAATGGGTCGCAAAGAGGGTCTTCGCACGCGTGTTTTCATTCTCATGGAGATATTCGGCTATCGCCCAAGCAATACTCAAACCGTCAAAAGTGCTCGTTCCTCTCCCTATCTCATCCAACAGGATCAAACTCTGCGAAGTGGCATTATTGAGAATGTTAGCGGCTTCAAGCATCTCTACCATAAATGTCGATTGCCCGACAGTCAAAAAATCCATGGCACCGATGCGCGTGAAGATCCTGTCGACGATACCGATCTCTGCCTCTTCGGCTGGAACGAAAGAACCCATTTGGGCGAGAATACATATTAGGGCTACTTGTCTTAAATAGGTGGATTTCCCCCCCATATTCGGGCCCGTGACGATCAGTATCTGATCTTCATCTCTGTTCAAATACACATCATTGGGGACAAAAGGTTCTTCATTGGTCTCCTCTATCACAGGATGGCGACCTCCTAAAATCTTAATGGCCTCGTTGGAGTTTACAACAGGACGTGTATAATTCTTCTGTGATGCCAGCTCAGCCAAAGAGGACAGCACATCTAGAGTGGCAATATCTAAAGCCATCTTCTGAAGCCTCGCAGCTTCTGCCGCGACCCTTTCTCTGACCTCAAGGAAGAGCTGGTACTCCAACTCTCCGATCCGCTCTTCCGCATTGAGCACCTTGTCTTCATACTCTTTGAGCTCCGGAGTGATGAAACGCTCGGAATTGACCAGTGTCTGTTTTCGGATATAGTCTGGAGGAACCATCGTTAGATTCGGTTTGGTTACATCTATGTAGTACCCAAAAACTTTGTTATAGCGGATCTTGAGAGAAGAAATGCCCGTCCTTTCCTTTTCCTTCCTCTCAAGTTGAGTGATGAACGATTTTCCGGAGTGGCTAATCTTTCTCAATTCATCCAATTCGGAGTTATAACCTTCTTTGATAATACCGCCGTCCGTGACCGCATACGCCGGATCTTCTTTGATGGACCTCTCTATCAGCTCGACGAGGTCTTGAGCGTTATCCCATGTGTCAAGGATGCCTTTGAGTTTAGGTGAAGAAAACGACCCGAGGATCTTTTGAATTTGTGGCAAAAGGATCAGAGATTTGTGCAGTGCGACGAGATCGCGAGCATTGGCTACGCCCAAAGAGATCTTCCCGGTAAGCCGTTCCAAATCATAGATCTCTTTAAGAGTGTCTCTCAATTCATGCCTTTGGATCGTGGACCCCAACAGTTCTGCGACAGACTCAAGCCGGAGCTCGATAGCGGCTATGTCCATAAGAGGCTGGAGGAGCCAGGATTTGAGAAGCCGTGCGCCCATCGATGTCCCTGTGAAGTCCAAGATTTCCAGCAGGGAACCGGTGCGTTTACCATCTCTGAGGTTTTTAATAAGCTCTAGATTTTTGATGGTCGATGTGTCTAAAACCATATGCTGATCAGGTTGGATGTAAGCCATCCTGTGGATGAGCAGGAGAGAATCTTTGCGGAGTTTTTTCAGGTAGTGAAGCAGCGCACCCGCTGCTGAAACGGCAAAAGGCTTTTCAGCGAGACCGTAACCTTCTAAGGATTTCACCTGGAACTGATCCATCAGGATGCTTCTGGCTTGGGCAAAATCATAAAGCCAATCCTCCTGCGGGCTTTTCATTACGGTTCCAAGATTGTTGTGCATAAGGATGTCGTCGACCTTGGATTCCTGGCCTTGTGGGTATATGATCTCCTTTGGAGAAAACCTGTATAAATCATCGGCCAGGATCCTATGATCCTGCGAATCACTCTGAGCCGTCTTCAGTTGCCCCGAGACCAAGTCGATAACAGCAAGCCCCCACGAATCCTCCTCAAAAACCAAACTGGAAATATACGTGTTTTCCCTATCCTCTCCGATGTCAAACTCAATGGCCGTTCCCGGAGTTAAGACCTTAACAACATCTCTCTTCACAATTCCTTTCGCATACTTGGCATCTTCCACTTGTTCGCATATAGCGACCTTAAATCCGTGTTTGAGAAGCTTTGTCAGATATGATTCTGCCGCATGGTAGGGGATTCCGCACATGGGAACTTTTTGTCGCGATGTAAAGGCAATTTCCAGAACAGAGGATGCAATTTTTGCATCTTCATAGAACATCTCATAAAAATCACCCAGACGGAAAAACAGCAGAGAATCCGGGTGCTTCCGCTTAATGCTGAGATACTGCTCCATCATTGGAGTGAGAGTTTTTTTTGTCGACATTGCCCTACCAAATATACTCGGCACTATCTCTTTTTTCAAGTCTAGCACCGCTCTCTGCTAGAATATCCAGCTGGATGTATTGCCAAATCCGTGATGTCATGAATACTCAATAGCATTATTGAATGATCAGATTGTGTGATGGAAAAAACCGTGAGGAAGGATGGACGGGCATGGTACATCTCCCAAGGGGAGATGTGAGGGAATCCCGGATCCGAGCGAAGTTTTTTCGCTGGGGAAACTGAGCGTGTTTTTGATATCATATAATCTGATCACTCTGAATGACATCAACACGGATTTGAAAATACTAAAAATCCCGTTTTACGTTTTGGGCAAGATGTTTTAATATTGTAGGACCATGCACTCCCACTTGAAAACTGCTCTGCGAATGATCATGATAATTGTCGTATTTCTGCTGCTCTTTTTCTTCAGAGTGAAGAACGACATGATCGATTTCCAGGTGAACTTGGAGGCGGGAAAACGATTGCGGCTGGCAGAGACACCCTACAGGTTTGAAGACGGACACTACATGTTCAAGTACCTCCCCTCTTCCGCTTTTCTCTATCTGCCTCTCTCCTATCTGCCTCTTGACCTGGCCAAAGGCATCTGGTATTTCTTCATAATCTTTTGCTCTCTGGCTCTCATCCGTCTCTCTTTTTTACTAGTCCCCTCGACAACAGAAAAATCCAAATGGTTGATGATTATTCCTCCCCTTATCTTAATCAAATATTTTTTGAGGGAGATCGATCTGGGCCAAATCAACACCTTAGTGACATTGATACTCCTTATTATGGTCTGGTATCTGGATCGCCAAACAAATGAAAGGTCGTACAAGGAGGATATTTATGCGGGACTTTTGTGGGGCCTTGCAGTTGCGCTCAAACCCTATGCTCTGATATTTCTCCCCTATTTCCTCCTCAAAGGCAAATGGCGGACTCTATTGAGTGGCATGTGTATACTGAGCATAGCCACACTCATCCCCTCTCTTTACTATGGATTGAAGGGGAACTTTATCGTCCTGAACGAATGGATTTCAACACTCTCTCAATCCACTCCGACATTACTCTCAACCTGGGATAACATATCAATCATCGCATTCTTTAACAAATGGACGGGTGATCCCAAACTCTCTTTAGTTCTCACTGTGATTTTCCTATCTATCCTCGCTTTTTTGGTCTTGATCCTTATGATTCTGGGAAAAAGGGTGGAGAAAGCCGCGATCCTTGAGTGTTCGGTTCTTCTCATTCTCATCCCGCTGGCATCCCCTCTTGGCTGGGATTATAATCTCCTCATGTCCATCCTGGGTATAATGGTCATTGTCCACTATTTCCTGTATTACACTAAAATCTGGAGGATCGTCCTCGTTTGCAATTTTCTTATCATATTCTTCTCCGTCTACGATATTATCGGTAAAGATCTTTACTCAACCTTTATGTCGCTATCCCTGACCACTCTCAATTTCCTCGCGCTGATCGGCTATCTCGCTTACCTCCGGTTTAAAAAGATATGTTGAGCTTTCTGTAGAAAACTACAATATACGGAAAGCTTCCCAATTCTGTGATGACATGAATGCATATTGCATTATTGAGTGTTCCAATTGTGTGATGGAGAAAACTTATTTATTTTTCCTCGCTGGGGAAACTGAGAGGAATTTCGTTTTCGCAATCACCAATTGGAGCACTCTGGACAACAGTCATCACGGAAATAAGGATGATTACAAACAGATGAGTGCTGTTGACAGGGGAAAAATAAAAAAAGTAAAATGGTGGACAGGATTTAAGATGACCTCATAAATTTTCTCGAAGAGAATGGACTCGAAACAAATCACCAATGGATTCAAGAACAATCCACGCGGATATATTCTGATCCAGTCTGTAACTCTGGTAAGGATTCCTCTCTCTGTGATCTTTTTTGTGATCCTCACAGCTTGCAAAGAATCCACTCTGACGCTGGTTTTCGCACTCTGCCTGCTCTTATTGATCGAAACCACAGACGCCGTGGACGGTCATATCGCTCGCCATTTCAACCTCGCCTCTGAGTACGGAGCAATACTTGATCCATATGCCGACAGCATCTCACGTTTGATCATATACTCGGCCCTGGCATCAAAAAACCTGGTGCTTCTTTTGGTTCCATTGACTATGGCTCTGCGCGATATTACTGTCGCATACGCAAGGATCCTTCTCGCAAAAAAGAACCAATCTGTTTCCGCACGGATAAGCGGAAAAATAAAAGCTATTGTCCAGGCTATTGGCTCCTTCCTGGCGATCCTGGGGCCATTCTACTGGGATCGTATCGGCAACTGGAGCTTCTATGCGCTCTCATGGATCATCATCACTGTAACATTTCTGTCCTCTATTGAATACATAAGGGATGCATTTCGGGCGATCAAGGACAAATAAATCCATCATGTCTACCTTCGATCGATCACTGGAGAATAAGCATGTGGTTTTCATGGACCTGGATGGGACAATCTACTTGGGCGAAAACCTCATAGAGGGAGCGCATCAGTTCTTGGATTATTTGAAAGTGAAAAGAATCCACCACTATTTTTTGTCGAACAATTCCTCGCGCTCGAAGGCGGACTATGTGAAGAAATTGTCCCGTTTAGGAATTCAAACTGACGCGGACCATATTTTGCTATCCACGGATGGTGTCATCGAATTTCTGCACGATCAAGGAATAAAAGAAGTGTACGTCGTGGGGACTCATTCCATGAAAGACATGTTCTTGGAAGCAGGTATCCAAGTGGCCTCTCCAAATCCTGTGTATGTTGTCCTGGGATATGATACGGAGCTTACATACGAAAAACTGAGCACATCCGCCCTTTTTCTCCAGAACAATGTCCCCCTGATTGCTACACATCCTGATCTAGTATGTCCGACGTCAAAGGGACCGATCCCGGATGTGGGCGCCATGCTGGCCTTGTATGAAAAAGCAACAGGGGTAAAACCTGAAAGAATTTTTGGGAAACCCAATCCAGAAATGATCACTCACGTGTTCAAAAAGCATAACGTGGGTCCTGAAGATGCAGTGATGATCGGCGACCGAATATACACAGATATGGAACTGGCAAATCGCGTTCCATGTGACTTTATTCTGGTATTGAGCGGTGAAGCCAAAAGATCGGACCTACAGAATGTGTCTCATGCTCCCGCTCTTGTCGTCAACACAATCGGAGAGATCATTTCTCAAGCTGATCTCTAACATTTGCAAGGGAATCCGGATTGTGAATGCTTAGGATTTTGGGAGGGCTAGACCACTCTCTGCCGATCCTCTTCAGGAGTCCTGATAGGACCTTTCCAGAGCCCAGCTCCACATAAAAATCAATATCCTCGTTTTCCAAGAGCTGCATGGATCTATACCAGAGCACTGGTCGAGTGACCTGCCTCTGGAGAGAATCTCTGGCATCACTACCCCTATGAATGACCTTTGCATCCACGTTGGTGATAATGGGATAAGCACAATCGCGAAATTCCACACCGTTAAGATCAGGATAAAGTTTCTCTTCCGCACCCTTCATAAGCTGGCAGTGGAAGGGTGCACTTACCGGCAAGAGTACTGAGCGTGGCGGGTCGATCACATCCAGAGCTTCCTTGACAGCTTCGGCATGGCCCGCGATAACGATCTGTTCCTTGCTGTTCCAGTTAGCTACTTCCACTATCCCGCTTCTGACTCTGCTCAGCGCACCTGAGACACTTTCAAAATCAGATCCCAACAGGGCTGCCATCGCACCTACTCCGACAGGAACGGCCTCCTGCATGTACTGGCCTCTTTTATGGACTAAGACAACTGCATCCTCGAATTTCAAGGACCCGGCTGCTACCAGAGCAGAATATTCTCCAAGGCTATGGCCTGCAGCAATGACCGGTTCTCTATTCAGAAGAGAATCCACAATGGTGCTGACGACAAGAAGGGCTGGCTGCGTATTCTGAGTTAATTTAAGTTCATCCTCTGGCCCATCAAAACATATTCGGGACAGATCGTAACCCAGAGCCTGGTCCGCTCGTGAAAAGAGGTCACGTGCCAATTGAAATTTTTCGTAGAACTCTCGGCCCATTCCTACTTCTTGAGATCCCTGTCCTGGAAACAAAAAGGCCAGTTTTTTCACTTGTCCTCCATTCTGGGATTTAAACAGTTAGGTTGATTTGGATGTCCGCTTTTTCCCGTAGATTTTGAAGCCACTCCTCGACCTGATCCTCGCTTTTCGCTTTTCTTAAAATAGCTTCGATGTCATCGAAAATGTCGAGCATCGGATTTGGTTCTAATCCTTGGGCCTGTTGATCGGGGACATATCTAGTTTCATAGTAGACCTGGATCTCATCCAAAGTCACAAGAACGGCACGATCAAACCTCGAGGACAAAATCCTGTTGAAGAGTATCCGTTCGTAAGCATAAGGTCCTAAATCATTTCTTTCCATACCAAACTTATCCAGTCCATCTCGGAATTTATCGTTTCCCATATCCTCAGAAATGTTGTCGAGAAAATCGTCCATATCCTCCCGGTTGACTGAGGCGTTATCCCGGGTCACTTGGATGACCAACTTCTGATTGATCAGTTTATTGAGAATCTGTTCAATCGTATCATCAGGTGTGGATTCCTGCCCTTTCTGATACAGGCCGAAAGTCTTGACGACTCTGACATCAGTCAACGTTATCACCTGTCCATTCACAAGAGCCAAAATTCGATCGACCGTCTCGTCCTGCCCGAATGCAGCGCTCAGGGAAAAAATCCCCACTATAACAAGAAAAATAGCGCCCATTTGTTGGACTCCGAAAAGTCGTCGAATCAGATGTTTCCTCTTAAAACACATTGCCGATAGTTATAAAACCTAAAATTTCATTTTCACCCTGGGCAGCATCGACGTACCAAGCCACTTCCAGGCGGATCGGACCCAAAGGTGTCCTGTACCGGAGACCAAGTCCCAGCGCATTCTGCAGCGACGCCAGGTCGACATCACCCCTTAGTCCCCATACGTTTCCTACATCATAAAAAAATGTCCCATAGAGATCCTTGAATGCAGAGAGAAGAGGAAAGGTCATCTCAAAATTGAATAATAAAAGTGCCTTTCCTCCTGTCGGCTGCCCTGATACGCGATCCTTAGGGCCGAGCTCATCGAACCTGGTCCCACGAAAAGAATTGCTTCCCCCTGCAAAAAACCTCTCATGGATGGGCATTTTCCCTCTACCCAGACCGAGCCGGAACGTCCCGCTAAAGGTCCAAGCGGGAAAAACGGGAACAAAATGTTGATATTTGGTGAACAGCTTTAGAAAATTCGATTCTGCATTCAACAACGGATAGGCCCATTCAAGGGCTGCACTCAGAAAATACCCTCTTTGCACATTAAAAGGATCGTTTCTTCTGTCCAAAATAAAACTTTCCGCGATCGACGTTTTTGAGTAGGGGAAATATTGCCGGTCAATCTCTGATTCCAATACATACAGCTCTGTCAGGATCGTTTTTTCATACCCCAACGTCGTCAACAAGTTCATGTTCTTTGCGGAAGAAATGATCTTGATCACGCCAAGATGGACACCTCGACGGTCAAAGCTGAAACTTTTCCTCTCCTCCTGCTCATACCAGGCGTTGACATACGTTGCGAGGGGAACATTAAAGAAAAAATACGGCTGTTCCCAGGAAAATACGAGCCGCTTTTCTCTCGTACTGACCTGGCCGAAGATACTGAATTGAGCAGCGATCCCGAGAATATTGTTGCGCGTGAACTCAGCGGTCCCTCGGGGTCTTATCTCATTATTCCAAACAGCAAAAGTCTGAGGATCGCTCTTCGTCTCCAGGCCGATTCCCAAACTGGCATAATTTCTGCTTCCCTCTCTGACTCTGATAAGCAAATTCTCCCTCTGGGGCGAAAGAGGAATCTCTTCTATCCTCACTTCTGAAAATATTCCCAGATTGGCCAGTCGTCTCTCAGTTTCTCTGATCTGATCATACCTTGCAAGACCTTTTTCGCTGACCTGAACCTCTCGGAGAATCGTGCTGGTTTTTGTGGCTTTATGTCCTGTTACGATGATCCTGTCGATCGCAACTTGTTCTCCTTCATTGACGGAAAACTTGAGGTTGAATTTGTTTTCGCTGACCTCTTCGATCTGAGCACTGATCTCCGTCCCTCTGAACGCATTATTCAAATAGAAATTCTCTAGCCTTCCAAGATCTCGTTGAACGTCTGGCTGGAAGAAAAAACCGCCCTCATATGCACTGATCTGTGGGAGAAGCGTCTCCCTTCCATATGCCCTTGGGCCTTCGAATGTGATCTCGTTGATAGTATGCTGTACTCCCTCTTCCACATAAAAGATCGGCCTGACCTTGTTCTCGGTCTTTTCAAAAACCAGGTCGACTTTTGTGTCTGGAAATCCCCGAGTTTTATACAGGAATTCGATCTCTCTTGGGAGTTCAAAAAGTCGTGCTCCGTCAATCTTGATGAGCAATGGTATATTTGTACGGATGAGAAGCTCGCCCTTTATTTGGGTGGGAGTGAAATAAGAAAGCCCTTCGAATGTCATATCCCGGATCTTATACTTCTCTCCGGGCGATACGTCATAAACAGCCATAAATTCATTAGCCGAGCTCTGGATGCGGGAATCGACAGTGACAAAAATGTATCCTCTCTGTCTTAAGTATCCCACAATTTTAGCCTCTCCCTCAGAAAGCCCCCACTCTTCAAATATGTTGGCTTCCCATATGGGTTTCAGAAGGCTGAGGGGGACATCAGCGCCCTGGATGACAATGGTGATCTTTTCACGGGGGATGACCTCCAAGGAGAGATTGACAAGTCCTTTTTCAGCATCAAAATTCCGCTCTTTGATCTTTATCTCGGCACGCCTAAAATCTTCGGATGCATACAATTCCTTGAGCTTGGAAATATCCTCTTCCAGTACGGAGGGGACAAACATTCCACCCTCCTCAGTCTTCATTTCTCTTCGCAATTGATCCTCTGGAAGGTTGAGCTCCCCAATAAACACAAGACTGTTGACGATGAATCTTCTGGATATCCCCACATCGAAGAGGATATCGACTTCAGATGTACCAGGCACACTGTTCACAGATGGCGTAATTGGGGTATCGAAATAGCCATCCTCTCTCAATTGCTGATCAAGTTCTTCGAGCACTCTCTCCAGTCTGCCATCAGAAAAGGAGCTGCCCTCTCTCAAAGCGGACAATTTGCTCTTAAGCTTACTTATAGGGACTTCACGGCTTCCTATAAAGTTGATGTGTCGTGTGTATAATCGACTCGTCAGAAGAAATGTGAGCTCGACATTCTGTTGACCCGCTTTAATCACGGAGATATCCGAAAAAAGCTCCGTTCTGTATATCCTTTTGATGCTGTCGTTAATCTCCTTGAGAGAAAAGGAGTCCCCCGGCTTGATCGTTATCAATTCATCGACAGTCCCCTCGCTCGGATGACCATCAATAGACACGGAAACCTTGCTTACTGTGAGCAGTTCTTTTTTTATGAGAGAATAAGACATCGGAGCAAGCAGAGTCAGGCACAACAGCAGGAACGAGATAGTGACAGAGAGCGGCTTTCTGCCGCAGCGCTCAGAATCTTTTATGAATCTTGACATCCAAACTTACCCTTCCTTCTTCATCCCTTGTCCCCACGATAGAGATATCATTGGTGAGCTCCCATTCGAGACGAATGATATCTTCCCTTTGGGCGGTCAGGTTGGTGGAGTAAAGCATAAATACATTCCTTGAGATCTTCTTACCCACCGTCAAGCGTGCGGTCACGGAGGACGACGCTCCGATCGTGTAGGGATCTATCCTGAACCGGTCGATGCTCAAGATACCTTCCGCACTTTTTTTCGCCTGTTCAGAAAGCTGAAAAGACAGGAGTGAAGCCGTGCTGAGCTGTGTGCTCCGATCATACTGGTATGTCCGTTTGAAGGCTTCGCCCATTGCCAGAAGAGCGAGGACATCCTCAGGAGGCAGCGGAGGGGATGAGCTGAAATTAGGATTGAGGCTTTCCATCAATCCGTCCAGAGAAAACGTCACGCGGTAATCCTTCACGTACGTTTCTCCCGTGAAAGTGATGTAGGGCTCGATCCTTGCAGGATTGATAAAACTCACCCTGCCGTTTAAAATCCTGAATTCCCGGTCCTGGAAATAGACTTCGCCTTCCAGAGTTTCGATATCTCCCATGACAATGGGAGACAGGATGTTTCCTGTCACCATCAGGTCAAACTTCCCTCTGATATTCCCCAAAGTGTTTTCCAGCCATGCATCATCATCTGCCCTCAAACGGATATTCAAGTTAAGGTCATCAAAAAAGGTGGGCTCTCTGCGTGAGGCATATAGGGTAGTCGTGGAAAAGGCAAATTTTTCGTCCAGTTCCCTTCTCCAAAGAACTCTGTGGGCATAGAAATCACCGATCAATTCAAATCTGTTGGCGTTTTTGATCAACCTGATCGTGCCATCTGCCAAAGCCCGCGTCCTCTCAAGGAGCGCCAACTGCATATCTTTCCCCTCTCCTCTGATATCGATCTCCTCAACTCCTCCCATTCCTACCGAGAGTGTTCCCGAGCCCTGAATATCCCCGCCACCAAATTTTCCCTGGAAGGACCGGATAGTGACATCACCTCCATTAAAGGAGGCCAGCGCAGAAAAATCCCTTAGTGCCTGCGCAAAATTGGGAAACGGGAGAACTGTCCCCTGAACATCTATAGCTCCCCTTATCATAGGGGAAGTTTTCAGGCCATTCAACTCTGCAATATACCCAATCTCCATCCTAGCACCGCTCCACGGCAAAAGGATGTCGGGATTGGTAAAGGACCCGTTTATTTCGCCCTTAAGGGTCTCTTCCAATAGGGGGATGCCGAGCGACACTGAGAAAGGATTCTTTCCGGGAAGAAAACTGCCGTCAACCTTGAGGTCCAGATGGTCTTCTGTGAAACTCAATTTCACTTCTCCGGCAGCCTCTGTTCTCTGGAATGGCTCGAAAAACAGGTCTTTGATCTCGAATGGACCACGGGCATAATCCTGCCCAAAAGCGCCCCCTCCCTTCAACTGAAAAGACAATTTTCCCTGGAGGGCCGGATAAACATGGGTTAGATCCACGTCAGTGGTCGTGAAATCCATAGAGAATTGCCGGCTTAAAAGCCTTAGAAGAGCAGTCCCCTGTACCTGTCCTCCAAACATGCCAAACTGAAGATCAGAAAAATTGAGATGATCCTCCTCCCAATCAAAGCTCCCTTTGACCTGAACGGCTGTCTGATCGACAAGCTGCATCTTCTGGCCGAAAAATCCTCCGAAAACCCGGATCTTATCCCCTTCCTGTTCAAATTCGAACTCCCCGGTGGCATTGCCTTTGAGCGGGATCAAGATCTCCAGATTGGGCAAGATCTTCTCTGTCAATCCTTCATCCAGCTGGATCTTCGCTTTAACTCGATTGAGATTTGAGACAAGATTGACCCTCCCTCTCATCGCAGGGTCATCGACATCAAATATCCCCTGAAAATTATCTTGATAGATCTCAATTTCCCCGCTTACAGATTCGACATCAAACAAGTCGAATCCTCCAGGAGAGAGGGAGACCGTCGCACTCACCTGAGGGTGTGAAAAATCACCAAAAATACGCACGATCCCCTGTCCCCGCCCTCTAATTTCTGGAAACTCAAAATTCTTGCGGAGTAAAATTGAAAGGAGCTGTCTGGTGAGTTTGACATCCTTCACATCACCATCGATCAAAACATCAACATTCTTGCCGATGGCGATGACCCCCTCTACATCCAGCTTTGCCATGTTTGAATCTAGACTTTGAGAGGTGAGCGTAACAACCTCATCCAACACAGTCAGGTTGACTTGACCGCGAAGAAGATATCCCTCTGGATCAGGTTGATCGACCTCGTCTCTAAAATCGATATCGGCTTCGAATTTCCCATGATAAACAGAAAAATTTCCCCATGCTGGCGATGAGATAGGCCAAGGTATATCGAGATAATCCATTATAGGATCAAGATAAATACCTCGTGCCAATCCATCCACTCGGTCTCCCTGGAAACGGATCCCCACATACTCGCGCGGTAGATTTTCTCTCTGAAAGTTCAGATCCAAGGTCCCACCCGAAGTTTGCGTGTATCTGATATTCCCCTGAACGATCCCCATGGGTGTCTCATTGAGCCGGAGAGTTTTGCTCGACAGGGAACCTTCAAATGCGATCAAACTATTCCGGCGCGACAGGACACCCTCTCCAAGGACCTTCCCATCCCATTCAAAAGGGATCTCCACATATTGAAGGATAACATCCATGGGGATGCTGAAGGACGTGCTCAGTTCTATTACAGGATCAGCAAGATTGCTGACTTCCCCGCTGGCTCTAAAAATTCCTCTCGGACTGCTTATCTTTGCCTTTTTTATATAAAAAGATTCCCCCTGACCTTCCAGTGAAAGGCTAATTTTGCCTTCTATCCGTTGTTGGGCTGAACCCAGAAGGAAATCATTCTGTTCAATCTTAACATTCAGAGCATACCTATCCCTGTTTTGCGTGAGAGATGCATGGATCCCCTTGGATTGGATACGTGTTTCTCTCCCCCAATAGTAAAATTCGCCGTTCCTGATAATTGCTTTGTCGATCACAAAGGGAAAGATCAGCCTGAAATCTCTGGGTTTTTCAGCCTCCTCCGAAGAAGGATATACTCTTAAAACCGGACTCTCGATCAAGACATTCAAGGGTTTTTCTCTGGACAAGAGCGATCGATATGAGATGCTGACAACCACCTTTTTCGCAGAGAAAAAAGGAGAAAGAGAAACAGACCTGGCATCCTCGAGAACAATAGAGGGAGGAACCAGATTTAAATAAAGTCGTGTATAGCCAAAGCTTTTTTGTATTTCTCTCTTTAATTGGTTGAGGACAACATTTTTAGCAACAGTTCCAGCGCCGGCCAAGACAAGGAATACAACAGCGAAGATGAACAGTTTTTTCACTCTTCGATAGACATTCATCAACTCGGTGAAGCCGTAACTTCGCACTTACAACACTCCTTAATCTTTATTAGTCAGATCTATACAATTAGGTTTTCAATATAGCACTTTTCTCTAAAAAATTAAATTCCGCAACCATCTGGAACAGAATCAGAGGAGATGTTTTCGCTCCAGTCAGATTTTATACGCCGCCCTCCCACCCATTGATACATTTAAAAGGATGGCCCCTCTTTTTCTTATGCACTGCGTAACTCCGCACGTTTATTACATTCCTCACAAAAATACTCCTCAGCTTTTGTTTCTCTATCAGTTGGAATCTACCGTGCTCACACAGTCCTCGTGCCCGACTTTGTCGGGTAGCCTCGTCGGTGATTCGAGGAAGGCTAAATCTTCCGATGTCGCTCAATCCATCTTCTCTGATTCTATATAAACAAAATGATAGCTTTAGGTATTCATTATTACAATGAGTCGTGTTTTTGAGTGTCAGAATTGAGATTTTATAAGCAGGGGATGAGTTTTTATTCCACAGAAAAGAGAAGAGCTCCAGTTTCCACTGAGTCTCCAGCACTGCGTACGATCTTGGTCACCTTGCCCTTCTGAGGAGATTTGATCTCATTCTGCATCTTCATGGCCTCGAGTATAAGCACAGCTTGTCCCTCTTCCACATTTTCACCTTCGGTCATGAGCACCTTCACTATTTTTCCCGCCATGGATGTTTTTACATCTCTCTTTTGCCTTTGACTGTGTTTTCCTCCGAGTATCTGAGAAACCGATTTTTTATAGATATCGAAGCTCAAGCCGTTGACGCAGACACGGAATGCAGAGTTATTGGAGCATATGATGGCATTGTATATTTTCCCATCGATGATCAACAGAATCTCATCGGAGTTCAGGAACTCAACCGCAACCTCATACGTATTTCCGTTGAGTTCGACCAGAATGTCATTCTTCTTTTTTCCCTTGACAGTGAGTCTGTACTCACGGTTGTTCAGCCAAAAAGACAGGTTCATATCACAGCCTTCTCGAAAAGTTTTCCAGTCTGCCCTCAAGCTTCCAATTGCTTATTTTACGGGAGCTCCGAGATGCGGAACGCGATTTATTTTCCATATAGGTTTTGATCCCCGCCGTGATCAGAGCAACGATCTCTTCCTGAGTTTCTTTTCTATCTTTCTCCTTCTCGAGCGTATCGATGAAATGTGTGTTGTAGTTCCCGGAGAGGAATTGGGGATGACGGAGAATCCGAATAAAAAAAGGGATGGTGGTCTTTATGCCGTAGACCTGGTATTCGGACAAGGCTCTTTTCATCCGCTGGATGGCCTCCTCTCTCGACTCTCCCCAAGTAATGAGCTTGGAAAGCAATGGGTCATACTCCAGCGGGACTTCATATCCCTCATAGGTTCCATTGTCATATCTTACACCGATGCCTCCCGACGGAGTGCGAAGGTGCGTGATTCTGCCCGGTGAAGGCATAAAATCACTATCGGGATCTTCAGCATATATCCGGCATTGGATGGAACACCCACTAGGCGCGATATCCTCCTGCTGCAGCACAAGAGGCATTCCGGCAGCGATCTTCATTTGCCACTTGACCAGGTCGATTCCCGTAACCATTTCAGTCACGGGATGTTCCACTTGGAGCCGTGTATTCATCTCTAAAAAGTAAAAGTTTCTGTCTTTGTCTACAATAAATTCCACAGTCCCGGCGTTTCTGTAGTTGACGGCCGAGGCTGCCTTTACAGCAATCCTGCCCATTTCATGACGGGTATCGTCATCTAAAAAAGGCGAAGGCGTCTCCTCCAGAACTTTTTGATAGCGCCGCTGGATAGAACATTCTCTCTCGCCAAGATAGACGACATTTCCATAGTGATCGGCCAAGATCTGGATTTCGATGTGATGGGGCTCCTCGATGTATTTTTCCAGATAGACTGAAGAATCATCAAAGCTTGATTTGGCCTCAGACCTGGCTAACCGGAAAGAGGAGACAAGGTCTTCGCTTTTCCTAACAAGCCGTAATCCTTTACCCCCTCCGCCTGAAGCTGCTTTCAGCAGTATTGGGAATTTGATTTTTTCTGCTTCCTTCACGAGTGTTTTCTCATCATTTATGGATTGGAGCGTTCCTGGGATGATCGGAACTCCTGCTTCTCTCATTTTCACGCGTGAGGATGTTTTTCTTCCCATTATTTCCATGGGCAGTGAAGGAGGCCCGATAAAAACGATGTTTGCCTTTTCACAGCGATGCACAAATTCAGAATTTTCGGCCAGAAAACCATAGCCGGGATGAAGTGCCTCTGCTCCACACATTTTGGCCGTAGAAATGATCTTGTCGATATGGAGATAGCTCTCTGCCGGACTTGCCCCTCCTAAAAGATAGGCTTCATCGGCCAGCCTGACATGCAGGGCCTTCCTGTCGACCTCGGAAAAAACAGCCACAGATGTGATCCCCATTTCACGACAAGCACGGATGACCCTGACTGCAATTTCCCCTCTATTGGCGACCAACACTTTTCTGAACATTTTGTGTGGATTCATTTTCTTCAAGTATAAATCGTCAGGTGTTTGAGATCAAAGAGGAATGTTCCCGTGTTTTTTGGGGGGATTTTGATCCCGTTTCTTTTCAAGCATTCTCAGGGCAGCAACGAGTTTGGGTCGTGTAAATTTGGGCTCGATAATTTCATCGCAATATCCCCGCTCGCAGGCAATGAAAGGATTGGCGAACTTTTCCCTAAAATCATCTATTTTCTCCTGCCGGATCTTATCGGCATCCTCCACTGTATTGAGCTCTCTTTTGTACACGATATTCACAGCGCCTTCCGGACCCATCACAGCGATTTCTGCTGTGGGATACACAAAATTCACATCGGCACGGATATGTTTGGATGCCATGACACAATAGGCACCCCCATATGCTTTACGTGTGATAATTGTGATCTTGGGTACAGTAGCCTCAGCGAATGCATAGAGCAGCTTTGCACCATGTCGGATAATTCCTCCATGTTCCTGTGCGACACCCGGTAAAAAACCAGGGACATCCTCAAAAGTGATAAGAGGGATGTTGAACGCATCACAGAATCGAACAAACCGCGCACCTTTATCTGAAGAATTGATATCGAGGACACCGGCCAAGTGGTCGGGTTGATTGGCCACCACAGCCACAGACTTGCCCTCCATCCGGCCAAAACCGATGACAATGTTTTTGGCATAATTCTCCTGAACTTCGAAGAAATAGTTGTCATCCAGCACTTCCCGGATGATTGTTCTGATATCATACGGCTGGTTGGGATCATCCGGAACCATACTATTCAATTCCTCATTTATGCGATCAGGAGGGTCGGATGTTTCCCTTTCAGGGGGGTCCTCCATATTGTTATCGGGGATAAAGGATAAAAGCTCACGGATCAGCAAGAGAGTTTGTTCTTCATTCTCCGCTGCAAAATGCGCCACTCCACTGAGTGTGTTATGCGTTTCGGCACCCCCTAATTCTTCCATGGTCACATCTTCATGCGTCACGGCTTTGATCACATCGGGCCCAGTGATGAACATGTTGCTGATCCCCTTGGTCATGATCGTGAAATCCGTGATAGCGGGAGAATACACCGCCCCTCCAGCACATGGCCCCATGATTGCAGAGATCTGGGGGACTACCCCAGAGGCAAGGACATTCCTCAAAAATATGTCCGCATAACTGGCAAGGCTTGCCACTCCTTCCTGAATACGTGCACCACCCGAATCGTTGAGTCCGATGATCGGAGTGCCGGATTTCATGGCCAAGTCCATGATCTTACAGATCTTTGCTCCGTAGGTTTCGCTCAGCGAGCCCCCAAACACAGTAAAATCCTGCGCAAAAATAAAAACAGTGCGGCCGTCGATCGTCCCGTATCCTGTCACAACACCATCACCATAGACTTTCTTTGTCTCCATCCCAAAATCAAAACAGCGATGCACAACAAGCCTGTCCAATTCCTGGAACGATCCTTCATCCAGAAGAAGGTTGATTCTTTCTCTGGCGGTGAGTTTACCCTCTGCATGCCGCTTCTTTATCCGTTCCTCACCTCCGCCCAATTCGGCAAGGCGATGCCTCCGACTGACTTCTTCCAGCTTCTTATCGATACTCATTCTATCGCCCGCTCAATCGCGCTTGACCTTTTTCCAGTCGCTCAAGAATTTTTCCATTCCAATATCGGTCAGGGGATGTCTGACCAGTTTTTCGAGCGAGGAGAGAGGCATAGTAGCGATATCGGCTCCCATCAGTGCGGCCTCGACAACATGGAGAGGATGTCTGATGCTCGCAACGATCACTTCTGTTTCAATCCCATAATTGTTATAGATCGTAATGATCTGATCGACCAGATCCAATCCGTCATGAGAGATGTCATCCAAGCGTCCAACAAACGGACTGACATATTTTGCCCCTGCTTTAGCGGCAAGCAGGGCCTGGGAGGGAGAAAAGATCAATGTGGTGTTCACATTGATCCCTTCATTGGCAAGAGCTTTTATCGCTTTCAGTCCCTCTAAACAGATCGGCACTTTCACGACCACGTTGTCGGCGAGAGATGCCAATTCCCTTGCTTCTACGATGATATCTTCAGCTCTTGTGGAAACGCTTTCGACGCTCACGGGGCCGGGAACAATTCGGCAGATCTCCTTTATGAGCTCTTCGAACTTCATGTTTTCTTTCGAGACCAAGGATGGATTGGTCGTCACACCGTCGATGATGCCCCAACTAGCGGCCTCTTTGATCTGGTCTAAATTTGCCGTATCCAAAAAAAATTGCATTTTCACCTCCTGATCGCGTTTCTATCGATAATCCAGGTAATTCAATTTATCACAAATTTGCGAAACGAGCACGGTATTATTTAATCTTCAGAACCTTGTTTGAAAGCACTCCAATTCCCTCGATCTGGACATCCACTCGGTCACCCGGAAGCATGGGGCCTATACCCGCAGGTGTTCCCGTAGCAATGATATCGCCCGAATTGAGAGTCATGACTTGAGAGATGAACCTCACAAGATATGGAATGGGAAAAATCAGATTCTTTGTGTTCCCAGATTGTTTGAGCTTCCCATTCAAGAATGTTTTCAGCCTGAGAGAAGAGGGATCGATATCTGTAGCAATACATGGGCCAACGACTGCAAAGGTATCAAACGATTTCCCTCGCGTGAACTGCACATCTTTTTGCTGCAAATCCCTTGCAGTGACATCGTTAAAGCACGAATAACCTAGGATATATGCGTGAACGTCATCGTCCTCTTTCAGAAGATGCGCTTTTTTACGAATGACGACAGCCAGCTCACCCTCATAATCCACCCGTTTCGACATATCGGGATAGATGATGATCTCATTCGGCCCAGCCAAAGCAGAGGGAGGTTTGAGAAAGATCAAGGGTTCCTCCGGCAAGGGTTTCCCCATTTCAGCGGCATGGTCCTTATAGTTGCGGCCGATAGCCACAATTTTTGTTGGCTTTACAGGAGGAAGCAGGAAGACATCACTGATGGGCATACCTTTTCTTTTAAGCTCAAACTTTCTGTAGATTGAGCCCACAACTGGATAGAGCAGCTCCTCTTTCAGCACACCATAAGCAGTCTTATCCATATGCTTGTATCGGTAGATCTTCATAATCTCTCTCTCCCTAGAACAACTGAGACGGCCTCGGATCTTTGGCTCTCATTCCCATTCACATCTAAGGCAGTAATAGCATAAAAGTATCTCTGGTTCTTTTCCACCTTGGAATCGTGGAAGACATTTTCAGCGATAAGCTCTGTCACAGCAGCAAACTCCTCCACGCTGTCGCTCCTTCGCCACACCCTGTATCCCGCTAAATCCGTCTCTTTATTGGAATCCCAAGTCAGGGAAACAAAATTTTCTCCAGCAATCGCCACTAA
>Ga0307378_10001706_pt1 | contig 35050 bp, 58 predicted proteins | sample UN1MG_FD_202238 | JGI IMG/M metagenome (GOLD analysis project Ga0307378, IMG submission 202238) | Soil microbial communities from Risofladan, Vaasa, Finland - UN-1 | ecosystem: Environmental > Terrestrial > Soil > Coastal area > Acid sulfate soil | place: Finland: Risofladan, Vaasa | collected... | reverse complement strand
TCTGTGACCTTACTGACTATCGGGAAGTTCTTTTCCACTGCCTTGTTCAGATATTCGATTATTATGGTTTTGTATTTGGGGTATGAAAGCGAGTGCTTGTCCAAGGTGTTATCTGTAATAGTATCTGTAATGTCTGTAGGCGCGGGATTTCCTTTATTCTTATTGACTGATTTTGATTTTTCGTTCCCTGTTTGGGGAACATTCATTCCCTGTTCAGGGAATTTCTTTCCCTGTTTGGGGAATAGCTGTTCCCCGTTTGGGGAATTTTCTTTCCCTGTTTGGGGAATAAGCGTTCCCTGTTTAAGGAACGTTTCTGTGACCGGGAGCTTGATCCCGACCCATTGCTCATAGTCCTTCTGTAGGGAATATTTCCCGTCCTTTTTGGCGATTATTCTGCGGGCCTGGAGCTTCTTTAAGGCATCGCAGACATGAGGCTTTGACATACCAGTGAGCTCCGAAAACTTGGCAAGCAGTATGCCCTTTTCCTTCTGTCGCCAACCGTATGTCTCCTTGATTATTGCCCACAGTACCCGGTTCTCCTGGGGGCTGAGATTGATCTTCATGAATGCCCGGGCTATCTCGTCAGCAAGGCGAATATAGCCATTCTCAAGTTGAGGCCTGGCCATTTTTTCTCCTTGCTATCTCCCGGTCTCTCCTCCTGCGCTCTTTCTTCTGCTCCCTGGCAAAAATCCTATCCATTACCCTTTTTACTGCCAGGATTTGTGGATCTTTGATTTCGAAGTCCCTTGGATCATTACTCTCATTTTCCCAATTTTGAGACATATTGACCTCCATATCCGGGGACAGGACTTCTGGGAGGAAACCTGCCCCCGGTGTCTCCGGCCCGTGGCCCTATTTAGGAATGGCCAGCTTGCCGCTCCTGGCCAGTACTTGGCAATCAATGCAGAAAATTGCGCCGTTGAATTCCTGTTCGGAATACCTCGCCTCCTCATCAGATACTTCTAACTGGCATTTCGGGTTCTCGCAAGGGAAGGTTTTTGCCTTCTTCTTGCCAGCAGGCTCCTTCTTTTTGGCCTCGGTCTTTGCCGGCTTACTCTCTTTGTTCTTCCCATTGAGTATCTTCTCGACACTAACGGGTTCTTCCTCTTGCTTTTCCATCATGTCCGCACGGATCTCCTCGGGGCTTGCTTGTTTATCTTCAATGCTGTGTTGTATGCCCTGAAGATGCGCGATGATCTCGGCAGTCCAAGAGGCCTTTGGCTGACCTGTGTAGTTGACCAGTAACTTATCTGTGATACCCTGCCCCGCAAAGAACTCAACAATACGCTTAGTTGCCTTAGCCAATCCTTCCTTGTTTATATCTTTCACCACTGCCAACTTGGCCAGCTTGACAGCCCCATCTACTAACCATACCGGGAGGGACTTAAGGATTACATTCCTTTTTGCCTTGCTCTGCCCGATCTCGAATTTAATGTTTTCCTTCCGTGCATCATCATATTGTCCGGGAAGGTCTCCAGTCCTGTCATACCTGAATAACCTCTGGTTAGTGAATCCAGTCTCAAGGTCTATGAATGTTGCCGTAAACATCCAGCAATCCTCTGTCTCCTCGACAGTTATAGGAGTAGCCACATTACCCCAAATTCTGGCCAGGGCAGTCGCAAGCCCAATCGACCCACCTTCAATCTTTTTGCCTGCTGACTTGCCTCTTTTAATGGTCCATCCATAGTAGAAATTTGCCCCACCGAACTGACACTCCGTCTTGGCTGCCTCAAGAACTTTATCGAGATTCCTGGGTTTCTGAACAAAAACCGCCGTTACATACGGAGTCCCGGCCTTAACCAAGGCCTGCCCTCTCAACAGAGGCATCTCAGGGACGGTTATTTCTCCCCCTTTTTCTTTTCCTTTTTCTATCATCTCTTTCTCACCCCCTTTTTACGCAATGTACCCGCCGCTGCCGTCAACGGAGCAATCACAAGTATCACACCATAGTAAGACTTCGTTATCTCCGTCTACCTCTCGTAAATTACCTACTTTACAGGCAGGGCATTTCTCTTTAATCATTCGTTTTTGGATTTCTGTCATTTCCACCTTACCCTCCGACTTTTACCGACTCCTTCTGATAAATCCGAAGTCCCGGGATCTCACGAACACCTAAGCGAACAGCCTGCATCACTGCCACTGTATCCAGAGCCAGATATTTCCGCGGCACCTTATAGATATCCTCAACCCCATAAGTCCAAGTCTTTATTATGGTGACTCCTTCCGTGGTCTTCGGGACCTCAACCGTAGGTACCGGTGGCGGTGGCGGTGGATCCTCACCTTTGGCCAGAGCTTTCTCCTCTTGCTTTTTCTGTTTGCCCTCCGCCTTGCGCCGTAGTTCCGCTTCTTCTTTCCGGGCTGCTTCCTCTACCTTGATGCGCCAATCAACCACCTTGCCCCGGATTATGGCATCCGCCTGGATCAGTGGCCCAGAGACTAACTTGAATTCGGCTTCTATCTTTTTCACATGGTCTTTCAGTGGCCTAACAAAAAAGTTCATTCTCTCCTGCAGCGCCTTCTTTGCCTTGGCTATCCAGTGAAGAACAGTGTTAGCATCACTTGCCGTTTCCTCAGAAACTATCTGGAAGTTTTCCGCCCTCGTAACGATATCTGCCGACTCGGTTTGAATTGTCAAGACTTGCTTGTCCTTTAACGCTTCCATCCTTAATCACCTCCTTTCGTTTTGGAATACTAATTATAGGCCTTGCTTGGTTCACGTATGGGCATGTGTACCAGTAGCCACAATATTTCGGGTTACATTTCCAGTGGCCCCTCTCACAAGGCAGGAATACGCCCTTCTTTATGCCGTCTATGGCACGATTGATAACTCTCTCGAGTACTTTATAGTCCTGCAGGGTTCTTGAGGTATAAACAGGCTCTATGGTCGGAATTGTCTTCACGACAAAAGCTGCCAACTGGATCCTGGAAGGCTTCTTCCCGGTTATAGCCTCATATATTAGGCTGTAAAATGTCAGCTGGATATCAGTATCCACTTTCTGTTGGGGCCAGGCTCTGACCGTAGTCTTCATTTCGATTATCTCTCTGGCCGTGGTGGCTAAGTCCAGCTTGGTCGACAGCTCAATATCTGTCCCGGGGACCTTGACAACCTTCTTCTCCTCTACCCATTCGGGATGGATTGGCGGAGCAAACTCATCGGCAAATATCTCCCCAAGGCCCTTAATTGTATACCTGGCTTTATCCAAGGTCTTCACCTTGCCGATAGACTGTTCTTCCTTGGTTAAGTGAAACCCCTCTTTTCTTCGGATGCTTTCAAACACCGAATCCATAAACTCAACGACTTGGGATTTGGGCATGTCCTTCCCGGTCTCTTTCTTCTGCTTGAAGTTCTTCGCTGCTCCCTGGTGGAAGCTCCTGCCCCGGAGGAGAACTATCCCTGGAGGACAATCGTCTTTGCATTCATACGCCCTGCGGTAGACTTCTCCGCACATAAGATAGGAACTTATTCTTGAGAAGCTAATGCGCATCTTAGTCACCCCCTTTCTTTGTGGCTTTGCGGTCTCATTAGGGTCTTACCATCTTATTTCTTTCTCAAACCAGATTGTCCCGTATTCGTCCATCTTTGGAACCAAAAAAATTTCTTCAGGCGTGAATGCTAAATCAAGGAAGACTAAACTTGTGAAAGTGAAAATAAAGCCCAATGTGACCATCCCAGCCTGGTTATTCTTTGGCTTACCTGCTTCTGAAAAGAACCAGCCTGCCCCCGCACTAAACACTAATGAGGGAACTACTAAAAACAGGTTGTACCTTTGCTGGACGATGTAATTTTGTCTCTCTATCTGCAAAGGCTGTCCAAAAGATAATGGCGTGACGAGGCATAGAACCAAAATTAAACAAAATATCTTCTTCATTCTTTCGCACCTCCTTTCCCAGATATCCTCAAACCTTAGCCTTCTCGTTGCAGTGGATATTCCCTGTTCTGACATAATCACTCCTCCAAGCTTGCGCAAAGTCCTCGGCATCCAAGCAAGACTCAAATAGCGGTCCCGGGATATCCTCTTGCTTTCTCAGGTCCCGGGCATAGGCCTGGAATTTCCTATCCGCAGTTATTCTTACCGAGAATCTATATCCCGGTTCGTATCCGACATCTACTTCGAACCCATGCCTAAATTCTCTCATAGGGCAGCTCCTTTCCTTAATGATTGGGCTGTCTTCACAATCCCATCTACGATTTTTCTGTTCTTGGCAATCTGCCTCAAAAGTTTGCCCATCAGCTCCAGACATTCCTGTTCAGGAGCCTTGACTGTTTTGACTTTTACCATCACTGGTTACCTCCTTTCTATCTTGATGTAAGGTATATCCGTGGGTTTTTTTATGGCAGGAGTGACAGAGAGCCATATAATTTTTAATTCTCTGGTCTGCTTTATTACCATTACGATGATGAATTTCAACCGCTTTGCCTCCACACATTTGGCATCGGGAATTTTCTTCTTTAAGCTTTTGAAGTCTCAACCTTTTCATTCTACAATGGTCGGGATATTCGGCTATTCCACCTTTCCAATTTGGGTTCTTATTTCCTCGTATATCTCTGCCTTTTGATTTTTTAACTTGATTCGGGTCGCCCCATTTCAAAAAACGACGATAATGCTTGTTACAGAAATGTTTGATCTCTTGTGGATTTTGGCAACCTTCAATAATGCAATTCCCAATATTTTTCGCTAATTTACCTAAACCTCTGACCCTTACAATATTCGGGTTTCCATGCTTCCACCAACGGGCATAGTGCATTCGACAATAACCGCGGGCAAAAGATTCTTTTTTGCAATCTTTAATTAAGCACTGTTCCATAAAATTATCCTATTGACAATTTGGTCAGTTTTTGGTAAAAAAAAAGCCAGCGGGGGCTTCCAACTCCGTCTTTCGACAGAGAACGAAGGACGCTGGCATAAATTGTTTATAGATAAAAATTTCCCTCATTTTTACCAGAAGCCCCATGTTCTTTACTCCTACATTTTGTACTTTACAAAATCGGAAAGTTGTGGTATAAGTATAGTCAAAAGTTAGTCCTTTTTGGCTTACTTATTTTGTGAGTAGAGTATACAATATTTGATTAAACTTGTCAAGAGAATAATTGAATTATTTTTAATTCTTCGACTCTGTTGAGGTAAAAATGACTATTGGGTCCCAGATTTTGAAAAAAAGAATTATCCAAAAAATGAGTCAGGGAGATCTTGCTAAGAAAGTCGGTATTACTCAGAACAAGGTTTCAAGGATTGAAATAGGCAGAACCAAAAGAGTCCCCGAATCGCTTCTTCGTAAATTTGGCGAAGCATTGGAAGAACCCATCGGTTATTTTTATGAGGAAAAAGAAGAACCCAAGCTCGGCATCCCTCCCGAGTTCCGCAACCTTCCGCTTTATGGAGTTATCCACGCTGGGGGCCCGATAGATGTTGAGGAGAACTTTGAAGGATATTTAGCCGTGCCAGGTCATTACGCTATCCGAGCCGATGGTGATTCGATGTCGCCGAAGATTGAAGACTGCGATATCTTGGCAATAAGAAAGCAAGAAATAGCAGAGAATGGAGATATTGTCGTGGCTCGTTACAAAGGAGAAACGGGAATCAGGCAATTTTTCAAACGGAAGGATTATATTGAACTGAAGTCTTTGAACCCAAAATACAAATCTATTCGGTCAAAGGAAGTGGATATAATCGGGAAAGTGGTGAGGGTTATTAAGAAGGTTTGAAAGGAGGTGATCCTGAAGCCAGGCAAGGGCAAGGCAGAGATAAAAGGCAAGGTCATCGAATGTACCAAAAGTTTTGGAGAGGAGGAATAAATCTATGACATTGAAAAGTAGTTTTTACGGAATTTTATCTGTTTGCTTGGTAGGTCTATTGGTAGGCTGTGCTGCCACGACTGCCAGCTTAAGACTTACATCGGAGGAACGGGATTATATTGAAAAGGCAAAAGTGTTTCCTCTTGAATTTGTCATCCCCAAAGCTGAAGCAAACGAGGCATGGGGACGTGCTCAAACTTTTATAAGCAAGCATAGTGGTATGAGGTTGCAAACAGCGACTGATTTTGTTCTGGAAACACATAATCCAATTAGCGGTGCTTATGGTTATCATGTTACGAAAACGCCAATGGGCGAAGAAGTGCAGATTACCGTAGAATGTATCGGCGGTAGTATAATCAGTAAGGCCGATAGAGAATTAAATGCTCACATTTTGGCATACTACATTAAGACAGGCGAGCCACCCAGTCCACGAATAATAATGCAATGAATTCAAAATAGATTAGTAAGGTAACTTCTTCACCGCTCCTTCCAAATGCTCCATTGATAAATGTGCATAGATCATTGTGGTCTCTATCTGCGTATGCCCCAGGAGCTCCTGCACTGTCCTGATCCCCACTCCGCTCATCACCAGATTAGAAGCGAATGTGTGCCTCAATGTGTGGATTGTGGCCCATTCTAATCCTGCCTTCCTTCTTGCCTTCTCGAAATCATCCCGCAGCTGCTGCCTGGTGATCCTGAAGACATACTCGCCGGCTTTTGCCTGCCGCTTGAGTAGGATCCGAATCTTCTCATCTATGGGCATAGCCCTGAATGCCTGTCTCGGGTTTTTTGTCTGCCTTACTATGATATGCCTCTGCTTTATGTCATCCCATTGCAGAGCCAGTCCCTCTGATAGCCTAAGTCCCGTCTTGGCGAAGAAATAAATAACATCCTTTGACCTCGCCGGGAGCGCTGATAGAAGGACCTTCAACTGATCTGGATTGAGGTATCTCGGGACTTGTTTTGGAGGTTTGGGAACTTTTATGTTATCGGCTGGACTTTGGTGTAAGAAACCCATCATTTTGGCATATTTCAGTAATGCTCTTACCGCCGATAGGTAATTCCGTACGGTATATGGGCTCTTATCCGAAATGGCTACTTTGTAGTTCCTTATGTGCTGGATGGTGATTTGCTGGACAGTGCCGACAGGAATAAACTTGACGAATATCCGAAGGATATATCCTTCTTTCCTGACCATTCCTGGCGACTTTTCTGTCTTGGCAAAGGCAAGATATTCAGATAGTAGATTAGTTAATGAGATGTTTTTTCGGATGGGTGTTTCTTGTGGAACATCGGGATTTTTCAGGAGGTCCTTTAATCTTCGGTGAGCTTCTCTTTTGTCCGAGGTTTTGAGGCTTAGCCTGATTCTCCTTCCCTTGCGGAAGTAATCGGCGTGCCAAAATTCCCCCCTTTTGTAGATCCTGGCCACCTTTTGCCTCAATAAGATGGCACATTTTTGGCACAATCATTTCAGTGGGTACCACCGATGGTGAGCTTCTTTATGCGAATAGTAGGTTGACCGTCAGTGACGGGGACCCATTGTCTATCCTTGCCCATCGTCGGGGAGAGAGTCCTTGCTATACCAAAAACGTGCCAATCTGTGACAGATTTATGGCACAAAATTGACACGCCCAATATACTCTTTTTTTATCCTTGTGTCAAGTCTATCTTTCCCGGTAGACACCATCACTACATCTACCCAAGACTGGCATCCTCCTAAAAAAATAATCGTAGTATTTCCTGATTGCGTAAGGTGCCTGACGTTTCTTTTTCCTTTTCTTTTTGGCTGAGGTCTTATTCATGGTCGATTAAAAATGCGAGGTTGCTGTCCTCATAGAGGACCCGATAAAGGGAGATCAGTTTGGTAGGGTAGTTCGGGTCCGTCGCGTATTTCAGTTTGCCGCTGACCAGGTGGACAAAATACCTGGCGGGCTCATGCCTATTCCTGTAGCTTCCCGGGTAGATCCTCCTGATCAGGCCGCAGTACCAATTCACGGCTTCGATTGCGGTCCCGAAGTCGATGAATTCTGCCTGTACCTTGGTCTTCTCTCCCTTGATATACTCGTGGGTTGTTACTATGTGCGTCTTGCCGGTCCACTTCCTGGGCTTCTTGATTCCCCAGTAGTTATGGCTGCCTATCACTTTCTTGAATGCTCCCGATTCATGCCAGGCATGAGTGAAGACAGCCCACTTGGAGAATCCCTGGTCCTCCGCCACCGGCAGGGCCCGGGCGAATTCCCTAATTTTCTCGTTTTCTCGTGCCATTATCTTTTCTCCAAAAACGTGCTACGCCTTTTCAGGATCCTAAATTGGTTATTTCCCGTTCGGGCCGAATTTCTGAGCTACGCTTTCGCCCAGATTTACAGCAAGATACGCAGTTAGCACCCACTTTGCGAATTCAAGAAATTTGTCCCAGGGCACTATTGCTTTCCAGACAAGCGCATAAGTTGCCGCAAGCACGCCAATCACAAGAAAAAATTTTCTTGAAGTCCATCTGTCATTCATAAGTAACTCCTTCAGCAGCTTCTCAAGCCTGCTGATTAAGATTATTCTCTTGATCGCCTTGAACATAACTTTATCCTAACTTCAAGCTAATATACAACCCCGACATCCAGTGTCCATCTCTGAAGTTGTAACTCACTGCTCCGCCGAAAGTGACAGTCTCGCCGATGTTCATGTTGATACCCGGGATCAAGCTAAGCAGATTGGGAATGTTGCCCGAGATGCCGATTGCTGGCGTAGTCTCCTCGATGATTGTCAACAGCCCACCATCGAGATAAAAGAGCTCTTTGCCGGCATAGACGTAGCTTGCGACTGAATACATAAGGCCGTCCCAGATCTGATGGGTCTCGTTGAAGTCATAAAAGGATACTACTCTTGACTCACCAGGAAGGATCACGGTCTCTGCTGAAGCCGAACAGACCAACAGGCCTACCAGCAGAATTGCCACTACTACTATCCAAAGCTGTGGCATTGTTTTTCGATTCATTTTCGATCACCTCCTCACTTTTGATATTTGTCTTGCAAAGTATCTTTTATCCATCCAACATCATTTTGCAGTTGTCTCAGTTGCGCGGTTATTTCAGTATAATCCCCCTGTATCCTTTCTATTTTAATATCAGCCCGGGAATTCATTATAAAAAGCCAGCCAATAGCGATAACCAGAAGGGATACCACAATTTTATACTTATACCCATTGCTGTTCTTTCTCCTGTTAGGTTTCAATTCACCATTCTCATCTCTGAATTTACTCATCGTCTTCTACTCCAGGATCAGGATCTGGGGCCGAACTCCTACCGCTGGCGGTGCTTCCCCAGTGCTTCCTGTGGCATATAAAGATATTGTTCGGTCTGCTGTAACACTAAATAGTTGATTTGTGCAAGGAATTCTATCCGCATAACTATACCAATATCCGTTTCCGCTGGTATCCATTTCTATTCTCATAGCAGTCGCATTAGCAAAAAAGCCTATATAATCTCCAGCGTTAATATCAAAGGCCGTGAAGTCGGCGGGAGCATTAAAAATATTAAGACCTGTTACAACACTTAAATCTCCAGAAGACCCTCTTGATGTAAATGTATTAGTACTTACCTGTTCAAAACTGGCTACATCAATAACGCCCGAGGGCGTTCCATTTATAAATATTTCTATGTGGTTGATTGTTCCACTTGCGTTTGCGGGATTCTCTGTGGCAATAGTTGTATAACCCGCCCTATCAGAAGAACTACCCCTATCGCTTGCATCCGTTCCAACATCAATGTCTGCCGAGAAGGCAATCTTGACCATAAAAAGAAAAAGCACGACACATATCGCCAAGCAGATTAAAAAAAGTTTTTTCTTTTTCATAGTTAATCCTTATCTTGCTGTTTGCGTTTGAAGCCAAAGCATTGAAAAGAATCTTGACCGCAGACTATGTCAGGATTTGGGTGGTTGCATATAAGTTTGGTCTTTACGAGTTCCGCAAATTCGCAGAATTTGAAGATGCAACATATCCTTTTTTGATCCCTATCAAATTTTATTTCTATCCCATTTCCCTGGTACATAATTTTCTGCGGTAGCAGGAAGATCCCTGGTCAGTAAACCCCTGCTACCGTCCCATTATTAGTCCTTAGTGCCTACCCCATCAAAACTCAGGGCAGTTACAGCGCCGGTCCAAGAAGTCGGTTTGAACCATAGGGCATAATTGGCCGGAACTGTGAAGTCGGCCACCGTACCGCCGATGTACCCTGTCGTTAAAATAGTTGCGTCGCCAGACCAAATGTCGGTCCCGGCAGAACCGTCCGCGCTCCTTGCCCTCTGTTCTATCATCCCGACGCAGTTAGTCCCTCCGAACGCTTTCACCGTCATCGTTGTAATGGTAATCGCATAATCCCTGTATGCCGAGATCCTGACTGGCGTTGTCCCTGCCGTAGCTGTAGACCCAATGATATAAAAACAATCCAGTTCTATCGTATCCGTAACTTTCCTGCCATTTGAAGTTACCTGTCCAGATGAGGATAGACTGCCCACCGTCGCATTGTTTGTTACCGTTAAGGAACTCGATGTGACCTTATAGCCAGAAGCATCTATGTCCTGCGTTGCGGTATGATTGCCGAGATTATCCCCTGGTGCATAATCCGCTGAAGAGACCAAAACATTATAATTAACTGATTCCGCGTAAGTAGAAGTTGATGATGTTATAGAATAAGTAGCTGTATCTACAATAACACTTGAAATCTCACTCCAATGGTGATTATCTAACTTATCCGAATCAACAGAGTAACTTATGCTGTCCGTATAGACCTTGTATCCTGAATCATTTGTCAACAGGGATATATTCTCCGCTTCCTTCATTATCGTAGCGTCTGCTGGCTCGTAGACTCCCGTATGCGTATGTGTGCCATAAGCGACTTGACTATTCCCTGAACCCACATCATCATTCGTTTGAAGATTTTCAAATGTTACCACTCCTGAATCTGTCTCTGTTATGTATCCCTCAATAGAATGGTCGCCCCAACCGTAGGCACTGTCCCAATCGGAACTGTTATCGGTAATCGTAGTGTATGTTGTAGTCCCCGTCCTGAGGACAATTCCCGCCGTAGTAAGCGAGCCGACTTCTTCCGCATTATCAACGATATCGTTCGCATCCACATCATAGTCCGCCTTCTCCATATCCCCAGCACCTGCCGGAGTTTCCCATGTCCCTGAAGATGTCCAGGATTTGAAGTATTTACCACTGTCAAAGGCCGCCGGAGTATCGGTAAGGCCCAAAAAGGTTGAGCTTCCGCCACCACCGCCAAATGCCGAGGTCGAAGTGAAGACCGTTCCGTCAGGGCATTTGAAATAGTCAGTAGCATATATCGTCGTCCCCTGGATCAGCCCATCCCATCGCATAAAAGCATTGACAGTAGTCGTATCATTCCCGACCCCGATCTGGCCCCGGTATCGCCACTCATACTGCCACGTGGTCGTATCCGGGATGACCTTATAGACCTGCTGCCAATCGGCAAAACAAGTGGCTGAAATCAATAATATTGAAAATATTAAAATTATCTTTTTCATTGCTTACCCCTTTCTATCTTACTGCTTTGTATAATATATAAAATGCTGTATTAGTATATGCAAAGCTAATTGTAAATCCATTGCTATTCATGCTTACAAAAATTGCGCCAATTTCCCAATTCTGATATTGGTCTATCGCTATCAAACAATGATCAGTCCTAAAATAAGTTGCCTGGTCTGGATGCACAACAGTAGAAGCCCCGGCGCCTTGATTTCCATTATAGTCCATCCAACCAAAACCTGTTTGTGCGGCACCAACTATTGACCGGACAGCCTTAAATTCTACATATCTTGGTTTGAACCCAATGGTTGAAACCGCACAATAACCGAGAGGACCCGGACAAGAAAAAAACCCAATTTTAACCTTAATGGCAGTTTGGTCATCGGCAGATATGCCGTGTTTCAAATCAGCCGCATGTTTACTGTCAACTGTGTCACTATCTACTGCATTTACTGTCCTGCTCCCTACGCCATCATGGTCGTGTCCCGTAGCCAGGTCAAGCACATCCTTCCTGAGGTTATTATACTGCGAAGCGAGAACATCATCGCCAGCATTTACATCAGCGCTGTTTGCCACTTTGCTTTTTCTCCTTTTCTTGCTCTTTCTCTAAGATATACTCGAGGACGTTCCCCGAACCGATAGGGATGTTCTTCCTGAACCACTTCTCGAAATCTGCCTTATCTACACCTGCCCCCGCGATCAGTAGTTCCGCTTGCCTGCTGTAGTTTAGTCTTATTTTTGCCACTATTCCTCCTATCCCTGCGAAATCGTAATCTCACTTTCTATCGTGAGGGTCTTTGTATTTGTCTTCGTCCTGTCTATTGCTACATGCTGAAATAGCGTTCCAGTGTCAATAACTGCCGATGCTTCCTCTCCGACCAATCCGAACTCCTTGAGGTCGCCTACTGCTTCCGATGTGGCGAAAAATGTCCTGATAGTCACGACATTAGCCGAGTAATCTGCGGAGGCTATGAGTTTGCGGCAGATTTCAGTCTCAAGTTTGGTATCGGCTGCATTGGGCGCGGTCACGCCAGTCCCTACTGCTCCGTAAGTTACCATCCCCTCATTAGCCTTCAATCCGATATTTCCGAGTCTGCGTCCGACTGCTTGCCTGCCTGCAGTAGGCATCAGGTTCTTATACCACCTGCTTATTTCGGTTTTGCCTGTCCTTACATCCCTGAAAATCAGGCGTACTCTGCCCGAAATTATGAACCTATCATCCCCATTGACTTTCATTCCATATCCCCTGTGGTGATCCCCCTGGACCGTACTGGAACGGGGGAGTGAACTCCGCAAATGCCGGAACTGCGTGGGTTAATGCTAAGGCATCGGTCTTTTGCAGGATTTCATCGAGTGTCGTATCCTGCACTTCGTCATCCCGACTATAAATCTTCTGGCTTGCCTGCCAGAGTGAAATCAGGAAATCCGTCAGCCCTGTCAATAATGTGGCAAATTTTACGCTGTATTCCAGATAGCCTCCGCCGATTGATTTCTTGGTAACTGTCTGGATAAGGTACTGCGATTCTATGCCCCTGGTCGGGATGTTGACTGGCAGCAGTTGGCCCGACCGGTATCCGTCCTGGTCGGTTATGAAGCTTCCCTCAATCAGGGCATTGGCATACTGCCTGAGTTCGGCTTGCACCCTGTCCCTGGCTGCTTCCAGTGTTCCGAGACTCTCGTCGACTATGAGATACTCGTATATTCCATCCCCACCTTCCATTGCTTTTAAGGCGGCCTGGCTATCCTCGTCATCCTCAATTACGATTATGGGTATCTTATATCTATACTTGACTTTGAGAACTTGTCCATCCGTAAGTCCGGCAAGGTCCAAATTCTTAATTGTTTTTTCCGTGGCATTATAGACAAAATCCTTGCCGGCAGTATCAATATTGTCAATCCCAAGGGACTTCTCCACAGTGTCTACATAGACGCTTAGGGGAGCATGAGGCTCATAGGCAAGAGGAAATTCCAGCTGTTCGCCGTCGGCCACTATTTCCTGTTCAAATAAACTCGAAAGATAATACCCGCCCCGGACATATATCCGGTTCCTGAGCTGCGATTTGTCAATCCTTATCTGAAGATTTTTGAACCTGCCGCTTGAGGCAGTTTCATTCAGTTCGTAAGGGGCCGAATTTGTCTCACTGGCGAAAAAGTGGATGTCCATATCATAGTCCACATACCAGTCGAACCCGGAAAGCCTGGCCAATTCTCGCAGGCAATCCATTGGGGTTTTGTAATTGAAAGCGATATAGTATATCGTCGGTCCATCCTGAACATTGAAAGTCGTAAATTCAGGGGCATAACTGGCAATAATGTCCTCAATTATGTACTTGCAACTTTTGTCGCTATAAGTCTCGACCACCCTCTTTTTGTCAAGCATCCGGGAATAATCGGCACAGCTGACCGAATATTTGTAAGTGCCGGGGCAAATCTGCGACTGCGGGGCGCTCTGAATTTCACCCGCGAATATCTTTACCGGTGGGTCACCATAATAGATGATGACCTCATCCCCTTCGTGTGGTCTATTCGTGCCATCCAAATCATCAAGAATGAATGAGCAAGTGTCGACTTGCGAAGTTATCGCATCAGTTATGCTTAGCGACTTGGCTCTTACTATTGCCGTCTTATCAATTCCTTTAATGAAGATGGTAATCTTTTTGAAGGTTGCCGGGTCACCACCTGCAAAAGGAATCCAGTTGTCGCCAAGTCGGATGTAAACCTGACCGTTCTGGGGATTTATCCATCCCTTGCCTGTGTCGTTGTCGACAGGTTTGCTTATTGAGAAGTCGAATAATCTTGGCACATCATCCTCCCGCGAAAGGTACCCAAGTCCCAAGTAGATAAATAAAAGCCTGATTGATTGATTCCTTAATCCAGATCCAACCGGGTCCGGGACTTTCTGGCTCTGCTTCTTGGATTACCACAGTATAATAGTATGTGGCCATCAGATGCTCCTCTGGGTTTTTACTTTGTCGTATATTTTCTTGCTTATCACATCGGCCAAGTGGTCGGCCTGCATATCGTCAAGTATGGTATTACCGGTCACAAGGACGCTTATGGTCGGTCCCGCCCCTATGCTCTCCCGGCCGCCGAACCTCTCTCCACCAAGGGCCTGGACCAGGACGGGCTTCCCAATGGGTCCCGGAACTATGCCAGGCATGTCGAAGGATGAGATAGCTTTTAATCCTGCAATCCCGGCTGCCGCCGCTCCAAGAACAATCCCTATTTGCCCGGCTGCCATCCCGAACGTGATGGTTGCGTTGAATATTGCCTTAGCAAGGGCCGCAATCTTTGCGGCTATAAGTTCTTGGATTTTTTCAAGGACAAATTGCTTTAATCGTTCCTTGAGTGCCTCTTTGAATGCTATTACTCCCGACTTCCATGTTAGCTTCTCAATATCAGCAACTTTCTGGATGCCCGACATTACTGCATCCGTCCATTTTTCGGACCCTTCCAACATCTTTGTCAGCTTGTCGCCTTCTATCTTAAGTATTGCCTTGGCATAGGCTTTGTAGGCTTTGGTATCTTTCGCATATCCCGTCTGAGCTGCCTCGAGTCGTATCTGCTGTTGGCTCAGGGTCAAATTAGTCATGCTGAAAATCTGTTCGATATCCTTTTCGGCCTTCTCGAGCTGCATTGCTTCGAGCTGCATATTAGTTAGCTGTTGAGTTTCTATAGTCTTGTCAGCCACTTCTTGAACATCGGCAATTTGCTGTTCTTTAGTTTCCCAGGATTTTGCCTTAATGGCTCCGGCTGCCTCCACAAACGCATCTTTAACAGTATTAGCAGCTCCTTTTGCCCTGTCCACCCATTCAGTAAGATATTCCTTCGCCTTAAAAGGATTCCTGATAATTTTGGCCAGTAAACCGAAAGTATCCCCAATAAGGGCAAAGTATTCCTTTACCGTTTCCCACAATGCCTTGATGTATTCACTAATCGCAAAGACTGCCTTTTTGGTCCATATTTGAATTCCACCCCAATCTTTTGACCAAGCGATCGCCAAAACTCCTAAAGCTGCTCCTATGCCCATGATGATCCACCCGACTGGCCCCATCGCTGCGCTAAAGGCCAACATTGCTCCTTTGACAACTGCAAATCCTATGGCCAGTTGTGGCAGAAATCCAATGAGCAATGCAATAGGCCCCAAAATTCCAGCGACGGCAACAGATATCAATAATGCTTTTGCGATAAGGCCCACCGTTTCTGGTTTTAGTTTCTGCAATCGCGCCGTGAAAGAATTTACCAATCCAACTATTTTTTTCATCGTTGGAATAAGTTTGTCGCCCAAATTAGCCTGTAGGTCACTTATTCTTGCAGTCATTATTTTGACCTGGTTTGCGTAACCGGTTGAGGTTCGATTGAAGTCACCAAGTGCGGCTTCGCTACCCATAACTATAAGATTATAGGCAGCCTGGGCTTTCATCGATGTCGTTATCTCGTCTTTGGATTCAGCCCATCCCTGATTCATCACTTCTTGCTCTACTCGGGTTGCGTTTAATACCACGCCGTACTTTTTCATGGTCTCGAAATTTCCGACAAGGGCCGATTGTATGTCAAGCATGACTTTCTCGGTGGGCATATTATTGAATGAACCTAAGTCAACAGATAATTTTACTATCTCATTTGATAATTTGCCTGCTGCTTCTTTCTGCATTCCCATAGGTACGAGGAGATCCTGTATCGAACCGAGAAAACGCCTTGCTTCTTCAGTCGATACTCCATAACTTTGCACAAGAGTCTGAGCCCATTCCTCTGCTAATTTCTGTTGCCCCTGAAATACGGTCCCGAACTTGGCTGTGGTTTCTTCCAATTTCGAGGCTCTTGCTGTAAGTTTGAGGATAGAAGCCCCGCCCGCTATGGCAAATCCTGTGATAGCAGCGCCGGCGATTTTGAAGCCTCTTGAGATGTTCTCGGTTCGCCTCTTGACTTCATCAAGCCGGCTCACTGCGGCATTTATGCCCTTAGCATCGAATGTTGATGCTATCCTGACGAATAAGGATCCTACCTCTGCCATCTATTTCCCCTTTGGTTTTATTATGGTTCTGCCCATGCCTATTGCTGAGAGGGTTTTCTCGGCCACTATTATCCTCTTTTTGCTCTCGTCTTCAGCTTCGTCCATAATCCCGAGGACCTTGTCCGGATCGATTCCCCGCATGGCGAGATGCATCCGCAAGTCCTCTATCCTGTGCCTCTCGACTTTCTCATAGACCATCCTGATCCACTTAGCCGTGTGGTCCAGCAGCTCCTCGATTTTGTAAGGCAAGGCAGAACTTATCCTGGTAAGGATGGTGAGGAGGTCTTCCTCTGCTGTTGTACTGCCTTCACCATCCTCTGCACGTTTTTTAGGATCTTCTCGATATCGTTCTTCTCGCAGACAGCCGCCAGGATCTCTGTTATTGTCTCGAGGATAAGGTTCTTCTTCAGGAATAGACCATCCTCCTCATCCAGCATTATGCCGATGATCTTTGCGACCTCATCCTCATTGAGAAAATCAAAAAAAATAAGAAGATCCTCCATGTTGGTTTCACCTGATTGGAGCTTCGTCAAATCCGCATCTCCAAGTCGCACTATTACCCTCACGACCTCCTTGATCAGCTGAATTGTCTGCCTTATCGAGAGCCCACCTATACTGTAGCTCTTTTCCCCTACGACAACCTTGATGTGTTCAGGTACCAGGTTGTCGAGGATTTCCTTCTTGGCCATAAACCCTCCTTGAATTTTACGCCACACTGAAGTTTTCTATCTTCATTGCTGCCATGTGGTTTCCAGCCGCATCTTTCAATCCGGTAGTAACGATAACCTGGAATATGTCGGCTGCAACCCAAACTACTGCCGGCGTAAAAGTTACCGTCTTCAGCGTTGAATTATAGACTATTGTGCCTTCTACAAGTACCGCAAGCGCTGGGTCTTTCGTATTGATAATCATAATGGTTGCATTGTCTTCATCGCCGTAGACGATTGAACTCTCGTCCATCTCATTGGCTTCCGTGATCGCCCATACTATAATATCGCTGGTACCTACTCCCACTGTTCCGTTATCAAGTGGGCCAGGTGCGGCCATTGCGATGGTCGGTGGAGTCGTATCGACGGGAGTGTCCTCAATCTGGCCATAGCGTTCATTGGCAGCCTTAGTAGTGTCTTCAAGTACATGGAATTCTACCTCGACGACAGTCTTGTCATCCTTCTTATAGGAATGGGCTGCTGCCCCTACTGAAACGCAGCTGTGAAGGGTTATCTTTCGCGTTCCTCCACCTGGGCCATCCCCATTGATGTAAAGTGTCCGCTTTGTAACGGTATCATCCCCTCCGAACTTGAATAGGGTAGTTCCCGTTACTGCCGATGCGGGATAGTCAAATGCTACTGCCAAGTTTGCCAGGGCAATCTCGGCCATCGCACATTTAACAACCATCATTTCTCTGATTTTCTTTTTGTCGACGACACCCAAGTACGGATCAGCCGTAACATCATAATATTCCCTTGTAATTTCAAAGGATACTCCGCCTTCCAGGGCGCCGATGTCCAGGGCAGCCCCCTCTGCCTGTCCATACGTCCCAACTTTCAGTGTTGCGTTCTTCGCAATCAAATTGTTTACATCTGCCATATTGCTTCCCTCCTTTATGCAATTTTCTTCTTATATGCGAACTCGTAAATCACGATCCGGACCCACTGCAATGTGTCCGGGTCCTGGAATTCCGAGCCGCCTGACCTTTTTCCCGAGTAAATAAAAAAACTGGTTGAAGATATCGATGTCGGCACGCCGCCTATTCTCAATTCGTCATTGATTTCCAGCAGGGTCTTGATCCTGTCGAGGACCTGGCCTGCATGCGAATAGCTGTCGTCGATAACTTGGATCTCGATGCTATCCCTGTCCAACAGGTCCGAGAACATCGTCATCACCGGGCTAACGGAATAAACTATGTAGGGAACATTCTCCTGCTGCTTCTGGGTTGCCCTGATCGGATACATCTTGTCATCCGATGTTGTGGCCAGAAGCAAAGTATCCAGGGCCGCATCACCCTTGAGATGGTCAATCACATCTTGCTCTATCAATTTTTTTCCTTTGGATAATAAGAATTGGGCCAATCAATGCTCTTGTCGCCTGGAACAATATCATCTATATCAATATTCATTGTCGCTGGCCCGACGAAATATCGCTTATCTTTACAAGCGCTGACTGCTTTTTCTTCTGAATCAAAAACGCCATTGAATTCCCACTCAAGATTATTTTCTGGGTTAATTTTCCCGACTATCCAAACTTTCATCTTGTCACTCCTTTGACTGCCCGTTCAATAAGATTGGCGATGGTCTTGAGATTTTTGGCCAGGGCTGGTCTGAGAAATGGTCTCTTTTCCATTTTGCTCGTCCCGAATTCGAGGAATAGGCCATAATTCTTAGTATCAGGCTCTGTGCCTCCTTCTACACCTACCAGGGCTTCCATATCCCCTCCAATCCCTTTTTTAACCTCAAACGTGATGCTTGCAGCGAGCTTGCCAAATTCACGCGCCGGTGGCTGTCCGGGGCCTGAAGGAGTATGAGGTTTCCCTGTGCCTCGCATTGATTTCTTGGTATCACCCTCGACGAGGATGGCGCTTCTTTTCAAAGCCTTTTCTATTTCCCGGGTTATTTCTCTATCTTTGTCTTTGAGCTTGGCAATTATCTCCTTATCACCGACGACTATGGCTTTCATTTCGAGGCTCATTCTACTTTCTCCAGTAATATTTCCAGGTGGCTATTGTAGGATTTTCCCGGGATCATCGATACCAGCAGGATTATGTATTTTTCCCCTTCAACATCTATCCTGTGATCCTTGGTAGTAATCCGCAGTCCATTTCTGGCCCGCATAAACAGAACATGGCTCGCCTTCTCATATATCGATTGGGCGCCTACAGTTCGTCCACCACCCTTCGGCTCGAACCTGCACTTGACTGCTGATGCCACGACGCCCCAGCTATCGACTTGCTCACCGGCAGCATCATTGGTGGGCGTGTTCTCCTCTATATCACATCGCTGATTGAGAAGGCTGTCAAACGACATCCACCTTCCTCCATAACTTCAAGCGTAATTTCAGGTCCGGGGGCAAAGCATCCTCCGAATAACTCACAGCATAGCCACCCATCTTTTCCGATTTCACACCGAACCTGTCCGGCTGATTATACCCGAGGTTGACCAGGGCGTTACAAATAGATTGGAGCTCTGATGGAATTGCTACAGCAAAATCATAGCCGGCATCATAAGTCACCTTGATGTTCTGGTAGCCCTTGATCCATTTGCCTGTACGGTAAATGTAGCCGCCTGCGTGGTAGATCTTATAATAAGTACTGTCCACCAAGTCATCGGCTACATTAGGATATGTCCAGTAGATAGTGGCCACGGTGATGATAGGAAAATTCCTGAGAAAAAGCATCATCGTCCCATTGCCGTCGTAGAGTTCGGCGGTATACGTAGTCTTTAGGAATCGGCGCTTACAATAGTCCTCCATGAAGTCCGTGGCCGCATTGATCAGGTCCTCAAGCAGCAGGTTGTCCGGGGCCATAAGGTCTTTTCTGTTAGCAAACAGCAGGCATGCTACCGCATCAGTCAAGGCCAGTTCAGAACTCGCCTGTGAGCCGTTGGCGATTACCTTGGCTACCCATCCCTTGCCGAGAGTGATGTTGATATAAGCTACCAGTTCCGTGAGAGTGTCCTTGTCCACATCAGCGAAGGTCAGGGACGTATCATGCACATTGGCTCCACCAACCACAATCAGCCGCAAGGTGGTTGCCGTGACCTGATAGGTTGCGGCCGTAGCGTCCGCCGACCCATTATAGAGAACGAGTACCGGCACGAGCAGGTCCTCATCCTGCTTGCGCATGAACCGCTTCACCGACGCGAGTGTCGTAAGGGCATAAGCATGCAGTGACATAATTCCCCCTGTAACGGAGGACCCGAAAGGAGGTGATCCCCTCGGATCCCCCTATGATTGCTATGTAGTCCGTCGAGAGTTACCTATAAAGGATATAGGCGTTTACAACTGAACCAGTAGCTGATTTCCTGATGGCCAGGTCATGAATCACCATCGGATTGTGGAAGGGCCAGGGAATGATTATCGGTCCGTCCACCGCGTTTGAAGGGACATCAATTACTAGCCTCGAACTCGCTGTGGTAGAACTGGTAGCTAACTCATAAATGGTAACTACCTGGACAGTAGTCCCCGCATTGCTGAGGGTGATCTCGTCAATTTTGATGTTGCCCGTAATGTCGGCGGTAGCATTATCTGCCGACGCTGTCGGTACATTGGTCGTTAATGCAATATCAAAATCGTCAGCCTTTGCCTGCCCTGGCATCAAGACCAGAAGCATGGCTACTGCTATTACAATTCCAATTAGAAACTTCTTCATCGTTTCCTCCTCTTTGATTTTTTCTTCACAGGCGACTTGACCATCTTGTCCTTTGTTGGCCTATCCATAACTTTTGCCTCCTGGACAGTAGTCCCCGCCACGAGCCCTGAATAGGCAAGGCTCTTAGCCTTCTCGGGATCTATGTTGATTTTGTCGCCCTCTACATATCTATGCCCTCCCATAACGAAGGGCGATTTTACCCTAACCTCCATATTCTCCTCCTGTCTGGGGAGGGGCCCCATCCCACGTGCGAATGGGTATCGCTGGGGCCCCTGAACCAAAACTATCTTATTGTCAGCCTGGAGAATGCTGGCGCCAGTGCGACATCCAGCGACATTCTCTTTTTGAACCGGCTCCAGGTCTCATCCTGCGTAAAGGCGCTTGTCAATGCTGCAGCAACCCAATCAGATGCGCTCTTTGAAGAAAAGACCTCATAGCCGCCCCTATCGGAGACGAAGAAATGCTTCTTCCAGTTTCCGAATAGGATTGGTGTCTCGTTCAGTCCCACTCCGAGGTTGACAGGCAACTGATCGCTTATTTTGTAAGGATATGTCCAAATCAGCGGAACCTGTCCCAGTCCGGGCACTTGCCAGATATACCTACCCTGGGCATCCTTAATCTTCATGAGGACTTGCAGTCCGGTTGTGGATGTGACCAATGTTGCTCCCTCGCGATACTTTGCGTTAAGAGACATTATCAAGTCCACCAGGTCGTCGAATGTAGCGGTGGCTCCGGCCATCGTCGCTATATTGACTCCAGCTGCATAAAGCACTCCCATGAATGGATCACCTGCTCCAGTGTTCCCAGCAAATCCAACTCGGTCCTCCTCAAGACCCATCGCTTCAGCGATTAGCTCCATTATAAATTGATCCAGGTCCACGCTGTTGTCTTCCAGCAATTCGTCGGTCATCTTGACGATTGCCGCCAGCTTCTTTGCTGTCTGGGTAAGCTGGCCAAAGGTTGGCTTGGTCTCGGTCTTGACTGCTCCCTCAGTGGTCCATGTGACTACCACATTAGTTAGCTGTCTCGGAAGAAGTCGGGTGAGTGTGGCCATCGGGAAGTTTCTGGCTAACTGGCGCAGTATCGAACCGGCCCGCTCCAGCTTGATTATCTCATTGCCATACTCAACGGGCACAGTGTATCCGCCCTGGGCCATATCCGCTTCACTCATGATCGTCTTTTGGATTCCGATTCCTGATTCTGCAAGGAATTGGTGGTCTCCTAAGGCCACCGCCTTGAGAATCTGGCCGAGATAGACACCATTCTCCGGCATCTTCCCGTCCAAGATCAACTTATCAATAGACTTGCCCTCTGAGCTTTCTTTCGAAGGCCCAAAGCGCATCGTTCTCTTTGGAGGATGGACTTTCTCCATTACCTCATCAAAGAGCTTCTTCTTTTCCTCCGCTTGCTTTTCTGGCGAGAATCTCATCTCGAGAATCTCACGCAGAGCAGCGATTTCCTTTTGTAATTTCTCATACTCAGTCATGATCTTTCCCTCCTTTTATCTTTTCCCCGAGGATTTTCAATTCCCCGGTTATTTTTTCTGCTTCTTCCTTTGATAATTCCTTATCTCCTTCTTCTGCTGGCTCGGAAGCGTTGTATACTTCAGTCAGGGCGTCAATGCACTTTTTGACGATGCTTCGATTCTTCTCCGAGAGCACCCTGCCCGATTTCTCATCTATTTCGCCGCGCTCCATTTCCAGGGTAATTATGTCGCCCAGCTCCTCGAACCAAACATCCTCGAACATCTCGCGCAGCTCTGGCTCATCGTATTCCTTAAACTCCGGAGGCTCCTTGTCGAATTGCTTATAGTGTTTGGCCAGGTGATTATAAACCCCTTGCCTATCCTCTGCTGGGATCCTTACTCCGCCCCGGGCCCCGAGTAGAGCTCCCATAGCTGCTGCCACTGCCCGCCAAACTACATTGTGTCCATTCGCCCTTTGATGTGGGAGCTTATAGGAAGTCTTGAGGTCTGGCTCCTCGCTGTTTACCCAGGTACACATAATCTTGAGGTCCGCAACTTCCGCTTCTTTCACTTCCTTGCCGGCATCCCAGGCTGCATCATCCGGGTCCTTGCCTGCTGTCTTGAATGGGATGGCTCCTTTGTAAGGCCCTGGATCCTGATCCGGCTCGATAAGCCCAAAACTTTTGGCAATCACATGACCGAAAGCTCTCTGTGCCATAGCATCAACATTCGATGGCACAGGGCATCCAGATATTTCCAGGAGCTCCTGCGATGTATACCTTGTCCCTCTGAACATACCTTTTTCCCCTCCATCTTTTCCTTCATCATCTTCGAGGTCCTCAAACTTGAGAGGCATAAACCCGACAGAGAAAGTCCGAAGATGCTTGTTCTTATACATCTGCCAGAGAGTTTCTGCAAATGGATAAATTTCTCCGGCAATGAATTTGGGCTTGAACATCAACCTGTCATTTTCTGTTTTTATCTCGACTGCGTTTGCGATTGGCAGGCTTCTATAGTCATGAGCCCAGAGGATTACGGGATTTTTCTTAAAATTTTTCAGTTTCCACCCAGCAGGCTCTATGATGTCTCCATCCCTGTCCTTAATGCCAGTGGATGCCACCGCCCAGAAAGTCCGTTCCTCCTCGTTCACGTCCTTAATTTCGAAATCGACAAATTTCTTTATCATTTTCATACCGCCCTCCTCTTTTATTCTCTTTTGATTACCCCGGAGAATGTGCACCGGCAGTTTATCACATCCCCTGCCGCTCCCGCCGGGTCCCCTGGGTACATCAGCCCATTCGAGAATGGCTCATCAATCGGGACTTTCTCGCCATCGATTTGGTGGCTATCCCGCACATCCCCATCCCGGGAGCTGATCCATTCCTTCTCCTCAACTACTTCCGACTGCTTATATGCCTGCATGGCTCCATTGTTGTGGGCCGAGATTATTTCAGTCCTGGCTATGCGCTCGGTCCTGTGACCCCTGGCCATACCGAAAACCCTCTCGATGCGCTTCTCTGCCTCTTTGATTCCCTCGCCTGTGGACATCGCTGCCCTAAGCTCTCCGCGCAACTCTGCCAGGGTCTCCTTATTTACCTCATTAGCGAACTTGAATGTTTTCTTATCAATCCATGCCTGGACAGCCGGGTTGCTCACATCAAACTCTATTCCCAGCCCAAGCCGGTCTACCTCAAATTTTGCGTGGTCCTCCAGGGCTCCGCTGATTATGGGCGTCCCTCCATTCCTCATGATTCTGTTTGCTTCCTTGAGGGAGAACAGCAGTACGCTTACCCTGTCCTTGCCTGTATAGTCAAATTCCGGGAGGGTCCTGGCCATCGGATTGGCCTTCCAGCCACTGTCTCTGAGATTCCTGATGACCTCCTTCTCCTGGTCAGTGAAGATCCTCCGCAGGATCGGTTTGAACTTCCGCTCCCAGGATTCCGTAGAACGCTTGAAATAAGCCCATATTTTGTCCCGGATGGCCTTGGCCCTGTCCTCCTCGGAAATCTCCTCGGATTCGCCCTTTTTTGCCACATGTTGGGCTATTGCTTCCAATTCTGATCCTGTTGGAATTGCTTTTCCTTCCTCGGGCTCAGGAGGAGGTTTGCTGGGGCTTAATATCGGCATGAGGTTCATCGGCGCATTCCAAGTATTTCCCCAAGGCACTGGCGGCCACTTCCTATCTTCCCTGGCCTGATTGATTGTTTTGATACCATTCTTGATCAATATCGCATCCGCATCTGCTCTTGCTTTTTCGTCAGCTTGCAAGGCCTCGATGCCCGTAAGGTCAAAGGCGCATATCAGGTCTGGATCGTATGGCTGGACCAAGAAGGAGTTTATCACATTCGCCATCTTGAGGAGCTTCGGGATCATTGTGTCTTTCCAAAAGATTTGCCTCTGCTCTTTGCTGTTAGCATAGTTTGCGTATTCGAATATCCCTACAAGAGCCGGCGGTACACCGAAAGCCCCGAGGATATCCTCCCTGGTCATCTTCTTGCTTTTGATGAACTGCATATCCTTCTGGCTGATGCCAATAGCTTCCCATTTTACTTTGCCTTCAAAAAGTGCTGTCTTATGAGCATTGGCTACTCCTCTGTGCATTGCTTGCCATCCGGCAATGATCCTGTTCCTTTGTGTCTCACCCAATTCCTGTTCGCTTATCAAGGCTCCCCGGGGTTCTGCGCTGTTGATAAAGAAATTGCGGTTATAAGTATCTGCGTATGTTTGCGTGTCGACAGATATCCGCGCCGCCGATAAAGGTGAAAGCCCATAATAGTCATTTGTAGGATTGAAGTATTTGAAATGAAGAACAGTCGACTTCTCGAGGCTCAGCCATTGGCCACCGCCTATATGATATTTGTATTCAGCGACGAGCTCCTCTTTACTGGGAATGATCTTGACTCTATGTGGATTGAGGGGATAGATCTCGGTAGGTTTGTCACCTACGAACATATCCAGGAGCCAGTAAGCATTGCCGGCAAGCTCCTCGTATGTGAGGGTAGCTTCCTTGAGGTCATAACCACTCATGAAGGGATTGACTGTCTCGAGCAGATGAAGAAGTGGATGCTCGGTCACCTCATCCATTACCACCTGGCCCTTATCTTTCCGCTTGCGATAAAGCTTCAGGGGAACACCTGCTCCCTTAGTCGCTATCCGGTAGACGCAGCTGTAGACCCATCCCGCATCCGCATATTGCTGCAGATACTTCTGATAATTCTGAGGAGTGGGCTTACCCATAAATCCGAAGGATCCCCCGGTCATATCCGGCCTGAACACTCTGCCTGCGGCCTTCTGATAACCGAAGACCTCCATTACCCTGTCTATTGTTCGCATGTGATTACCGTCACCCTTGGTCCGCCTTCACCTGCGGCGTGGAATTTCTGGCCATGGATCGCCAGCACCAGGCTATCTGCAAAGTCGGGGCTTAGAAGGCCCCGCTTTTTCATCTCATCTTTAGTCTCTATTTTTATTTGTCCTTTACTTGTCATGTCATATTTCCTGGCCGGTAGCTGGGAGAGTAACTGCTCATTATCTGGGATATCGATATTGTCTGTCTCAAACAATTTACGCATCGCCCAATGCATCTCCGCCGAGAGGTTGAAAAACTGCCCTGGGTCCTCCGCTTTTGCTCCAGCATTCACCGGCTGGATCTTATGCCCTTCCTCATGCAACCTGTCTGTAACTCCGCCGCCTACTCCAACATCGTCGACGCAAGTGCTATATGCTGGGATGTCATGTCTCTGCATCATCTTTACTGTCCACCCTGCTGTCTTCATTGTGTCCTTGCCCTGGAATGCTATGATCTCCTTTACCTTCGGCCCATGGATCGCTGTGAGTACTGTCCAGGCGGTCCCGAACCTGGCCACATCTACGCCGAGGCCTTTGGCTCCGGTTGCTTCCAAATTGGCATTCTTGGCTGCATCTACCCAAGAGAGCAGGATTAGGATGTTTTCCGCCTCCTCTGGGAACTCTGCCAAGACCTTGCTGATATAAAGCGGATTGCTCTCTCCCCAGTCCCTCTTCCGGTCCTCAATCCATCCCCTGGTCACCAGCCCGGGGATCACTTCTTTGCCGGCCACAACATTTGGAGTGATGCTTGCGGGAATATGTATTGGATTCCATAGTGGACTCTTGAAGCAATCGAAAAAGTCTCCTACTGGGCTACCTGGGTTTCCAATAGCCAAGAGCCGGCAGTTATCATTCAGGATCAATCCCTTTGCGGCCTGCCAGAGCTTCTTATTGACCCCTGCAGCCTCATCTATAACCACCAGAACATAAGGCGCATGGAATCCCTGGAACCTCTCGGCTTCACTGGCCACATCTATCCGGGGAGATAATCCCATGGCGAACCAGTCATCGTCGACTTTCAGCTCAGTTGTCAATAGCCTTCCACCCAAGGGCACTCTCGAATTGTGGTAGCATTTTGCTATTTCAGCCCAGAGAATTTTCTCGACCTGTGTCCACGTCGGGGCCAGGGTTATTACTTTACTGGGTTGATGCGTAGTCAGGAACCATAAGCCCACTTCGGCGGCGGATCGGCTTTTCCCGCCACCATAGCAGCTTCTTACTGCCGTATATTTATTCCTCTGAGTCGACATCAGGATCTCTTGCTGCTTTTTCCAAAGCGATGATCCTAAGACCCGATTTGAATAAAAAACAGGATCAGAACATTTTCTTACTAATTCTTTCGCCTGTTTTAGTTCCTTCCTTTTTATCGTTATTGTTTCCATTGACTATATTCACCAATGTCGTCAGGGTAATTCCCGCTCCTTTATGTTCTATCTTCTGTCTGATTCCAAATTCGTCAGGCAATTTCCGTTCAAGATATTTTAAGGAGAATTCAGCATCGCCTGTAAGCCCATCTATAACTGCTTTCCTTGCTTTCAAAACAGGTCCGTGCTTGAGTGCCTGTTTTCGCTCCAGAAATTTAGGGTGTCTTTTCTGATATTCATATAATGCTGAAGGGCTGATGTCGGCGAAAAAGCAGGCTTCCTCATCTGTCCCATCGATGCCGAAAACTTGCTCCAATTTCTGGAGAACAACTTCTGCGTTTTTGCCATCAAAAAGTTTCCTCCCTGCCCTCTTTTTCTTTTTCTTAATGCCTCGCTTTGCCATTCAACCTCACCGCTTTCTTGCCTGTAAATTCTTGCCACCTGCGAATTATCACATCACAATAGATAGTGTCTATTTCCATCATATAGCAGATGCGGTTTAGTTGTTCACAGGCGATTAAAGTGCTTCCACTACCACCAAATAGATCCACCACAATATCATCCCTATCGCTTAATACCTGAATATATGGGATTAAAATCTCCCTAGGCTTACAACCTTTTACAATATCTTGACCAGTTTCTTTATAGTTAGCGGTTTTACTTTCTATCACATCTCCGATTGATTTCCCGCCCAAGAAATTCATCTTTGCAATTTTCTCGTTAAATTTATATTTCCCTGATGCACCATAAATACAGATATCATAATTGGTATAAAAATTTTTCCCTGTATGCCCATGCATCCTCCCTCTTGTTACCCAAATAATAACATTATGAATTTTCCAATATCTCTCCATTGCTTGCCATAAAGGAATAATGTTTCGCCAAAACTCAAAAATCAAAATATTAAAATCTGGCTTTTGAATTTCCTTAATAAGCGAGAACCACTTTTCATACTCGACACCTTTAATCTTATATTCCCCATTTTGTAATCTACCAAAACCAGTAATTCCTAAGTACGGCGGGTCAGTAAACACCATATCCGCCTTTCTGCCATTCATTAACTTCTCAACATGTTCCCTCTTTGTCGCATCCCCACATAGCAACCTATGATTGCCTAATCTGAATAAATCCCCTGACTTAATGCCTACCTTTTTCCTAACTTCAGGCACATCATCGGATCCACTATCCCGAACTCCGTAATGCTGGCCTTGAGGTCGTTACATTCCTTCTCGTTGGCCTGTCTCGGGTTGTATTCCGAGAATCTTAACTTGCTAATCGGGACTTCTTTTACCTGCATAAATCTCCTTCTACTGCCTCCAGTATTTCCAGTGCAGCCGGATGTGGACCGGTGGGGTTGCTCCCGCATCGATGGACATGTTGCTTGACTGGATTTCTTCAGTCCTTGATGCACCCCTGACTACTGTGCCCTGGTTGAAGTCTTCCATATATCCCGTAAGCAGGAAGTTCGTACTAACCGGCGTGGTAGATACCCAATTCACATAAGCAGGCTGCGTGGTATAGTTCACTGTGTAAATCTCATTGGTGATCCTGTCAAACTCAATTACGGTGATCCCCGTGGTTGTGATCACCTGCCAACCAACCTCATTACCGGATGCTCCTGTCCCGTCCGCTCTGGCGTTATCGCCAGCCAGACAAAGCAGCCCAATCAATATGGCCACAAATAAGATTTTTCTCATTCTCGTATTTCCTCCTTGTGGTATGGGATAAATATAATTATGCCCTTATTGTGTTCTATGTGAAACATTGCATCGAGCATCGGGCAGGATTTTTGGTCATCACCCATGGCAGGATATCGCCAGGGCTCATTGAGGCTGGCCCATAGGAGCTTATTCTTCTCGAAATAGTCGAAAAGTTTGCGCAGGGTTTCCTTCGGCAGGTTCAACTTCTTCGATAGGGATTCGATCACTTTGTCATCGATGGACAATAATCTCCTCCTATTTGTGGCATAAAAAAAAGGGGCTACCGCCCCGATTCAGTTTTTGCTGAATCAAGGCAATAGCCCCCGTGATTTATCTGTCAGGGCTGCAATATTCTATTGTCAATAATAGTTTACTTCACGCTTTTGCTTTTGTCAAGATTTTTCTTTTTTCTCATATTCTTCATACCAGGATGTCGGCCCGCCAGAAATTGTTACCTTTACACATTCCCCGACTAATTTCACTTCAAAAGTTAAGACCCCGCTTTTCTTCCGTTTTATCTCGCGCGCTCTTTCAACCAGTTCTTTTTCCCAGTCGCCGTCAGGCTTCCCCATAAATCTCCTTGACAAATTCTTTTTGAATTAGTAAATTTGTTTGGGGTCGCCACCCTGTTTTATTAGGGGGACAGCTTCTCTCCAAAACTGCCCCCCGGTTACCCCTTCAATTTTTCCTTACCTGATCACCTCCCTTTCTTACCTTTCTTATTTGTTTCATAATAATAAATAACCAGCGCAAGACATGACCAAAGGTCAGCTTTCACCCCATACAATACGCCCGGATTTTTCTTATTCCCGATTGCTTTTTCTTTCCCGCCGAACCGGTCCAGTATCACCTGTCTTATATTGCTGTCTTTGGCTTTTGTCGAATTGCAAAAATGGAGTTTAATTTCCCGGCGACCAACCTGAATCGCTGGGATGGGTCTGTTATCTGCCCTCTCCAAAAACCTGCCAATAGCTTTAGCAGTTTCAAAAACGCTTTCACCAACAGGCATTCCAAAGCACTGAACATTCTCTATTACTATTATGTCTACCATAAGCGTTGGAGGGAAGTCTGTATTAGGGAATATTCCCTTTTCAATAATCTTTTGAAGTCCTGTGCTCCATGTTACCCACCAACTCTTTTCGGGCCCGGGATCTATGCCTAAAATTATCATTCCTTCGCTGCTCCTTTCTCAACATAGTTTATCAAATCAGGATCAACCTCAGGATCAATCCATTCTTTTTTCCTGGCTTTCTTTCCTATCCTCTTGCTCACATTCGCCGGGTTGTCCAGGTCCGCGAACATGTCCGCCATCCTGCCATCAGCATCCATGCTTGCAATAACATAACACAGAGCTCCGCCGATGCTCGCCCCGATATACAGCAAGATAACTACCCTCCAGGCATTCGTCCAGCAAAATTCCAAAAACTCCATCATCTTACCTCACCTCCTTAGTCGTTGTAACTAATTTTCATTTTTGCTATTTTCATCTTGGTGAAAATATAGTTCATTGTTACAGGTTTTTTACTATGCCAGTAGCACTTATCCAAATGTTTAAGGCATTTCTTTTCAAATTCATAAAATGTCGGATTATCAACATCAAGGAATTCCTTCCCACAAAGTGGACAGTTATAAACTAATATAGCGGTCTGCCCCTGTATAGAACGCCGGAGAAAACAATAGCCAAAAATATCCTGCAAAAATCCCCACTTCGTTATGTTGTCCAAAGTTTTTCTTCTCATTCCGGGAACTCCCGCCATAACCGATGTAAATTCATCTTTTTCCTGATTGCTATGCCCCTACTGTTCAATAAGCTAATCAGGTTTCTTACCTTATCAGGCGATGGCTCAGCTAAGCCAGTATTCTTAGAGTCAGCTCCGATATTCACAAATGAGGGATATACTTTTGTTATCCAGTCAAACAAAACATCAACATCAAAATCCATTATAGGCTCAATGGTGATAAAAATTTCAGTGTTGTCTCTATAAGAATCAAACTCTAAGAACTTTCTAATACCCAGAAATCTTTCTTCTGGGCATGGCGCTTTGCTCTCTTTTACATCCCTGTTGGTTTCTATTGTAGTGCCTATCAGGAATTTCTTAGGGAAGTAATCTCTGAACTGATGCGCCCTTCCAGGGTTCTTAGTCTGAAAAATATAAGTGTTCTCTTTATACTGGTTACAATGAGCAAAAATATCTCTTATCCATTCTTCCTTAACACCTTCAGCAAACATATCGTTCATATGCTCAATAAAAATAATTCTTCCTGCTCCATAATTAACCCCTAACTCCTCTCTAATAAGCCTTACTTCGCCCTGATACCTTCCGCTAACTCCCCGGGGATTTCTTTGGACATAGCAATAATAACATCGATGCGGACATTCTCCACCCAGATGACTGTGCATGTGGGTTATCCAGTCGTACATATTACCGTGAGATATTTTTAATGGCATCTATTCCTCCTTTGTCCTATTCACTTCTTCCCCCTTGATTTGTAACTTCCCCATAATCTTAAATAGTAATAGAGATGGAATCTCGCACTTGACCGAATCCATCGCCTAATCCAACTTATGGAGATTTTATTGGCACGACAAAATTGGCTTATCTCCTTATAACTTCTACTAATCACATATCTCTTACCATTCAAAGAGATTCTCTCAATCATTTCTTTGCCTCTTTACCAAATAAATCCTCAACAAAGTTCTCATTTACTATCTTTAGTGCATCGTCCATACTATCAGGAACAGCCTGCCATTCCATTAAATAACGATTAAATAATGCGTCATAAAGTTCCCTGTTCTCTTTTCTCAACAACTCCCTATTTCTACAAAAAAGAAACTGGATAAAGTAATCCTCATAAACTTTGATTTTTTCTTCTGTTAGTATCATTTCTTCCCCTCCTTTCCTCTTAATTTTCTCCATAACCAGTTCCAAAATATCCCATTGAAATAAATAAGTATAAGGATAACTACAACTCCCAACACTGCCCTGCTAATCCATTCTATAACTTCTATCCATCTTGGCATCACTTTATCCTCCTATTTAATTCTATATCTATTTTTTCTACAATCTTCTGGTTTATCTCTAACCGTTCCTGAACAGAGCCACCGCTATACTTGGTAATTCCTAATCGTAATGCCATCTTGCAATTTGTTATGTCCAAAAGACTTTCCTGCTTGTCTTTCAATAATTCACCAGTCGGTATCTCAATAATTTCCATCTCATCCCTCCTTGATATATACATCTGACTCTCTCAACAATTTAAGGATTTCATCAGTAATTTCTTTCCATTGTTTGGAACTAAGATACTTCCCTTTTGCGACCCACCTCTTAACTTTACCATCAGGGGTTTTAATAGTTATCTTATTCATCTCATCCCTCCTCTATCCACTTATTCTTCCGTAGATATATCAGCATCTCTGTCATTGCGTTTGCGAGATTATCGGCATATTCAATAATAAAATCACACTCACCATTTCTGTATTTAACTTCCCATTTACCTGGATTAACTTTCCATATTTCCAAAAACCATTCACTTCCTTCGTTATCTATTATCCGGGCTGGCAATCTCTCTCCTAGTTCAGTAACGGTAGGGGCATAGCAATCTTTTTTACTTATTCCATAACCCCTCCCGCATTCCAAAGTATATTCTTTAAGACAAGAGTCTTTCCCATTATATTGCCAATACCATAAACATTTCTGCTTCTCTCCTGATTTTTTAAGTCTTTGGGCTAATTCCCGACTACAAACTCCGTCTTCTTTTTCCATTATCCCTCCTCAATACTCTTAATATAGTCGGCAACACCTTCATTGTAACCATCTATATTATGTCTGCCTTCCATATTTTCCAAAGAGATATATTCTTTCTTCTTCGGCTTCCTGCTTATCGCCCACTTCTTCCTCTCGGATTTGTGCCAAGAAAGGACATTATCAACTAATTCATCTATTTCTGGGTGAGTCAATGGGTATTCGCTTAATTTGTTTCTAACTATCTTCCTCAATTCATCACTCATTTCTCCTCCAAATCAATTTTTTAAGGACAAAAGGAATTCGTATACTTCTTCCAGACAACTCTGACTCCAAATAGTATCCGGGGCAGGCTCAAAGACATATTGTCTCCATTTACCATACCAGTAAATCTTTCCCAGTATTGATTTGTCGTATGCTTGAGAATTGTCGGCAAGGATATGCACAGACAAAACTCCATAAACTTTTGTCTTTGGCTTTTCCTTTATCACTTCAAATTTAAGATGGGTCATTTAGGTCTCCTTAAATCTTTGCAAAATCAACTGTTTCCGAATAATAACCATTAGACTCGCCATACCACCTAATTGTTACAAATCCTTTAGCCGTAGCAAGTTTGTAAAAAGTCCAAGTAAAACTATCTTGATATTCTGGAATCTTTATCCCTTTTGGGTTAAAATCTTGTTCGTGTATTACTTCCTCTGCTTGAATAATTGGAGACCCTATTAAATCATTCAAATCACCAATAATTTCTTCAATAGTTACTGATTCACAGCAATCTGATTCGTGATAAAGTTTATACTTTTCTCCATTAGCCAATGTAAAAATCAATTCTTCATTATCGAGATTTTCAATCTTCGATAAAGTCTTTCCAAGTAAATCTTCAAATTCTTTTTTCATTTCCTCTCCTCTCATTATTATCCGGCTCAAAGCTAAAACAGGCGAACCCATCCTTTGTTGTCTCCCTGTCTGGATTTGGATGTCCACAGTAGCCTTTTTTATTGAACCTGCAACCTGTCCTTGTGCAGTAGAATTTTTTCATTGATATCCTTTCAGGGCTGTCGGCAGGATTCCCCACCACTGCTCCACAATATTACAATCTGGGCTTTGCTTCTCTGCTTTAGTCTGTGCCTCTCGGCATAGATATCATATCTGGACAGACACGAGTTTGGATCGCTTAAGCACCCAATACTTACCTGGCGCCAGCACGCCACGACAGCCCTTTATTTATATTCCAAGCTTCAATCCCATCTGTACCCCTACCGGCCCAGCCTCCGGATGCCCACTGCGCCAGTCAGCAATCCAGTCGGCAATCTCGTTCCAATCCTTGCCCAGGGCCTGCCGGAGAGAGATCTGCTCATCCGAATTGTGGATCACCTGCCCCTTCTCGATGGTCACTTCCCGGCTCACCGTTACGTTTTCGGAGAGAAACCTCTTTGCCGTCCCGGTCAAGACATAGATCCCCTGGTGCCACCATTCCGGCCTCTGGTATAACAGGCCCCAGTGCTTAAGGTCTCCGAACCTGGTATATTGCGGAGCCGAGAGCTCCTTGGCGATGTCCGATGAGAGCACAACATCATCCAGGGTCTCGGTCTTGAACGCGCTGTCTTTAGTGCCCCTCTCGGTCCTCCAGGTCACGGTCTGCGTGCGTGTCCGCTTTACCGCCTCAATGAACAACCGGGCCATGTAGCCCTCGAAAACCTTTATCCCCTTATATTCCTTTGTATTCGGGCCCCGTATCTTAACTATCTCCTTCTCCAGGCTGTCTATCCGGCACCAAGGGCAAATGCCCGGGTTCGATTGCTCATGCTTGTGGCCACATTCTCTTTCCATTCTCTATTGTGCCTCCTCCAAAAAATCCTCTACTTCTTTCTCAATCTGCAGAACCGATGTCCACAATCCGCCATACCCGTTTTTCACAGCCCAGGCAAGCAAAGTTATCTGTTGCGATTCGTCCTTCCAGTCTGGGTCTTGCAAACTCGCTTTTTCGGCTAACCAGTAAAATGTCCTTTCCTGAAACTGCGCGATCCCATAACTTTTCCCCTCATCTCCCCAGATTCCATCATGCTTCCCGGAACTCTCCCTCTGGATGATTTCTCCCAGGAACCTTACAAATAAGATATCGGCCTCGATCTGCTGGCGCCCCTGCCACTCTGCCCGCTCAACCTTCCGGCCATGCAGAATCCCAATCTGGATCAGGATAATGGCAACTGTCCAAACTGCTACGATTTTGATAATCCTCTTTTCCCGTTTATTTAGGCCTTGAATTTCAAACCTCATTCTTTGCCTCCTTTTCCGGCCTTCTCTGCCAGCTCGCGCTGTGCTTTCTCTGCGCCCTCTTTTGTCTCCTTGGCATATTCTTCTTTGCGTTTCCTGCCAGCCATTTCTTTTGCCTGTTCGGCCCGGGCCTCCGTGATCCAATTCTCAAAGTTTGTGGGCCTGAACAGCGTTGATGGGCGCAGGTATTGATACCTCTCTGGATCCTTGAGCCACCTCTTAACTCTATTGTCTACCACGAGCTTACATTCCTCTACTGTGCGTCCTTCGCTGTACCTTGTTTTAAGGAATTTATCTGTGACCTTACTGACTATCGGGAAGTTCTTTTCCACTGCCTTGTTCAGATATTCGATTATTATGGTTTTGTATTTGGGGTATGAAATCGAGTGCTTGTCCAAGGTGTTATCTGTAATAGTATCTGTAATGTCTGTAGGCGCGGGATT
>Ga0307378_10001705_pt1 | contig 35057 bp, 30 predicted proteins | sample UN1MG_FD_202238 | JGI IMG/M metagenome (GOLD analysis project Ga0307378, IMG submission 202238) | Soil microbial communities from Risofladan, Vaasa, Finland - UN-1 | ecosystem: Environmental > Terrestrial > Soil > Coastal area > Acid sulfate soil | place: Finland: Risofladan, Vaasa | collected... | reverse complement strand
GCATCGTCGCCGTCGGGGCTGACGTAGTACGTCTTGCCGCTGCCACTTGGGAAGTTATCGCTCCGCGTTCGCGAGCGGGCCGTGAGGCAGGGGGCGGCCTCGGCGGCTAGGCCGTCGGGGTCGTCGAACGTCACGCGGACCTCGAGCGGCTCGTCGGGCTCAAGATAGAAGATGCTCCCGGCAAAGCGGCCGCCCTTGAAGGACTTCGACGGCCCCGTGCGCGAGAGCGGGTGCCCCTCGCGCCAATCCTTGGCATCGCCCGCGCGGTACGCCATCTGCACGGTCGCGTTCTTATTGGCGTCGCCATCGAAGAAGGCGTACACACTGGCGGCGTGGAAGTTCGGCACGACCTGAATGCGCGTCGGCCGCACCCTGTCCTCGGCCGCAGCGGCGCAGGCAACGGCAATCAGGAGGCCGGCGGACATGAGGACCCGGCGCATGGCGATCTCCTTCTATTGGTCCGATGACGCGGCGCCCGGCCCCGCCTGCCCGCGGCAGTGCTTGCGGAACGCCACAATCTCCCGCGCCAGCGCCGCTCGGTTCTTCTTCGTGAAACTCGGCGCGTACACCTCGCAGTACGTCGAGCGGTTCTCGCGAAGGAGCCGGTACATGGCCGGCCACGGGAAGTCGGACGGCTGAATGGCCTGCTGCCCGTGCAGCAGGGGCCTGGCCCAGACGCGGTCGAAGGCCGCTTCGGTCTGCGGCGTCGGCGCGCCCCAATCGCCTTTCGGTCCCCAGCCGTTCGCTTGGAAGAAGAACCGCGCATCCCGGGGACCGATCCGCTTCAGGACGTGCTCCGCGAAATTCATCGCCGCCTCGGTCAGGGGACCGTAGCCGGAGAAGGGAAACTCGACGGCCAGGTCGGGCCCCGCCTCGTCCAGCGCGATGTCGATCAGCCGCGTGTGGGCATGCAGCCAGTTCGCCGGCGAGTACCCCTTCAGGGCCCGGATCTCTTTGCCGTGATTCAGTTCGGCCCAGTCCTGTCCGTACCAGGCCATGTGGAGCAGGCGCACGCCGGCCGCGCGGCACCAGCGGGCGAGGCGCTCGGTCAGCCGCCGGTACTCGGCCTCGAAGACGCCGTTCGGCGACCCGTCCGCCAGGAACGGCGCGGGGACCTTCTCGTCGCCGCCCCGGCGCAGGTAGTGGCGGCACCCTTTTTCGAAGACCCGCGCCGGCGTGTGCCGCCCGGCCATGAAACGCACCGAGTACGCCACCCCATGCCGCCGGGCCAACGCACGACCGGCATCGAGCAGCGCGAAGTCCGCATCAATCGCCTTCCACGGCACACGCAGACAGAAGCCCGTGATGCCGGGCGTCGCAAGCGCCGGCTCCAGGACCGTCGGCGCAAGTTGCCGCAGTTGCTGCTCGGAGGACACCTGCTGGAGGACCCACGTGCCGGCGACCGCCTCGCACGTCGGCGTTTCGGCGGCCCGCGCAGGCTTGTCGGCCGCGGTGCTCGCCGCCTCCTCCGCTCGGGCGGCGCACGCGATGGACCATGTCAGGACGGCGAAAGGAAGGACGGTCCGCACGGCACTTCCCCCCAACAGGGACGCGGCTATTCTACCGTCCCAGCCCGCCCCGGTGGAAGCGCCCGGTCATTATCTTGCGACGCCACCGCCGGGCGGAGTACGCTTACGAGGTCCTCAGCAGGGAGAGCGCCGATGCGAATGCGCACCGCACTGTGCCTCGTGATCGCCGTGGGAAACACGCCCGCCCTCGCCGCCGACACCGCCCGCGTCGAGGCCACGCGCGACAACTCCATCGTCCTCGTCAGCAACGAGTGGCGGATCAACGGCGGCCGCCTCGCCCAGATCCGCATCAAGGGCAACCAGCACGTGGTGGCGATGGACTTTGATCGGGCTCCGCTCGGAGGGCGCCTCGTCAAATCGGCCACGCTGGTCGCGCGCAAGGGCGCGGCCGAGGTCTCGGGCCTGACGATCTCGACTCTCATGGCCCCGTGGGACGAACGCAAGTCGAACGCGCTCACGTCCGGCGCCGGGCCGCGCGACGGCTGGGGCTACCCCGGCGCCCGCTTCCCCGCCGTGACGGGCGGCAACGCGTTCTCGCTCCTTTGCCAGGCGCCGAGCGTCGTCAAGGACGGGTGGTATCGCTGGAAGGTCGATCCGGACCTCGTGCACGCGCTGGCCGTCGGCGCCGCCTGCGGCCTGACGCTCCACGAGTGGGACGCCGACTACTCGCGGAACCCGACGATTGCCTCGCGCGAGCAGGCCGGCGCGCGGCCGTACCTGGAGGCCGAGTTCGCCGACGGTGCCGCGCCCGTTCCCCAGCCTGCCACCGAACTCAAGATCGCCGGCGATGCCGACGCCCTGAGGCTCGTGCTTCGCGCGCCCGGGTCAGGCTTTGCCTACGACGTCGCCGTGGGCGGCACGCCGCTCGGGCGCTGGAACATCCCCTTCGTCCGGCCCGGCGACCGGCAGGTCATCCCGATTCGCGGCGTTCCTTTGCGGGCGGGCGCTTCGGTCCGCATTGAGGTCGTCACGGTCAGCCGCACGGGCCGGCGGTCGGTGCCGGCCGCGCTCGACGCCGCGGTGCCCCCGCCGCCGGCGCTCGCGTTCCCGCAGGTGGCGGATGTCACAACGGCGGGCGCGCCGCCCGACGGCCTGGCCGTCATCCCCCTCCAGGACAAGTACGACGCCGTCGGCAAGCCGGTCGGCGCGCTGCCCGCCGACTACCTCCGCCGCAACGCCGTCTTCGATGGGCGCATGATTCGCCTGGCGGCCGCGCGGGGCGAAGTCGTCGGATTCCAGGCCCTCGTCAAAGGCGACGGCAAGGTCAAGATGACGTGCGAGATGCCAGGCCTGCGGACCGACCTGTGGCGGGCCGTGTACGTCGGGGCCGAAGGCGGCCGCCGCATTCCCGACCCCCTCGTGCCGCTCGAAGGCGAGATCACCCTTTCATCGGGCGAAGCGACGCCCGTCTGCGCCGACGTCTTCGTACCGTTCGACTTTGCCGAGCGCGAGGTCGCGGGCACCTTCGCCCTCTCCGACGGCCGCACGCTGCCCGTCCGCCTGACGGTGCGGCCGTTTGCGATTCCGCGCGAGGTGACGTTCGCCTGCGAGATGAACGCCTACGGCCTTCCCGATACGGTCCGCGACTTCTATCGGCTTCAGGAGGTGGCCTACGACCACCGCGCCCACGTCAACATCCTTTCCTACGGCCACCGCTCGACCGACCCGCGGTCCGTGAAGTCGTCGATGAACATGCTGATGGCCGACGGCCGCCGCATGGACCAGGACCGCTACAACGCCGTCAAGGCCGGCGATACGAAGGGGTACTGGGACGATTTCGTCAAGGTCTTCGGGCCGTACCTGTCGGGCAGCCACTTCCGCGACGGCCACCGCGGCCCGGTGCCGGCGCCGGGGTCTTACCTGACGTTCCACGAGTCGTGGCCGCTGCGGGTCCGCGCGTTCTGGAGCGGCAATCCTGACGCCTGCGAGACGTTCAAGGCCCGGCCCGAGTACGCCGAGACGTTCGTGGCCGTCCTGAAGGACTTCCTCGAGACGGCCAAGCGCGAAGGCTGGGGGAAGACCGGCTTCCAGATCTATCTGAACAACAAGACGGCGCGCGGCGATGCCGGCCGCGCACCCTGGACGCTCGACGAGCCGGTCAGTTACTGGGACTACCGCGCCCTGGCGTACTACGGCGACCTGGTGCACCGGGCGACGCACGCCGTGCCGGGCACGGCGCTGGCGTACCGGATCGACATCTCGCGGCCGCAGTTCGACCGCGGCCAACTCCTCGGCACGTGCGACCTGTGGGTCGTCTCCAGCGCCGCCTTCCGCACGTACCCGCGTCTCGTTGCCGACCGGGCCGAGCGCACCGGCGAACGCATCTGGGTCTACGGTTCCAGCAACCGGGTCGAGCAGACGAACCGGACCATCGAGGCGTGGGCTCTCGAAGCGTACCGCGGCGGCGCGCGGGGCATCCTGCCGTGGCAGACGGTCAACAAGAGCGGCTCGGCCATGACGGAGGCCGACCAACTGGGGCTGTTCATCTTCGCGAAGGGGCCGGACGGGTCGCGAACGCTGCGCCACTCGATGCGCTTGAAGGCGTACCGCAGCGCGCAGCAGACGGTCGAATACCTCGAACTCCTGCGGCGCAAGCGCGGCCTCACGCCCGGCCGCGTCCGGGCGCTCGTTGACCACTACGTGGACCTGGGCGGGACGGTCCGACAGACGCACCCCGAAGACGCCGGCACACCGCACTACGACCGCGTGAGCCCCGAGACCCTGCGCCGTCTGCGCGAAGCGGTCGCGGAGTTGATCGAGAAGCCCTGAGCCACCGTGGGGATGGTGCGGGCGGCGCCGCGTTCAGGCGTTGGCCCGCGCGCGGCTCACTCGTCCTGTTCGCCAACCGTCACTTCCAGGGCCACCAGGGTCACGTCGTCGGCAAGGCGATGGCCGCCGGTGGCGCCGCGGACGGCGTCGAGGATCGAGTCCAGCAGCGCCTCCAGAGGCAGCAGCGACGCCGTCCGGACGATCTCGAAGAAGCGGCCCGGGCTGGCATGGCGGCCGGGTTCGACGCGTTCGGCCCCGTCGGTGTAGAGGAGCAGCCGCTGCCCCGGTTCCAGGCGTCGGCGACAGGTGGAGAACGCCGCATTCGGGAAGATCCCCAGGAGCGGTCCCTCGCCTTCGAGTTGCTGAAGGTCGCCGTGCGGACCCAACAGCAGCGGCTTGGGATGGCCGGCCCTCGCGTAGGTGCACTCGCGCGTCGCCTCGTTGTAGATGCCGTACACCATGGTGACGAACGGCGCTTCCTGGAGTTCGGCCGACAGGATATCGGCGTTCAGCAGGCGCAGGGCCTCCTCCGGCCCGATCAGGTCGTACGCGTTGCCGTGGATGCGCTTGGTCTGGAGCGATTTCTTGACGAAGACCGTCAGCAGGGCCGCCGGAATGCCGTGGCCCACGGCGTCGGCCACGTAGAACCCGACGTGCTGCTCGTCGAGGCGGAACACGTCGTAGAAGTCGCCCGCGACCCAGGCCGCAGGCTCAAGCCGGGCCGCGAACCGCACGGTTCCCAGGACCGGCAGCCGGCGCGGCAGAAAGTCCATCTGCAACCGTTGTGCGAGGCGCAACTGCTCGTCCAAGTGCCGCGAGTGGTCGCGCAGCCGCTGAAGCGCACGGCTCGCCGTCCGCTTCGTCCCGAGCAGGCTCGCGATCCGTGCCGCGAGTTCTTCGCCGTCGTCGCCCGCGTCCACGAACCCGACGGCGCCCGCGCGGTACAGGGCGATGCGCTCCTCGCGCCGCAAACGCCCGTTCAGAACGAGGCAAGGCGCCGGAGTGTCCCGCAGATGCGCCGCCGCCTCGATGGCCCGTTCGAACGATCCCGGATTGTCCGGCACGAGGTCGATCAGGACGGCGTCGCCGTCGAAATCGTCGGGCACGGCGCCGTCGGCCGCGACGGCGATGGAGAACCACGAGGGGTCGAGAACGGCCGCAAGGTCGGCGGCGGCTTCGGTGCGGTCGGTCACGAGAAGCAGACGCAGCGGCGCGCCGAGACGGGCTTCAGCGAGGGGAGCGGACCCACAGGACCTGCTCGTCGAAGAAACACACGCTTCGCTCATAACCGCTCCCGCCGACCGTCTGAGTCCGTATGCCGTACTCCCAGATGATCTTGGCGTGCCCGGCGGCCCGTTCGGCCGGGAGGGTTTCGTCCCGACGTTCTTCGGGGATTCCCCAAGCCATCCGGACCTGCAACGGCGTCATGCCCTCCAGCACCTCGCGGCGCAGGATGGCGTCCTGTACTGTTTTCGGCTGTTCAGCCCACGTTTGATAAACCCCAATCTCCTGAAGGTAGGCCAGCCTCAGGCTCACGGGCCGCCGCGTGGCTTCCAGGTAGACGTACTTGGACCGCTGAACCGGCGTCATGAGGTTCACGTAGACGTCGCGGCGTGTCTGGTTGCCTCCCCAGCGCCAGCCCCTCGCGCAGCCGGCGCAGAGCCCTGCCGCAAGCGCCAAGACAACCAGGCTGACGGTCCGTGCGACGCTCACCCTCAGGCGACTCCTGGCTGAAGGCTCGAACCTGATGCAAGCATGATGCGGCAAATCACGCTCCTGCAATGACTTACCTATTCGTCTGGCCCGCGGCCAGGCGCTCCAGATCCTCGAAGAACTCGGGGTACGTCTTGGCGACGCACTCGGGGTCGGCGATGCGGATGCCGGGCGCCGCCAGGCCCACCACCGTCATGCCCATCGCCATGCGGTGGTCATTATAGGTGGCGACCTCGGCCGGCTGAAGCGTCTTCGGCGGCAGGATCGACAGGCCGTCCGGATGCTCCTCGACCTTGGCCCCCAGCCGCCCCAGTTCCGTCGCCAGGGCTGCCAGGCGGTCGGATTCCTTCACCCGCAGATTGGCCACGTTCTCGATGACCGTCCGGCCCCGCGCCAGAAGCGCCAGCGGCGCCAGCGTCAGCACCATGTCGGGCATGGCGTTCATGTCGATCCGGATGCCCGACAGACGCTCGGGGCCCGTCACGGTCACTCCCGCGTCTGTCCATTCGACCTCGCAGCCCATCTTGCGGAGCACGTCCGAGAAGCGGGCCGCCCCCTGGACGCTGGCGCGCGTCAGGCCGTCGATGGTCACCCGTCCGCCAGTGGCGGCCGCGGCGGCGAGAAAGTAACTGGCGCTGGCGGCATCGGGTTCCACGGCGTAGGTGCGGGCCCGATAGAGGGCGGGTGCCGCCACCTGGAACCGCGCGTAGCCGTCGCGGGCAACGCTGGCGCCGAACGCCTCCATCACCGCCACCGTCATGTCGGCGAAGGGCTTCGAGACCAGCGGCCCCGTCACGTCGATGGTGACCGGTCCGGCTGCCGTCGGCGCCGCCATCAGCAGCCCCGAGAGGTACTGGCTCGAGACGGCCCCGCTCAGGCCGACCGTGCCGGCGGCCAGGCCCGAGGTCTCGATGATGACAGGCGGACAGCCGGTGCGCGCCTCGCTCCGCGCTCGGACGCCGAGCGCCGCCAGGCCGTCGAGCAGGTCCTGGATCGGCCGCTGGCGCATCCGCGGCGCCCCGTCGATGCGGTACGTGCCGCTTCCTGCTGCCACAAGAGCCGTGATGAACCGCGTGGCGGTGCCCGACTCGCCGGTGTCGATCTCGGTGGGCCCGGGGGGGACGCGGCCACCGCAGCCCGAGACGCGCATGCGCCGCGCTGCCTCATCGACCTCGACGTCGATGCCGATGGTCCGGAGGGCCTCGGCGCAGACGTGCGTATCGTTCGAGAGGCCGACGGCCTCCAGGACCGAGTCGCCGTCGGCCAGGGCCGCCACCACGAGGGCCCGGTTCGTGATGCTCCGCGACCCCGGCGGCCGAATCGTGCCGCACACCGGTCCGCCGGCTGGCGTGATCTCGCGTACGGACATGCCCGAGACTGTAGCGAACCGGCGACAGGGATGCAAGCAGCGCGTCAGTCGGCCTTGGCTTCGAGGATACCGTCTGCCGTGGAGAGGAGCCGCACGGGCAGCATCTCGCGCCGGCCAGCGCCGGCGGGCAGCGGCGCGCGGACGTGGACGCGGACGTACCGCTCCGAGAGGCCCTCGGCCGAGCCGTCGGGGTGGAGAGTTTCGAGGACCACCCGGGCCGCGCGGCCGACGAGCGACTTACGGTACGCCGCGGCCAGTGCGTCGCCGAGGGCCGAGACGGCCCGGCGGCGTGCGCGGACCGTCTCGTGCGGTACGGGGTCGGGCATCGCCGCGGCGCGCGTGCCCGGGCGCGGCGAGAACGGGAAGGCGTGGATCCGCGAGAAGCTGACCTCGCGGCATGTCCGGAGTGTGTTCTCGAACGCCGCGTCGGTCTCACCTGGAAAACCGACGAGCACGTCCGTCGTGACGGCCGGCATCGGCAGCGCCTCGCGGATGCGGCGGACCACGCCTGCGAACTCGCTCGTCGTGTACGGTCGGCCCATCCGCGCCAGCACGCCGTCGTCGCCCGACTGAAGCGAGACGTGAAGGTGCGGGCACAGCCGCTCGGGCTCGGACCTCAAGAGCGCCAGGAGCCGGTCGCTGATTTCCAGCGGGGCGATGCTCGAAAGACGAAGACGTCCGAGGTCCGGCACCGTCAGCATGTGCTCCAGCAGGTCCGCGAGACGGGTCCGCGGCGCGAGGTCGGCCCCGTACAGGCCCAGGTGGATGCCGCAGATCATGACCTCGCGGTAGCCCTCCGCGACCAGGGCTTCGAGTTGCCGCACGGCCTCCTCGGGCGGCGTCGAACGGATGACGGGCCGCACCAGCGGCACGATGCAGTAGGCGCACGCGTCAGGGCACCCGTCCTGGACCTTAAGCATGGCGCGGCTGCGGGCAGCCGACGGCGCGAGGTCACGCGTTAGCCGCCGCGGTTGCGCGGCGCGCGGGGCAAGCCTCGCGGCTAACCCGTCGTCGCGCCTCACGAAGTCGACGACGCGGTCCTTGTCGGCCTCGATGAGGCCCACGCCGTCGAGGCGGCCGAGCGCGCCGGCGCCGGCCGCCGGATGGGCAGCGCAGCCGGTCACGATGACGGCGGCCCCGTCGCGGACGGCCCGGCGGACGCGCTGGCGTCCCTGTCGTGCGGCCTCGGCCGTCACAGCGCACGTGTTCACGATCGCGATGCGGGCGCGGGCGTCGGCTTCCACGAAACCGAACTCGCGCAGGCGTGCGGCCAGGGCTTGGCCCTCGGCCTGGTTGACCTTGCATCCGAAGGAGATGACCTCGAACGTCTTGCGGTCAGCGGGCATGGGCTACTCACCCGGCGGGGTCTGGTTCGGCCCGGCACCGTCCGGCTTGGGTGGCCGGCGTCGCGGCCACAGGATCGACAGCAACAGCACCACGGCCGCGCCGATGATCAGGTAGTGCGTCATCGGCTCCGGCTTGTCCTTCGGCTCGGGTGACACGGGACGCTCGGGCGGCTTGCCGGCACGGACCCAGGCGGTGTAGAGCAGGTCGGCCAGGTGGGCGGCGGCGTCGCGCATGGCTGCGGCCTCGGGCGACCCGCGCCGCTTCAGTTCCTGCCGAAGCGCCTCGTAGTACGGCCGGGCGCGTTTCGACGCCACGTCGTCGAGGTCTTCGGGATGCTGGGCCGGGTTGTACCGGGTCCGGTGGCGTGCGACGGAGTCGGCTTCGAGGATGGGCTTGATTCGAGCGTGCGCGGCGATGAGCCAGTCGAACAGGCGGTCCGCGGCGTCGTCAAGGAACGCCTCCTGCCGCCGGTCGCGGCGCAGTTCGCTTCGATAGAAGTCCTCGTACCGCGCTACCAGGCCGACCTCGACGGCCTTGTGGACCCCGTGGTTGCCGGTTTCCTGGCCGTCGTAGTTGGCCGTCGTGTGCAGCGGCATATGGAGGTCGGCGGCGTAGTGGGCCAGCATGCCGGCCTCGCGGAAAACGGCGGCGGTGCGACCGGCGGTGAGCGCGTCGGTCAGACGCGAGAGGGCATCGGCGGCAGCCCACGGCACGGAGCCGTGTCGGGCGAGCGCCTCGGCGCCGAACTGCTCGGTGGCCTTGGCGCGGTCGCGCGGGAAGTCCTTGAAGGGGTACGGCTGGTCGGTCATGGCGTCGATGTTGAGGAAATGGCGTGGCCGCTCGTTGCTCCCGGAGTGGTCCGGCCCCTTCTTGCCCCAGTCGTCGGGTGCGATCGAGGCGTCCTTAAGGCGCTGGAGGGCCGACTCTTGGGCAAACCGCCCCTGTAGCGGCTCGGGCAGGCGCTCGACGGCCTCCTCGGTGATCAGGGCGTGGCCGGCGCGACTCCATCCGGAGGCAGGGGCGGCGAGCGCGATGAGGATCGCGACGACGGCGGCGGTACGTCGCGTGGTCATTCGGTCTGCGGCTTAGGCGGCGGCAACTGGTCGCCCGTGGGGTCGAGTTCGGTGACCTGGGCCGAAACGTCCGGCTGAACGGGCTCCATTTCCAGGCTCTTCCTCAGGTGTTCGATGCCCTTTTCGCGGTCGCCGGTGCGGATCAGGATCTGGGCGTACTCGCGGTGGCTGGCGGGGTTTTCGGGGTCGGCGGCCACGGCCTTGGCGAGGGCGAGTTTGGCGTTGAACATATCGCCGCGGCTCTCGTAGAACTTGCCCAGGTTGATGAAGGCCTCGCCGGTGTAGGGGTTGGCGCGCGTGCCGTCTTCGAGGATCGCGAGGGCCTTCTCGGGCTTGCCCATCTGGATGTGACAGGTGGCGGCGTTCTTGTAGGCCTGGACGATCTTGGGGTCGAGTTTGGTGGCCATCTCGTAGTTGAAGACGGCCTCCGGCAGGTTGCCGATGGCCTGCTCGCACATGCCGCGGTTAAAGTAGTAGATGCCGACGTCGGGATTGTGGTGGATGGCCTCCTCGAACCCGGCCCGCGCCCGGGTGTAGTCGCCTTGGCGGTAGGCGGTCAGGCCGGCCCGGTTGAACTTCAGGCTCGGGTCCTCGCACCCGGCGGTCACCAGGACGAGGGCAGCAGCAAGCAGGACGGCGGCCGCCAGACGACCGGACGACTTCCCGCTTCTCGCCTCGCGTGCGTGCGATGTCAGTTCAGGCGTCATGGGACCCTCCTGTCGGAACTGGGACCGGCCCTCCGGGCGCGCACCATTACCGGCCACGCCTCCCCGATTATGCTGTCGCCGGGGGCCGGGTTTCAAGGAAAAAGCCGCCCAGGAGTTTCCCCACACGTCCGCGATGAACGCCGCGTACCCGGGCCCCGACCACGGGGGCGCGTTCGTCAACAGCAGGATTAACTCGGTGCCGAAGCCTCGGATGACCGCCAACTCCAAGGGCGCGTACTCACGCTCCGGCAGGTACACACGCATCGACCCCAGGTGCAGGGTCAGACGCTCGCGCCGCATCGGCCTGTTTGATCGGCAGTTTCACGCTGACCGGACGCTTTGCGGCAGCCGTCGGCATTACGAGGCGCGCCGTTGGACCAAGGTCCTGCCGCATGACCTGACCCGTCATGCAAATCCGCAACGTCGTCGGCCTCCGGAGTCGCCGGCCCACTTCCGGCTGGCCGCCTGAGCCGGAGCAAGGCATGGCCTCTTTGCCGCACATGCCGCTCCCGCCTCGGTCGGAGCGAAGCGCGCCTTGATTGCGCCGCGGATTGTGCTACACTCACTGGCCGCCGTGGCGGTCGCGCGCACCAGGAACGGCTCACAGATCGGGCCAGATCATGTTCGAAAACCTGACCGAGAGACTCGGCGGCGTGTTTCGCGGTCTGGCCGGGCGGGGACGCCTGACCGAACGCAACATCCAGGACGCGCTCGGCGAGGTCCGCACCGCCCTGCTTGAGGCCGACGTTCACTACCAGGTGGCCGGCGACTTCGTCGAGGAGGTCCGCCGCAAGGCCATCGGCCAGGAAGTCCTCAAGACCCTCCGGCCCGACCAGGTCTTCGTCAAGGTCATCCACGACGAGATGGTCAGCCTGATGGGCCCGGTGGATCCGAAGATCCCGTACACCTCGCCCGGGCCGACCGTCCTGATGATGGCGGGCCTTCAGGGCTCCGGCAAGACGACCAGCGCGGGGAAACTCGCGAGACTGATCCAGGGCCAGGGGCACCGGCCGATGCTGGTGGCGTGCGATTGCCACCGGCCGGCCGCCGTCGAGCAGTTGATGGTCGTCGGCTCCCAGGTCGATGTGCCCGTCTACAGCGAGGGCATCGGTGACCCCGTCCGTATCGCCAGGAAAGGCGTGGCGGCGGCCCGCGACCAGAACTGCGACGTCGCCATCATCGACACGGCCGGCCGGCTGCACATCGACGAGGCGATGATGCAGGAGGCCAGGGATATTGCGCGGGCCGTCTCGCCGCACCAGATCTATCTGGTGTGCGACGCCATGACCGGCCAGGACGCCGTCACCAGCGCCAAGAAGTTCAACGAGACGCTGGAACTGAGTGCGGTGATCCTGACGAAACTCGACGGCGACGCCCGCGGCGGGGCGGCGCTGAGCGTCAAAGCGGTCACGGGCAAGCCCATCAAGTTCGTCGGCGTCGGCGAGAAGATGGACCGCCTGGAGGCGTTTCACCCCGACCGCATGGCCAACCGGATCCTCGGCATGGGCGACGTGGTGAGCCTGGTGGAGAAGGCCCAGGCGGCGGTCGATGCCGATGAAGCCGCCCGCATGCAGGAAAAACTGTTGAAGGCCGAGTTCGGCCTCGACGATTTCCTCAAGCAAATCCGCCAGATGCGTCGGATGGGGCCCCTGAAGGAGATCATGTCGATGATCCCGGGGATGGGCTCGGCGCTGAAGGACCTGCCCATCGACGACAAGGAACTCGACCAGACCGAGGCGATCATCCACTCGATGACCCCCCAGGAGCGGTCGAAACCCGACCTGATCGACGCGCCGCGGCGACGGCGGATCGCGCGGGGCTGCGGGATGGAACCCCAGGACGTCTCAAGCCTCGTCAAGTCGTTCGGTCAGGTGAAGGAACTGGTGCGCCAGATGCAGGGGGCGGGCGTCTTCGGCGGCGGCCGCGCTGCCGTGGCCCAGCAGATGGCCCAGGTGGACCTGTTCGGCCGCCAACGCAAGAAGCGCGGCCGCTCCAAACGCAAGAAGAAGGACCGCAAACGCAAGTCGCGGTAGGCAGCCGTTCCTCGCCGTAACCCACTGTAACTTAAGCGGTTACATCGCGATCTTCGGCCCGGGCTCAAACTGGCGGGCTGCGAAGACGCGGACCGGTTCCGCTTTGCCGCGCGCCAGGTGGGCCTGGGCTTCGAGGGCCAGGTCGGGCGTGTTGCAGTCGCGCGAGAGGTGGGCGAGGACCACGTCCCTGACGCGTCCGCGATGGGAGCGTCCGATGATCTCGGCCATCGCCTCGGCCGCCTCCTCGTTCGCGAGGTGCCCGTGCGGGCCGGCGATGCGGTCGATGAGGTCGGCCGGCCGGCTGCTCGCCCACAGCATCCCGGGGTCGTGGTTCGACTCGATCACGACCGCACAGGCGTCCACGAACCAGGGGACGATGCCGTCCGGCACATGACCCAGGTCGGTAGCCACCGCCACCGAACGCCGGCGCCTGGCCGGGCCGAGACTCAGCCGAAACCCCTGGCACCACCCGGGGGAATCGTGGGGCACGTCGAAGGCCTCGACCGCGACGTCGCCGATCTCGACGGCGTCACCGTCCAGCGGCCGCGCGAGCCCGTCCCGCACGAGCCGCCGAAACCCCGGAAACGCGTCCGACAGGTGAGCGAGGTTCTCCTCGGACGCATACACCGGTATGGCGTGCCGCAGGCAGAACCCGGTGGCCGACGACGAGAAATGGTCGCGGTGCGTGTGGGTTAGAAAGACGGCGTCGATGTCGTCCGGTTCCACATCGACTGCCGCCAGGGCCTCCCTCAGCCGCCGCTGCGTCAGGCCGATGTCCACGAGTACCCGTGCCTTGCTCGACGCCACCAGCAGGGCGTTGCCCAGACTGCCGCTCGCTAATGGACAGAGCATTGCGTTCACTAGAGCCAACTCACCTCTTTGCGCTCGAGCCAAGAATGGCGAGCGCGGCTATTACAGCCAGAAGCGCCAGGAACACCGCCACAAGCCAGTTGTAGACGCTTCGCCGCCGCTCCCGGGCCTCACTTTCGGGGATGCGCCGTCCGCATTCCCGGCAGTACCACGGCCTTGGTACGTCCCAAACGAAAGCCAGCCATCCAAAGATCAGAAACCAGAACAGATCGTTCGGCATCGACCGCACGGCACCGACATCCCGCCCGCAGTGCGGGCAATATCGCCGAGTCATTTCTCGCGACATCGCAGCCCCCCTGCCGCATGCGCCCTACCGCGTCTGAATCACGCCACTCTCGGCCTCGCTCGTCCGGACTTCGACGTCGAGCGCCTCGGCCAGACGCGGTACCCACGCTTCAAGCGCGACGCGCTCTGTCGGGTAGTGGCCACCGAGGATAACGCCGATCCCTCGGGCCGCAAGGTCCTGGACCTCGTGGTATTTGAGTTCCCCCGTGACGAAGGCCTGGCACCCGGCCGCCGCCACGGCGTCGATCAGTCCGCCGCCGCTGCCGGTGCAGACCCCGACCGTCTCGACGACCGTCCCCGGATCGCCGGCCACGTGAATCGCTCTCGCGTGGAGTGCCTCTTTCACGTTATCGGCCAGTTGGGCCAAGGTTCTATAGTCCGATAACCTGCCGACGCGCCCCAATCCCGCGCTGGAAGGCGGCGTGTGGAGCGGATACACGTCGATGGCGGGCTCCTCGTACGGATGCGCCTTGGCGACCGCCGCCAGGACGGCCCCAAGACTCTGGCCCTCAACGAGCGTCTCGAACCGCCGTTCCGCGACGCGGTTCCGCCGCCCCTTCTCGCCGATGGCCGGCTCGGCCCCCTCGCCCGGCAGGAACGTGCCGGTGCCTTCGGCCGAGAAGCCGCACTCCGTGTAGTCGCCGATCCGCCCCGCGCCGGCGCCGAAGGCGGCCGCCTCCACCGCCTCGGACTTGGCTTCGGGCACGAAGACCACCACCTTGTAGCGTGGTGCCGGCGGCGCCGTGTGGAGCGGTTTCGTGTCCCCCAGGCCAACCATTCCGGCCAGGATGTCGCACAGGCCGCCGTCGGCCGCATCGAGGTTCGTGTGGGCCGAAATGACGGCCCGCCCGGCCCCGGCGAGGCGCAGGGCCAGGCGACCGGTCGGCGTGTCGGTCGTCAGGCGCGCGAGGGCCGTGAAGATGAGCGGGTGGTGCGCAAGCAGCGCCTCCGCCCCCACGCGCTCGGCCTCATCGCACACGGCTTCCGTCACGTCGAGGCTGACGAGCAGCCGGCCGACCTCCCGCCCCGGATCGCCCAGAAGCAGCCCCACGTTGTCCCACGCCTCGGCCAGGCGAAACGGCGCCAGCCGGTCCACTGCCCCCACGATGTCGGCGACGGTTGTCACTTAAAGCTCCGCCTGGTGTCTCACGGCAGAAACTGCCCCAGGTGCCGTTTCGCGAGACCGAGGCCGGTCTTGATCTTCTCGAGGCTGCCTTGCCACACGGGGTCCTCGTGGTCGATGACGACGGCACCGGCGTACCCGAGTTCGTGGAGGCGGTCGATCATGCGCCGCCAGTCGATGGCGCCGAGCCCCGGTAGCCGGTACCGCCACCAGCCGCCGCTCGGGCGAAGAATGCCGCAGTCCTGCCGCCTGAGGTCCATCGTTTCGGCGTCTTTGGCCCGGAAATGGTAGACCTTCTCGGCGTAGTCGGTCAGTGCCGAGAGGGCGTCGATGCCCGTCCAGTGCAGGTGAGCCGGATCGAAGGCCAGGCCGACGGCCGGGCTGCGAAGGTGCGTGAACAACTTCTCCCACAGTTCCGGGCAGAAGGCGGCGTTCCCCGGCAAGTCCTCCACCTGCCAGCCGACGCGCGGGGTGTTCTCGATCGCCAGCCGCACGCCCGACGACTCCGCCTGCTCAACCACCGGCTGGATGCGGCGGGCAAACTCCGCGATGCAGTCGCCCAGCCGCAGCGACGGGTCGCGGCCCACCAGCAGGCACACCACCTCGACGCCGAGCGTCCCGGCGGTCTCCACGATGCGCTGAAGGTGGCCGAGGATGACGTCGCGCCGGCCGGGGTCGGCGTCCAGGGGATTGGCGTACCACGCCAGAGCCGCCGCCGTCAGGCCGGCATCGTCGAGGGCCGAGACGAAGGCATCGCGCCCCGGTCCGTCCAGGCCGGCGACGTTCAGGCCCGCGTCGTGGTACCACGAGGAGGGATCGCGTGTGGGCGGGCATGCTATCTCAACGGCCTGGAAACCCGCCTCGCCGACCCAGCGCAGGACTTCCGGCAGGCTGACATCGCGGAAACACGACGTGCACACACCCAGGCGCACAGCCACCCCCTCGGCGGAGTGTTCGGGGCTACCAGAGGGCTCGGAGCCGCGCACAGCCCAAACCTACGCGCCTCGTTCGCCGCCCCACGGCCGGCCCCCACCGCGCGCGGCACGTTACGGAGCCGGCGCTTCCGGCGCTTCGGCTTCGGCAATGTCCTCGCCGGCGCCCTGGCCGACCTCCTGCTTCCTGGCGGCAGCCAGAACCTGCCCCTCGGGCGTAGCCAGGTACAGGATGCCGGTGTTCGTTTCGTTCGTGCCGATCAGGCTGGCGGTCCTCAGCGGCGCACCCCAGCGGACCTTGCCCTCTTTGCGATCGACGGCCAGGAGATCGTTGCCCCGGCTCAATACGTAAACCGTTTCATTATCGGCGGTTACGACATCGTCGCCCTCGGCGAGGCGCCACAGGACCTTGCCGTTCTCGTCAAGCGCCGTCAGGCCTGCCTGCTGGGTGAACACAAACACCTGCGTGCCGAAGGCGTACGGCGCCCTGCGGATGCGTTCCCCGGCGTTGTACCGCCAGTCGAGCCGCCCGCTGGTGCCCTGGAAGGCGTAAAGGCTGTAATCCAGGCTGGCCGCCAGGATCAGTCCCGCCTCGGTCCGCTTGAGGTCGGCCACAATGGCCCCTTCGGTCTGATGCTGCCAAACGACGCGCCGCACGTTCTGCGTCGAGGCGTAGACGACGCCGTCGCGGCCGGCAAAATAGACCAGGGCGTCGTCGGCGACCGGACCGGCCGTGACGGCGTCGTCCGTCCAGCGCCCCCACGAGACGACCCCCGGCACCATGCTGACGGCCTGGAGCCACCCCTTGCCATCGGGAACGTACATGTGGACGCCGTTGGTCGCGGGCCGGCCGGACGGGGCAAACGCCAGTTCGATTCCCACGGGGTCCACCGCCAGGGGTTCCCGCGACTGCTCGACGGCCTCGACCGACGCGATCTGGGACTCGGCGGCTGCGCGGGCGATCTTGTACTCGGGCGGCTCGTCAGGCTGCTCCATCCTCCCGGCGATTACCTTGGCGTGCCAGGCATCTCGCCGCTCCTGGCGCTTTCCCCGGGAGGTTTCCCGTTCGCCCCGTGCGGCCTGGGCCACGATGTTCCGGCCGTCTGCCCCGTGAAAGCCGATCAGTTTGGTCGTTGTGGCGAACCACAGGTCGTTCTTGTAGGCGGTGGGCGGCCAGACGGTCTCGTGCGGGTCGGCCAGGTCCTTTGACCACAGCCGCACCCCCGTTTTCGCATCGATCACGTAGACCCGATGGTCCGAGCCGTGACACACCAGGAATCCACCGACGACCCAAACGTCGGTCAGGTGGGTGCCGGGTGCCAGCAGCGCCCGCGTCTGCCACCGAATCTCCATGTGGTTGCCGGTCAACACGACCGGCGCAACGGGCAACGGGAGGTCTTCGTCGCCGCGGCCCGCCGGCCCACATCCGGGGGCGGCCACGGCCAACACGCCCATTCCCACAGCCAGCACGACCCCAAGCCTTTGCCTGACAGCGGTCATCATTCGCTCCGCGCCCCGTCCTGGCCCCTAGATGTATCTCGCCAGGTCCACGTTGTACTGGCGTTCAAACCGGTTCAATCGCTCGATGCGCTCGATATCGTCCTGGATCCGGTGGGCGAGTTTGAAAACGTAGGGCTTGCCCTGAAGCCGGTCGTTCAGGTCGGCGAGCATGGCGTCCCACCGTCCGTCGTAGAGTTCGTCGCGGAGCCTCAGCAACATAATCTCTTCTTCCGAGAGGCTCGCGACAAACTCCTTGCATTGCTCCTCGGCACCCGCCGCCGGAGCCGACTTTCTCCGCTTACTCTCACCCACGTGGTTGCCCCCTTGTTCCTGGGGCCGCAGGTTAACAGGACGTTAAGGTAACACCGTCGCGCCGCGCGTCAACCTTTTTCTGCGCACCGCGTCCGGGAAAGCCGGCTTGCAGAGCCGAGGGGGCCAAGACGGGCGGCCCGCTTCGTGCCTTGGCCCGGCCCTGGCCGTTCTGCTTGACGTGGCGCAAAAAACCGGGCCGCCCTGTTGCGCCGAGGTCAGGACGGCCCGTGCGCTGGGATGGAACTTCACCCAGTCTTATTGTCGTTCAAACAGGAGCCACCATTAGCGGAAACCCGGCCCCGTTTGATCGCAAGAGCAGGCCCAACCCATGCTTCTCCCTCAGCCTCACCCCATCGCGCGGCGCCAGAAACACTAGCCACCTGCAACGGGGGCTGCCGAAGAACCGGGCACTGAGAACCGTAAATCCTTGCAACGAAAGGACTTATCGTCTTGCCCCCAGGCGGCTAGGTCCTTGCCGGGCAGCAACTTACGACTTTCGGGGCCGGATTCTTGGACAGGCTGCTAGGAAAGCGATCGCCGCCTGAACAACAGCACCCCGGCCGCAATCGCCACGCTCGCATACGCCACGGCATACAGCGTCGCCCACCCCACGTAGGCCCAAACGGCCGCCCATGCCTCCGCGCCGGGTGTCCCGGGTTCCAGGGGCGCGAGCATGGTGTGGCTCAACTTCTGGGTGATGTTGAAGATTTCCAGGAATGGCACCACCGCCAGGAGGCCCTGGGCCAACCATGAACTGACGCCCCCGGCGGTTTCGGGCGCACCCTCCAGAAAAACCGTCAGATGCCCCACCACAAACGCCGCCAGGCTTAGCGCCACGCTGGCCCCCACGGAGAGCCGGGCCGAGAGGGCGGTTGCCAGCGCCGCCAGGACACCCACCTGCAGGAACACCAGGACCAGACCGGGCAACACCGTCAGACCCTGATGGATCTGCCTGGCATGGAATGCCTCCACCTCCCGGCCCACGCCTCCCCTCACCAGCGCCCGCTCCAGGATGCTGGCGTCGAGGCCCACGCGGTAGTAGACGCACGCCACGAACACGACGCCCAGGACGGCTGTGGCCGCGGCCACGGCCGCCATCACCCCCAGGTACTTCCCGACCACAAACTGCCACCGGCCGATCGCTTTGGCGAGGACGGTCTGGGCGGTCTTCGCCTCGACCTCGCGGGCCACGCCTGTTGCCGCGGCCAACAGCCCCCCAAGCAGGCCAACGTGCAAAACGAACGCGAGGCCCACCTCTTTGTACATATCCGTATTCGTATAGAACGTGAAGAGTGGCAGCCACAGGACGACCACGAGTGCCACGATCCCCGCCGCCAGCAGCAGATAGTAGAACGGCTGGCGAACCGACTCGCGGAACGTGTTCAGGGCAATCGCAGCCAGCGCTCGCATTCTTGCGCTTCCCTAAAACGTGCTCCCAAAACCGGCGAATTCGCCCGTCGCGGGCTCTTCCAGCACTTGGCGCCCGTGAATGTAGCCGTGCATCCGCTCGGCAACGTCGGCGAGCAGGCCCAGGACCTCGTGCTCCGGCCCTTCGGCCACGAGTTCGACGCGTCCGTCGGCCAGATTCTTGACGAAACCGGTCACCGGCCTGGCGGCGGCCAGGCGGGTTACGGTGTACCTGAAACCCACGCCTTGCACCATGCCGCTGTAATACACGTGCCGTCGAGCGGGCATCGGGATCCCCCGCAGGCGTCCGTAGCCGGACACGCGCGCATTATAGACCCTGTCGGCACGGGTGCAACGACTTTTGGGTTGCCACCTCGGGCGCAGTCGCTAGAATGGCGGGCCAAGGGAGGAGGCCGTGGTTCCCGTCCTGTCGGTGGCGAACCAGAAGGGCGGTGTCGGCAAGACGACAACCGCCACGTCGCTGGCCCACGCGCTGGCCCTGACCGGTCGCAGGACACTCGTGCTCGACGTCGATCCGCAAGGCAACGCCACGAGCGGCATGGGCATCGAGATGGTTCCCACCAGTCCCGCGTTCGCGGCCGACGCCGTCATGGGCACGCCCGTTGCCACCTCGTGGCCGGGTGTCTGGGCGGTTCCGGCCGGTCGCGACCTGGAGGGGCTTGCCATTCGGGGGCTGCCGTCGGCAACGGTCCTGCGCGACCGACTGGCCGAGCTTCCCGGGGCGTCGTTCGATGCTGTGTTGATCGACTGTCCCCCGTCGCTGGGCCCGCTCACGCAGAATGCGTTGGCAGCGAGTACGTCCGTCATCGTTCCAATCCAGTGTGAGTACTACCCCCTGGAGGGGCTGGTGCAATTGCTCGGGGCCGTCCGCCAGTCGGGGAGGGTGAACCCCCGGATTGTGGTCGGCGGCGTCTTGCTGACCATGTACGAGCCGGCGGCCGGCCTCAGCCGCGAAGTCGAGGCCGAGGTCCGCGCCAAACTCGATGAGCCCGTGTTCACCACGCTGATCCCGCGTGACCCGGCGGTTGCTGAAGCACCGAGTCACTGTCGGTCGATCATCGACTACGCCCCGCGATCGCCCGGCGCCCGCGCTTATATGCACTTGGCGCTCGAAGTGCTCGACCGATCGCTCGTCAACGGAACCTAGCAGGAGCGCGCTCATGGGCAATCACAGGCTCGGTCGAGGGCTGGACGGACTGCTTAAGGGACAGGCGGCGCAGCCTATTCCGGACCTTGCGACCATGACGGGGCCGACCACGTCGGTGGCGATGGCACTGCTCGACCCGAACCCACAGCAACCGCGCCGGGCCGTGGAAACGCCGGATCTGGAGCAACTTGCGGCGTCGATCCGCGAGCACGGCGTGCTGCAGCCTATCGTGGTCCGCAAACGTGGCGAGCGCTACCAGATCATTGCGGGCGAGCGGCGTTTTCGCGCCGCTGAGGCCTCGGGCCTCGATGAGATCCCGGTCGTGGTTCGCGAGGTTCCGGACGACCAACTGCTGGAACTTGCCCTCGTGGAGAACCTGCAGCGCGAGGACCTGGACGCGATCGAGAAGGCGGAGAGTTTCAAGGCGTACCTGGAGTCGACGGGCAGGACGCAGGCCGCGGCTGCTGCGCGCCTGGGCCTCGACCGCAGCACCATCGCGAACATGATTCGTCTGCTCGACTTGCCGGCAACCGTTCAGGTGATGATCCGCAACGGATTCCTGGCGATGGGCCATGCACGGGCAATTCTCGCGATTGACGACGGGAGGAAGCAGGTCCAGATTGCGGAGCGGGTGGCGCGAGAGGGACTGTCGGTTCGGCAGGTCGAGCGGCTGGTAGCGCCGAGGGTCCCGGGGAGACGCAAGCCCCGGCAATCGTTGAAGAGTCCCGAGGTTCGCGACCTCGAGAGGCGGCTCCGGGAGGCCCTGGGGGCCAGGGTCTCGGTCGAACTGGGGGCGAAGCCCGAAACCGGTAGGATTGTGATCGACTTCTACAGCCAGGATGACGTGGACCGGATCCTGAGCCGCTTGGAGTAGGGGTCGGAGGGGTGTTCCACGTGGAACATCGGCGTGGGGCACCTCCGCCAGGCCTCGTGTTCCACGTGGAACAACCGCCCGGCACGGCCTGCGAGAGGCGATTATCGCATCGCCGGGCCACGGATCGGTGCGGATCCGATGCTCACGGCCGCGCCTCTCCCGCCTCGGCATAGAGGCCGTTTTCGGCTATATAAGCCGCTACGCTTGTGGGAACCAGCCCGGTGATCGGCATGCCAGCACGAATACGGCGCCGTATTTCGGTTGCACTGATCGGAATCAGGGGGCTTGGCACGCCGCGGGCGAGCAGGGCTGCTACGCCCTCCTTGCCTATGGCTGCCTCGAGTGGCGCCAAGTCAGGCGGTTCGGCGATCGGGCGCGGCAGGACGGCGACGCTCGCAAGACGGAGGATCTCGTCCAACCGCCGCCACGTGTGTAGCAGATGCAGATTGTCCTCGCCCACGAGCAGAATGAGTTCCGAGCCCTGCCCGAACCTTGCAGCCAGGTGCTCCAGGGTCAGGACCGTGTACGACGGCTCGGAACGGGCGACCTCGGTGTCCGAGACATCGAACGGTGGCAAGGCTGCGGCAGCGAGCCGGCACATTGCCAAGCGATGCGCGGCCGCCGCCGGCTGGTGCAGCGGCCGGTGAACCGGCGAGGCCGACGGCACCAATAGCAGCCGGTCGAGAGAAAGATGGTTGCAGGCGTACGTCGCGGGGATAAGATGACCCAGGTGAATCGGGTCGAACGTGCCGCCGAGGATGCCGATCCGCGCCATGCGGCATAGTATGGAAACGTGGCGCGGTGTTGTCAAGCCTTGGAAGGATTGGTCCCATGAGAAACCACGCGCGACGGACGCTCGTGCCGACGGTTGTGTGCATCCTGCTGGTTGCGGGGGGGGCGGCGTGGGCAGGAGCACCTGATCCGACCGCCGCTGCGAAGGCTGTTCCGGAGCCGGACATCACGTTCGTCGAGGATGAGGATAATCCTGACGCCAGCACGGCCGGCAGCCCCTTTGCGCCGACCAAGGAGGCGGTGTACCGCAAGGACGCGGTGCCGGGTTACATCGAACTCTCGGACGGCACCAGGCGGGCTGGGAGGATCTACACCACGCGGGCGAAGCGCCTGAAGATCTACAACCTGAAGCGCGAGATCTACGAGTTCGTCCCGGTGCCTGCCTGCAAGCGGATTGAAGGCGTCGTGGAGTGGGAGCGCCTGGACAAGGAGTGGCGATTCAAGGAGGCCGGCAACCCGGAGAAGGTCTACACCGGGCGGGCGTACCCCCTTCGCATGCACGCCTGGAGACTGACGCTGCGGAACGACCACGAGATCCTCGGGCACATCCTGGGTCAGCCGGTGTACGTTCTGTGCGAGGGCAAGGCCGAGCGGTTCATTCTTCACAAGCGCGACAAGGGGCCGATGGGGGCGAAACTCGAAGACCTTGTCTACGTCCGGCGAATCGTTTTGGGCCCTGAAGCGTACAACGAGGCCCTGGAGATGCTGAAAGTAGGGGAGGCGAACGGGGCGGCGAAGGAGGGGCAGTAGCCCAGAAGCACCTGGAGAACGGGCCACGTCGGTCCTGGCATGGAGCAAGAAACGCCTATGAGCCTGATCTACGTTGACGCCTTTTCGGGGGTTAGTGGGGATATGCTCCTGGGGGCGCTGCTCGACGCGGGGCTTGCGGAGCAGGACTTGCGCCGCTGTCTTCATGGGGTGGCGGTAAGCGGGTACGAACTCGTTGTTGGCCGCGAAACCCGGAAAGGGCTCCGGGCGACCCGCGCCGAGGTCCGCCTGGCCCACGCCGAGCACCACCACCGGGGCCTGTCGGACATCGTGGCCCTGATCGAGGCTGCCGACCTTCCCGCTAGGGCCGCCGAGTGGGCAAAGGCGGTCTTTTCGCGTCTTGCCGAGGCCGAGGCCAAGGTGCACGGCAGCACGCCGGAGGAGGTCCATTTCCACGAAGTCGGGGCGGTGGACGCCATCGTGGATATCGTGGGCACATGCGCCGGCCTCGCGTTGCTTGGCGTGGATCGCGTTGTGGCCTCACCGCTACCTATGGGTTCGGGATATGTACAGGCGGCACACGGAAGGCTGCCGGTGCCGGCTCCCGCGGTGGTTGAGTTGATGCGCGGCGTGCCGATCGGCGAGTGCGGGGAGGCCGGCGAACTGACGACCCCGACCGGCGCCGCCGTGCTCGTGGCCCTGGCCGCATCCTTCGGCCCGATGCCGGCCATGGTGCCGCGCGCCGTGGGGTACGGGGCTGGCGCGCGGGAGGGCCGGCACCTGCCTAACGTCCTTCGGGTCGTGATCGGAGAACCCGTCGAGGAGGGCGGGGACGGGGCGCAGACCGACGCGGTCTGGCTCCTTGAGGCTAACCTCGATGACGCTACGGGGGAGACGCTCGGGGCCGCGACGCAAGCGCTTTTTGAGGCAGGGGCCCTCGACGTGTGGCTCACACCGGCGACGATGAAGAAGGGCCGGCCGGGCGTGGTCCTGGCGGCGCTGGCGACCGAAAACACGCTTGACGACGTTGAAAACGCCATTTTCGCGGAGACGACCACGTTCGGCGTCCGCCGCAGACGCGTCGATCGCACGAAACTCGAGCGCGAGCACGTCCCGGTCGAGACGCCGTTTGGGACGGTCCGGATCAAGGTCGGACGCCGCGCAGGGCGCGTCGTCACCGCCCTGCCGGAATACGACGACTGTCTGCGCTTGGCGGAAGAGCACGGGGCGGCGTTCCGCAAGGTCTACGAGGCTGCCCGCGCAGCATACGGCGGCAAAGGCTGAGGCCGAAGCACAGGAGCGGCAACGGGTGATCCCCGAGATGATCGGCGTCGTCATCGTCCTGGCCATCACGGCCATATGGGTGTACCGCGCTATCCTGGTTTACCTGCCCGGCTCGCGGGGACCGGTTCTTTCGGCCGAGACCATCCCGGACGCCCCGGACGCGGGCCTGGTGTCGGTCATCGTCCCGGCGAAGGACGAGCAGAAAAACATCGGCGAGGCCCTCGAGACGCTCCTTGCGCAGGACTACCCGAACATTGAGATCCTCGTGGTGGATGATCGCAGCACGGATGGCACTGCGGATATCGTCCGCGAGGTGGCCGCGGCGGACCCGCGCGTGCGGCTGATCCAGGTCGCCGAACTTGCGCCGGGGTGGTTTGGCAAGCCGCACGCCATGCACGTGGGGGCCGGGCAGGCGCGGGGCGACTGGCTCCTGTTCGTGGACGCCGACTGCCGCCAGGCCCCTCACAGCGTGCGGGCGGGCGTGAACTTTCTGGCGGCCAATCAGGGCGACATGCTCAGCCTGTGGCCGGTTCTGGAGATGCATGGTTTCTGGGAGAACGCCGTCCAGCCGGTTGCGGGCTCGGTGCTGGTGGCGTGGTTCCGCCCCACATGGGTGAACAATCCGAAGCGGCGGACGGCCTTCGCGAACGGGCAGTACATCTGCATCCGGCGCGCAACCTATGAAGCCATAGGGGGTTACGACGCGGTCAAGAACGAGATTGTCGAGGACATCGCCCTGGCGCGGTGCCTTAAGGGTGCGGGGCACCGCCTCTTCAACGCCGTCGGCGAGGACCTGTTCACCACCCGCATGTACGATTCTCTCGGCGCGATGTACCGGGGCTGGACGCGGATCTACTACGGCGGATTCAAGAGCCTCCTCTGGCTCCTGGGGGCCATGACGATGACGTTTCTGTTCACGCTGATGCCGTTCGGCGTGCTGGCCGTTTCGTCGGTCTTCCTGGCGATGGGAGACCCGAGCCCCCTGACGCTGCTCGCGTTCCTGGCGGCCTTCGTGGGTGTGGTGGCGCTGATGGTAACGATGAGGCGGCTGTTCATCCTGTGCCGGGGCAACCCGTGGTATCTGGTCTTTTACCCGCCGGCCGCCTTGCTGGTGCTGACGTTTCAGGGCGGCGCTATCATCCGGGCGCTGGGACTTCGCAGCGTCACGTGGCGCGGCACGACGTACAAAGGCGGCAAGGTGGTTCCACCCCGAGACAAGCCGTAACCCCTTTTCACAGAATGACTTGTGCTCGCGAGGGTGTTCCCCGCAACGTCTGTCTCTGTCGCGGCTGAAAACCTCAAAGTCATGGCGGGCGGTTGGTCGTATAATAGGGCGGGTGGGCTGGAGGTGAAAGGAGGCGGGCCATGAAACGGTGGACGATCCTGGCGTCTCTGTTGCTCGTCGTTTCACTGGTCGGCGCGCGCGCCGCGCGGGCCATTCCGACGGGGCCATCTTCGGGTCGGGCCGCTGCTTTGTCTGGCTCGGAGTCTGCCGCCGCGCCTAAGCCTGCTCAGGCACAGCAGGAGCCCGAGACATCCGCCGCGACAGACGCTGCCGCGGCCTACAAGGCGCGGCAGGAAGCCGCGCTCAAGGTCCGCGAGTTTGCCCGCACCCGCCGCACGGTGACCTCGACGATGCGGAGCCGGCCGGGCATCGACTTCGAGCGTACCAGCATGAAGAGCGTGTTGATGTTCCTGGGCGAGGTCGGCAACTTCGGCATCGTCTTTGACAAGGCCCTCGAGGAGGCGGGCATCGATCTGGAGACCCGGACGGTCTCAATCAAGGTGTCGGGCGTCAGTTACGAGAAGGTCATCGAACTGATCCTGCCCCGCGAATGCGGGTACCGCATCGGCCCCGGCTACGTCCTGATCACGACGCTGGAGAAGTCGTGGATGCCCCTGAAGACCGCGACGTACAGCATCCGGCTGGCGCTGGCGCAGGTGCCGAACTTTACCGGTGGGCCGCGGTTCGAGGTCGGCGAGGTAATCCAGTCGGCCGCCAACCTGGGCGGTGGGGGTGACCTGTTCGGAAACATAGGGGCTCCCGAGCCGGACGATGGCAGCCAGGTCACGCCGGAGCGGATCATCGACATGATCCAGAGATTCGTCCGCAATGAGAACGACCGCCGCATTGCTCCCTGGGCCGACGAGGGCGGGCCCGCCACCATCACCTGCCTCGGCGGGAACCTTATCGTCACGCAGACCGACCACGGGCACCAGGCCATCCGCAAACTGCTGGCGATGATTGAGTAGGCCTGCGCCTGTAAGTAGTTGTGGTGCAATGCGTTACGCGCCATTGCTGCGGCGTGACACGTTCCCCGTTTCCTGCTTCGCGCCCGACCTGCCGCGCGGTACGATGGTGGCCGAGACGTCGACAAGGGGCGCCCGGATGTCAGGATTCTGTCGCACTCGCAAGCGGATTCACGTGTTGCTGCTCCTGGTGGCGGGGGTCTGCGCGGCTCAGGCGCTGGCCGGCGACGAGGTCAAGGATACCGGCAAGTGCCTCCTCTGGCGGGTCCGGTCGGGAGGCGCGACCGTCTACCTGTTGGGGTCGCTCCACTTCGGCAAGCCGGCGTTGTATCCGCTGGATCCGACTATCGAGAAGGCCTTCGCGGAGTCGGAGTGTCTGGTGACCGAGGTCAACCTGAACCCGGCGAATCAGCGGAAACTGGACCAACTGACCAGCGCGCGAGGCGTCTATCCGGCGGGCGAGTCGCTCGAACGGGACGTCGCGCCGGATACGTTGCGGCGGTTGAAGGAGTACCTTGAGTCGCGCGGGATGCGGCTGGCCGACGTCTCTCGACTGCGGCCGTGGCTCGTGGCCATGACGCTCATGCAGCAGGAGACGGTGCGGGCAGGGTTTCGGGCGGACCTTGGCCTCGACAAGTGTTTTCTCAAGTGCGCCGTGGCCGCGAAGAAACCGATCCTGACCCTGGAGACCGTCGAATCGCAGGCCGGCATCATGGCCGACGGTACGCGGGAGGAACACGAACTGGCCCTGCGTCACATGCTCGACCAACTGCCCGACCTCGGGGAGATGATGACTGCGGTGACAGAGGCATGGCAGGCCGGTGATGCCGAGGCCATCGACACGCTCAGCCGCCGGTACCGCTCGGATGACGGTCGGCTGGCTCCCGCCCTGAAACGCCTCCGCGACGACCGCAACGAGCGAATGGCCAGGACGATCGAAGGGTTCCTGGAGACCGACAAGACGTACTTCGCAGTTGTCGGCTGCATGCACCTGGTAGGCGAGAAGGGCATCGTGCGGCTCCTTCGCAGCCGCGGCAGCCGCATCGAGCAACTCGACAAGACGGGTAGACGGTAGCGGCGCGGCCGATGCCTCAGACGCCCCATTTTGCCTTGACAGGCCCGCCCCCGGTGCCGATACTTCCCATGTCATGAGACGGAAGCGCGAGAACCCGGCCCTGGTCCTTGCCCGGTAAATCCCGGGGCCGGTACGCGCGCAAGGACGGTCAGGCGGCCTCGGGATGAACCCGAGGCCCTTTTCGTTCGGCAGCAGTGGCGTTAGCCGGCGGGCTTGCCCGCCGCGTGTGACACAACGAGAGGTGAACCATGGACGACTACAACCCCGAGCAGGTCGAAGCCAAGTGGCAGGCCTGGTGGCACGAGAATCACACCTTCGAGACCGAAGGCGACGTGCCGCGCGACAAGAAGTTCTACTGCCTCACCATGTTCCCGTACCCGAGCGGCATGCTGCACGTCGGTCACGGCCGCAACTACATCATAGGCGACGTCGTGACCCGCTACAAGATGATGCGCGGCTACGAGGTGCTCTCGCCGATGGGGTTCGATGCCTTCGGTCTGCCGGCCGAGAACGCGGCCATCAAGGCCGGGGCCCTACCCGCCACGTGGGTCCGCGACAATATCGCGTACATGAAGGACCAGTTCCACCGCTGGGGGGTCGGATACGACTGGCGGCGCGAGGTCAACACCAGCGCGCCCGACTACTACAAATGGACCCAGTGGATCTTCCTCGTGCTTCTGGAGAGGGGACTGGCGTACCGCAAGAAGGCGCCCGTCAACTGGTGCCCGTCGTGTCAGACGGGCCTGGCGAACGAGGAGGTCGTGGACGGGTGCTGCGAACGGTGCGGCGCGGAGGTGGGCCTGAAGGACCTGGACCAGTGGTTCTTCCGGATCACCGAGTACGCCCAGCGGTTGCTCGACGACCTGTCGGAACTGGGCGAGTGGCCTGAGAAGGTCCGCACGATGCAGGCCAACTGGATCGGCCGCAGTGAGGGCGCCCGCGTCGATTTCACGCTCGCTGGCGGCACGCCCTTGCCGTGTTTCACGACGCGGCCCGACACGCTCTGGGGCGTCACGTTCATGAGCCTCGCGCCCGAGCACCCCCTCATCGCCGACCTGGTGGCCGGCACCGAGCGAGAGGCCGAGGTCCTGGCGTTCTGCGACCGTGTGAAGCGCCAGGGCGCTGCCGTCCGCGGCGACGAGGCGGTCGAGAAGGAGGGCGTCTTCACGGGAGCCTACGTGATCAACCCCGTCAACGGGGAGCGGGTTCCCCTCTGGGTCGCCAATTACGCCCTCATGGAGTACGGGACGGGGGCCGTCATGGCCGTGCCGGCCCACGACCAGCGGGACTTCGAGTTCGCCAGGAAGTACGGCATCGACATCCGCGTGGTCATCCAGCCCGAGGGCCGGAATCTGATGGCCGACGCCCTGACCGAGGCCTACGTCGAGGCCGGCGAGATGGTCCACTCGGGGCCCCTTTCCGGCACGCCCACGCCCGGCGGCATCGGCGACGTCATCCGGTACCTGGAAGAGAACAACATGGGGGCGGGGACGATCAACTACCGGATACGCGACTGGCTCATCAGCCGCCAGCGGTACTGGGGTGCCCCGATTCCGGTGGTCCACTGCCCGTCGTGCGGCGTGGTGCCGGTGCCGGTCACGGAGTTGCCGGTTGAACTGCCGCCCGAGAGCGAGGTCGAGTTCCCGCCAAGGGGCGAAAGCCCGCTTGCGAAGGTTGCTTCCTGGGTCAACACCACGTGCCCGAAGTGCGGGGGCGGCGCGAAGCGCGACACCGACACCATCGCCCAGTGGCTGTGTTCGTGCTGGTACTTCCTGCGGTTTGCCGTGACCGATGCCGAGCGGCAGCCGAACGTCGAGCCGTTCGACCGCGCCAAGGTCGATTACTGGATGCCGGTGGATCAATATATCGGTGGCATCGAACATGCCGTACTCCACCTGTTGTATACGCGCTTCATCTGCAAGGTCCTGCGCGACGCCGGCCACGTGGGGTTTAATGAGCCGTTCAAGGCCCTGTTCACGCAGGGCATGATCTGCAAGCAGTCCGAGATGACGGGCAAACTCGAGAAGATGTCGAAGTCGAAGGGCAACGTCGTCAGCCCCGACGCCGTCATCACCCAGTACGGGGCCGACACGCAGCGGCTGTACACGCTCTTTATCGGACCGCCCCAGAGGGATGCCGAGTGGCAGGACGACGCCATCGTCGGCGCCCGCCGGTTCCTTGACCGCGTCTGGCGGCAGACGGCGGAGTCGTTGGATGTGATCGCCGACGTTGAGGCGTACGCCGGCGACGGCACCGACCTCGACGGGCCGGCCAAGGCGCTGTGGCGCAAGACCCACCAGACCATCCGCAAAGTGACCGAGGACATCGAGGAGTCGTGGCAGTTCAACACCGGCATCGCGGCGATCATGGAACTGGCGAACACCCTCTCGGGCGTGCCGAAGACGGCCGAGGCGGGTCCGGCCCTGCGGCTGGCGATGGAGTCGATGGTCCAACTCCTGCACCCCTTTGTGCCGCACGTCACCGAAGAACTCTGGCAGACCCTCGGTCACGAGCCGTCGGTCACCGCCGCGGGCTGGCCTGTTTGCGATGAGACGGCGTGTGCCGAGGAGGAAATCGAGTACGCCATCCAGGTCAACGGCAAACTCCGAGCCCACGTCACCATGCCCGCCGATGCCGCCGAGGCAGACGTGCGCGAAGCGGCCCTGGCCCTCGACCGGACAAAGGAGATCCTTGCCGGCACCGAGGTCAAGAAGGTGATCGTCATCCCCGGCCACCTTGTCAACATCGTGGCCAAGTAGAGTTTTTACAAGCACTTAGCTGCCATCGCCTCCGGGGGCACTGCCCGACTCGCCCCCGAGCCGGGAGCGGAAAGTCCCCGTGACTCCCTCCAAGGAGGGGCCTCAGATGCCGCCAACCATCCAAGAGGTTTCGCGCGACGAGGCGCCGCTGATCATGCGGCTGGTCCGCGCCGCTTTCGGGACCGTGTACGAACGGTTTGGCATCACACCCGAGAACTGGCCGCGCCACGCGTCGAACCTGCAGGTGGATTGGATCCAGGGGATGTTCGACGGCGGGGCCCGTTACTTCGTGGTGCGCGACGCCGACGAACCGGCCGGCTGCGTCGCCCTGCAGATGCGCGACGAGGGCGAGGTCCACGTGCGGCACCTAGCCGTGCTGCCCGCCTGCCGCGGGAAACGCCTTGGCGGGGCCTTGCTGGCCCATGCCATCGGCGAGGCCCGGCGCCTCGGCGCGCAGCGTGTCACCCTGGGCCTGATCGCCGACGACGCCGAACTCGAAGGATGGTACCGCCGCCGGGGCTTCGAGGTCACCGGGAAGAAACGCTTGGACGACGCGCCGTTCGAGATTACCCTTATGGCCCGCGACCTCTGACGGAAGAAGGCCTCCGCAACACGCACCGAACAAGGGAGCCCCGAGTGAGAACGCTTCTTGTCCTTGCCGCATGCCTCGCCGTTGCCGCGCTCGCGCCGTCCGCCGAAGCCGCCGCCAAGCCGAAGGCCGCCGAGACGAAACCCGAGAAGCCTGCCAAGCCGACCTTCGAGCCCACCTCCGCCTTCGAGGTCCAGCGGATCGAGGGCTGGCCCGTCCTCGTCCACAAGAAGGTGCTGGCGAAGAAGGACCTGTGGGAACGGACGCTCCGCCAGTTGCGGGTGCAACTCTACAACATCACGCGCATGGTGCCGGCAAAGGCCGTCGAGCGGCTGCGGGAGGTCCGCATCTGGGTCGAGGAGAACCCACGGGTCGCCTGTATGTGCTACCACCCGTCACGGCGGTGGCTCGAGGGGCACGATTTCAACCCCGAGAAGGCGAAGTCCGTGGAACTCGGCAACCCCGAAACCTTCCTCGACTGGACGAGGCACCAGCCGTGGATGGTCCTGCACGAACTCGCCCACGGCTACCACCATCAGGTCATCGGGTACGATCACCCGGGCGTGAGGGCGGCGTACGAGAAGGCCAAGGAAGCGGGGTCGTATGAGTCGGTCCTGTACTTCCGCGGCGACACGAAGAAGGCCTACGCCCTGAACAACGACCAGGAGTACTTCGCGGAACTGACCGAGGCTTGGTTCGGCACGAACGACTTCTATCCCTTCGTCCGCGCCGAGGTCCTCAAGCACGACCCCGAGGCCGCCAAGGTCCTCAAAGACGTGTGGGAGAACCCGCCGGAGGCGCCCGCGAAGAGGCAATGACGTCGGCAGGCACGCTGGTGTGCCGCGGTCACCGCTCCCGGCGACGCAAACAGCATCCGCTCCCGAACGTTGCTCAGCACGGCAAAAAAAAACGCGGCCGCCGCCGGGGCCGCCACGTATAATGACTTGCTGCTTCGGACTTGTGAGTCCGAAAAGGCAGGACGGGGCGGGCCGTGCGGCCCGCCCCGCCGGTTTAACCTCCTACTTGAACTCCACCTGTACGAGGTGTGTCGAGCAGGAGATGCAAGGGTCGTAGGCTCGGACCAACATCTCGAGGGCGTGGGTGACCTCTGCCTGCGTTCGGCCCTCGTCCATCAGTTGCGGGATGTACGCCCGGAAGTCGGCCTCGATGTTCGCCAGGTTCTGGTTGGTCGGGATGACCAGGTTCGCCCCCGTCACGATGCCGTCCTCGTCGTATTCGTACTCGTGGACGAGCGTACCGCGCGGCACTTCGACGATGCCGACGCCCGTGCCGGCGCGGCCGCGGGGCCACGCGAGCGGCGGTTTCTCGTCCTGGATGCCCGCCTCGATGAGGTCATCCAGCAGCCGTAGAACCTCGTAATAGCAGTGGACCGACTCGACGATCTGGGCCGTGTTGTTGTGGAACGGGTTGGTGCACGGTGCCGCAAGGCCGAGTTTCTCGGCTGCCGCCTTCGCTTCGGGCACCAGTTGCGCGTGGTTGTTGTTGAACCGGGCGAGGGCACCGACCATCAGGCTCTCGCGGCGATTCTTGACGTGCTTGGCGCTGGAGTGCCGGACAATCTCCTCGTGGATGATGTTGCGGTAGTCGTGGGTGTCGGCCTTGTCGCCGTCGCTGGTGATGAGGCGGCCGTCGAAGAAGGCGTACTCGTCGGGGTTGGTGATCGACTCGTACTCGGTCTCGCGCTCAAAGGCCGGCGGCTCGAGCGTTGCGAAAAGGTCCACCGTGGCGTGCACGTCGTCTTCGAAACTCGCAATGTGATCCCTGAGTTCCTTCAGCGCCCGGACGCTCGGCAGTTTCATGTACCCGCCGGGCACCATGCCGATGGGGTGCGTGTGTCGGCCGACGAGGACGCGGCAGATGTGATGCGAGAGTTTCTTCAGGCGCATCGCCCGCAGCACCACGTCGGTGTGCGTTTTGGCCAGAGGGATGACGCTGGGGGCGCCGAAGAAGTCCGGCGCCACCAGGAAGTAACAGTGGAGCCAATGGCTTTCGAGTTGCTCGGCGTGCAGGACGATGCGGCGCAGACACTCGGTCTGCTCGGACCGCGTGATGCCCATGGCGTCTTCGGTGGCCTTGAGGCTGGCGCTGCCGTGTCCGCAGGCGCAGATGCCGCAGATCCGAGTCGTCAGGAACATGGCGTCCTTCCACGACCGGCCGCGAAGCATCGCCTCGAAGAAGCGAGGCGACTCGGTAACCTCCATCCTGCACTCGACGAGTTCGCCGTCCTCGACGCGGGCGACGATGTTGCCGTGCCCTTCGACGCGGGTCACGTAATCGACGCGAACGTCCAGTGTTTTCGATGCCGCCTTCGCCATACGGTTGTTGCTCCCATCGCGCCCCCGGTGTGTTCACCGGGGGCTGAATGCAGACGCCTCACGCCTCTTGCGCGACCTCGTCGTAGATGCCCTGGAACAGGCGAAACTCGCGCAGGATGTCGTCCATCGTCAGGCCGAACTCGGCCATGACGTCTTTGGCGGCTTGGGTGTTGGGACTATCGACGAGTCCGCGGCAGCCGATGCACTTGTGCCCCGCGCTCGGGCACATCAGCGGCGCACAGCCGGCCCGGGTCACCACGCCCAGGCACGGGATGCCCTTGTTCCACAGGCACACGTTGTCGGCCAGTTTGCAGTCCACGCATACCGGGTAGTTGGGCTGACGGTAAGGCTTGCCCATGAGCAGGCACGTGGCCACCTCGAGGAACTCGTCGCTCGAGATGGGGCACCCGTGGATCTCGACGTCCACCTTGACCTCGGCCTTCAGCGGCCGGGCCGCGATGTGCGGGAACCACGCTTTCTTGTCCCCGTACACGTAGTCGGCCACACTGTCGGGGTCCTGAAAGTTCTTGATGGCGTTGACCCCGGCGATGGTGGCGCAGGCGCCGAGGGCCACGAGGACGTCGGTCTTGGCGCGGATCCGGCGGATCCGCTCGATGTCGTGAGCCGTGACGATCGAGCCCTCGACGAACGTCACGTTGTAGTGATCGGCGTCGCCGTCGGCGGCCTCGCGAAACCGCACGATGTCGGCCTTCTCGAGGATCGGCAGCAACTTCTCCTCGCACGCGAGGACCTGCAACTGGCACCCTTCGCAGCAGGCCAGCGAGAAGAAGGCGAGTGTCGGCTTGGCGGCCATTGTGTCTTCCTTCGGTTGGGGGTCCGGCCCCCGCACGTCGTGCCTCACCGCTCCCGCGGCGGGCTCGGAATCGCTAGATGCCCTCGCGCAGGCTCTTGACCTGCTCGTACGTGAAGACCGGCCCCTCGCGGCAGACGTAGACGCCGCGGATCTGACAGTGCCCGCACTTGCCGATGCCGCACTTCATGTGCCGCTCCAGCGAGCAGATGATCCGGTGCTCCGGGACACCCGAGGCCAACGCCTCGAGGACCGTGAACTTGAACATGACGGGCGGGCCGACGATGACCGCGTACGTCCGCGCGGCGTCCACCTCGATCTTGCGAAACAGCCGCGTGATGACGCCCACCTCGCCCTGCCACGCCTCGTCGCCCCGATCCACCGTCACGTACGTCTCGACGTCGTCGCGTTCGGTCCACCCCACGAGTTCGTCGCGGAAGAGAAGTAGATTCGGTTCCCGCGCCCCGACGAGGATCGTCACCTTGCCGAAGTCACTGCGCTTGTCGAGCACGTACCGGATGAGGCTTCGCGCCGGTGCAAGCCCCAGGCCGCCGGCCACGAACAGCACATCCTGCCCCTTCATGGCGTCGTAGTCGAAGCCGTGCCCGAAGGGGCCGCGAATCCCCAGCCGGTCGCCCGTCTCGAAGCCCTTCAGGGCGTTCGTGACCATGCCGACACTGCGAACCGTCAACTCAAACGCCTCGCCCTGTGTCGGGCTGGAGCAAATGCTGATGGGCGCTTCGCCCACGCCGAAGACCGTGACCCCGACAAACTGCCCCGGCTCGTACACGAGCGGCCCGCCTTCCATCTCGAGGCGGAAGAACCGCTCAGTCTCGGTCACCTGGTCGGCCGCGACGATCCGCGCCATCTTCGGCACGTACGGGCTCTCGGCCGTCGCGCCTTGCTCGATATCGGTCTGGGTCACGGCTATCGGCTCCCTGCAATCTGGACGTACGTGTCCTTGATGCTGATCTTGGCGACACACGCCCGTTCGCACCGGCCACAGCCCACGCATCCGGGCCGGCCCGTCTGCTCCAGGATGTACTTGCCCTTGCGGAACATGCGGTGCCGCAGGCGGCTCCAGCGCTCTTCGCGGAAGTTCTCGCCCCCCGCCACCTCGGCAAACGGGTCCAACTGGCACGAGTCATAGCGGCGGGTGCGGCAGCCCTTCGTCAGGTCCACCTCCACCGCGTCGTAGACGTCGAAGCAGTAACAGGTCGGGCACGTCGTATTGCACGAGCCGCACGAGAAGCACCGCCGCGCTATCGCCTCCCAGACGAGGCTGTCGTAGGACTGATCCAGCACCTCCGGCAGGTACTTCACCTCGTAGGGCAGTTTGTAGTGGAAATTGCTTCGCTTCTCTTCGGCGAAGGCCTGGTGCATTTCCATATCCTGCTTGGTGGCGGAGCGGACCTTGGCCGCCTCCACCAGGGCCTGTCCCC
>Ga0307378_10001704_pt1 | contig 35057 bp, 87 predicted proteins | sample UN1MG_FD_202238 | JGI IMG/M metagenome (GOLD analysis project Ga0307378, IMG submission 202238) | Soil microbial communities from Risofladan, Vaasa, Finland - UN-1 | ecosystem: Environmental > Terrestrial > Soil > Coastal area > Acid sulfate soil | place: Finland: Risofladan, Vaasa | collected... | reverse complement strand
ATTCAAAAGATTATGTTCTAAAGAACGATGTACCAATATATGAGATAGTTGAAACGCCAACTAAAATAGAATTAATTCCAAATGTAGGGTGGGGATATTCAATATACACAGAACCGCAATTAATGGGAACAGCAATTATTGGAGCAACATGGTGGAACTCAAGTTGGGATTATAGAAAACAAATAAACATAACAACTCCTTATGGAGTTACTCTATATATTGGAGTAAATAGTTCTACAACGGGAGAAGATTTTGATTTGAATAATCACGTAAATTCTGATTTTTCAGACATACGATTTACTTCAGATGATGAAGAGACAATAATTCCTCATACAATAGAATCTATATCTTCTGGACTTGCTATCGTGCATTTAAATCCAACGTCTAAAATAAATTATATTTATTATGGAAATTCAGACGCAACAGATTCAAGTAACGATACAGCTACTTTTGGAAATGACATATATGCTTATTGGTCAGGCGACACAGACACAAGGGATGTTCTAAATTCGCACAACATGACAAATAACGGGAGTTCACAAACAGATGGATTCTTTGGAAAAGCTTATGATTATGAAACTACAGATACTGACTATCAATACGATAGCACAACAAATCCATCATCATGGAGTGGAATAACACTCTCGGCATGGATTAAAGCAGAATCAATAACAGATTTTGGTTCAATTATAACTACATCGTACAATGCTGATGGAAGTGCAAGTATTACTAAAGATTTTTGTGGATTCAGATTTGGCACGTTAGGGAACACGTATTTTCAATTTTTATGTTATGATACTGGAACATCATCGTTTAGTTATGCTAGTTCAACTACACAGCCAATAGCTGGAACATGGTATCATGTTGTTGGAACATGGGATGGAACAACAACAAATTATCCAAAACTATATATCAATAATTCTCTTGAAACAAACTCAGCACAAGCAAAGAGCGTTTCATTATCATCTATCTCAAATACCGAACGTTGGCAGTCTGGTTGGTCAAGGTATGTGGAGGCAGGACAGTATTTTTATGGAATCATAGATGACGCCAAAGTTTTCAATGATGAGTTAACTGCAACAGAAATAGAAGCAGAATATAATCGTTCATTAGTTACATTCTCATCAGCAGGAAGTGAGGAAGAAGTTCCAAGTGCAGATACGTGTACCTATTCAGGTACAGGTAATTGGGCTATTGATTGTACTGATAGTTGTAACTTAGTTGCTACTGATTTAGGTGGAAATGATTGGACTGCTAGTGGAAGTGGGACTATAACTGGAGTTAGTAATATAACAAACTATGTTAATGGACTCATTACGGGTGGTTGTGATGGATACGCATAGATTTATATACTTTTAGAACTATATAGTGATTAGATGGAATATAAGAAATATATCATTGGATTATTGATTGTATTAGTTGCACAGGGAATTATTTATACATATTTAAATGATGATGTGGGACAGCGTGTAGATAAATTAGAATCTAAGTTTTATATTCAAGAAAATGATATGTGGGTTATCTCAGGTATTGAGCAAAATAAACTATTTTCTGGAACTAAATTACAATATAGAGATTTAAAAAACACGTTAGTTTATAATTATACTTCTGGAGAGATGTATTATAAGGTAAGGGAAACTCCATATAAGAATGGTGCATATATAATAGACACTTACTCGTTTAATGGTAATATAAGTAATAAAGAGAGTTTCCCAATAAGCCACAAGATAGAAGTGTTTAATGGTACAGGAATGTTTTATCGTTATACAGCAAAGCGTTTAGTATATGAAGGAGATACATATAAACTAACTGGAGAAACAAGTCTATCATTTGGTAGAAATATGGAGATAGATTTACAACCTAATTATAGATGGGGTTATGTTTATAAAAGTGGTTCTGTTCAAGTTCAGTATGATATTAATTCTGATTATGAAGTTTATTATATTCGTATGTTTGACCCAGATACCGTTACACTTTATCTCGATGGATTGAGTGAAGATAGATTTTATGAACGTGGAAGTGTAGCTGAGTTAAATTCAACACATAGTGCAGATTTAGATGTTTGTTATAATATTGATGCTTATGGTTATGGAGATAATTACACTTGTACTAACTCAAGTGAGATTTATAACTTCACTACTTTTGCTAATCAATTTAAAATATTTGAGCAAAATACATCAATGATATTATTTTTTGATGGGGAAACAATACCTGATGATTGGACGTGTATATCTTGTGATTCTGGAGACACATTCTTTGAGAGATTTCCAATGGCTTCAAATACTTATGGAGTTACTGGTGGAAATTTAGAACATAATCATACTATGTCAATTGACTCTTTTTCAGCTCCTAGCGGAATTATATCTCATAATTTAGCAGTTGGAGTAAATGCTTCGTCAGATACTCACACACACAATATTTCAGAACAAAGGGTATCTAATGAATCAAATATTCCATTATCTAAAGGATTAAAAATTATACAATATGATTTAGGTATTCCAACTATTATACCTGCTGGAGCTATTGCAATGTTTAATGATACAATACCTATCGGGTGGAGTTTATATACTGAAAATGATGGATATTATATTATTGGAAATTCAACAAACTCAACTATTGGAAGTTTAAATCATACACATGAAGTAAATATAACTACTAGTAATACTAGTTCATATTCAAATATAGGAATAAAATCTGGAACATATAATCAAATAACTCACACACATACTGGAACAGGAAATAGTGATATTTATGAAAATTTACCATCATATATTGAAGTTATTTTAGCTAGTGCAGATTCCGACATTGAAATAACTAGTGGATTAATTGCTATGTTTAATTCAAATGAAACTTATGATAATTATGAAATATTATCTAATTCTGGTGGAGATTTTTATAATAAATTTATTGTTGGAAACTCAACATATTATGGAAATGATGGTGGAAGTTTAACTCATCAGCACTCAAATATTGAAATTACATTAAGCGAACCAAGTACAACTAATTCTAATGGTTGGATTACTGGAGATACCGTAAATGTATCTATTGGAACTCACACACATAATTTAAACATATCTTATTCAAATGAATCATATTTACCTCCCTATACTACAGTAATTGTTGGGTATGCATTATATGATGAATTAATTATTAATTATGATGAAATAGAAGTTGAAGAAATTAATATAACTAATAATTATTCAATTTATATTAACTTTAATAATCAAGATAATATTCAAAGTGCAAGTATTGATTTATATGGATATAACTCAACTAATTATCCATCAAATATTAAAATAGATATAGAAAATGATGGAGTTATAAATAATTATTTAATTGGAGAACTTATTGGAGAAAATGCAATTTATTCAGATTATTATACTTCTTATATTTGGGAATCTTACAGTAATATAATTTATGGATTAGTAGATGTTGGATTAAGTTCAACTCCAGAAGTATTTGAAATTGATTCTACAAATTATTTAATTAGTGGAGATGAAGGTGTTGGAGGATTTCATGGATATAATTTGAATGGATATTCTTGGTCAATAAATACTGACATTATTAATGGGCTTACAAATACAGGTCAAAAGTCATATCTAACAATATTTGAAATAGATTCTACACAGTATTTAATATCTGGAGAATTTGATGCTAATTTCAATGGTTGGAATTGGACTGGTAGTACATGGCAAAGTGATACAAACATTATTAGTGGATTAGTTGGAGTAATATTAGGCACTCCAGAAGTATTTGAAATTGATTCTACAAATTATTTAATTCATGGAAATGTTGGTGGAACTTTTATAGGTTATGTATGGAATGGAACTTCATGGATAAGTAATTCTTCAATAGTTTCCGGATTAAGTTCTGTTGGTGGGTATTCAACACCAACCGTATTTCAAAAAGATTCAACTTTATATTTGATAAGTGGAAATGGTGCAGGAACTTTCAATGGTTGGAATTGGACTGGTAGTACATGGCAAGTAGATTCAAATATAATTTTGGGATTAGAAGATGTAGGAGTATATTCTACACCTACCGTTTGGTATAATAATTTAAAATGGTATTTGATTAGTGGCGAACATGATGGAGTTTTTAATGGATTCATTTTTAATTTAAATTCTAGTGATTCAACCGCACAAGAATTAAATTATAGTTCTGCTGGAGTTGAAACAATTTATGTTGATGCATCAAAAGATGCTACTTTTAATGAAGTTATATTTAATTTAACTGGAAGTTATACTAATTATGGTTATGGAGGGTATATTTCAAATTCAAAAATTGTTGATTCTTACTTAGATGATTATTGTTATGATGGAACAAATTTTTATGGATTAGATGCTATTTTGGGGGATAGTTCAATATATGAATTAGATTCTGATTTTAATATAAATGAATCCACAAATATTTCTTTATTAGATTATGTAAGTGCGTGGTTTTATACTGGACTTGCTTGTGATGAAGATTATTTTTATGTATCTTATGATTATGTTGATGGTCCACCGCCACAAAAAATTGGGATAGAAACATATTATAAAAATGGAACAATATTAAAATCTTCAAATTCATCTTATTCGGGTTTAATTACTAATGATGTTGAAAGTATAGATAAAATTAATGATATTGTTTATATTGCAGCATCAAATAGTTCCGGAACTAAATACCGATATGTATTTAGATATAATATTACTTCAGATACATTTATTAATTTTATAAATATTTCAGATTATTTTTATCTTACATATTCTGGAACTCTAGTGACTTCAGATAATAATAATTTATATTTTGTGGTTAATGGTCCTGAAATGAATATAATAAAATTTAATTCTGATATTTCATATATTGGAGCCGAAACAATAATTAGACCTACATCGAATTCTGTAGCAAATAATATTTTAACAGATAGAACAAAATTATATGTAGGATATTCTAAATATCTTACTTCAACACACGAATACTTTAGCTATTTTCAATACTATTCATTATATGATAACCCATCAAATGTTTTTGTTGATATTGGTGATGATGGTACTTATGAATTAGATGTTAGTAATATTGATTCATCAACTCAAGTAACTGGAACAACTGCATTTCAAACTTATGTTGATGAACATAGTGCAACTGAAGGAATTGTAAGTGTTCCAATTGTAATTGGTACTGAAACTCAAGGAAGTATTTTAGTTTCTGATTTAAATCAAAATTATAGTTTTAATCCTATATCTTTAAACTATTCAGCATTTAATTTGAATAGTTCTCTTAATACAACTAAAGATGTTGAGATTGAAATTACTTCTGATGATTTTGGAACTATTGAAGTAAGTGATATTAACATACCTTTCTATGGTAGTCAAAACATAAGCGTAACATCTTTCCAGTCTAATGATACAAGTATAAATGATACACAAATAATAAAAGTAGTAACGAGTGATATAACTCAAAGTCTTCCTTATACTTGGACTGATGATATTTTGTGGTATCCATCAAGTTTAACTGAAAGTAATATTCAACCCTTTGGTCAGAGAAGAACAACTCCAATTTATAATATAACCTTTGACCATTACCACAATCAAGGAGTAAATCTAAGTATTTACTTTAACGAGACACCAAATTCTTGTATGAACTTTACAGCAAGTAGTTCATATAATAAATCACTTGGAAGTCTTTTAAGTACAAATAATTATTGGATATTTAATGATTCAATAGTTGATGAGAATGATGGAATATGGATATGGCTAGATATTGTTGATTGTAATTCAAGTGCATATAGATGGCTAAGTTATCCATTAAACATTACAACTAAATGTAGTACGTGTGTATAATGGTAGATTATTCAAAAGACATATTTGTATGGTTTCCAAGAAGTTTTGGAAAGTATGACCATAAGATTTACATTGATTCAGTTTTAATTCCAAATAATCAAATATATAATTTTGAGTTCTCAAGAGGAATGAATGATGAACATGGTGACTTTAATATACAATTAAACAATAATTCTGGAAACTACGAATACTTGGGTGGAGAAGAAGTTTTAATCTATATGGACCTAAATGGTGGAACAACTAAAGTGTTTAAAGGTATCCTTGAAAAACCCAAACAAAAATACGCATTAAAAGGAATAAATTATAGTCTAACTGGTGGGTATCATTCAGTAAGCTTATTAGATATAAATGCTACATTTCAATTCACAGATACATTAGCACAAACAGTAATGGCATATTTATTTACTAATTTTGCACCTAGTGGATTTACTTATAATTCAACTACTTATCCAATATCAGGAACAATAAGTTGTAATTACAGCTCTAAACCTTTTTGGGAATGTGTTTTAGATATATTAACTAGAGCTTATGATTCATCTGGAACAAGATATGATGCTTATGTAGATGAAGATGGAGTATTAGTAGCACAAGAACATCGAAGTGTTTTAAACACTCAAGATGCAATTGTAGGTGGTAGACACCCTAATTACAGAGAGATAAATGGATTAGGATACAATCTCCTGAACGTAGCTAATCGTATAAAGGTATATGGTAAAGACTATAAAGGAGAACAAATACTTTATGTTGCTGAAGATTTAGAATCTCAAACAACTTATAAATCAATAAGAGAGTTACCTATTTATGATGACTCAATAACAACATACGTACAAGCAAAATCAATAGGAGATGCAAAGTTACTCGAGCTTAAAACTGCTGAACTTGAAGGAAGTGCAAAGACTTTTATGTTACCTAGTTTGAAACCTGCTGATTTAATATGGGTATCAATTCCAGAGATGAAACTACATAATCAATATTTAGTTTCAAAATTCACAACAAAGTATCCTGATTTTTCAACAGAAGTTACTTTAACTAGAACAACTGGAACATCTAAGATACTTAAAAAGACTACAGATAAAGGAATAGCATTAGAATCAATAGATAATCCTAATAACTTAAATCACAGTTATAATTTCCCATTTAATGATTCAACAGGATTTACTTTAACTAATTGTGTAATTGAAAATGGATTCTTAACACTTGAGACTGGATACGACACAGGTAGTGCAGTTTCAGACGCATATACTCACACATCCAATATAACTCAAGCAGAATTAAGGTATAATGGTAAAGATTTAAATAATTCAACATTCTATATAAGTGTAGATGGAGTATCATATGAAGTATTAACAAGAAATACACTTCATACAATAGGTAGTACAGGAAAGACACTTTATCTAAAAGTAGTATTAAATAGAGATTCTGACAACACAAATCCAACATCAGATAATGTTACGATTCTATTTAGCTAGGAGGAAATTAATATGAAAGTTGATGAATCAAACGAACTTGAAATAGTATATGATAATATGTGGACAAAACTAGGTCTTGATGGACTTAGAGGAAGTTCAATGTTTAAAGGTATATGGCGAGGAGCTAGAGTAGCATTTGTAATTGCACTAACTGCTATGGTTAATAACTATACAGAAATAGCAATTGGATTCGGTGTTCCAGCAGAATATCTACCAATAATCGCTGTAATAGTAGAAAAACTTGCAAGAGAATACCTACCAAAAACAAAGTTTTAATCTATTTTTCCGATGACGATTCGTTCTGAGGATATATTTCTTCTTCTTTTATATTGAAAAAGTGTTTAATCCAATAAATTAAATTACTACAATCTGGTTCGTCAATATCCCCTATTGATGCAGCAAATCCATTTTTAATTAAGTATTTAACTATTTTTTTATTTTTTGTTTGTGGACATTCTTCAACTTTATCTAATTCTTTTACCCATTTGATTGCTTCTTCTTTTGAATGTTCCATACAAGTAGCATAACCCATATTCCACATAGGATTTTTAGATATTGATTTTATATCTTTCAAAGTTTTTAGTTCCTTCATTGTAATTCCTCTTCTTTTATATTAAAAAAGTGTTTAAACATTTCTTTTATAGATAGCACGCAATAATGATAACAATCCTCACCAACTACAAATTTATTCCAAAATTCAAAGTTATCATCAGGTTCTTTTATTAATTTAATTGCTTCATTCCTGAGTGATAAAAAGTCAACACATTTTAAATCATCGTCTGCTGTGCAATCAGGACATTTAATTAAATCTTTTAATGTTGTTAATTCCATACATTAATATTACATTTCAGAATATATAAGTATTTGTGTGGTTGAGTATATAAGAAAAAGTTGTTAAATATTGGTTTAATTAGAAAAAGTTAATTAAAGAAAAAGTGAGATTTGTTTAATTAGAAATCCAATCCGCACCTATTAATTTTGTAATTATCTCTAATTCGTCTTTTTCAAATAAAACTTCAAGATATTTTCTTTTTTCATTATGTTGAGTATTAAATATATTCCAGAATTTTTTCATTGGAAATGCAATACGTAATCCCTTGTTTTTATTATCTATTAGAACTATTGTTTTATCTAGTAATTCAACACCACATATTTTATTATTTTTATCAATGAAGGTTTTTACTTTAATTTCTTTCATTTACATCACCTTAAAGTCATCTTCTTTTATTTGTTTTGCATCTAAAAGCAGTTTAATATACTCATTTGTTTTTTGTCTTCTTATTCCGGTTTTAAACTCAAACATAGCTTTCATACTGTCTAATGGTATATCTTTATTCTTTTTAATCATATCTCTTAGTGTTCTTAGGTTTTTCTTTCTTATTTCTTGGAAGTGTGTTGTCATTCAATTACCTTTAGACCGTATATCTCTTTTTAATGATTGGAAGTTCTCCCAACAACATAATTTTGCATTATCTTCTGTATGATGTGAGCTTTCACAAATAGGACATATAAACTCACATTCACACTCACAACAATCAAATGCTTCATCTTCAGTATTATATTCTTCTCCACATACGACACAATAATACTTCATTTAATCACCATTCATTATTTTAGTTTGTGCTTCAATTATTTTTTGTTGTTCAAATACCTTTACTTCGAGATACTCAATAACTATTTTCAAATATCTTTTATAATCATCTCTAAGTTTTATTTTAGATTTCATTAACTTATTATATTCTTCTTCAGTATATGTTTTTTCTTTTTCAGTTTTTGTTTTTTCTTTAATATATTCAGACCAAAAATCAGTTCTAAGTTTTAATCCTTTTTTATTTAAACATTCTTGGTCTAATAAAAATTCAAGAACATCATCAACTAAATTATTCATAATATCCTCATTACTGTCTTCAGATTTCATCCAATTATTTAATTCTTTATGTAGTTTCTCATTCATTTTCATCACTCACCATTTTTATATTCAATGGACAAATTCCATCCATAACACAAGCTGGAACTCCATCAGATTCAAACTTACAATTTTTACATTCGGGTTTCATTTCATCACTCCATAGTTATTAAAATACTTTACTTTGTTTATAAAGCATATATACATATATATAGAGACTAAATCTTTATATTTCTATTTAATAACAGGTTTATATTATACACATAGTTATTTAAAGTTTTGTAACTAATAATAAATGTATAATTCTATTCAATTATAACATAGTTATAAAAATAAATAAATTATAATTGTACTCTATATGTATATATGTGCGTATGGTACCTTGCCGATAGAATTAACTTATAAGTAATAACATCAAATACCAATTACCTACCAAAAACTACCAAATCAGTAATAATACAACATTAACTTTATATAGTTATTTATCTAATATATAGTATGTACTTAGATATTAATAATGTTAATTGGTGATTTAATGGAAAAATACGTATCAAAAGAGAGATTTATTAAAGACTTAGATGTTCAAATTAATCTACTTGATGATTTACTTTTATATCACGAAAATAAAGCAAATTCAGTTCCTGAATGTGTTCCTATTGAAATGCAATTTATATCAAATTATTCAACTCAAAAATTACAACTCGAAGAGCTTAAAACCCTCTCTGAATTGTCTAATGGTAATACAATTTATAGAGAAGAAGATGGAATGTTCTATGTTGAACAATTAAGTAAAAAACAGTATGATGACTTTATGGAAAATTTAAATGATTCATTTATTCCATATCAATAGGTTATTAAGTATGATATATAAAATAGTTAAAATAAAATGGGTAGATTCAGCAACATATAGAGAATGGTATTCCGTAGAAGAATTATCTGAATTAAACAAAGTTCCAATTGTTGAATCCATAGGATTTTTAATTAAAAAAGGAAACAATATTATTTTAGCATCAAACAATGATAATAATCAAAACTTTTCAGGAATAACAATAATACCTGAAGAGAGTATCAAAGAAATTAAAGAGGTAGATTAAATGGTAAAATGTAAATATGCATTAGATATTGGTGATGAGGTTTATTTCATAAATGAAAAAAGAGGTGAATTATTCAATGTTCAAATATTTAAAGGAATAATACGTTCATTTTTTCCTTCGGGTTCATATTATGTTGAAATGTATAATGGAATAATTCAACTCCATTATGATGATTTATTTAAAACAAAAAAAGATGTTATAAATTTTGCTAATGAATTGATTGAAAAAAATAAAAATTATGGAACAAAACAAATAAAATAAACAAACAACAAAGTAGGTGATTATCTGGAGAAGTTTAAAATAGAAATGAAATCGAATCATTGCTCAATATTTGTAATAAGTGACGTGCATGAAGGTCATGCAAATAGTTGTGATTCTGAATTAAAAAAAACAGTAAGAGCAATAAATGAAATACGTTCTGAACGAGAAGTAGTAACAATATTAAATGGAGATATGATTGATTCAATTACAATTAACGATAAAAGATTTAATCCGGTTGAAGTTGATGATAAATATAAGATAAGAGATTTAAAAGATTTACCTAGAAAACAAGCAGATAATCTAATTGAACTTCTTAAACCAATAAAAGATACAATAAAGTTTGCAACTGTTGGAAACCATGAAGAAACATATATAAGCTATAATCATTTTGATATATATGATTATTACTGCAATGAATTAGGATGTGAGAAATTAGGTAAATTTGCACTTGGTAGGATATATGTTAGACCAACTAAATCTTGTAATTCATTTACTTTAAACTTAGGAATAACTCATGGAGCTGGTGGTGGTGGAAAATCAATTGCATATCCATTAACATATGCTTATGATAAGTTTCAAAACTATAACGTTGATATTGGAATAACAGGTCATATTCATAAGCTAATTGCTCACCCAGAATCAAGATTCGGTTTAGATATGAATTTAAATGCAAAAGAATATACTAAATGGTATTGTTGTGCTGGATGTTATCTTAAAACACACGTTGAAGGTAGCTCAAACTATTTTGAAGGTAAAGGTGGACTTTTATCACATATAGGATTTTTAGAGATTAAAATAGATAGAGTACATGAAGGATACAGATATAAGGTAGTTGAGCATCATCTATGAACACGTTTAATGGTAAAATAATAGATACAACAATAAATGAAGAAAACATAATAATACAAATAGAACTATTAGATACAAATGAAACAAGATGTATACATCTAGGGGATGTAGAACTTAAACAAGAATTATTTGTTGAGAATTATAAGTTAACTATATAAATACCATTATACAAATTATAGTATGCGCAAGAAAGTACAAAATAAACTATTATATATTGATGAGTGCGTAGATAAATTTACTGAAGATAAACTTATTTCTGAAGGATATATTATTCATTCCATTAGAAGGTATCATTCAGGTATGAAAGATTATAATATTGAAAAAATGGTTATTAATAATGATGGAATACTCTTAACAAAAGACCACGATTTTGATAATTTTGAACTTTCCGTATATTATGGCGGTCCTAGAATGAAATCAAATAAATATAATGAAATAATAAAGAAAATCTGTGAATAACACTATCAGTAAGGTTAGTTTGCTTTTTTATATGTATTGTAGTGTTTTAGGTATACCTAAAAGATTAAAATGTGTGTAAATAAATTACACAAAAAATAGATTTTAATTTATTAATCCTATCTCTTCAAATTTATCCTTAATTATTTCATATATACATCTAAATAAAATTAAATATACAATTAATAAAATTATAGGTAGTAAAAATTCAATAATAATTTCTTCTAATTCAAACATACTATAATATCTATATAACACACTAATTGGATTATAAATAAATAATGGAGTTGAAAACATAATTATTTTAATTCCTATATATGTTAATGGAGTTATTATACATAATTTCCAAACTCTATTCCAATTTTCTAATATCTTTTTAGTATCACTCATATTATCCACCATTCATTATTTTTTAATTTTACTGGTCTTACAGATTTAGTATATCCTGTATTTTCTCCGAATTGCCAGTTTTCTGTTACATCACTTATCTCTAGTAATTTCTTGCTTCCATGTATAAAGGTATATATTTCTTTATTTGAATGTATTTTCCATCTACCATTAGACTGTCTAGCCCTATGAGTGAGAGCGACTTGCTCTTCATAACTTAGGACTTCTTCTGAAAAACCTTTTCTTCAAGTTTAGTAACTCGCTCATTTAATTTTTCAATTTCAGATTTAAAATCAACAAAATTTCCTTTCTTCTCAGATACGATGTTACGATATTGTCCATTTATTTTGTATTTGAAAGTAACTTGTTCTCCTTCTTTCCATTCGCATATTCCCCAACCACTATATGTTTCTTTATCAGATAGTGCTAATTTAAACTTGTCTTGTTCTCCATTTTTTGTCATTACTTTTAATGGCGTTATTAACTCAACAGTTCCGGTTGCTTCAAATATTTCATCCATTAAAGTTCAACTCCAAATAGTTCTCTTATCTGTTTAACTTGTTCTCCAGTAAGATTGTCAATAGTTGCTCCATAGTGTTCTCTGTCTGACATTAGTGCCACTTGTATTATTTGTGGACTAATTGTTTTTACTTTTACTTTATCACTCATATTATTTCCTCCTATTTAAAATACTCCAAAATGTGCTAATATTTCATATATGAAATATATTATTGTTAATATTATTCCTAAATATACTGTTAATCCAATTATCCCAAATAATAAAAATTTATTTTCAAATTCCATTTAATCACCTATACCTTTATACAAGTTCTTCCAAGTTTTTTATACTTTTCAAGTACTTCTTTTTTATCATTTTTATTACAGATTTCAATTTCTTCAAAAGGATTATCTGTAACAATATCTATTCTATCATTTGTCTCTTTACACTTTGCTTCAGTAATATAATTTCGTTTCTTACCTTTAAATATCTTTCGGTCTTTTTCCATTATGTTACTCAGTTCTAATAGTAAATCTCTTTCTTTTTGAGTAATATCAATAGTCATACCATAAGTTAATCTAAGACACTCATAAGCTACTCCCCAATTATGCATAGCATCATTATTTGCAAAGAACTTAACATAATTAACTGGAGGGGGGGTATTTCCACTCTGCGAAGTGTATCTATGTTTAATGGTATTCATATTGTTTTTCCTTTAATATTTAAATCAACATATAAATTTCCTTCATTATCAATGTGTTGTTCATTAATATTTAGTTTTCCTTTTGCGTGTATTATCATTCACTACACACCCATTCGCCTTTATTATTAATACAATAAACTATATTTCCAAATAAATTATTAAACCTATTATTTGTATTTACATTAAAATCTAATAGTTCTCTATTAAGTTCTATTTGAACTTTATTTGTTTCAAGTTGAGAAGTCCACATAGAAACATAATTATTTTCTAGTATAGTTACTCTATCATCAAGTTCACAAACCAAACACAGTAATACTATTACTAATAGTACTAAAATTGCGATTATAATATCTTTCATTCAATACAACTCCAAACAATAATCCACAATACTATAAATACAACAAAAATTAATGGGTTTATTAAATATAAAATTCCAATAACAAGCAAACTACCAAAAATAATTAATCCTACAACGAATATAATTACTAATGTTGTAAGTATTGAACGAAATAATTTATTTTCAACGTCATCAACAACACAGTTACTAAACTTTTTAATATATTCTTTTATTATTTTCATTCAATCACCACAATATTTAATAACCATTTTCTTATTTGAATATACTTCACGTAATTTAATTAATCCGGCAATTACGTGTGAGCAAGGAATATCACTACCACTACGTGTTGAATGTCTAGTACAAGTACAATTAAACCTTGAAGGATAGAATGTTCCATTTGAATCAATACCTTTATCAAAGCTAACCTCACAATTACCCACAGTAAGATAAATCTTACCTCCAACAGATGCTTCCCTGTCTAATTGTATCTTCCCTTTAGTAGTAAGAAAATAAGTAACCTTATCTAATGTATCTAATAGATTATTTTTTATTGTCATACTTATACCTTTAAACATTAACTATCGAACCCGAACACTATTCGCACATCTTCAATTACGCATTTGGGTTTTCCATCAACATAAATAAACTCTTTAAAGTCATTCAAATTAGAATATTTCCAATATACATCCCAACCAATAAAATCAACGTATTTCTTATTCCAACTAACTAAAGTATAATAAGATTTATCAGATTCAATATTATTTTTAATTATTTCTTCCATTTTTTCATTACTTATTATTTCAACATTAGTTCCTCCGACACCACCACAATAACTATTAGGTTCACCATTAAGTTTGAATTCTTTATAATTTTGAATATTAACATATCCTTCTTCAGTAGCAATTTTATTTTTTGTTCTTTCAAAGTAATCTTTTAGTTCTTTAGCATTTAAGTAACTATATGAATGGTCACCAAGATTACCTTTATAATAGTAATCATATAATTCATCACTAATATCTTCTGGAAGTCCTTTGGGTTCAGATATTGGTTCAAACATATCTCCATTTCTAACATTTGCTAACATACTAAATAAATAATAATTTCTATTAGTATCTAATGGAATATATGCCCATTTACATATTCCTAAAGGTAAATATGAATTTATCCATTTCCACCCTCCATTTATTTTTACTTCAATTTGTAAATGTATATCCGTTCCCATTAAATCACCAATATAATATTAACTAAGTAGCTTTATAAAGCTATCGTTCCCAAGTTCTAACCGGAATTTTCATATCAGTAACATAGAACTTCTTCTCTTTATTTCGTCTATCGTGCCAATAACTTGCCTTCCAATTAGGTTGTCCTCGATACTCATTATATTTTTTATTATTGAAACATAACATAAATAATCTTCCATCATATCCAATATCAATTATGAATACTTCATTTTCTTTGAAATTACTAACTAATCTTTTATGTTGTTTATCTAAGTTATGTCGTTTTATAAATTCTCGTGAATATAATCTCTCTGTATGTGTTGTTATTATTCTTTTACCATTAAACAATAACATATCATTGTCTAATAGTATAACATAACTATCATCATAAAATCTAATAACAATCTTATCATCAGTTATATCCATAGAAGGTTTCATTTAATCATTCCAATAATAACATTTTTCAATTACTTTTTTTGCTTTATTTACAGCACCATAGAATTTTGCATCTAGTTCTTCTTGAGTATAAAATTGTAAAGTTTGATACCAATCAGGTTCTAATTTTTGTTCTAAATGTTCTAAAAGTATAATTGATTTATCACAATATTTTGGGAGTATAGGTATCCTTTCAGGTGGATATATTAAGAATTTACCTTTTTCACGTTCATAATCAATCAAATCAGTTTCAATAGAATATATTATATTATTATATGTTTTCATTTTAAGTTTAGTGTCTTTATAATAATAATCATTTCCAGTACGTTTTGAATATATGGCTAATATTTCTTTTTCATATTTAGGATAATTAGTTAATAATTCTTCAACTATTTCAGTTTCATCAATAGGTTCATCATCTGCATAATATTCCCAAAGTTCATTATACAAATCTTTTATTGTATATTTTCTTACTTCAACAATTTCATCCATTCAACCCACCAATATGTTATATTTTTTATTACCTATATTGACATTTATTTTACTGCAACTATTTTCATATTCTTTTCTCAGTTTATATTCTTCATCAGTTTCTAATCTTTCAGATACTAAGTTATAAGTTACTGAATCCCATATAACTTCTTGAACTATTGAAAGTTTTTTGTTAGGATATTTTAATTTAAATGAGTTAAGTAATTTTATAACTACATCTAAATCTTCTTCAAGATACACACTTTCCAATGTTTCACTTATTATTTTTCTGTTTTGCATTTTCATACGCATCCTTAAAACAATTAACACATACATATTTCCAAACAAGCTCACCATTCCTGTTTAAAGGTATAGAGACAGTATCTTTAACCTCAACACCATTTATTTTACATATATAACATTCTGTAGTACCTAGTGTATATCCCATTATATTACCTCAAGTCAATTTTTTTATATATTTCATTCCATACTTCTGAATTTCTAAGTACGGGTAAACAAGTCGATGCGTGTTGTATTGACATCAAATCTAAATTGTTTGGAACGTTAACTATGAATTTTTCTCCATCTATTTCAGCTTCATATCTTGAAAGTATTAATTTTAATTTCATAATTATTCACAAGTCTCAATTATTTCATATATTTCATATTTATTAAGTATTATTTCATCACTAGCAATTCCAGTTTTAAATGATATAGAGTTTTTTATGCGTTCTTCTTTTTCTTTATCCGTATAATTATTCCAACATTTTTTACATGCATAAACATTAATGTCTTTAGAAGGTCTAATTATATCATAATTTACGCTTAAAATCATTTCAATTCCTCCATTAATATATTTGAATTATTTCTCCTTCTTCTTCAAGTTCTTTTAGTGCTTCGATGATTTTAGTACCTTTGATATTTTTGAATCTAAGCATAACATTACTCGTAGTTATTTTAATACTCTTTTCTTTACTTTCAAGTACATATTTTAATATACTTTTTTTCAATCCTTTAGGTAATGTCACAGTATCACTCCAATTCAATATAAATTTCAGCATATTCAATCTCACTTTGAACTTTTATTAGTCTAACGCCATCAAATATCTGTTTATCATCTAAACCTCTTGATTTAAATGGTTGTGATTTAAATATCATTGACCCTCCCAATTTATTTTATGTTTATATTCTTTTCTTAAGTAATTATAAAATATAAACTTTGTAACTCCTAATTTTTTTAACCAATTATGAACTTTATCATCTTCTTTTTGTATTACCATAGTTAATTTTTTAAATTCTTCTGGTTTAGATTCTTTAAACATTTTTAATGTTTTTTTACTTCTTGAATCTAACCATCCCTTAACTTCAACATATCCATCATCAATATCAAAATCAACAGTATAATTTTTCATTCCATATTTTTCAGTTTTAAGTTTAAATATTGTATTTTCATATTTCCAATTTTGTTTATTATAATTTAATATTCTGGCAAAATTTGCTTCCCAATTACTACGCATAAATAGTCCTAAATCTTCACGTATACCACTTTTTGTTCTAGAATACATATTTACATTTTTTATTTGTTTCTTAATTAATTCTTTAGCCCTTTCTGAACGTTCTTTTCTTTGTTGTTCTGTTAGATTTAATTTTATTCCTAATCTTGATTTACTCATTTGAATACAAGTTTCTTTAGTGTGATGTTTTCCTAACATTCCTCTAGGATGTCCATTTTCTTTAAAATTCTTTTCACGACCCGCATTTAATTTTTCCCAATGTGATTTTGAGGTAGGTCTATTTTTATTTGTTAATTCCAACTCTTTAGCTTTTGTACAAATAACAGTTTTATTTCTTTCAATATAACTAGATAATTCATCTAATTCAAATAACTCTTTAGGCGTATTATTATAATAGTATTTAATATAATCTAATTCTAAGTTAGTCCATTCTCTCCTAGTATTATTAAATCCTTTATTATATACTCTATTAACTATAGATTTTTTTGTTCTACCCATAATTTTTGATAATTCTGTTGCTCCAAGTATACTATAATTATTTTTTAGTAACTCATCTTCTGCCTTAGTATATTTTTCACCTTTCGTTTTTTGTTCTATATCATCACCGTTTTAAATGGTATTGTTAGTTTCATACAATTAAACACACTCAATTTTAAGAGGACACCATTTAGGTATCAATGCAGGGATTTTGCATCTCACGAAGCTTATATTTCCCAAAATAGATATGTTATTAATATTCTGTTTACAATAATAACGGTATCCACTTTTAGTTTTTCGAGAAATACAATATGGACAGTCGCTGCAACATTTCACTCTTATTATTCTATCTTCACACATTCAACCACCATAATTTCCATTATCAAAGTTATCTCTTGCTTTACGTTCTTTATAAAACTGTGTATGACTAGCTCTTTTTTCAAATAAAGTAACTGCAATATTCATAATTGTAGGAGTATTAGATGCAAAAGATTTACCATAATCCTCCGGAGACTTAGCAGTTCGAGGAGCATTACGAGTACCATTGTCTAATAGTATCTTCCTAGCATCATCAATACATATATCCATAAGTTTATTATGTTCCATTTGAGCAGTAACTTCACAAGCAACTTCTTCTTCACGAGTAATACTTACATCTACCCATTCACCATAATTACTACCATTTAATTTTTTATTCCAAGATTTTATATATATCATTATACCTCACCTATTATTATTAAACATACATCTTTATATTGTTTTCGGTTTTATACCTTTAGACTATTATTCTATTTTTTTATAATCTCATAAGATATTGTTAGTGGTGGAACAGTACAATCTAGATTTGGAGTCCAATCAGATATTAAAATGTTTATTGGTTTTACATCATACGATAAATAACTATAATATAAATCTTTCAATATTTCTTTTACTTCTTCGTCTGATTCAGCAAGTTTTATTTTATTAAAACTATTATTTATTATTTCATTTATTTTTTCTAATTCCATTCAATCACCATTTTATACATTTATACTATTACTGAGACCATACTATTGCATTACCACAATCTTTACATTTAAATCCATTATCTCCTTCACAATAACCAGTATATCCACCATAATTACTTCCCCATTCACCAAAAAATTTAACATTAGTGCTTCCACATTTCTTACATACTAACAAGAATCTTTTATCAAATGATTCATCTTCTAGTTGTTCAATCGTTATTATATTATCATCATTAGTTTTAACAAACTCTCTAAATTCTTCTAATTTCATTTTTTTCATAATATCACCATTTTATTTTATCACATTTTTTGCACAAAATTAAGAACGCTAATCTCCACGTTTTTGGAGTATATTCTGATTGTGTTTTTTAGTATCATAATCCTCTAAATACTCTACAGGTATAATGGTATAATGAGAACCATCATAATACAATGCTTCATCTTTTCTCATATTTAACATTTCACTTCCTCTTTGATTACCATTAAACGAGGTAAGTGTATGTTTTATTGAGCTTCCATTTATGAAGTCAGATATAGTACTTGTCTTATAGAATATTTGATTAACCTTACTACTTACAAACTTCTTAAAGTTCTCAGGAACACCACATAATATAATAACATTATTGTTATGATTTAAAAGTCTAAAGGTATTTTCAATTAGTTTCTTTTGTTTCCTATCATCTAAGTCAAACAAAGATGACAATTCATCTATAATTATTATTGAATTAGTAACTGATTCTATTTCTTTTATAGAATATACTCTAGTTGAGTTAGGTATATCACACCTTAATCCAAAATGATATAAGTTAGGATTATAATCCATTATCTTATTTATAATATTATACAATACCATTGACTTTCCAGAGTTTACATCCCCCACAACACCAATTATCTTCGGACAATCAAACAACTTTGTAACATCCACACAACCACCAAGTATTTATTAACATATACATTTATATCTTTTTCGATTTTATACTATTAAACAACATCTATATTTCTTTTTATGTATTTTGATACTTCACATGAATTATTATAAATTACACATTCAGCACGAACATAATCTGTTTCATTTAAGATTATTATGCGTTTTGATTTTAAAGTATCTCCGATTTTATACGTCTTATTCAAATATCTTATTTTATTATCATCACAAAAACAAGTAACATTACAATTAAATTCTGCATCATATATTGAGATATTATTAATTTTATTAAAATTATTATTATTAACAAAATCAATATAAAATATAAAAACAATACATATTATAATAATGGTTGTTCCAACATATGTAATAATTTTATCAAGTTCCATTTTAATCCCTCTTGCAAACATAACCACAATTCCTACAATGGAACTGTTTAATGGTATAATCTATCTTCTTAGAGCCACAGTTAGGACAAGTATTCCTACCCCACCCACATTTATTCTTTTGAATTAGTTTTTTTACCATAATTATCAAACTCATGAAATATCCATTTAATAATTGTATTCATATCTCTAGGATTATTGGGTATTGTTTCTTTTAATATACCTATACATTTTTTACCTTTTTGAACTGTTATTTTATCATAAGTTTCATGGTGAATATCAATATTTTTTAATTTCATTTGTTTTTTAAATATATTTACGTCATCTTCATATTCAGTTTTAAACTCTCTGCGTTCTTCTTCATCATAATAAACAAATAATTTAAGGGTTCTACCATTATCTTGAATGGATTGTTTAACTTTGCAATGCCATTTACTATATTTACGATTACCAAATTCATCTATTACTTCTAATCTTGTTATTTTTTTTAGTTCTTTCATACTTTTATACCTTTTTAGTATATATCCTCTATATCTATCATCTGTTTTCTACCATTTGAATCCATTATATGAACAGAGTTTAGTTCTAAGTACTCCCTAAATGCTTTATGGTCTAATAGTATGACCTCTTTACCATTAGACTGTCTAAATATAGTACCATACTCTATATCTCTATGGAATAAGTATCCAACTTTACTAAGTGCTTCTTTAATGTTCATGTCAATCACTCCATTTCAACTACTCCATCACATTCTCCTAAGTCTTCAAGAACACAATGCACGCAATAACCATATGGACACTTAGTTCCATCTTTTGTTAGTCTCATTTCAATTCCTCCAATCCTTAATCACTTTTTATCGAATGCTTTAACTCCATGTTTCAAAAATTGAAGAAATCTATCTTGACTTTTGTTAGGAAGTCCAAGCAAGGGTTCTACTTGTGAGATTACTTTATCAACTTTTACTGCAAGAATTTCTAATTCATGTAGATTTTTAAGTTCTTCTTTTATTTCATTTGGAATTTTAACATCTTGTTTTAATAAGTCTCTAATAGTTATGAATTTTACTTCAGATTCAAACATTTCTTTTTTATATTTTTTCATTTCAATTCCTCCATAGTTATTCTAAGTATTAAGTTTTTCAAATTCATTTTTCAAATTATATTCTTCTAATGCTGTTTCTAATTCATTTGTGGATGGCGTCCAACCTTTACTTAATAAAAATTCGGTAATTTTTTTATTCTTTTCAAAACTGTTCATTTCAATTCCTCCTTAGGCGAACTCTTTAATTCTTCAACACATTTATCAACGTGTAATTTAATATTATCATGCTCTTTAATCAAAATCATTAAGTCTATTTCAATTTGCATATATCTCATAAACCAACCATAAGAATTTATATTTTCTTTTTCTGCTTTATTTATGAAATTAATATATTCTGTATTTGTTTCAATAATTATTTTTTCGCTCATTTCAATCATATCCTATAAGTAAATTCAATTTCATTTTATGAATTTATCAGGTATCTTAAATTTTCATCGGTCTTGTCTTTGTAAAGTTTACAATCTCCAAAGAAACCTACTTGTTCAAATTCATTTAATTCCTGTTATGTTAGTTTTTTATTCATAATATACCCCTCTCGTCTAATGGTATAAATTTAAGCATAGTATTAATGCGTTCTACTTCTTTCCATTGTTGTCTTTTAACTGCATCTTGCTTCATTAGTCTTAGTTGTTTTAGTTTCATACCTTTATACCTTTAAGTTTTCTTATTTCTTCTTTATTGTCTTCGATTTGTTTAGCTTGTACTTGAAACATCTTATAAACTGTTGGATACTCAGCACTCCACATATTAATTTCGTCTTGTTCTTGATTTGTAAATTTCATTCTATCACACACCTACATATATATAGTCGTGAATCTGATGAAAATATTCTAACTCCTTTAGAATTATATCCTTCATCAATTATCTCTTCATCAAATTCCATATTATTAATTAAGTCTCCCCAAGAATCATAGGCATAATATATCCAGTTTCCAATATCCGATAAAATATAATACTTATAATTAGAATCTACATATTCTTCTTTTTTTAAATTAACTATTTCTATCATGTCAATCACTCCATCATAAGCTTAAACTGTCTAATGGTATCTTCTTTTAATTTTATACCTTTAGACGTTAAAGAGTATATATTCCTTTGTCTTAGTCCATCCATTATAGACTTTTTAGATATATATCCTTCGCTCATCATCTTACTAAGTAAAGGATATATCTGACCCGCACTTAAGTTCTTTCCTGTTTTCTTCTTGAACTTAGTAATCATGTCATATCCATGTGTTTCTTTGTGTCCTAATGTACTTAATACAAACAATTTTGTCGTATTAGTTAAAAAACTTTCATATTTCTTCATTTAATCACCTATTTTTATAACGATATATTAAAGTTAAACATTTATATATCTTTCGATACAAAGTCTAGTAAATATAAATAAGTTATAAAACACATAAAGCAAGTATAAAAGGTTACTGTATATGCTTCTAACTCAAATATAAATTCATGTTCGTTCATAAATTTAACACATTCCATATCATGACATACGCTATCAATATGACCTAAAGTTATATATTCGCCATTATTTGAATATCCTAATAATACAATATCAGTTATTTCAATATCATAATAATTTAATTGAATTATATGTGTTGTTTCGTGTAATATAGTAGGTACTGTGAAAATCATAAATAAATATATTCCCGTAATCAAAACAACATTTTTCATATAATCCCTGTCTAATAGTACCCGATAACTACTCCTAATAGGAATACAAATATTAACATAATTATGAAATACTTCATTTAATCACTTTATAATATTCCTTTCGATATGCTTTCCATTTCTCTGGGTCTCGTTGCATATACGCTTTATTATAAGCTTTAATCTTTTCTTTATTATTATGATAATATTCTTTTTGTCTCTTTAGTATGCGTTCTTTATTGCGTTCATAATATGTAAGATTAGTCTTACTTTTTTGAACTGTCCCATAAATTGGGACAGTTGAATTTTTTATTTCTTCCCTTGATAGTTTTTTAAGATTTGGATTTAATCTTCTTTTAGCTTTACACCTAGCACATATCCCTTTTATTGCTAGTTTCCCGCAATATTCACATTTTGGAAAGTTCATTTTATCACCTTTTGGATTGTTTATTCCATTTTATTTAATTATTTGAATTATATAATCATAATTGTGGCATATTAGCCACATTAAAGTTCATAAGTTTGTTTAAGTTCTTTATTTATTTTATTTATGCGGTGTATTGTATTCTCTTCATTATCGGAGAAATACAATTTAATCTCCCAATCGTATAAACCTTTGCTGTTTTTCTTTAAACTTATGCTGTTTTGATTTACATTTGAAATTGATTCTATAATACCACCTCAACTATGTATATAAACCTTTATACCTTTAGACTATTTAAGTAATTCTGGATTCTGAAATTTATTTCCTATTACTTTCAAAGAATGAATATCATGGTATAAATCACAATATTTTTCTCTTATTGTACTTTTTAATCTATATGATGATAATTTTTTATCAAAAAATACTATGAAATTTTCATCTACCCCCGCAATAATGTCGCCTTCATAAATTTCTTTTCCAGTTTCATCTTTGCGATAGATGTATTGTAGAAATTCAAATCTTGATGAATAGTATTTTGGATATCCTATAAATTCACAAGGTTTATGTTTTTTAAAGTTTTCAATTAATACTTTAATTAAAAAATCCCTATTATTATACAGCATATTATTTTCTTTTTTATCCCACACTATAAATTTTATTTCTTTCATTCATATCACCTTTCAATCTTATACATACATGAACCATAAAGGCACACATATTTTATATAGTCTAAAGGTATAAAATTTCAGTTAATAGGTATAGAGTGTAATTTAAACTTTATATATGATTCATTCATTAAACCCCTCCATTATACCTCATTCATTGTAATTTCAATCCATTTAGTATTACGACAAACACAACAAGGTTTATGTTCTCCTTTTGGATTGTATTCATGTCTCATTACATTCCCACATTGAGAACATTTATATGTTTTAAATCCTATTACTTTCATTCAATCACCTCAATCTATATCTTTATTCTTACATTCTCTGGTATATTCACACTTAACATACATCCCTTCAACTAATGCAAAAGGACAATCTTCACATTCCATTAAACCCTCTTTTATAAGTAATTCATAGTCGTGCATTTATATCACCTTAAAACCATTTTCTTTTATACAGTTATCTCGTTCTTCTTCTGTTTTAAACCATTCAACATAATCTATATTGTGATTTTCATCTACTGATTCAAGACCGAAAATTAAACCCTCGTTATCATCTTCAAATACCTCACAGGCATTTAATTTACATATATCTATTCCATTCCAAACCATCTAACACACCTCACATTCTAATAGTATCTATACTCCATTGAACTTATGCACAACAGATATGTATGATAATAAAGTTAAAGTTTAATTTCAATAACTTCTTTAAACTTCTTATTTTCCTCACATTCTATTGTAAGTGTAGCTTTTCTATCATCATAATTTCCTACATCATAAATAATAGAATAGTTATACTCTTGTGAATCTTCTTTAGTTGTAGCATATAACCCCCCAACACCATCTTTAAACTCTTTTACTAATTGTAATGCAAAACAACCTATACCATTAAACTGTCTTTCATCTGAAGCAAGAGAGTATCCATTAACAAATTTACCACTTTTAATAAATTCTTTTAGGTCTTTACCCCAACCAGCTGTATATCCATCAAATTGTTTATATAAACTTAAAATTAATTCTTTGTGTTTCTTTCTATTATCATCTTCGTATACTTCATATATTTTAGTTGTGCTTCTAGTTCCCATCTAATCATCTCTCAAACCTTTAAACCAATCTAAATCAGTTTCAAGGTCTTCTTTATTATATTTTTCCATTTATCCACCCCCATAAATAACCCATATATAAACCTACAATTAATCCAATTAAACACGCTATTATTTCATTCGGAATATACATTTAATTCACCTCATTTAATTTTATTTAATTCTTTTAATTCTCCGATTCTAATAAATCCATTACTTCTAATAATTTAGAACGTTCTGCTCGTATATCTTCTCGAACAACGGGATTAACTAAATAGTCTAAATTATCATATACTTCTTTAATTAACTTCCACATTTTAATTTTATTCATTCTAACCACCTTTTAAACTTGTACATGAGCTAACTTAATTTACTCACTCTATACAGTATAAAGGTATATACCTTTAAACTTATTCTATTAGTTCTTTTAGTTCTTCGATAAATTCTTTTAGTGTTGTTGTTTCTTTATCCCATTCTTTAAACTTCTCTTCGATTTCTCTTTGAATTTCAAAACCTTTATCTGATAGATAGCAATATATTGCTACTTGTTTGTGATTATTTTCAGTTCCATCTCCCAAACCTGCATTTTCGTAAGAGTCTTCAAAATCAGATGCATAGAAATAATACAATCCATCAATATGATTATTCATTATTGGTGTGCTACTATCACATATTTCATGTACTATATCACAACCTTGTGTTTGATAATATATTTCAAAGTCATCTAAATCTTTATTTTCTTCTAAATATTCGATAAAGTCGTCTAATATTTCTTCTTTAACTCCTTCGACTATTTCGTCTAAATCGTCTTCAATTTCAATAGTTCTCTTCATCTAACCACCTTTTAAGCTATGTGTATAAACCTTTAAGGCTCATACTCTCCATGTCTAAAGGTATAAATCTACTAGGTAGTATATTATAACTTACATATTCCATAATTGGATTAATTCTTTTGTTATCCCTCTATTTTCTAATTCTCTTCTCACTATCTCGTATTGTTGTTTTAAGTCTTCATCGCTAAACTCTTCAATATCCATTTATACCACCTACTTAATTTTAACATTCAATGTTTATATATCTATCTGAACATACATTTAAGTTACTATTAAGTTAATCAATAAAAGTATTTAATTTAATATCCTCTTTAACTTCTTTTAAATAAATAAATAAAGATACATATTCGTTACAATCTTTATCAATTAATTTAAATTTTGTAGTGTCAATTATGTTTATATCATAATCTCCAACTGTTATAAATACTTTCGCATCTTGATTTAATTGTTTGAGTTCTTTTATTAATTCTTTAACTTTCATCTAAACACCCATATATATTATATTATAATCATAAACTCCCTTTAATACGTTTACATACCCTTAAACCTGTATAGTGTCACTACCAATAAGGCACACACTTATACGGTTTAAAAGTATGAGTCTAATAGGGAGTATACTAAATAAAACTTATTTATTCCTTAACTCATTATTAACTTTAATAATCCGTAATACTTCATTTAATCTATTTAAACAAGCATCACATATTTGTTTATTGCCTATGCTAAAGCAGGTTTCTGATTCTTGTTCTTTATCGCAAAATATACATTTCATTTAACCACCTTTAATTTATGCGCACATATAATTATATTATATGCACTCTACATAATTAAATAAAGTTATCGTAAACCTCGTATACCGTTAAACCGTTACGCCTAAGGGTATAATGGTATAGTTTCTTCAAGATTGAGAACATCTAATCTAACCTCCATGTCTATAGATTCTAGTAATTTAAACTTAATAAACTCATTTTCTTCCATTAAACCACCTCTAATATTGAAGGTTTAATATTCTTATATATAAAGTCAATATCAGGCACAGAAACCCACACAACAGACTTTAAAACCTTTTCAATTATATAATAATCTACTAGGGAATTATTTTTAGATTTAACTTTCATACCTTTTTTAATGTCCTTAATATTCATTCATACCACCTTAATTTATATGAGAACTTATTAATTCTCTTATACTTTTAATCTCTAGTTCTTGCGCTCTTAGTACGGTTTCTATCCTATTAAACCATTTATATAATGTTTCGCTATCAGTAGTAGGTATACCAAGTATACCGTTAGGGTATACCGTCTGTATACCATCAATAAGAGTTAATATCTTATCGTTATTTGTTTTGCCTTTAATTTCTTTAAGTGCATTTAATGTATCTTTTTTTATCTTTAATGTAGTCGTCATATATAATTCCTCCGTAAGTATACCTAGTATACCAAGTATACTGAGTATACCAAACTTTAAATATTTATGGTATACCAAGTATACCACACTTAAGGTATACAAAGTATACCATACTTAAGGTATACAAAGTATACCAAGTATACTAATGCGCATTAATGGAATTGAACCATCATATATCCTTTATGCGCCATTATTTTATTCTTCAATTATAATTTTTGTTTCCTTTTGTAATAATTGCATACATCCATTATAATTGTCTTCAAGTGTACCCAAATCTCGACCAGACATAAAAAATTCCCATTTTGCTTTTTTGTCTTTTGTATTAATATGCAAGGTTATATTTTGCTTTTTGAATTGTGATAATGGATTATTTTCTTTATCTTCAATAGTATCGTATATATTCATCCACAATTCCTCTTTTTGTCTGTTATTTAGTTCATACATTATATTCATATTTAACCACCTTTTTATTTGATAAATGCGCATTGTGAGAATTGAACTCACATTATACCCTTATGCGCTATCTACAATGAACAACAAATCCATCTGAACAAACAAAATAAATTAATTTGTTATTATCACAAACAGATATAAGTTTATTTAATACTACTCCTGAAACAAAACCCTTAAAGATTATATGATGTTTTAATGTTGTGCAATCCATATTATTGATTGTTTCATTTATTGTTTCTAGATAGTTACACGTATTTTTTAATTCTTTAAATTCTTTTTTAGCTTTTTTTAAGTTATTCATTCATACCCTCTCCTATATCTTGTTTAATAGTATACTCAAACTTCTAATATCATCACTACATAAAGCTTTATGTATTGCATGAGTTCTTTTTGCCTTTATACTATTACACTTACTAAGCATAGTGTTATGCCATACCCATAAGATAATATCGTTCATTCGACCACATCCATATAGATACTTAAAGACTCAATCCAAAAAGTTAATTTAACATTATTAACATTTTGCAGACACTTTAAGATATATTGTTTATCGCACTTTAAAACAGCATCGATAAAGTCTTTTTTATTATAATCTTTTGATATTGTTAAGTCCATGTTTAACACCTATCACAAAATGGGATCATGCAATCTTCCGATTCTGACTCTTCATTTATTTTATTATTAAGTTCTTTCCAATTTGTTCTTATCATTTATGCCACACTCCAAACTATATACATATCTTTGGTTAGACATACTTATATATCTATCGGTAGTCCTGCTGGTAGTGGTTTTCTATAAGAAATAAAGCTATTTGTTACTACATAGATACAAATAATAAAACGTTATGCCATTCCATTGGAAATAAAGGTTATGTTCCATAAGAAGTATAGGTACATTAAGGTATCTATTAATTAGTAGTGACAAACAGATATAGGGTATAGTCACCATTTTTTATATCATCCAGAACTTTTAACCTAAATAATATATCATTAAATACTACACATAGATATATAGTGTCAGAGGGTTTCGGATAGTCTCTAGCATTTCTTCTTGTGTTGGAGGTTCTTTATTAAATTCTTATTCAGTTGGTGCAATTATGTCACCAACTGCCCGTTGAAACTCATTATTCTCAAAAGAAGTATTGAAAGTTAACTGAATATGTTAAATTATCGAAAGCTTTATAAAGATTAAAATATAATATATTGTAGGTGATGTAAATTATTTATTTGATTGAAAAATTACGTGAAAGATATGATGTAAAACCAACATATGAAACATATAAATTAAAATCTGAACTTTGGAATATATTTTTAGATTCAAATAAATATTCAAATGATATTAAAAATATATGTAATTCAATAGATATTCAAAGTAGTTTATCTAAAAATATTGTTAATCGTGGAGCTAAAAAAATAATTAATTTAAGTAATAAAATAATTACAAATGAAAAAGAATATGGAATATATGATGGAGATTATTTTACTATTATTAAAATTAGACACCTTTATTTTGATAGATATGATGAAATGCTTTTCTTATTCACTTCAGATATTGAAAGATTTTGTAATGAATATATTAAACCGCACGAAGATTTATGTACTAAATCTATAATTGGAACGTGGAATATAAAAATATCTTGTGGGGGGTATCATTTAGTTCCAGTAAATATAGACGTTGGTGACGAACCACTACTTAGTAATGGATACAATAATTTATTAAATAATGAGGTTTCATATTTTTTAAATAATAAAAAAATATATGAATCATTAAATAGTCCATACAAACGAGGTATATTACTTTATGGTCCTCCCGGAAATGGAAAAACTGCATATATAAAAAATTACATACATTCGTTAAAAGATTCTTGTATTATATTATTGAATAGTGTAGATTATTCTGTAATGGATGCACTTAAAGATTTTTTAAATAATCCCGAATATGATGACACCTTTAAATTAATAATAATTGAAGATATTGATGGAATAACTAAAGATTCTAGGAGTATTTTATTAAATTTATTAGATGGAGTATCAAGAGTTAATAATACTTTATTTGTATCAACAACAAACCATATTAATAAAATAGATGATTCAATAGTTAATAGACCTAGTAGATTTGATAGAATAATAAAAATTGATGTTCCAGATAAATCTGTAAGATTAGAGTTACTTAAAAAGTATTTTCCAAATGAACCTTATGAAAATATAGAAATTGGTGCAGATATGAGTGAGGGTTTTAGTGGTGCATATTTTAAAGAATTATATCTTACAACTCAAATTGAAAAAATAGATATGCTTAAATCAATAGAATCATTTAGTAAAAGATTTAAACAATTTGAAACTGAAAAATCAAAAAATAATCAAACCGAATATTTGGGATAAATTTATAATTTTAAAATACTATTAAGTAAAATAATTAATGATTATTATGGCTTACGATGATGATATGAATTTACAAGAACAACTTGAATCTTATGAAAGATACTTTTTATGCATATGGTCTAAAGAATATGGATGGAATATTATTGGAAAATCTGGTTTTAAAACAGAAAGCGAATGTTACGAATATCATAAAAACATTACTATGTCAAAAATACCACGTGTTTGGAAAATAATAAAACGTAGAGTTACTTTTGAAATAGTTGAAGAATCAAATATTACTGAAAAAGATATTTTATGATATTACATATAACTTTATAAAGATTAGAAACAATTAATAATTGCAGACGTGGCAGAATAGAATTGCAGGTCAGACGAGATGTAAACTTGGGAATGTAAGTATTATAGCCCAATACCTAAACGTTGAAAAAACATATGCAAAGTGCAAATCTTTGCTGTCTGCATCGCAACGCTAAACAGCCGAGTAACATCCATGATGAAAGATTCATGGTATCGATAAAGAACACTGACTATCGCATAAAGTGTCAGTGTGGCTGGGCGATATTGCAAAGATATTTAAAGATATGTGTTCAATATTTATTGTTGATAAAAGACGTTGAAAGGCACTCTCTTCCTACACGTTTTAGGTAAGGCGCATTTTGGAAATTGGATACAACTTGAGAGAAGTTCCACCAAAGTGTGTCCGCCTACGACAATTAAAGTGATTAAATGAAACGTAATAAAATATATTTCAAAGACGATGAATTAGAAGACTTAGATATTTTACTAACATTAATTAAAACTTACTCAAAAACAGAAGAAGAAGTGTTTTATAAAATAGATAGATTTAAAGAAATACATCGTAAAATAGAAAATGAACGATTATTTAGAGAAGTACAAAAAGGTGATTAAATGAATGTAAAATATAATGATGGCGGAATATATGTTCAAGGAAATAAACAAACACTAATTAATGAAATAAATAAATTTATAGATTATAATAAATTCATTAATGATAGACGTTTTAATCTTAAAACATTATTAACCTGTACTTGTGGTTGTGGAAAAAAATATACGTTTAATAATGAAAAAAATATTCCAGAAGTATCAATTAAATGTACTTGTGGTAGATACATAATAAAGTATTGGTGATTAAATGGTAAAAATAGTAAACTTAAAAAAAGAAACAATACAATATTTAAATTCTAATGGAAATTGGAATAATATGGGTGAATCTAACTGGGATGAAGTCATATCAGAACACGATAAAGAAATACTTGATGAAATTTATAATCAAAATGGAATAAGAATATTTTATTCGGGCGATGATGTATTTATATGTCGTTCAGTTAAAGTTGATGATTAAATTAAATCATATTCAAAACAAGACAAGGTTAGAGTACATAGTATGTTAATTTTATATTTATTCATACTACTCTCTTACATACTTTTACTATTAAACTTACTCAGATGAATAATTTTTTATTTGTTTATTTAATCTAGTTTTAATTTGTTTTACGTATTTATCTGATTGTTTTATGTATTCAGATTTAGTTATCATATCTAGTGAACGAAATAGTTTTAGTGTTTCATATGCGGATTGAATATCATTACAAAAATCAGCTATATTTATTATATTTTCTTTTAATTGACATTTATCACATATCCACAATTCATTATCTAAATCAATATTATGGTCATAATAAAATACAGATTGAGATAAACGATTCCAGTTAGAATTTCCACACCAAGAACATATATATTTTTTCACGTTATCACAATTAGGTATCTCACATGAAACCTAAGTATAATAGTATACATAACTTTAAATACTTATGTGTATATACTACTACATATAGAATATAGTATAAATATATATTGTCTAAAATATAACTATACATATGTATGATTTAAAATATGAAGATATTAGAAAAATTATTGATATGTTTTATGTGCATTCAGATGATATTAAATTCAAAGATAGTTGTTACTCAAATATTGAATACTACTGTGAAGTACATGATAGACGTAGCAAAAAAGATATATGAGTGTAAGTTTAATTCTGCATTTAAATATGTTGAGACATCAAACCTTAGTGATGAGATTAAAAAAATTGTTCGAGATGCAAAGAACAAAATATATTTAGATGATGATATAACTTTTACTTCGGATGTAATAATCTCAATGATGGGCTACTTCTACGATTATTCAGATGATAAAATAAAAAAGGTACTATTATAACATAACTTTAAATACTTATGTGTCCAATAAATAGTATGGTAAATTATAATTGTGAAGAGTGTGGATGTAGACTTCAAACTCCAATTTATATATTTAAATCTGGTGAGTCTGTAATTGTATGTCCTGCTTGTGCTGAAAAGTATAATTAACTATTTAAATCTACATAACTAATATATGTTATGATTGGAGAGATTGCTTTTTGGTTGCAAATAATAGCATATTTAGTTAGTACATTATCAAAGAAACTATTCTTTGGGATTAATATGGTCGCATCTGTATTCTTTACGATATATGCTTACACCATACATGATTTAGTATTTATTAAAATAAATGCATTTATTTTCTTAATGTGTTTAATTAACTATATAAAGATTAAATACCAATAATTAGTATGATGAAAGAAAATGAGACCTATAAAGGAACTCCTATGAGATTAGTTCTATTAACAAAAGATGGATGTAAGAATTGTACTGTATTTGGAGCAAAGTTAGATGAGTATGGAATTTATTATGAAGTACAACGAATTGATTCTGTCGAAGGACAAGTCATTGCGTTTGGCTGTGGACTTGGAAACTCTGGTTCAATCCCTCTCCCACAGTTACTTGCAATCAAAGATGGTACTATGCTCGAACCATACATAATAATAAAAAAATGGGTTAGTATACCTACAAAAGAAGAAATAGAGATGATATTGAATGGAAAAGTTAATTAGTAAACATAAAGAAATGTGGAATTTAATGAGTACTATCTCTGAAGATTGGATGTGCGCCACATGGTTGAATAATTTAGAATATAAATTGTGGACAGAAATAAATTTACTATTAAATAATCCTAAAGAATTTTCAGAACAAAAAGATATAACGTGGGATATGAATAAATCACGATTAATTAAATTAAATAAATTGTCTAATGAACTAAATGGTTGGTTTATATGGTCTGATAAATGTGATTGTCCTGCATTTGTTACACTTGATGATTGGATTGAACATTATAATTATAAATTTAATGAATGTACTAAAAGGTAATAATATGGAAATAACACAAAATAAAAAAAATGTTGGACATATAGATTTTTATTCTGATAAAGGATTTAAGGAACTTAACTTAAGAGTAAGAACAAACGAATACGACCAAGAAGATTGGGATTTTATAAGAAATCTATATTATGAGATTAGAACATATTTAGAAGATAAATATGTTATGAAATAGCTCTTTTTCTTTCAACTTCTAAAAATTTATCTAAGTTAGTTACATATCGTTTATGTATTCTAGTTGCATCACCATTAAAGAATTTCTTATATGTATATGAATTAGGTCTAGCATACCCAAGAACTCTTTTACAAACACCCCGATAACTTGGAAAGTAAGAATATGCTTCAGTTAACTTAGCTCTAATCTCTTCATCTATTTCAACATAATTTGTATCAATTACTCTATTTGAACTATTAAACTCACGAACTTTAGATACAAATTCACTAGATACGGTGCTTTTATCTGTTCTTTTATAATTTTGATATAATCTATCAATGTATAAATTTGGATACCCTAATAACCTAGACAACATACTTTTATTATCACATTTAGATATTGCTTGTTCTAATTCTGTTTTTATGTATTTAAAATAAGTTCTCATTCTATTTTCCTTCCTATTAGTTTTTCTATCTCTAGTTTAGATAATTTATCTTTCTTATTTGGGTTTTTATTTATATAGTTTTCCTTTTTACGTACTATAACTATATCTCCTATATCGTAGTAACTAGGAAGAATAACGTGCCTACCAGTTCCAAATTTCTTAACAGTATATTCACTCATTAAAATCAGTTAGTCTTTTAGGTACTGCATTTAATCTTTTGTTGGCTATGTCGCAATATTCTTTACTTATTTCAAAACCTATGAACTTTCTATTTAGTTGTTTACATGCTACTGCTGTTGTTCCTGAACCCATACAATTATCTAAAACTAAATCATTTTCATTTGAATATGTTTTAATTAAGTATTTAAATAATTCTACAGGTTTTTGTGTTGGATGTGAATTTAAATTTATATTTTTATTAATTTTAATAATTGATTTAGGGTATCTTAAACCATCATCAATTTTTCTAATTCTTTTAATTTTTCCTAAATGACACTCTTTATTAGTTATTGGATTATTAATTATATTTCTTTTATCAATTTTATTTTCATCAACAAACCATTTAATTGGATTATATTTTACAGTTCCATTACCGAAAACAATAATATCTTCGTGATATTTTGCGGGTTGATATTTCATACACATAAAATTACTTGCTTTTTGTTTTTCCCAAATCCATGAATGTTTAAATAATTTAATATTACTCATAATCAATTTACTTGTAAATGGTTGTGATGCAGTCAAAACAATAGCACATTTATTTTTTATTATTCGTTCATATTGATTCCATAATTTCTCAAAATTAATTATTGTATCCCAACCACATGCTGTTGTTCCATACGGTAAATCGCAAAGAATCATATCAATACTATTGTCATCTAATTGTTTCATGCCTTCAAGACAATCCATATTATATATTTTATTTAATTCTAACATAATATTACTCCATAATAATCAAGGTGGTG
>Ga0307378_10001700_pt1 | contig 35139 bp, 31 predicted proteins | sample UN1MG_FD_202238 | JGI IMG/M metagenome (GOLD analysis project Ga0307378, IMG submission 202238) | Soil microbial communities from Risofladan, Vaasa, Finland - UN-1 | ecosystem: Environmental > Terrestrial > Soil > Coastal area > Acid sulfate soil | place: Finland: Risofladan, Vaasa | collected... | reverse complement strand
CAACCAATGGCCAACCACCTCCCGACACCGCCAGCTCGTATTCAACTACGCTAAAGTCTCCATTGATAAGGTCACCAGCTTTCTCATGCAGGGATTTACCTTTTCCTGCTTCCCGGCCAAAGAGGACCAGGACGTTTTGACCAGGGTACGACGGGCCGAGCAGGTCCTCCATCAAGTGTACCAGGAGAACAACTTCGCTCAGCTCGATTACGAGACCGAAATCGACACCGCCATCCTCGGGGACGGCTGCTACAAGGTAATCTGGGACCATGATGTCCAGCGCATACGGATCACCGCCCCCGACGTCTCGGGGATCTTCGCCTGGTGGCTGGGAGACGACCTTTCCCGTGTCTGGCGGGTCGCTTCACGATACCAGCTCACCAGGGATGAAATCCAGATGCTTTACGGTGATGTCATTGCGAGCGTAGCGAAGCAATCCCAGGGGATTGCCACGTCGCCCCGATTCATCGGGGCACCTCGCAATAATGTGGTGGTAACTGAGCTGTGGACGGATAAGACCTTCGACCTTTACCTGGACACCGACCTCATAGAGTCCAGGCCCAACCCCTACGGCTTTATCCCCTTTATCATCTTCCCAAAGATGCTGGATGTAAAGGTTTCAAGTTGTGGCTCAGCCACTTAGCCTCTTCTGTTTTCCATCTAGCCACGGCAGGACGCACTAGGCGCTTAACAGCAGCCCGGTTTTCGATGGCATTCTTACTCCTACTTAGGTCAGTTGCGATAGTTTCGAGCGGCACGCCTGATTCATACGAGGTCACCAGTTTGCTGTCTTCTGCAACAGTCCACCGTCGCCAATTTACAGGAGGGTGATAGCAACGCTCCCTCAGTAAATGCAGGCGAAAGGCTCTTCCTGCGACCGACTCCCAACTTTTATTCGGAAAAGCTGCCAGTAGAATCCGTTGCGATGATGATGGCCACAACATCCTGAGCAACTTATCTTCGTCGTCAGTCCAACGGTTCTCGCGTCTTGCCTTTGCCACAGGCCGATAGATGACCAATATCTGCTCAAAGCCAGCTTTCCAGATGATTCTAGCCTCGATAGTCTCTCTATCATGATGCAATTCAACACGCTCTATTAGCAATTTCAGCAGCCGATTTCGCAGAGTTGCAGGGTAAGTAGCCCACTTATGGGGCAGCTTTGATAGGAATTCCCGAACTTGCTGAATATCGGCAACCGCAACTTGCCGTAGAGGCAAAGGTTGGGCTCTTAACTCGTTCAGTTTATCCTGGGTCTTATTGTACTGTTCCCAGTAGATTTCCTCCCGTTGCAGGTCTCCGCAACCAAAGTAGCTCTGCAGATTCTCCAGCCGACGCTCAAGGTCAGCTATCTGTCGTTTTCTTTCCGCTATCTCAACCTTTCCCTCAATTGCCTCAGCCTCCAACTCTACCAGAACTTCATTGGCATATGGCCCAAAATCGAGCTGACGTAGAACCTCTGTCGCCAGTGGCTCATCGAGGAAGCGATGACAGATGCTAAGACAAACGTGCCCTTTACCTTGATGATAGTCACGCTGACAGGAATAATCACGATCTCGCCGATGATTGCACAAAGGTCTAGGCTCTACATGATTACAGCACCAGAGCAAACCGTCCCATTCAAGCGGCTCGAAGTAAATGGAGCGCCCTCTTGGTTTCCTTGAGTCAATAGCTAACTCATGAGCAGTTAGGAATAACTCTTTGGACACGGCCGGCTCGTGGTTATCTTCTATGAAGCTGTCTCCCCATTCCCAAATGCCGATCATCTTCAAATTTGTGGCAACTCCTCTCACCAATGACGGCGTGATACAGTACCCACTAGCGGCTTTTGGGCAGACTTTCAAGGCAGAGCGGCTTTCCATGTAAGCCAACTCTTTCGGGAAAAACGGAAACACTACTCCGTGAAGCGCTTGGGTTGTCTTCAGTTCACTGCCCTGTTGCTTCACAAACTCTCGCAGAATTCGACAACACACCTCACTATGTGGTGGGTATGGCTTGCTCTTGCCAAATTCGTATCTTCCATCTCGCTTCTGTCCCACTATGGGCAGGTAAAAGCCTGGTGGAACCGGCTCACCAACATACTCCCCCCTCGCAGCTTTCTCCTTCTTGCGCCGATGCATTCTCCTTCGAAATATCTTTAGCTCCCCTATTGCATCCTCAAATTCCTCAGCCAGTTCCTCCCAATCCTTTTCTATTGCTGGATTCCATACTCCATCTGGTGTTCTGAGACGACACTGTTGCTCCTTGAACAGCCTGAGCAGTTGAAATGGGAGTATCCTATCTTGATCACGGGACAATCGACTCACACCCTCGGTAACATAGACTGCGCCGACTTCACCATTTCCAATGAGCGTCTTTAGGTGGGCTAACCCGTGCCGCTTTTCGTCTGTTAGCCCTCTCGCAGATATGCCCAGGTCTTGGACATCTACAATAATATCGCCGTCTTCCATAACCTTTTCTGCTACGCTGACTAGCTGAATTGATAACAACCACCTTTCAGTTGCATCAGCAGTGATGTTACTCTGATAACCATCGGATTTTGCTAGCCCAACCACCTTGGCAATTTCTCGGATAGACTCTTTGCTGTCTCTCACTTGGCCCAGACTAGATACACGCCCATAGACAAATGCCTTCTTACAGGGTAGTTTACGTAGCTCCTCATGAGTTGGCTTCGCTTTGCGGTTCTTTCGCATCGCTAAAATCTCGTCGATCGTGATCATTTGCAACCTCCCAAAATATATTTCTGCCAGCACAACTTCAATTTCCCGGAAGCTACATCATGGGGAATAATGGACACTTGTCCTTCATCTTCACTGGCTGGCATGCTCGTCCTTGGCTTCATCGTCTGCTGTGTCCTCCGGCTTGTATACAGCCAGATATATCGCTGCCAGTAACTCCACAATGTCTTTCGCTTGCTCCCCGGTGGGCAACAAACCTGGCTTCTTCCATTTGCCGTTATCGCTGTTTCCTTCATCTGGCGTAGTCATTTCCCCACTGCTCTGATTTTGGCCTCTCGGGGCTCTGGTATTTGCCCTGGCCCTCAGTGGGGCTCCCTGTTATGGGTTGATGATTTGAAACCATCCGACTTAAGTTAAGTTCTATTACACGCCTGCACTTACGACACTTGATCTCCACTTCTCCCTCTGCATCAGCCCGAAACAATAATGCATTGCAACAGGGGCAACGTTCTTCCACTAATCTCCCGGTAACCTTTACTGGCAATCCTCTCATGCTCACTTTGCCTCATTAGTAGATACTCTGCTGCTTAGATAACAAATAACATTTGTTAAAGAAGTACCTTCCAAGGTGTTACTTGTATTCATGGTCACTCTTGCCTTCGGAATACTCCTCTCTTACCTTGGACCTTTGCAAATTGGGGCCTAAATCCGCGCAGTACAGTTGCGATTGTGGCAGTAGGGTTGACCAAATCAAGCTTCTTTCCGAGTCGTTTGAGTTCTTCCAAAACTGCTTCGTCGCTGACTTCATTTCCTGGCTTGGTTATCGATAGCGCTACTTCTCGAATTGTTTGCTTTCTAATTTCTGGAGTATCAAGCACTACCTCTGGAATTGGTGTTTCTGTGGAGCGAGGCGGGGGCTGCTTGTTAAACCTTGTGAAGTACATATCGTTAAAAATCCGCTGCATCTGGTTTATAAACCACTGCTGTTGGCCTATCCATTGTCCAGCCGGTTGAATCTCGACTAGGTAATCTTGACAGAGATGTAGTATCTGCAAGATGTCTTCTTCAGTATAGGCCACCTTGTTTAGCCTTTCCTCTAAGAGTCCTTGCCAGTCTCTCAATTCCGGTATCTGTGCCATCAAGTGCCTCCTACAATTCTTTAAGAAAATATTAGCACATCGCTGTAGTGTTGTCAATACTATGGATACAATAGTTCTAATATATAAATACTATGGTAGTGAAAGTGAAGTAGATTTCGAGGGCTACAGTGGAATATTTTTGCGATTAGGAAGTGAACGGGTAAGAGGCTCACCCTTAAGATGCCTGGATGACGTGTGGAAATAAACAAATAAGCAAGGAGGTTATCACAAGGTGCGACGGAACACCTCAATGTGCTAAACAGTCCTATGTTCTGTCCGGACGCTTGTCTCGGTCAATACAAAACGAGGAACTGATCATGATGGCTTTCTGTCCAGCGGAGTAACAATACAAGTGATTGTGTAGTTTAAAGCTCAGGTGTATTGGGGTCGGATGTCAATAAGGGACACGAAACCTTTCATACTGCCACCAGCCCTGCATAGTATTTCTGTGCATAAGCTACAGGTGACAAGAATCCCAGTTTAGCCTGCCGCCGCTGCCGGTTGTAAAATATCTCAATATATTCTGTAATGACTTCAATTGCTTCCCGCCTGGTACGATAATGGCGGTGATTAATCAGTTCCTGCTTGAGAATTCCCCAGAAGCTCTCCATCGGCGCATTATCGAAGCAGTTCCCACTTCCTCTCATTGACACCTCCAATCTAAATTTCCTTAATAGACTCTGATATTCATGACTGCAATATTGACTGCCACGATCTGAATGATGCAGTACCCCTTTCTCAGGCCTCCTGGTGGCTACTGCTTGCAGCAGAGACTGGTTAACCAGGTTTCGGCTCAGCCTCTCTCCCATAGCATAACCCACGATCTCATTGGTAAAAAGGTCTTTGTGCCCGGCCAGGTATAGCCAGCCTTCATCGGTGGGTACATAGGTTATATCGCTCACCCATACGGCATTCGATTCATATACCTTAAACTGCTGCTTAAGCAAGTTCTCCACCACCGGCAGCTTATGCCTGGAGTCAGTGGTTATCTTGAATTTCCTCCTCTGCTTGCAGCGTAGACCCAGCTTCCTCTTGATACGCTTGATGCGGCAGATGCCCACTATTATCCCGTCCTCGGCCAGCTCACGCTGCATTCTCTCAGCCCCATAGGTCCGCCTCGTTCGCCTGTGGGCAGCCTTAATCGCCAGCTCCAACCTTATTTCTTCTTTCGCCCACTCAGAGGGCGGCCGGTTGATCCAGGCATAGAAACCACTGGCTGACACCCTCAGAATACGGCTCAGGAGTGGTATAGGGTAGTGGAGTCGCATCTGTCTCATCGCCGCGTACCGTGCAGCGACTCCCTGGCAAAGTACGCGGCAGCTTTTTTTAGTATGTCTCGTTCCATCTTCACCTCTACCAGCTCTTTCTTCGTCCGGGCTAACTCCATCTCCACTTCAGTTAATGGCTTCTGTGTCTTGCCGATTTCTCCCAGCTTGCCTTCCTTATAGGCTTTGCCCCAGTAAGCTAGTGTTGAGGGAGCAAGGGATAGCCTTTGGGCTGCTTCACGACATGATATCTTATCTTCTACTACCAATTTGACCGCTTCCTGGCGTAATTCCCTGGTATATTTTCCTTTTGGAATACCTTTCAATCTGACACCTCCGTCTTTCTATTTTACCTGGCTTTGGTGTCCACTAAATCCATCCTACCCCATATTGCGTGCCTCGTGCAATGAAGAGCATTCCTTGGTCATTCCGCCAACTTCTAATGCCAGGCTAGATGTCCCACAGAGTCCCTTTACGTATAAAATAGAACCTTTGTGCCAATCATTAAAAGCCTGTTTTGTTCATGACGTCCCATTGTATCTCAGCCCATCCCAAACATTTTAACGTCAAATGAACGTCAATTTTTTAAGTACAGAAACTAATTCAGTGAATACTGAGTTGAAACAGGGTTGGGAAAAGTTGAAATAGGGTACGCCCTTTGGATTGGGGGATGGTATGGTATTAACTACCAGATAATCTAACAAATTATCGAGATTTCGATAACCACTTGCCAGCTTATACTACCTGTGTTAGTTTTGCCAAGATCTTTAGCTAATTACTTATTGGATTCTTTCCAATACAACCATCTCTACATCTGATTCTTCATCCAGTATTGTCAGGTTACCTGAAACATCAAACTTACCGATTACATTCACTCCGTCTGACATCCTTAATGCATTGAAAATGAGCTCATCCGAAGAGGAAGTTGACATCGTGTATATACAATATTCATCCGTACTCAATAGGGCTGTATAACTGTCATCAGTTGGGTCAACCTTGACCAGGACTTCATTGGTGGAACTATTACTGCCATGCAAATAATAGAAATTATCTGATGCAACAGCAGAGTATAATCTTGATAAATTAAACGCAGCTATGTTTAAGCTACGGCCAGAATTTGCAGGATTGTAGAGCTCAAGTATGTGATCTTTAGGAACAGACTGAGCAAGCAGAACCCTGCCTTGCAATTCTAGCTTATGACATCCGGGTATCCAGAGATCAACAGATTCCTCAACTTCAAATACAGAATAAACACTGCTTGTAGGAACACCACTGGTGGCGTTGATTGAAATCTTCTCAACGGCAACCACCGGGTGCTCAGGATGTCCTGGCTCAGCCTCACCTAGATATGCCCAGTAAATCAAACCGTCCGCGCCTAACCAAGGAGGGTTATGAAAGTCGAAAACATCATCGTATATGCCGCCCTGAGCTGTTCTAATACGGGCGAATGTTCTACTCGTATCTCCCTTTACGCATCCCAAATAAGCAGCATTTCCATCCTTATCAACTATAAAAATCCAAACGTCGTCTACGGAAGGAGAGTACCCTATCTTTGTTATAGAATCCGTACTTTGTGTGTTTAGCTTAACGATTTCAACCCCCCCAACACTTTGTGCCAAATAGTAGATGTTGCCGCTTGAATCAGTGAAAACAGCTTCAACATTCTTGAAGTATGCGGGCGTGGAAAAACCATTGTATTCACGTTGCGTATTTGGGATGGGGAACCCCGCATCTTCTAAAGAGAATACAGCACCGCTGCTTTTCCTCACCAAATAACCCTCGCTAATATCAATGTCATTCACGCCAAAACATACTATGACATATTCGGAGTCCACATCATAGATGGCAACAGGTTCCTCCACCATTGTTACGTTACTACCAACTTCGTCTTCGTAGATAACTTCCTGTATATAACCCGTCTCTGTAATCTTAAATAACTTATTCCCAGACCCCGGGGCAATAAACAAATGCGTAGCATCAATGATGTCCATTTTGGCCAACGTAACTTGTTCCCCGTCTCCTTCTCTACAAGACGGTAGCAAAGTAACGCCACCCACTATTAAAAGAACAGTTAGTAACACTACTATTACCCTGGAAAATATCCTTGTCATGCGTTTCCCCTCCTATTCAGTTGGGCTTTTCTAGTTAATATGCCAATCACAATATTCTCGTGTGATATTCTGCTCTATTATTAGCTATTTGTCAACATTTTATGCTCTTTCATCATGATTGTTGACACCTCATCATAATCCAAATTTCTCAGAGACAGGTATCTGAGTATTAAGAAGGGGATATGCCTTTTGGGTTGGGTGATGGGATGATCTTAAATACCAGATAATCTAACAAATTATCAAGATTCTGATAACCACTTGCCAGCTTATACTACCTGTGTTAGTTTTGCCAAGATCTTTAGCTAATTACTTATTGGATTCTTTCCAATACAACCATCTCTACATCTGATTCTTCATCCAGTATTGTCATGTTACCTGAAACATCAAACTTACCGATTACATTCACTCCGTCTGACATCCTTAATGCATTGAAAATGAGCTCATCCGCAGTGGTTGTTGACATTGTGTATAGATAGTATTCGTCCGTACTGAATGATAGAATTGTATAACTGTCATCAGTTGGGTCAACCTTGATCAAAACTGAATCGCTGAAATTATTACTACCGTGTAAATAGTAGAAATTATCTGATGCAACACCAGAGTACATTCTTTTTAAATCAAAACAGGCAGTCATGTTTAGGCTGCGGGGAGAATTTGTAGGATTGTAGACCTCAAATATGAAGGGTTCATCTGAGAAGAATGAAGGTACGAAGATAACCCTGTCTTGTAATTCGAGTTTATAAACGAGAAATAATGCGCTCCCAGCATTTCCAGAGTAATTAAATGCAGAATATTCACTCCTTACAGGAACACCGGTGGTGGCGTTGACCGAGACTTTTTCAATAAGACAGTAGGTTAGCCACTCCCCAAGTTCAAAAGAAAAGCAGTAAATCATATCATCCACGCCCAACCACTGACGCGCAGTGTCGTCGAACAAACCATCGTATATACTACCCTCAGCTGTTCTAATACGGTTAAAGCCTCTAGTGAAATCTCCTTCCGGATGGCCCCAATAAGCAGCATTTCCATCATTATCTACTACGAAATAAGTAACAGCATCTCCGGAAGGAGAGTACACTGTCTTTGTGATAGAATCCATATTTTCCGTGTTTAATTTGATAATTTCACGCCCCATGCCAGAGTCTGTAGAGTAATAGATATTACTGCTTGAATCAGTGAAAATACATTCACCATTCAGAACATCGAAATCCATCCCATGCTGTGGTAGAGGGAATCCAGCACTCTCTAGAGAAAACACAGCACCGTCGCTTTTCCTCACCAAATAACCCTCGCTAATATCAATGTCATTCACGCCAAAACATACTATGACATACTCGGAGTTCACATCATATATCGCAACCGGTTCAGTTTCTGTTGTTACGTTATTACCATTCTCGTCTTCGTAGGTAACTTCCTGTACATAACCTTCCTCTGTAATCTTAAATAACTTATTCCCGGACCCCGGGGCAATAAACAAATGCGTAGCATCAATGATGTCCATTTTGGCCAACGTAACTTGTTCCCCGTCTCCTTCTCTACAAGACGGTAGCAAAGTAACGCCACCCACTATTAAAAGAACAGTTAGTAACACTACTATTACCCTGGAAAATATCCTTGTCATGCGTTTCCCCTCCTATTCAGTTGGGCTTTTCTAGTTAATATGCCAATCACAATATTCTCGTGTGATATTCTGCTCTATTATTAGCTATTTGTCAACATTTTATGCTCTTTCATCATGATTGTTGACACCTCATCATAATCCAAATTTCTCAGAGACAGGTATCTGAGTATTAAGAAGGGGATATGCCTTTTGGGTTGGGTGATGGGATGATCTTAAATACCAGATAATCTAACAAATTATCGAGATTTCGATAACCACTTGCTAGCGTATATTGCCCGTATTAATTTTGCGAAAGTCTTCAGCTAATTACTTATTGTATTCTTTCCAATACAACCATCTCTACATCTGATTCTTCGTCCAGTATTGTCATGTTACCTGAAACATCAAATTTACCGACTACATTAACCCCATCTGCCATCCTTAAGGCATTGAAAATGAGCTCATCTGCAGTGGTGGTTGACATTGTGTATAGATAGTATTCATCCGCACTCAATGATAGAACTGTATAACTGTCATCAGTTGGGTCAACCTTGATCAAAACTGAATCGCTGGTACTATTACGACCATGCAAGTAATAGAAATTATTTGATGCAACGGCAGAGTACACGCCTGATAAACTGAAGTAGTCAGTTGTGTTTAAGCAACGGGCAGAATTTGTAGGATTGTAGACCTCGATTATCTCCCATTGCAGTGTAAGGATGACCCTATCTTGTAGTTCCAGTTTATAACATCCTGACATGAAGGGCTCTGCAGAGAAATTGAATGCGGAATACTCACTCTTTGTAGGAATACCGGTGGTGGCATTAATTGAGATTTTTTCGACAAGGCAATGGTATGGCTGCTCACAACAGTTAAAAGATGCACAGTAAATCACACCATCCACACCCAACCATAAAAATTGATCTTTGAACAAACCATCGTATATACTGCCCTCAGCTGTTCTAATACGTTTAAAGTGCCTACTCCTATCTCCCTTCACGCAGCCCCAGTAAGCAGCATTTCCATCATTGTCTACTACAAAAAGAAAAACGTTGTCTCCGGAAGAAGAGTATACTGTCTTTGTGATAGAATCCATACTTTGTATGTTCAACTTGATAATTTCGGCCTCCTCACCACTTTGTGCCATATAGAATATGTCACCACTTGAATCAGTGAAAACTGCTTCAGCATTCTTAAAATATGCTTCTGTGCCATGACCTTGGTACACACGGCTCGAATTTGGCATAGGGAACCCTGCATTTTCTAAAGAAAACACAGCACCGTCGCTTTTCCTCACCAAATAACCATCGGTAATATTAGTGCTATCCTCACCAAAACATACTATGACATACTCGGAGTTTACATCATAGATGGTAACCGGTTCCTCCACCATTGTTACATTATTACCATTCTCGTCTTCGTAAGTAACTTCCTGTATATAACCCGCCTCTGTAATCTTAAATAGCTTATTCCCGGAGCCTGGGGCAATGAATAAATGCGTAGCATCAATTATATGCATTTTTCCTAACATGACTTGTGGTGGAGGAGCACAAGTGGGCAGTATAGTAACCCCACCCGCTATTAGAAGAACAGTTAGTAACAGTACTAGTACCCTGGAAAATACCCTTGCCATATGTCTTACCTCCTCTTCAAATGGGCTTACTTACTGAAACCACCAGTCAGAATACCCTAATTCGAATGATATTCCGTTTTTAGTTGAGTGTCAATATAAAATGATATACAAACCTTATATTGAAAATACTGGAATTAAGATAGGTCACAGAGATTTATCTGAATATTATAATGTGGTATGCCCTGTGGATTGGGCGATGAGGTAAGTCTATTCGTTGCTTATATCAGGGTAGGACTTCAAGCTATCCTCAAACTTCACTGAGCTAGTAAGCAGTATAATAGGATTAATTTCTTTGAGTGATAGGTAGCCTTGCCCCAATAGTGTATTCAACATAAATTTCATTATGTTGAAACTGCACTTTGCCCAAGTATCAAACAAAATGAGTTAATGTGACATTGAACGGAATATTCTGGGGGCATAAGACCTGATTTGTAGCAGCCCTGATTGGCATGGTGTCCCTGGAATTTTGGAATTGGGGGAGATTCACAATTCATAGGTGAAAGTGGTAGCACTTCCTTGTGGAGGTCCTTTTCTTACCGGCTTCCCGACGTTTGCCAGTTTCTGCAATTTATCTCCTCCTAGTACCTGACATACGTTTGGAAGCCGATTAACGAACCTCATCTGATCGTGCACATCCCCAGCGTTAATAGTGACGGTCTTAGCACCGCGTTTGCGCGAGGGAAAGATATAATTCTTGAGAACGAACTGGCGGATTTCGTCTGCTTTACTAGGCTCACCTTTTTTCTGTGAGACTGACGTGTTTTCTACCGATCCAGTGGCATTTCTTCTTGCTTTAATACCATCTGTTAATTTCTTGGCCTCAGCACAGAGTTTGTCCATTCTTCGCAGTATCCCCAGGTATTTGTCATAGTTCTTACCAAACAACTCTGCTTCCGTCTTCGGTTTGTAGCCTGACTGCCATTTTTCAATCAACTTGATACGTGCTTCTATTTCTGCATCTGAAAGTTTTCGGAATTTCTTCAATGAGCGGGAAGAACGTGATGTCTGCATCCACTCACGGTATCCTTTCTTTCCTTTTGAATCATCACACGGTTGGCATGCAGGAACGATATTATTACGAACGCGGTCTCCGCACTCGAAAACCGGGATTAGGTGGTCATTTCTGGGTGCTGGCGTACTGCCACAAAAAGCACATCCTCCGAAGAACTCTAATGCTTCTTCGCGGTCTTTGCTTGTGTAATTGTCCTCTACAGCATTTTCTAGAAGTGCCCGCTTAAGTTGATATTTGGCGTATGAATAGCTGCCAGTTTGTGTTCTGATTTTTGACATGAAATATGCTCCTTTACATTTTTGGCAATAACCATCGCCGTCTCAATCGACCATGACAGCAACTGGACAAAGGATTACTGTATCTGCCGTTTTCGACGCCCGCTGGATGAAGCAATTGGGCAGGTTTCACTTCGTCAATACCATTCCGAATAATCTCAAAACCAATATTCCACGCAATGTTATATCGCGGGGGCATGATATCTGATTTGTGGCAGGCCTGATTGGTATGGTGTCCCCGGAAATTCTGGTTTTATCTTCGATCGCCCCGTCGTGCTCTCACTTGTTCGTTAAGGTCATTTAATAATGCCCCGGTTTCTGTCTTCCAATACCTGGGGCCAGCTACACCATGTTCATCATGCTTAAAGCCGTGCTTTATCAATAAAACCTTAGCTAAATCTGAAACTGAATAAGCTCTGCCATCGGCTTTATATCTCACTTTATTGTCAGGAGCTATTATCTCTACTTGCTCATTTTGGAATAGCCGGGTATGGTAGAAATACAAAGTTTGTCCGTCTCTAACCAAATTTGCCTCAACCAACTCTTGCAATAAAACCCGCCTACCTTTTGCTCCTTCTGGAGGCTGAGCAGATCCAGCCATCTTGGGAGCACGCGCAGGAATCTTGAAAAGGTCGAGAGGTAGTCCCAGAGCAACCCAAATCTCTGATATCTTGGATCTAAGTTCCTCAGTCAAATTGTCCTTCCGTTTTTTCAATATTCCGATTTCTTCCTCTTTCGTCTCAATGTCACTGTCAATGCCTTCAATTGTTTCGTCATATTCTTGGGTGAGAAGATCCTCATTTGCAATAGCGTCCTTTATCTGTCGCTCCCGCTCATCTATATACTTGATGACATTCCTACTCTGCAAGTTCTGGATATGCAAGAAACCGGAGAGTATAGCCCAAACTGAGTCTTTGCTTAAGTCTTGCCTTTTAATGGAATATAATAGCGACCTTTCGAATGCGACTCCCCGAAGTGGACTATAAATTCTAATCTCGGCACCATTTGCTATTATGGTAAGCAGCGCAGCTTCGTCAAAAGTATATTCTTTTATCTGTTCAATATGGTTGTTTAGATTCTCGTCATAGCTCTTAGTGTCAATAATCACTCTACAATCGGAAGGCACGTTACTTTTTATAAAAATATCTATCTTGCCTCCTCTACGCGTGCGGTATTCAAATTCCAAGCTTTCTCTCTCATGCCCCAAGAACTCCAATATCGGGACAACGACTTTCTGTTTTACGTTTTCTTCAGTCGGCCCAATATCGCTCTTTCTAAGTTCAGCGACTCTGTATATTGCTTCTTTTGTTTCTGTCATAATTCACCCCTCTGAACACCCTAGAATTTCATATAGCAGACACAGTGATAACTCCGAAGTCTCTTTCTCCTATTCTCGAAAAGACTGTAACATCTGTTTAAGCCGAGTGTCAACGGCTTCAGGCTCTGTATTCTTAGGGCATAATACCTAATTTGCAGTAGGCTTGATCGGTATGGTGTCCCTGGGATTCCTAAAATCGGTAAGTATTGTTAAGAAAAGTGAAGTAGAGGTATCTTGACTAATATTTATGTCTACTTTAAGATTAAATATCAGTGTTATTATACACATTCGATATAACACAAAAAACGGAGGGGGTGAGGGATTTTTCAATTTTACACGACTAATTATGGTGAAGGCCCATTCACGAAGTAATACAAGATCAGCGTTATACACACTTGATAGACAATCAAAGGAGAACTCTATAGTAAAAAAGTAATTCAATAAAATATAAAACAAACAAAAAAGTAGGCATCGAACCATCACCTATAGTTGGTCATTTGGGTGGCGGGGAGCCAATAATGAAACCGCACTTTCCAAAGTGCGGTTTATTACTAATGAAAGGGGGTGATAGCTGGCAAAGATTAATAAATCAAAACCTAATATCTGAGGTCGACAGATATAATTATGCAGAAAAGAATAAATGAAAGGAGAAAATGAATGACGAAGAAAATATTTGGTATTCTTTTAGTGGTAGTCTTGGTAGCCACTATAGTACCTTCAGCCGTGTTTGCTAAGAGTCCGAAAACCGAATTTGATCTGAATGGACCTCACTACAACCTGAACCTCCTCGGTAAGGCAGATGGCTGGAACGATAAAGAGGTTTCAAATCCAGATAGGCATACAATGTTCGTTCCCATGGATACAACTAACTGGCAGATCAACCTTAAGTCGGGACCCGCGGGCAACAAAGTAGTCAACCATGGTTCAGTTTCCACGAACGTAACCTCGCTGCCTGGTTTTGCAATCTACATGACTCAGAGCGATAGCGACGATTTCGCAGTTATCGACGGCACCGCCTTTGACGGTGACCCATGTGAGTTGGAACTTGCCGATGGTAAGTATTGGGTGGTTATTGCAGCAAAAGCAAAACCAGTCGCAAACGCGCCGGTAATTGACGGATGGGCGCAAGTTTATGACGAGTACGGGACCCTTTATTATTACCTGAATCTTGGCACGGTCACTGTCAGCAGGAAATGGGTCGATGCTACTGATCTGTTCTTCATTGATAATGACGAAATCAATACTGGTGCGACGGGTCTACCTACTGTGAGTGGACAGGTGTGGATTTTTGATTACCTCAATTACTTGGAAGGGTTGGCACAGTACAGTGACACAGCTTACTTCTGGCAGCTTCAGAACCATGGCTCCAAGTTGATTCAGGTCCGCTTCTATCCTATGTCTTAACCGTAATTGACCTATTTAGTTCAACAGATTTGAAGGGGCTGGGAAAAAATCTCAGCCCCTCCCTTGTTTGATAGATATGTATCAATCTGCATAAATGAGATTTCTTAAGCCTTAAAGAGGGAAAAAGAGTCTAAACAGGGTAAAGGCACCAAATATTTGTCGAGGTCCTGATTTAACCTGGGAATTCAATCTTAGCCCCTAGCGCTTAAAGGCGACTGGAAAACTGCACATTTCGTCATAAAGTTTAATAGAGGGTTGGCTTTGGAGCCACGCACATTTTGTTAATTGTCACGCTGGCCCATCCATTCTGATTCAAATGATTCCACCCTTTTTCTTTGGACCATCTTTACATACGTTCTTACAACTTCTCCTGATAGTTCTTTTACCCACTCAGAGTCCCTCAGTTTGCCGCGGTAATCAAATTCATCGCCATGCACATCGACTTCTGCATTGATGTCCACAACCATGTCACCGATGATCTTAGTCATGCAATTTTGAAGGTGTTTCCTGTTTTCCCCGGTTCTGACAAATGGAGCAGGGTTATTAATCAGTTCCATACCGACATGATCACTTTCCAGTATATTTCTGAGCATGTAAAGCATTGCATACTTGAGCAGGGCATATTTCCCGAATAGTCGGTTATTTATTTTCCCAGTTGATTCTGCGATGCATTTCATCATAATATGGCACATGACTATACGGTCGGCTGTAGTTTGTGGTCTACCAAACAAGTCAGTGTACTTTTCTTCAAAGACCTGATATCTTCTGTGCGTTGCCCAGGGTTCTTTCAGATCAAAAGCCCAGAGATAAATCCCAGCATCTTCGTTAGTGATTATTTCTCCAGGCGTAGAGATTTCACCCCTCTTGATTTCGTAAGAATAGTCTGAGCTGTAATTGGCTATGAATTCATTCTGAAGTCGGATTTGTATTGAGTCATTCGCTTTGGAATCTCGGGGTTTGACGGCATTTTGGTTGTTGGAATATGTTGTCACCATCTCTGACAATAAAGATTCCACTTCGACTTGCACGAATCTAGTTAGCAAACGCAGTTCATCAGTCAAGTAAGTGTGGTTTCTATACACGGAATCTAGGCTCTGGCAACCGTTGACCACAAAGTAATTCTCTATTTCTATCTTTTCTGAGTTTGAACCAATCCTCCCACATATTATCGTTATCCCGTTGTGAAATAAGGGAAAAAGCCTGTGGGTCCTTGGATCCTTAATACTCCGCTCTATATCCTTATTTACTTGCGTACGTCCTAATGGGCCACGCACGTTAAAGGCAAAAAGAGATTGATCTGAAATACCTTGCAACCGGGCAAGCTCGGTAGCCTTAATTGGCGCTATTAGGCACTTTGTCTTCTTGTCTAAGATGTATTCCAAAGAGTCAAGACCTGAGATATCGAATGTGGCTGTTGAAGGGACAGGAACAAGCCGCTTGTCCGGAATGTATGATTCAAGTAACTTACTTCTGCCGACAAATATGATTTGAGGCACAGTCTTGAGATACGATATGCCGTTCGCATCGATATCGAGGTTGGAGACGAAAATGCCCCGGACGTCATGAGTTCCAACCTTGTTCACCAAGTCAAGGCGTCTTGCCAAGCGAGCTACTTCAGCTTCACCACCAGATGCAATAAGATTCCGTATTGACGCTTCGGTCTCAAACTGTGATAAGGTTCCGCAAAACTCACGGAGAGCCGCGTCGCCTATTGAGCTATCTTTTTTCTGAGATAGCCTGCATTGGAATACGTCAATCGTCTTATCACCATCACTTAGATAAATACCGTCAACTCCTTTATCACCCCTCTGGTCGCACACGGAGTCAACAGCCGCGACGGTGTCTAGACGGTAGTAGTTTTCTAGGTACCAGATCAGAAAAGAAGCGCTTTCTGTCCTCTTTGGGTCCAGATGGTTACTAAACAGATCGAGCACGGCGGGGTAATCCAAATCTATCATAGGCGACCTCCCAGCTAATTATGTGTTAGCGACTCGCTTGCTTACATTATATTACAAGGAGATGCAAATGTCTTACCGAATACTTGTAGGGATTGCAGAGGATTCTGCATGTAGAATAGGCCATACATCCGACAAGCTTCGTTGCACAATGAGCCAGTTTGTGTAGCTGGCAGAGAAAAAGGGTATTATCTACACATCCGAGACGGTCTTCTTGCTATAATAGGGCTATTGGGTGATGCGACATGACGCTGCCAGCACAATGGGCCACTCCTGAAGACTTTGCAACACTCTTTCAGTATTTCTGGCATCGTGATTTCCCCATAGGCGAAACGGCTACAGGTGCCAAGCGTGTCGATTGGACTATTCATATCGGTGTAGTTGTTCGCAACATAGCGGACCTAATGGGTATGGTCACCAGATTTGAGAGTGGCGGAAGAAAGGATGCTGTTCTTCGGAGTGCTGATGGTGACGAAATTGCAGTAGAGTGGGAGTGGGGTGGCGTATGGGGCAACGAGTTAAGGAAGCTAAAGCATCACGATGTCTGGAGTAGGGACAAGGCCGCTGAGAGACTGCTTAGGTATGCGGTGTTTATAACATACACGCACACACCAAACATTACGAAAGTATACGACCATGTTATGCAAAACTGGCAGGATGCGAAATGGCCCCTCCTGCTTATTCTTATCGACGTGGAACAATCTAAGAGGTTCCCTACCGGCAAACAGTTCAAGGATATACGCATGTCTATCTTCACCCCAACTGGCCAGAAAGCTCTGCGTGAGGCTCCGGCTTTCCCTTGGAAAATCGAAGGTTCCCGTTGGTATTCACAGATACCTTGAGTAGAGCGGCGCTCAATGCCATATTGCCTTAGCAAATTCGACAAAACATCGTTTTGTTGCCTGTTAGATATTCCATTAGAAGTCAACCTCCGCCCTGTCATTCTCCGATCATCCATAAACTATAGTTCATACCTCATACCTCATACTTCAGACCCGTACTCCATACTTCACACTTCACGCTTCACACCCCATACCCTATACTCTATACCCTATACTCCATAACTATTCGTTCAAGTTAACGTGAGAGGCACGTACAGAATGAAGCTAGGACAGATTAGGTATTCCCCATACCTCATACCTCATGTGTATATGTATTACCAGGGTATAGAACATAGGGTATAGAACATAAGATGAGTATGGAGTATGGATGACGGAGTGGAGGTCGACCTCTAGTGGAATATCTAACAGGCGACAAAACGATGATTTGTGATCTTGTGTACCGCGGTGGAGGACGAGCCGTTGTCGATGATAAAATGTATATGATCTGTTATTATATCCGTGAGGTTTAGGATATATATGGAACATCATTCTGTAAAACACAAAGAGTTATCAGGAGAATTGGCCAGTTGGTGGCACACGCAAACTGACTTCAAAACAAAAAATGCGCTGGCTGTTTTCATTAAGGTGCACCCAGTTACGCTCTCAGGCTATTTCACAGGAAAGGCCTTTCCAGGCGCGGAGGTAGCAAACAGGCTATATGAACTGACAAAAATCAACTGCCTAAAGTCTGACACTGGTAGCGGTTCGTCATTGGAGGTAGCACCACAAGAGGCCTCCACTACGCCACTGCACCCACATCCTTCCGGTGTCGCTGCTTCAATAGAAGAGCCCCAAGAATCGGATATCATTGAGCCCTCGGGTCAGCTCCAAGAGGAGGCCCGTTCGAAAAGCGCGGTAATAGCAAGACAAATACCGAGCGAACTTCCCCAAAAAGGCGGGCGACGTGGAGAAAGATCCGTTGTCATCTCACTTCAAAGGACGTGTTGCCCTTTCTGTAGTCACCAAATTTCCACGTTAAGAAGTTGCGGCTATTGTGGACAACAGTTCGCGTGGGCTAATGTCCCTTTAGATCATGGTCAGCCAATGTGACGAGCGTTAGCTAATCACAGCAGGGCAGTCAGCTTGATTTTCAACTGGTTCTTGTTTGTATCTTCTAACTTTAAGTAATAAGATGAAAGGTGTGGGCTGCTGTATTTTTCATCTGAGATAGCTCCTCCTACTTTTAGATTTGGTGTTAAGCTACACACCATTCCTTATATTGTAGCCGGAACCGTCCCCTTTGGTTATTCTATATACCAATCTGGCTTTTTGTGCTACTAATTCATTGAGCCTTCAAACAGGGGTAGATAAAGAAGGCAGCAATTGACAACAAGACCATATTTTGCTGGATTTTATGGCTAGAGCGCTATTTACGCCTAGAGTCATCGTCAGGATATAACTCTCCGGTATTCCAGTCAAACATGAAGCCAAAATTTGTCCCCAGTAATTTACCCATTGCTACTAGCAAATTCCAATCTACGTCAAGGTGCATATATGCCTCTCTCACTTCAGACGTGACCGCGTCTTGAAATGGACTCGTAACCAGTATGCCTACAACAAACTCGTCAATATTCTGATTGCCAAGAAAATCTACCTTTTTCAGCTTATCTCTGTGGCGAGCAGCTATCCCTCCAATCCTAACTAGTAACTTTATGGCTTCTTTTGCGCTTTCCTCTGGCCCTTGGCTAACCAATTTGTCATAGCTTTCTTTTAAACGGAAGGTTGCTAGAGCGGCACCTTCACTATTTCCATTTGGAATTGCCGCTTCAGCAAATGAAGCATAAATATACATTAAAGAAAAGATATTTTCCTTCAGACTCGTGATTTGGTACTTTCCGAAAGCGGTCACAAGTTGTAGAAACACGACATATACAGCATCAAAGTATATGAGCGGGTATGCGGTTGGATATTTGTAGTTATATTCGTGGCCAAAGGATGCGAGTGCCTCACGAAGTTGGTCATATTCATTGAAATACTCATGGTCACACATTATCGGTTTTTCCTCAATACCCTGTTGGCTTATCAGTCGCTCTCCCAGCCATCCCAAATCACGGAATATTTCGTCTAGCCAGTCTTTGCTATCCTCAATCCCCTTTTCAAAAGCATAGTGTGCTAAGTCTCGATACAGCTGGATAATCCTGTTGAATATTACTCTCGACTCGCCAATGACATCATCTGCGATTTCTTTCCAAAATGTTAATATTTTCTCTATCCCAGCCGCGTTGACTGCGATTACTTGTATAGCTATTTTCTCACTGGTTTCTAGACACCTAACCTTTACTGGGTCAAGCTTCTGCCTATCGCACATGCTTAGATGCATTCTAAATAGTTCTATGATATATTCCAGATATTTCTGCACTATTCCTGAGTCAGGAGCCCACTCCTTCTTGTCTCCATCATCTTTGTAGTGGTTGATGAAATTGTTTGATATACGTAGCAGCTGAGATTGTATTTCCTCTATTGTCGTTAAATCTACGCCATTAATTGCCTTAAGCATCAGTGCGTCAAGAGGTTCCATCGGATTTTCAGCATGCTCAACTGCTTTCTTAACCGTCTCATATCTCTTCTTGTTCTCTAAGATAGTCTTTGTCAATTCCTGCTTCTTCTGTTCTATGTGAGCGCGTTCCTCTCCTGCTATTTCGTGTTTTTCGTCGCCCTCCGGTTCTGTTTTACGAATGAACATGAGGTCTAGTCCGTACTGTCTCGAAAGAAACATCCAATCGTCAGGTGCTGGGACCCCGTATTTTTTCAACAAGAAATCCCTCATTTGGTCATTGCTTATTCCCTTACTAATGAGCAGTGCCACTCTTGATGGTCTGATATACCTGATATTTAAGATAATAAAAACAATAAATAACACAAGTGATAATAGAAAGAAGGCAAGAAGACAACAAGCGACTACCCAGTCTCGGAAAACATCAGGTGCTACTAAATTAGTCCCTGAAATTGGACTGAGTCCTTGAAAAGAAAGTACCAAGCTACCGGCAGCAGTAAAAAGCAAGGTTATCGTGCTGATAATTAGATAAAATACGAGTAAACGGTTTCTCAAAATCGCAAAGACTTCTCGATAGGAGAATTGGCTATACACAATTTGCAGGAAGACAAAAATCGCTGCAGCAATGATGCCAAACACCGCTATCTCAATCGAGAATAAGGTATTATAGAAACTAACTACGGAATCCATAGCAGATATCTAATATTCTTGCCTTGCTACATAAATTGGTTCTATTCATTTCCTCGTCATATTTACAGCGAGCTCCAAACATGACCAATGCTATTCTACACCTCACCCTAGACTACCAACAAGCATTTAGTGCGCTTGCCACATTATGACGAAATGTATAACATAACAATCGCACATCCTAGCAAACCTAAATGCGAAGTTATTTGACGAATCTGCGACGATAGACAGTCGTCGCACAATCTGAATGCTAAGTCTCCCCTATATTGCGGTGAAGTGTGTGCACAGGGCCAAGTTGGCATACGTGTATCTGTCTGGTCGCCCGTGTAGACACCGGTTTATTAGTTATATGACATTAGAATGGGAGGGCAAGATAGTAAGTCTTCCGCTGATAAGCAATGAAAAAACAGTGAAAAGAGGGCAAATGATAATCCGGTGTCCACACTGCGGGGATAAGGTGGTGGTCAGGGGTTTAGGATGGAAACCGCTAAACATCCCACTCAAAAATGTTTACGAGTGCCTTAGAAAATATCGTGATGCAGCGAGGGCAGCCAAAGAGCTCGGTTGTAGCCAGGGATATATTTTTAAGGCCCTGAAAGCCAATGGGCTAAAGCTGAAAGATGTATTCAAATGAGTTTTATGCTGGCAATATTAATATCGAAAAAGCTGTTGAAGGAATTCCCACGGTATACGACAAATATAGTTCAATAGAGTTATGCCGACAATTATAAAATCTGCTAACCAGACCACATAAGGCCGTAGATGAAGTGCACTGCACAAGTCTCTGGAACTACCTTGACCAATCTGTAAATTTGACGATAGCACTCGACAAAAAAGTGCATAGAGAGCGATTAGGTTTGTCTCCTCCTCACGCATAAACCGAAGCTAAAATCTTGGTTTTATTTTGGCGTTAAGGGGTATTGACTTTTTTCGGAAGAAATTTTATTCTTATACTATATTAACGTTTATTAACTAAACTTACATATATTAATCCTATATAATTCCTGCGAGAAGGCTCAACTTAGCCTGGAAAAAGGCGAAAGCTTGGTGTAAAAGGGGGTGGTGATTGTGAATGCCAGAGATAGCCCATGAGCCACGGGAAAATCTTTTCTATTTAAACTACGTATAACAAATTATCTTTGAGGAGGTAAACGTGAAAAAGAGATTATCAATAGGTTTAGTTGTTTTATTGACGGTTATACTATTATTGTTAAGTTCAACTTCTGTTGTTTATGGCTTGCCCCCTATACACAAATACAAGATGCTTTCGCCAATGACATACTATGAAGAGGAAACACCAAATTGCTGTGGCCCCCGTTCCGGAACCTCAATCGGACAGTACTACGAAGATAATTATCCCGACTTACCGAGTGCTTCGGTTATGTGTGACCGACTCTATGCATATATGGACACAATCTCCGGCTGGACGAATTGGAACAACTATGGCCCTGGGTTCGTTGAGCTGGCCCTGCATTACGGTTACGATAACTTCGACTATATCCGTTATGATGACGATACAGTGCCGGCGGTGGACACGGAAGGTTTTTACTTACAGGTGATAAAGCCTGCCATAGATAATGGTTGGCCGGTTGCGCTGGCGTCAATAGATGCCCTTAACGGTTGGACAGGCGTGGAGGAGATAGAGACAAATGGAGATGAAGACGAATGGCCCCCCGGTAGCTGGCACTGGATTGCCATCAGGGGTTACGAATACATGACCCAGTATGGACAGACTTGGGCTGAACGAATAATAGCCACTGATAATAATTCGGAGGCTAGTGAGCTTGTGCTTGCCTGGGATGATATAGTTGACGTGGTTGGAGACGACCTTGTAGCGATCGTTATCAAGGACGTGGATGGTACTCCTGATTCGTCTTTTGTCGAGGACTTCGAGTGGGGGGATGATGAAGATGACCTAGCGGATTGGCTGAATAACGATGGCGAAGTGGACTGGGAAGTAACAGCTAGTGCACCTTCGGTAGTAAAAATTGATGATGAAGAACACTGCTACGGGGATCAAAGCGCTCGATTTTATACATATACGAGTACCGCGTCGGCTTACTACAAACTGATTCAGCCTTACTTTATAGGGTTTGCCTTGAAGAAGGAGGACGATGCACAGGCTGATTTTAGAATTGGGAATGGACAAAAAGCAATCTGGTTTACGGTGAACGAAGCAGAAGAAGTACGGTATTATGACGGGTCGTGGCACACTGTTTACACAATACCATACGTTGAAGATTGGTGCCTCATTGAGTTCGATGACTTTAACTGGGGGCTAGGCACATTCGACATTTGGGTTAATTATTACAAGAGAGCAGATGACGCGGAAATGAGGGATTATTCCGGATACGACGGAATTTTTAAGATTATAAATCCTAATGACTATAGTACGTTTTGGATAGATCGTATAGATGATACCATGGTCTACCCAGGATGATAATGAAGGTATCCCCTAGCCGCGAGACTCAGAGAGGGGTACCGCCAAACTGTGGCTTGATTTGAGGTGTCTATGTGTGTGGCTAGTCATCATCACTGTTAGCGTGATGGACTAGAGGCGGTATACTTAACGGGGCAGGCGCTTTAAGGTTTAGCACAACAATGCCTGCCCCGTTAAACTCGTTAAATCAGACCACCGAAATGCATTAATACCGGCGCAAGCATCAGTGAAATCACCGACATTAGCTTGAGCATTATATTTAAGGACGGGCCAGCAGTGTCTTTCATGGGGTCACCGGCTGTATCTCCAACGACAGCGGCTTTGTGAGGGTCTGAGCCTTTACCGCCAAACTTACCAGCCGCAATCCACTTCTTGGCATTATCCCACACATAAACCAAAGCTATAATCTTGGCGTTAATTTGGCGTTATATTGTTTGGGACGGTTTGTGACCAGTTGGCATTATACGAACAAAGCAGGTTTTTGTGATTAAAACAAAGGTTCTATTTTATACGTTAAGAGACCTTTTGGGACATCTAACCTCGAATCCGGAGACCGGAGCTCTTTGAGTTGAACAATTCTGACCATTGTGCAATTTCAGCTTCGCGTGTCACCACCAGAGCGACTCAACCTCCAGTGAGCCTCTAGCTACACCAGATGGCTTTGCCACTCATAGCATTATTCTTGTGGTCCCACTCAACGTAGGATTTAATCGACCTGAGAGGATGTTATAATATAACGACAATGGAACCTTTTGGGTGAGGTCAGAATGCTGGGAGACCCATTCTTGGACAAGCATGGGCTATAGGATATGAGTTGAAGGAGTAGTCACAATGTCGTACGAGTCAAAAAGCATACGGGATGCAGTCGATGAACTAAATAGAACATATTATCTTCCAGCTATTCAACGAGAATTCGTTTGGGAGCCTGAGAGAATCGAGAAGCTGTTCGATTCAATCATGGGAGATTATCCTATTGGATCCTTCTTATTTTGGAAGGTCAACGAAGAGAACAAAAACGATTGGACATGCTATTTGTTCGCCAGCAATTATGATGAAGAACATCCCCACAATGATATTGCCAACATGTCAGGAATCAACAAGGATATCTACCTCATATTGGACGGACAGCAGAGACTCACGGCCCTAAACCTTGGCCTACGAGGTTCATATCGATATTTCTATTACCGGTGGAGAAAACAGGTACTACACCTGAATCTGTTGAAACCTATGGGGAAGAACGAGATAGACCCCGAGGAACTGGAGTATCAGTTTGAATTCAGAGATAATGGAGACACACAGGACTCTGAGAGGGAATTGTGGTACAGAGTTGGGCGTATCCTTGACTCAGAAGATAGCGAAGAGGCTAAGACGGCAATTGAGAATGAGATTAGGCATCTAAATCAGGAACAACAATCGAATGCGAGAAAGCTGGTGGGGCGGTTGCACAGCAGGATTCATACCTATAAATTGGTCAATTACCACGAAGAGAAATCACAGGATTACGACAAGGTTGTCCAGGTTTTCATTCGTGCCAATACAGGAGGGAAAACGCTAGAGTACTCGGATATCCTGTTATCGACTGCTACTGCAAAATGGAAGAATTTGAACGCCAGAGAAGAGATCGAGAAGTTCACGGATAACATTAACGCAATAGGGCCAGGATATTATTTCGGCAAGGACTTCGTATTAAAGGGCAGCCTATATCTAACGGACGGCTTACCCATCAAGTATCAGATCAAGAACTTCAACAAGCCCAATCTAGAAAAGATCGAGTCCAACTGGCAGGTCATTACAAAAGGTTTGGAGGATTCAGTTAGACTAGTTAGCAGGTACGGGTTCAGTAGCAAGAACATAACATCCACCATTGCGCTGTTGCCCATAGCTTACTATCTGTCGAGACTCAATAGGCATAACTACATTGATTCATCTGCACTGCAGGATGTACGGAACCAGAATACTATTCAGAAATGGCTGATTTCGGTCCTTCTTAAAAATGTTTTTGGGAGCTCTTCAGATACAAATCTGGGGAATCTGCGAAAAGAGTTGATTGCTATTAACGACTATAGAGCTTTTCAACCGCATCAGCTGAATGCCAAGCTGGGCGTTCCTTCGGCCTTTTCAACCGAGGAGATAGCCAAAATTCTTGATTACTCGTACGGGACTAGATACAGCTACTTGGTATTGTCCTTGCTTTACCCTGACAGAGATTGGAAAGGCAATGTTCACCATGAGGATCACATCTTCCCCAAGAGTGAATTTACACGAGCGAAGCTGCGGAGCAGAGGATATGACGACCCCACTATTGAGGAGTACCTGTCTCGATACAATACCATATCGAATCTGCAATTATTGACTCCTAGCGAGAACCAAGAGAAGAACGCACAAGATTTCAACTCATGGATTGTGACACGGGATTCAAACTTCAAGACCCGGCACATGATTCCGATCATGGATTCGTATGGTTATGACGAATTTCTAGAGTTCATTGAGAACCGGAGAATTATGCTCTCGGAAAAACTCAAAGCCGCGTTGATATCAGCTTGATTTTGTGCATTCGGATAAGATTCATGCTCATTAAGATTGAAGCGCAAAAGTGAGAGGTTAAATGATGATAATATTTGGATCATCCATTCGTGAACTTAGCAGGTATCTCGACTCCTCTAATTATGGGCGCACGTTTATATTCGGAGTTCAATTGGATTCTCTGGCTGATCCGATACTTGATCAAATCGGCTTTGCTCATGAGAGATCCATCGGTGACTCGGTACTACCAGTGAGCGACTTCGGTCCGGTCAATAGGTACAACACTGATGGCAGGGTAGTCGTTCATAAGGATAAGCCGATGGAAACTGCATACCGTCAGGCAGAGTGGCGTTGGCAGGAATGGCGAGGCCGCTATAATACTGAAGAGCAATCTAGAATTGTTGATGTCCCGTATAAGCGCTACCCAAGAACATTTATCCCGCCACCATCCGTTGAATTAACAATAGGCAAGACTGCCGCAGGCCGACTAGCTATTTTGTCTCCGCGAATAGAATTAAACGCATCTAATAAGAACTCCGTCATCCATATTATTAACCTTTTCCTAGAAATTTTTGGCTGTTGCGAAGTCTTCAGTGATTCACTTGAGGAGATGGTGTCTTCGCCTTTACGAAGGCTTAATTGGCGTATACTACCGCCGGGCAAGTATCCTTGGTCCAAACTTAAAAGTCAAATTGACCGATTGCTACAGTGCATAACTGAAGGTAATCGGAAGGTAATCGAATATAGACTAGAGGTGATAAACAGCTATGGCCCTGCATTTTACGCTGTTGGACAGGCTGGATTCCGAGGTTATATTGTCCTTGGATTTCCTGACAGAAGTCTCTTCTTCTTAGAAAGCATGTACTTTGGCAATGCAACTTATGTCTTTGCAGAGAATTGGGAGACCCTCTCAAAAATGACCAAAGCTGAAATCCTAAGCCAAAACTTGCAAGTGGACCGTATCATTCACCGGCAAGGTTGGCAACAGCGAGTCCATCAATTATTCTCTGGCTCCAGGAAAGGTTCACATACAAATGTATAAAGAGCATCCTTCATTTATTCCTCCTGACGACGCTAACATTAAGATATGGCGTTACATGGACTTCACGAAATTTGTGGCTTTCCTAGATTCCAAATCCCTGTGGTTTACTAGAGCTGATAGATTCGGAGACCCTTTCGAGGGTTCCTATCCGAAGATAAATATCAGCGCGAGGGCCAACATACCGGACGTATCTGACGAAGAAAGGCCAATCGTCTTCAAGTTGATCAAAGGCTCCTCAGAAATACGGCGTAACTGGGTTCATCACGTCGCAATCAATTGCTGGCATATGAGCGAACATGAGTCAGCAGCAATGTGGAGCCTCTATCTGAAGAGCAACGAAGGCATTGCGATACAGTCTACATACCAAAGGTTGAGGGATTCTTTCTCACAAAGTGGGGACGACGTTTATATCGGGAAAGTCACCTACATTGATTATGACCACGAAGCGATTGAGAATCCTGATATACTTAGCGCTTTCTTGCACAAACGCTCTAGTTATGAGCACGAAAAAGAACTTCGAGCAATCATCGTGAGACTCCCACGACCCGGCCTGAGAGGCCTTGATTTCTCCGAGCAAACCATAGCCAATGGAGTTTTGGTCCAGGTAGTTGTCTCTTTGTTGGTTCAGAGTGTCTACGTGGCTCCAAATGCGCCAAGCTGGCTCACCAGTCTTATTCGGTCTGTGGTAAAGACTTACGGCTTTGATTTCCCCCTCATAGCCTCGCCGCTACTCAATGCTGAGCCTCAGTTCTGAAAAGGCAAATCCTCTCCCAATCTCTCAATTGTGTTCGCTACTAGTTAATCTATGTGAAGGAGGTAGACAAATCATGATAAGAGGCAGGAGAACATTTACAGTGAAAGGGGCATGTCCACGTCATGGCAAAGATGTTAATCAAACTCTTGAGAATGCCACATTTTTAGAAGCTAGGTCACATAGATGGGACTGCCCACACGAAGAAGATGGCAACCAATCCGTGCAGGTAGTAGAGATTCTGGACCTGAAGACTCATAAGGTTGTTTGGCAGCGGCCGTTTACTGCTCATAGAATAGGGGGCGTTGAGCACCGAGATTACAAATTTGATTAACACTGTCGAAACAGATTTAGTTTGGCTTAATTACATTCAGGTACATTGTGGCCAATATCAGCCTGAGAAACTAACGATATATTTTTCGAAATATCCGACTAATCAGGACTTGCACATTTGGTCAGGGATAACACTATAGATATCCTAATAGATGTCAAACGTTAGTTCATTGACCTCTCAATTGCTCTCAGCTAAACTGGCTGTCGGGAGATGGGCATAGACTTCTACAGGCTGAGGAGCAGAAGCTGCCTTGTTTGTCCTGTGAGCTACCATCTCCCGTTTCCTTCGGCCTGATTTGGTGGGGCTATCTGTAACCTGCTTGCGCCGTCGTCGTTCACGCTTTATGTGCTCAGGTACCTGATAGTTCAGTAGAATCAATCTCCTTGCCTCTTCACTGGTTATGGGTTTCCCTTCTATGTCTCGCAGCTCATATGGTTTGTCCTCCCGGAGCACTGCCAGTACCCTTGCTCCCATATGACTCATCACTGCCCCCATAGCTTGCTTATGGTTTTTGCCGTGGTGTACCATCTCCCGATAGTAAAGCCACGCAAGTTGAGGATCAAAACGTCGCCCTATCTGACCTGACTGGTAAAGACTCCACTTCATTATAGCTGGACCAGCTTTGGTCATTCTCAAACCTTTTGCTTCTGCATCAGCTGATTGCTTGGCTGCCGGCACGACTCCGGTGTAGTTGGCAAACGCCGACTGGCTGCGGAAGCGCGCAGGGTCGCCCACAACTGCCAGGAGAATCGGAGCGGTGTGCTCGCCGACACCGGGTATGGTGCGCAGGTTATCCGAGGGATGGAGTTCATGGTACAACTGCTCCAGACGGTTGGCTATGGATTCAGATTCAGCCTCTGCCATCTCCATCAGCCTGAGTTCTCGAGATATCTCATCCTGGAGAGCGGCAAAGAAGTCTTCATCTATCGTTCCGACAGGACTGGAGAGCTTATACAGGGTTGCTGCGTCCTGGCAGGCAAGGTAGACGAGGTGACTCTCTACTCTGTCAGCTTTGCCTTGTCGCCTTGCTTTGGTCAGGAAAGCGTGCAAAGCTTTTTCGCCCGAGTGGACCACTTCCAGGGGATTCAAACAAGAACGAAGGAAAGCTCTGGCATGGGCAGACCAGGGGTTTGAGAATGCTTGGCGCATCCCTGGAAGGTAGCCATCCACAATAGACCCGATTCTCTTCTTGCGAGACCCGATTTCACACTCCAGCCTCTTCCTCTGGCGAGCCAGTCGCTGTATGGCGTATATCTTGGCTGGGGGGAGGTAGATCTCCTCTAACTGCTCACAGTCGATGAAAGGCATCTTCGCCAGGGTGAGGGCGTCAATCTTATCGCTCTTCGATGAGCGGTGCAGGTACCTGCGCAGAGCAACTACCTTCCGCGCCTGGACTCTTACCAGATGGCAATCAGGATGCCGCGCTTTGAGGTAGATTGCCACCATGAGCCAGGACAAACCGGTAGGCTCAAAGACAATGACCGGATTAGATCCGTCGCTGAAGATACGCTCTTCCAGCTTGCTGAGTCCCTCCGGTGTGGTCTGGAAGCTGAGGCCATCACACATTTGTCCTGCCTCATCCAGGCACCGCACCTTATGCCCTCCGCTGCCGGCTAGGTCAATCCCCACGCTTTTGATCATGACATTCCTCCTTTATCATTATTCGGGCTCCGCAGTAACGAGCCGGTTCCCTTTTCCCATGCTTGTAACGCAATACGGAGCTGTCTGCTAGCGACACTCCAATTTCCTAAAGCGGGTCTGGCTATAAGGACCGGCAGGCAATCTAGACGACGGGGCAGCTTTCGGCTCCCCAGCGGATTGTGCACCTCACCGGAACCCGTTGCCATAATATTAACCCTCTCTGAGATTGATATGCATCTGCTAGCTTCAGGATAATATACAAGCGGAATGTTCAGCGGCAGTAAGCGGGCGCAGAACGCCGTGACCAGCATCTGGAATTCCAAGGAAACCATACCAATCAGACCTACCACAAATGAGGTATTATGTCCTCAGAACCAAGATGTTTATGAAAAATCAGATGCATTATATAGAATGACGGAAAGAAGAATAATGGAAGAGCGTAGCGCTTCAAACATCCTTGTGTCACGAAGGTTCGCATGCAACTATGGAGTGGCAGATTACGCAGATTAAGACATAGTCACCATAGACTGTGAAGTGACTAACCCTGCTTGGGAAGGTATCAAGGTACTCAAAATAAATGGAAAATTAAATACAAGCGGTAAGTTCGACGTCAGTGAAGTGACAGTGCGTGACCATACATGGGGCGGATCTTCGACTGCTCAATTCGGATAAGCAGAGCCAGTACCTCTGCTACTTGGGAAGGGAGTTCAGGTCGGGTGTATTCCTTTACTGAGCATGACATGTACCTTCGCAGCTAAAGCGTAGCCAACTAATTCAGGATACACCCTAGCGTGATTGATACCCATGGCGTCCAGGTCTGCAAGTGCGTCGCTGCAGTCGCCGACGGGAATCAACATTCTCTTAAGCGCTACAGCATCGTCGTCACAATACTTCACATAGTCTTCTAGACAATCGAAAGGCGTTTTTGAAATTGTAAACTTGCCAGCTTGATTTCGTAGTCTAATGTTCCCTATAGAAGGAACTTGGCAAATATCCACGCCTGATTCTGCCGACCAAACACTGCGAACTCTGGAATCTAAGGTCCACACTGCGACGTCTCCGGTCTGGATACCAACGGAGATCGCATCGCTGAAAGCAAAGAAGGAAGCCACATATGGACTTTCTGTCCAATCTAGCAACGTTGTTGGCAATCCATAGTGCTGTCCCAAGGCCAGAGTCTTTATATCATCATTCCAAATATCATTCGGCAGGTTAGTAGCTTCACACTCTTTTCTGAAGAATTCAAGCAAGAGAGCAAGTGTAGAGGTTCTCTCCTCTTTGTCCAAGCTACTGAAGGTTCGGTCAAAGGATGATTCAAGCTTCCACTCGGACGAAGCTTGACCTCTGAAGAGGTAAATCCCTCTCTGGAAATGGCTATTGCCAAAGAGTTCATAAACAAGTTGTGCTTTGAACTCTGTCCAGCTTTGGTATGTTATTGTCTCGATCCTAGCCATGTAACGCTCTCTAATACCCAACAGGTGTTTTACCGCTAGGTGTTATACCAGCACAGTCTATCAGACACGAATGAAAGACGTAGGTTTGACGATCCAGAGGAACGGTAAAATCTTCTAGAGAGGTCGCAGAATAAAAACTAAACGTTTCTTTGTTCGCATGCTCATCCTGCGTTACATAGCCTAGTAGGCCATTCTGCCAAAGCACTGAGAAGGGATCGGCATCCTTTCCAAATTTTGTCTCTGCGGACTCTCTAGCATCCTTCAATTCGGCTAACGTGAAACGATCCTTGCCTATCCTTCTTACAAGGTCTTTCAGATCCTCTGCTATACCCCTGGCGTATTCTTGGCTGGCAGTATAGACTTCCGAATAACCGTGAAGTGCAGCACCCGGAGGAGCATGCTCGGAAGTGATCTGATTACCACATATGATCAACTGTTCATCCCCGACAAATCTAGATGCGTCAGCAACTGCAGACCGTATTCTGTCAGGGAACTGCTCATGTTCCTCGATAAAGTCCCGGTTCACCACCTCTTGGCAGAGTGCATTGCCAAGAATTACGACATCCCTCGGCAACAATCTTGTGTGACGAATGAGGTATTCCTCTAGAGGCTCTGTAATTCCACGAACGTCATTGCGTATTTCTTTCATACCTAGCCAAGACGTTACATCTTTGCCGTTTTTAGTATTGCCGACGAAGAATCGGTCATCTAGCATATTGATCTTTTCTCTAAGGAAGTGACTGATGGCTTCCTTGCTCCAATGCAGCATTCGTATGTGCGGTTCTTCCTTATATCTAGTACGATGTTCGCTGCGGTAGACTGATGACAACACTATGTCTCGTATACAAATCACTATGTGAAGGCGTCCCCCCAGTCTGGCATCCCGCAGTAACCTCATGGTTTGATAAAAGAGCCCTTTTTGGCACTGGTGCCAGTACATTGGCGCATGGGCGAATTCCTCGTCAACGGCATCGATGTAGAAACAAATGGGAGGGCAATCCCTTAAGATTTCTGCAACTAGCCACTCTAGTTCGGACCATAATGGATTCTCAAGAAACCGAGTCAGTTCATGCCTAGTGTTGCACATCTGTATGATTTCACTAACCTGGCTATATATTGACAATGGAGTACGAGATTCCCTAAGGATGGGACGAAAACTTTCCACAAGAGTCTTCTCTGTCTTAGAATCAACCTTCTCTGCGAGTCTCGGGCTATGAAGCATATGAGAAATCGTTGATCGTAGAATGCTTCTGTGCCACAACAGCATCCACTTTTCAGTAAGGACATTCTCTTCAAAGAAGTGGCAGAACTTTATTATACTCTCGGTTGTAGGTAAGCTTTGTTGTATATGGTCTGCATACAGAGAGTTTTGATTTGAGGTAAAAGATTGGAGACGCCGGAGGTAAATAGTCTTGCCCGAACCTTTTCTACCCACGATTACTCTTGCGGTAAGATCATCACTCTTAGTTGCAAGACCACCCCATCTAGCCCCTCCCCCAAAAGTCACAAACCCCTGCAGTACTTCCTCGAGAGCTGCCCTTGATCCATCAGGGTTTCCGAATGGAGCAAACTCCTTCGTACCCTTACCTTGTTCCATCTCTCACCTATTTGGAATCTAAAGATTCACCGGCAATAGTATAGGGGTTATAGAACCCTAATACGCAATTAACTCAATTATACTCCAATACACTGAATCATTCAAGGAATATGGTCCTCCAAAGACATCAACGGCACCTGACTTATAAGTGGAGTCTCGAAATGTTCACTACATGAAAGCAGATTGATTTTGTGTATGGGAGTATCGAGGCATGTGTTGCTACTATAGTTCTTCCGACAAGAAGCAGATTAACGCCTAGACGCCCTTCAAAACTGAATAGTACGATATGACCCGCCCTCCTATTTTCATCTAGGCAGGGAATACGGAGGCGTTCCGCTGCTCTAGTTCAAAGGCAGAGATTTGAGTAAGATACACCGGATTGCTTGACTAAATCGGAACGCACAACTCTTGCAACTAGTTTTATGAAAAAGCGGGTTTACCCAGAGTGAGAGGAAACTCGTGCTAGGTTATCAGATAGAACCAAAGAGTCTTTTGTCGAGTAACAGTTACTTGCTAAGTGTGATTCGTAAAGTAGAAGGGCTGGAGATCCCGCCGGGAAAATCCAGCCCTTCTGAGTTCTGTTAGGCTCTGTAAGGAGTAGGTCTAACTCTTGCCAATTCTGAACATCTTGGTTCCGCACACAGGGCACACGCCCTGAGTTGCCGGCCTGCCATTTTTCATGGTTATCCTTCTAGTATCCTTCATTTCTCTTTTGGCATGGCACTTCATACAATATGCTTGCATTTAACCCTCCTCTTTTTGGGACAGATAGTAGGCTATTTGCTGCCACGGTGTCAATAGCCATTACAGCTAAGATACCGGAGCTGAACATTTGACATGGAAGCGACGTCAGAGACAAAAAAACAGGGTCAAGATTAAACTCGACCCTGTTCGATTTGAGGAATATTAGAACTTGAATAAGGCTGGACGCTCCATACTCCTCCTCGTTGCCTCTTCCTCTCGCTTCTTCTGCCTCTCAACCCTGTCCCTCTGCTTCTTTGCCTGAGTCCGCCTCTCGTAAATCCAGTCTTTCAGCCGACGTAACTCTGCCATCTGGTAGTTGCTCAGTGACCTAACCTGGATATCCTCGGAAAACTGGACGCCGCTTTCCTTGGTGCGATGGCGACTATAGACCTGGTTGGCGACGTACAGGTAAATCTCGGTCCAGTCACTATCCATTGGCTGGGTGAGGCAAGCGGTATAGAGATAGGCGCAAGCCTCGGCATCTGTCCCCGTCAGCTCCTCTCCCTTGAGTGCCTTCATGTTCATCACTAACCTCTCCAGGGTGATGGCATTTTTTAGCCATTCAGGAAGAGTATCACCCCAACCCCCGGGGAAGACAATAATGGGGTCTGTTAGAGCACCAACGAGGTTGGAGATGCCCTTCTCAATTTTAACTTCGGTTGTCAGACCATCACCTCCTTTTTGGGCAATAGTAGCCCTATTGGATGGGGGTACAGCCCCTCTAGTCGTTAAACCTTTTTATGTGCAGGCTGTCGCAGCCTGGTGGATGGTAGGGGTCAATCGGATACTCTCCAAAGCCATTCCAGAAGTCCAGCAGCCACAGGGTATAGCCGAAGTAATCCTGGCGTCGCAGGCCATAAACCCTGTCAGTGAAGATACGCACCGAACATCCCCGTGTGCCCCTTAGCACAATGACGCTCGGCACTTCCTTGTCGCCAAACACTGGACTCTCTACTGTCATACAACCTAGTTTCAGGTCTTCTATCCAGTAGTGAGAGCCGTGTCCGCCATAAGCCCCGACATGGATATCCTTTCCCTCCAGTTCGGCGAGGACCTCCATAAACTCTTTCAAGGCTTCGCGCCTCTTTTTGGCCAGGTTAACATGACGTTCTCGAGTGCCTAGCCTGACTGTTGTGCTCGGCTCTGGTTGTATGACCTCTACCCCAGCTTTTTCAAAGATGCTAAGCTGGGTGGACACTTGTTCACCTCCTTTCTTTTAGATTTTGGGCAATAGTCTCCCTATTGGGCACAGGTTTTTCTAAATTTGCTTGGCTTTTCTCATCTTGTGCCACCATGCTTCCAGGCTCAAAATATCGGTGAGGATATGAATTTCACCGCAGTCCACAGTTACAGCAGGAAAACCACTGCAGTGCTCTTTGATTAAGACGGTAGTTCCTGATTTATAGAGCTTATTAATCTCCTCGTAGGTTTGCTCTTTGATTTGGAGCGGTTCTAACCTAATATCCTTTCGCTTGACTCTAGCCATTTGTGCTCCTTTCTTGCAGATTCTAGGCATAGTAGCCCTATCCGGAGGGCAACCTCAGACCAGGCTCTGCTGTTTGCCATATTCTGCTGACTTCCTTTCTTCCTCTAGCGTATCCTTTGGCACAGAGTCTCGGATTGACTGTAGCCTGGCCTTGAGCCGACCGACTGGCTCAGGGTGGCTGCCACCAATAGCCCTCTCTATCTCACCCAATAACCCATTGATGCGCTGCTCAACATACTGAGGGAGCTGTGGGATTTCCAGAGTTGCTTTGGCGACTTCCCTGGCACATTCCAGAGGCTCGACAGCCGCATTGATATGCTTTTCAATCATATCGGCTGCCTCAATCACTCGTAGAGCGCTCCATTTTATAGGCATAGATATCACCTCCTTTCCGGGCAAAAGTATCTCTATCCCGACTGCCCAGGTCGGGCTGCATTTAGCTTCTTGCCAGCTTACGATTAACTCTATAGCCAGCTTCAACTAAGGCTAGTTTGTCCATCACCTTTGAGTAAGGCTTGTGGAGATGTCTGTTTATCGTCTCGTAGCACTCATTGCAGACCTGAATACCTTGCCGTGTGTAAACACGCAGGTTTATCAGACCAGGGGCGTCTTGGTGACAAAAGTCGCACTTCACATTTTCTCCTTTCTTGCCCTAGCCACGCACAAAAAAGGGGTATT
>Ga0307378_10001697_pt1 | contig 35150 bp, 33 predicted proteins | sample UN1MG_FD_202238 | JGI IMG/M metagenome (GOLD analysis project Ga0307378, IMG submission 202238) | Soil microbial communities from Risofladan, Vaasa, Finland - UN-1 | ecosystem: Environmental > Terrestrial > Soil > Coastal area > Acid sulfate soil | place: Finland: Risofladan, Vaasa | collected... | reverse complement strand
GTTCTATTAATTCCACTTAAATCTTGAGCTATTAGAGTATAAGGTGAAAGAGTTACTGACACGTTTGGATCATAAGGTTCTGTTAAATACCACTCTCCTATTGGTCTATCCATAGCCAAGTCTGTTGTGACATCTGCACCAATAGGAAGTTGAAAATTATATCCAATAAGTTTTAAAATTCTCATTACAGAACTTTTTTGAGTTGCAGTTCCAAGAAAGTTCTCATTTACAGTCCAATCAATTCTTGTTGCAAGTTGATCTGCTATATAAGCAAATAATTCAACTAACATTCTACCAGCATTTGATGACAGAAAGTCGTCCCAATTATTATTGTAGTCTGGATTGTCCTGAACTAAATGGATTATATCTTCAACTATATTTTCATAGTCTAAACCACTAAATTGTGTTTTAGGTAAACGTGTTAATTCGATAGGAATGGTAGCACCCTCCTTTCCCTAATTCTTTCAAATTTAAAATTGGGAAATTGTTTTTGTATTTCTTTATTAATTAATTTTTTGTCCAATCTATTCCTCATTTTCACTATAAATTACATAATATGTATTTGTATTAGGATGAATATCTAAACTATATTTTTCAATTATTTTACTAAGAATTTCTTGATCATATTCCTTAGTAGCATTCATTATTCTTCCTTTTGTATTTATATGTTTATAATCTTCTAAGACCTTATCTTCTGTTGTTATTATAACTTTTAAAGATTGGCCTTTTCTTTTTAATTCGTATTTCTTATATTTTTTCTCTTCTCTTAATAAAAATTTCTTTCTTTTTATTTTAGGAAATAAAACACATTCTTCATTTAAAATTTTAGAATAAACAGCAACAGTAGCTGCGATTTTTGCTCTTTTTCTTGTAGTATGTTTAGATCTTTCCTTTAGAACATATTCCCAAAGAGTTTCAAGAAGTATTCTTTTTTCGCCCTTAAATTTTGTTATATCAGGAACGTGTTTTTCTATCATTGTCATTTATGAATCTCCCTATGATCTTCTATCCATTTTATACAAATTTTCATAATTTTTCTTAGTAGCGTATCAAAGTCTCATAATTAAATACTTGAAGAGTAGTTCTACTTATTAAATCAAGCTTAATATAAACTTTACTATTATCAACCATTTCAGCAGAAACACTTGATACTTCAACTCTTGGTTCCCATCTTGTAATTGACTGTCTTATTTCATTTTCTACATCTTCTTGCAAAACTAAATCAGGAGCAAATAAAAATGATTTCAATTTACAACCAAAATCATAATTAAGCACTCTTTCACCTGGGAGTGTCAAGAGAATTCTACTAATATTTTCTTTGATTAAATCTATTTCTTGTTTTATGACAAAAAATTCTTTTCCATATAGCGCAATTCCTCTCATTATTTAACCTCTGTCTTATCTTTACTTAAAAAACTCTTCTGACAATAAATTTTTTCTTATACTTATATTTAAGAGGTTAAATAAAAATTATAGAGTTACGCTAATAAACTTTTGCAGTAAGTCACTTCTAATTTATTTTAGCCATAATAAAAAAATATATCAAAATCTTTTATTATGGCTAAAATAAATTATTTCCATCTTTAATTGATACATCTATCCCATAAATTTTTTCTATTTCTTTCTTGTAATCTTCAATATCCAAATTTAAATTATCTAAATTTCTAGCTGCCAACCATTTTTCATGCTCTTTAAATAATTCTTTTACATATAATTCTTCATTTTCAGTCAACATTTTATCCTACCTTGTAAATATTTATATAATTATATAGAAAACCATTAAACAAATTTGTTGGAGATCCCCTAAATTGTCTAGCTATAACTTGTAAATAATCAGCTACTCCATCTAAATAAACAACATCTGTACCCTTGTGTTGAAAATAAGTTGTCTGAGCTATAGCATTATAATTATAACGTGGTATAGATACAGCAGCACCATTTTTAAAAAGATACATAATTGAAGCTAAAGCACCAGCTGCCCATCCAGATAAAACATACATATACGAAGCATTGATTTTATAATATCCAGGCTCTTTTGCTGTAAAAGTTCCAGTTGTAGTATTCCATTCTTCATTCAGATCCCAATCTTTTGTATCATATATAACCACCGTAGGAGTATTATGTGGTATTGATTGAGCTGTGTTTCTAGTAGCTCTTATAATACTTTTCATACTATGCCAATCTTCTACTTCGTTATAAATAGCCTGAAGTAACCCATCTATTTTATTAGAAGGCCAATTCCTTTTTTCATCATCTGTCAAAGTTGCAATATAAGCCTCTTGAGCTGCTCTTATATTTGCAGCAAGTAAATTAGTTCCCATTTTATCCTCCTGTCTTTATTGTAGTAGTTTTAGACAATGATATATCTAAATTTAAAGGAATCACCGGCCCGCCAGTTGAACCCGATAGTGGATCTATATGTAAATGAGTATTCAACGTTGTAATCAATAATTGTAAAGCCGTGTTTAATTCTCCATAAGTTACAAATCTTTTAGAAGTTCCATTTAAATCTATTTCTGAATCACCAACTATTATTATTTTTCCATTATCAGAAGCAGTTAAATTAATATCTCCTGTAACAGTTATATCAAAAGAATCTTCTTTGATTTCCATAGTTGCAGCCTTTGAATCTGCTACATTAATTATTTCAATTTTTATTCCATCAGTTGTTATTTCAATATTTTTATATTTCTCTGGAATAGATTCATTATACCCATCGTCTTTATTAAAATGTTTTATTTTAATTCCTTCTTCACCTATAGAAATTATATTAGAAGTAGGTCTTTTTTGCCAATTAATATTGTCTGCTGTTCCATCGGAAATTGTTCTTTTTGTTCTTATAATTATATTAGTTCCAAATGGATCTGTGGCTTCCATATTTGATTCACCTGCTAAACTACCATCTGAATCTTCACCTTCTTTAGTCATATCATCTGAAGGAACATTTACATATTCAGTTGCATATTCATCATCCTTCCATTTTCCTTCAAACATACTTCCAAGCCAAATAGCTTTTTTATGGTCGCCTCTTATAAAAGTTACTAATCCTCTTTCATTTACTTGTGGAAGAAAAAATATACCATAATTTCTACCACCACCTAAAGGAGAGAAAATTCTTGCAGGAGTTACTAGTCTACTACCTTTTCTATTTGGGTCTTCTGTGTCTTCTATTTCTTTTGGATTTTCTGATAAGTCTCTAGTTTTTTTACCATGATAAAATTCATCGACTCTAACCCAAATAAATCCTTTTTCAAAAAAAGGACTTGTATCTATTACTACTGCTGGATACGTCATTATAATAACTCCAATATATTAAAGTAATTCTAAGGTTCGTTCATACCTTGGAACTCTTATAATTACTCCTTGTGCAAAGTCTTCTGGGCAATTTGAAAAATTGTTTGCAAAAACTAACACCCAGTATAATTTAGGATTGCCAAAAAACTTTTTGGCAATTAAATCAGGTCTATAAATATGTTCTACTGGTATAGTATATAAGATGTCACCTTCTCCAGTGAATAAGTCTGCCATATTCTGAGATTGAAAACCTTTTTGTGCGTGGTTTATATCATCATTCCACACTTCATCATAAAATTTCCAACGACTAACACTCATAATTTACTCCCTCTGGTAATAAAAGGTTTATTCCACATTTTTCAATTAATTTCATATCTAATTTATTACTTTTTTTTAAATTATCTTCTGCTGTTATTAATCTTAAGTTTCTTAAATTCCAACATTTTTTAAATTCTTTGTCTTCAAAAGAATCAAAATTATATAAAGATTGAGGAATTATATGATCTATATGTAAAAGTCCATTAAGATAGTCTTTCCAAGTATACTCTTTTTTTATTGTATTTATTAAATGTTCCTCAAGTTCTTTTTTATTAAAATCTAAAATATCAAAACTTCTTTTACCATTTTTTTTAAGGTTATTATTTATCATTTTTGTGATTCTGATTCTAATGTTTGTATGTATATCATTTTTGTATTTATTTAAAAATTTTTTATTAATTTTTTCTTTATTCTTTTGATAATATTCTTTTTGATATTTTAATTTTTTTTCTTTATTGTCTATATAATTTTTTTTACTTCTTTTATTTATATTTTCTTTATTTTCTTCTTGCCACTTTTTTTTGTACTTTTTTATATTTTCTTTATTTTCTTCATAATATTGTTCTTTATACTTTTTTATTTTCTCTTTGTTTTTATCATTCCATTTTTTATTTGTTTCAAGCACTTTCTCTTTATTCTTTTGATAATATCCTTTTAATAATAATTTTCTACAATTTTTACAATATTTTTTACAACCATCTTTTTCAGATTTTGATTTATGAAAAAAAGATATATCTTTTTCTTCTTTGCATTTTATACAACTTTTATATCTTGAAACTGCCATTTTATTTTGCTCCAGTTATAGCTTTTTTATCAGCATCATAAAGTTCTATATAGCTATCATAATAATTTCTAAAATCTGGATAAAGATCCATATAACTTGCAGTTACTTCTGCTAAAGTCATAGAAATTTCATAGCCAAAAACATCTCTAAAAGTTAAGTCTTTATCTAAATATGCTGGCGTTTCAGCTAAATCTTTTTTAATAGAAACTTCTGTTATTACAAATGTTTTTAAAGTTTGTCTATCTGTTAAAGATTTTAATTTATTTCCTATTAATTTACCACTATAACTTTCATAAGTTAAAAGTCCTGCATATGGATTTGTTTTGTCATTAGCATTTCCCATTACTATTTTTATTAATGGTGGTTTTATATATTTATATCCAGTTTCAATTGTTCTTTCATCTTCTGGAAAAGTAGGCATTACTAAACTTCTATAAGCTAATTCTATTGCTTGAATCTTTGGTAAAGTAAAATGATTCATCCATCCATGACCACCTAAAGATTCTATTGTTGTATCGTGAGAAACAGCAAAATATTTTGTAGAAATTGTTACTGTTGGTAAAGTAGTTTTTGTATAACTTTGAGAAGTTCCAACTCTTGCAAGATATTCTGTTGCTTGATATGATGCAGATAAACCACCCTCATCAATCATTGGATTGAATTCAAATGGAATAAAGAAAGGATTTATATCATCTGCATAAATTGGCAAAACATAAACAGCACCAATTTGCCATTTTCCATCTCTATTTAAAAAATGTTTATTTTTAACTGCGTCAGAAAAAAGAAGACCGTTCATATTAGGAGAATTTAAATAATCATCTGGTAATATTTTACTGATACCTCTACCTTTAATTTCATTTGTTAATCCAACATGCTCCATTTTTTTAGCATTTAAATTAACAAACATCACATCACTTAATAATGGATTTCCTGCTATTTGACTTGCTCTTGTTTTAGATTTTGCAGATTCTGGAGTAACTTCTTCTCTTTTCTCTAATGTATATCCATTACCATAGTCGCCATTTGCTTTCCAACCAGTTTCATCATCTTTTGCTTGCATTCTATAATAAGTTATTAATTGAGCATCATTCCAAGCCTTATCTGTTGGCCCTTTAAATTCATTTGAACTTTGTAAAAAAGATTTTCTATATTGTACATCATTTAAATTTGCACTTATTTTTTCAGTTTCTCCATTATAAACCTTCCATTTTCCATTTTCTTCTACTATAGAAGCATAAGTTATTTTAAATTGCCTTGGATCTTTAAATGTTATATCACCTGGATTTGTAGCATCTAATGGATCTGGTCTTGATAAATCTAAAACTTCATCTTGTTTTATTATTTCAATCATAGCTTCTGATCTATTTAATTCTATATTTGGAGATCTATGAAATTTTCCATCTTTATATTCTGTTAATTTTGTATTACCAGCTCCTATTTTTCTAGTAGTAGTAAATAAACTTATAAAAAATTTATTTATATTAGCTAAAGTTATAGTCAACCATCCTTTTGGTCTTCCAAAAAATAAATCTGGATCACCATTCATTTCAGTAGAAAAAAATGAACTAATTTCTTTTTTTACTGAAATACCTCTAATAAAATGCATTGTATAAAAATTTGATCCAAGATATAATATTAATTCAGGAACTGTAAAATATCTTATTACACTTAAAAATCTTAGAATACCAGATCCAATTCTAAAAAGAGAAATTGGATTTGATGGATCCATTGCGGTAACACTTTGAACTAAATTTGCTCCAACATAAGGAAAAACATTATAAAGAAATATTTCGAGTTCATTATTTAAACTGCTATATTTATTTCTATACATTAAATCATTAAGTCTTTCTGTAATCTCTTCTGCTGATACTTCTTCTCCTTCACCTAATCCTTTTGAAATAGTTGCAGAAACTTCATTATAAAGTTTTTTGTAAGTAACTTCAAAATCATTATCGAGAGTAATATCTATAGGTTCTTTTGGAGAAGTAATTGATGTAACACTTGGAGAAGCAGCCGCATTATTTGAATTTTTTTTTGCTTCATCAATAGCTTCAAGATGTTCTTCCAACATATTAGTTAAATCAGGAGATCCAACCTTTGCTCCTGCATTAGCAACAGAAATAAATACATTATCAGCTTCATTAAAAGGAATTTTGCTATTTGTATCTTCATTATAAATATCTTTGTATTTTGGTTCTTTAGTTGTATCAGAAATTTCAACTTCTTGTTTTGCTCCATTAGGAGATATTCCTGCTATTTCAACTTCTTGTTTTATTGCATCAGTAGATATTTTAATTGGAACATCCTTACCTTTTATATCATCTATTATTAATTCTTCTTTAGTTCCATCACCTTTACCTAAAAGACCTAGAGTTCTTAAATTTTGTATTGTTAGATCTATCTCTTTTGCCATTTAACAGCTCCATCAGCAAATTTCTGTAATTCATCACCAGCTTTTTTAAGATTATTTTTAAGATCTGAATCAGAAGAATGCTTCTTAATTAAATTAAAGAATTTTTCTTCGACATTATCTAAATCTTTAGTTGAATTACCAGCAAGATCAAAGTGAATAAGTTTTATAAAATCCTTTACAAATTTATCTTTATTTTTAAACTTGAATTTGATATCTAAGGCTTCAATAAACAATCTTAAATCTCTAAAAACATTTTTATTCTTTATGATTGTTATTTCGTTAAGATTTTTAACACCTTCATTTCCGGTTATCTCTGGAGCTATTGCAATTTTGTTTTTTTCTTTAGGGTTTTCCATTATCCAGCCTTTACAGCATTTATTAATTCATCAAACTTTCTAGTCCATAAACTCATCATTTCATTATGTTGTTCATCTTCTTTATTTACTTGTAATATTTGATTTTGAGCTATAATATTTGTGTTATTTGCAACTTCTTCAGTTTTAGCTGCTGTTGCTTCAGTGTTTGCTGAAGTTTGTTCTTCTACATTTCCACCTTTAGTAATTTCTTTTATTTTTTCTCTTTCAACAATTCCTTTACCAGAAGCATAAAGATCAGCAGCTTCCCAAGTTGTTACTTGTTCTGCTGGATTAGTGTTAGTTGCAACTTCTTCTAACTCTTTTCCTGCTGCTTCTTGTTCTTTGAGAATCTTCTCTTGAAATGCTCTAACTTTTTCTAATGTATCATCTCCACCAGCTGTTAAATGTTTCCAATCATCAAAACCTAATGTTTTTGCATAGGCATCTTGTTGAGTTAAAAGAAGTGTTCCCAAATTATCTTTTAATGTTTCACTACCTTTTATAAATCCATTCCAATCCATTCCCCACCATTCTTTTCCTTCTTGGCGCCATTCTTTTGGAGTAAGATCTTTAAACATAATGGCAAGTTGTTCTGCTTCTTCTTTAGATTTACCTTTAATCATATCTGCTAATGTTTTATCCCAAGCAGATTGTACTTGTGAATTTCCTTCTAATTGAGCAACAGTATAATCATTTAGAGAAGTTTTTACATCATTTCCTGCTTTTTTCATCATTGTTAAATTTTTGTTCATACTTTTTTCAAAAAGTTCAAGTTGAGCTTTCATCAATTTTTTATCTGCTTCTGTTTTTTCTTTAGTAAATGCATTTGCTGTTTCTCTTAGAGCAATTACTAATTGTGCATTCATTGTAGATTTTTGTTTATCTGATAATGCACTGATCTCCATACTTTGTAGATCAGTTCCAATTACTTCTTTAGATATTTTATTTGCATCTTTTAAAAATGCATTTGTATTTATTTGAGTTGCTATACTTTGACTTTCTAATTGATTAGATATTCTCATTTCTTGAGCTGCAATTCTCAGTTCAGTTGCAGCATCTTTCATAGATCCACCAAGTTCTTTTAAACTATCTCCAACTTCTTTGCTAAATACTCCAGCTACATAACCAAGAGCTTCAATTAGTGAGCCTAATACATCTAATAAGAATGCAAGTATTTCAAGTAATGGAGGTAATAACATTTTTACAAGAGGCATTAATAATTTTTCTACCAATATCATAATTACAGGCATTAATGCACCTAAAACTTTAGTAATTAAATCACCGAATACTTTTCCAAGTTTTTCAATAATTGGTTTCAAAGCTTCCATTACTTTTGCTATTGCATCTTGAACTGGTTTCATTTTCATTAACATTCCAGCAATAAGCATCATTGGACCAAGAGTTTTAGCTGCACCACCAATGGCTTTACCAACTCCTCCTCCAACTTTTTGTCCAGATTCATCTTTTCTTCCAAATAAAGCTCCCTTAAGACCTTTGAATACTCCCTTAACTCCCATTTGTTTAATTGTAGCTAAAGCATCTTTTGCACCAGTAATAAGAACTTTCTTCATATTTCTTCCTTTTTCAAGGAGTGCGTTTCCAGCAGTTTTTAATATATTACCAGAAGATTCCATAAATCTCTTAAATTTTCCACCAGAAGTTTCAAGTATTTTTGCTGATCCAGCACCAATATCAACACCTTTTGCAACTATTTTAATATCTTGAAGTGTTTGTTTTGCACCTTTAAGAACTTCAATTTGTTCTCTATATTCAGTTTGTTGTTGGTTAATAATTCCTGTTATATCATTTTGTTCTTTTTTTAATTTTTGCAATTGAGAATAAGAACCTTGACCTATTTTAAGTTTTGCTTCTTCAGCATCTACTTGAGATTGAATTGTAGTTTCAATTTGTTTGTTCATGTTTTGCTCTTTCTTTATATCAAGCGATCTTTGTTTTGACATTTCTTGAGTCGTAGTAGCTTCTCTTTTTAATTCTCTTAGTTTGTCTTCACCAAGCATTTTTATTTGACTTAGTTCTTTCTTATTATAAAAATCTTTATTTTTTCCAGCTTCTATTGTTGTAGACTCTATTTCATTTCCAATTTGAGTATGCATTTTTTCAAGTTTTTTTAATTCTATGAGTTCTTCTCCTGTCAAATTAGCAGAACCTTTTTGTTGAGTTAAATACTTTATTCTTTCATTATAAATAGCTTTTTGTTGTTCAAGCTCTTGAACTTTTTGAGTACTCATTTCTTGACCAATTCTTTTATTCTCTTTAAACATTTGTAATTGTTCAAAAATCTTTGCATTATTTTCTTCAGTTAACATTTTTAATTTAGAATATGGTTTCATTAATTGAGATGAAGCTCTTAAAGTCTTTTCCATAAAACCAGCAAATTTCTTTCCAGATTCAAACATAGGAGCTTTAGACATTTGATGCCACTTATCTGCAATCTTTTGAGTTGACTGATAAGCTTCTCCCATTTTTAATCTTCTTTGTAAATCCTCTGCTTGTTTTTCTGCTTTCTTTCCAAGCTTTTGTTCCATTATAGTAGATGATTTTTGAGCCCCCATTGATATTCCTTCTTGTACTCCTTCAGAAATCGTTTTAGCAATATTTTTTCCTACAGAAAACATTACTTTTCCAAAAACTTTTTTAACAACTAATGCAAGAGCAACAAAAATAGCTGCACCAAGTAATATTTTTCCAAATAACTTTTTAGGATCAAGAGCATTTTTTAAATGTCCAATTCCATCACGAATAACACCAACCCATTTTTCTACTCCACCACTTGCTTTAAATGCATCAACCCAACCTTTAATCATTCCAGTTAAATCTTTTCCACTTCCATAAACAACATCGGCAAATAAATCAACAATTGGCATAAATGCATCCATTACATCAACAAATAGATTTTTAATCCTGTTCATTGTCTTCTCAAACTTCTCTTGAGTAGATAAAGCTTCTGCTTGTGATTTTGCTAACTCTTCAGATGTATCTCCAGTTCCACCAAGAGCATTTTCAAGTTCAGACATATCCATTTCAGCCATTTGTCTTAATTGACCAAGTGGCATTCCAAGTGATTGTGCCATTGCAGCAGCAGCTGGACCACTCATTCCTTTAAGTTCTTGACCAAGAGCTTTGAATTTAGACGCAAGTTGTCCTGGATCTACATTGCCAGAAATTGCATCTTCTATTGAAACACCTAATTTAGCATAAAGAAGAGCATTGTCTTCTAATCTACCTGGGTCTAATAATTGTTCTACAAATTGAACAGCTGTTTGAGCCTCAATACCTACTTGTGCAAAAGCAGCAGCAAGTTTTGTTGTACCTTTAGAAAATCTTTCTACAGCAACTGCATTTTTACCCATTTGTTGTAACATTCTAGATGAATAAACAATTGATTCACCAAGAGCAGACATTTCTCCTTCTGTTAAACCAATCACTTTTTGGACCTTAACCATTCCAGCTAATATTCCAGAAATTGATTGTTGACCTAAACGACCAACCCTTGATAATTCACCAGCAAGTCTTGCAGATTCTTCACCACCAACTCCAGTTATTTCTGAGAATCTTGCAACATCAGTTGCAAGTCTTTGCATATCTTTTATTGGGACTCTTAATCTGGCAAGTTCACTAACTAATTCCATAGATTTTTCAGTTGCAATACCAGTTACTTGAGAAACTCCTAATGTAGCGTCTTTTAATTGTTGAGCTGAACCAGAAGTCTTACCCATTCTGAATGCAAGTTTTGTCATTTCTTTATCAAGAGATAAAGTCTGACCAATTGTATCTGCTAATACTCCAAATCCAAACGTCAACCCAAAAGCTGGTAAAATATTATTCTTAATAGTACTTCCAACTGATTTAAGTTTTTCACCCCAAGTTGTTGTATATTTTATATTTTCTTTTGCTTTCTTATTTATATCATCATAAGATTCTGTTATACTTTCAGTCTCTTTATGAACATTTTTAAAGTTGCCTAAAGAAGACTCTAACTTACTATTGAAAGAAGTCATATTCTTATTTACTTTTTCGAGATTTGAGCTAAAAGCTTCTATAAATTTTAAATGTTGTGTTATACTATCAGCCATATTACCTTATCTTTTCAAAAAATTTTATACAAGAAGTTTTGGTGGAAGTAAAACTCTTATTCCACTGTCTTCTATTAATTTCATATCTTCATAATTTATACCAGTAAGCGAGGTGCTGGAAACTTCATAATTTCTAAATTCGTATTATATCCAGAACTATCTAATCTATGAGTAATTTTCTTTATTACATAATATCCACTTAAATAACTTTTTTCACCACCAGTTATTCCATAAGTTCTTTCATCATTTTTTACATCTTGATTAAGAACATCATAATATGCTGGTCTATTAACAATTATTTTAATTAAATAAGAATAAGGTCTAAGATTAGAATCAAAAAAATAAAAAGGATCTCCTGGAATATCTATACTACCATTGAATACTTGATTATTTAAATTGTGAATCATTTCTCTTACAAACTGACCTGCAACCATATTATCAGAAGTTGTTCCGTCACTAATTCCTTGACTTACATTAGCCATATCTTTTGTTTCTGCAATAAACATTCCTTTAAAATCATCATGATCCATAGCAGCTGTTATATTTTTAATAGTAGCTAAAGTAAAATCCATTTTATCTTCAATTACATCATCATTCAAATCACCTGGATGTTCTCCTCTGGCTGAATATAGATGAGTTCCGTCTTCAGTAAGAAGAGCTATTGGTAAATTTAATTGAGCAAAATCAGTTTTTGTATCTATTTGAAGATCTTTAATTATTGTTTGTCCATGTTCTATCCAAGGATAACATCTAACAGAATGCTGTTTCTCTAAATTTTGTATTGCATCTTTATAATAAAACTTTACTGTAAATCCATCTTCAATTTTTTTATTTTGATCAACTACATAACCATATTTTACAACTCTTTTTATTTCCTCAGACTTTACATCTATTCCACTACCTTCTGAATTTGAATCATTTGACATAGGAATTACTTTATCGCTGTGATCATATATTATCGGAGCTACTTTAGAACAAATATCATCTAATAATCTTCTTAAAGGTTGATATTCTACTGAAATCTCTCTTATTCCTGCTTCATTCTTTTTGAAAACTGGCTTTCCACCAAGCATAATTTCTATTTCTTGTTTACCATCTTTATTTGTATAGGCTAATGGTTCTTCACCTGTTGAAATTTCTAACATAAGTTTATTACTAGAAGCCATCTTTACTATTTTATTAAGATCAGTTATTATATTAGTAGGAGTTCCAGTTAATTTAGCATATTTCTGCATTAATTTTGCTTTATCAATAAATGTTCCAGTAATTGAAATTGCATTTATTGTAACAGTTAATCCTTCTGGTTTAGGAGAAAAATTAACACCTAACATTTGCAAATAAATCCAAGGACTTCTAAGAATTTTCTTTTTGGGATTGCTTCCCTCAGTTCTTGTTACAAAACCTTCTTCTTGAAAACTTGCTGCTTGAATGATTCCATCTGAATCTTTCTCTCCTTCTGTATAACCAATCCTTAATCTTAAATTAACCATAGAAGTTTGATCTATTTGAAATTCAAAATAACTTTTATCATCACCTTTAGCAGTTGGATTCTTAATTAATGAATTAGCTAATCTTGTAATAGTTAAAGCTTTAATTACTGATTTTTCTAATCTTGAAAAATTTTTATCAAATAAAGTAAGGCTTACTGTTTGAATTCCACCATTATCTTCTATAGTAACACTATTAAAAAAATTATTTGGATTTACCGTTAATTCTCTTTCCCAAAGGTCTGCTTTTTCCAAATTAGCTCCACTAGCTTTCCTGAACTGCACATTACAGTAAGGAGTCTGTGGATGTGGAAGGTTATAGAATTCACTTGGGTATATTGAAGTTAAATTTTTTTCTGCCATATCTACCTTTTATCTTTCCATTAATTATAAGTAAAGTTAATTATAACTTATTTATGAGGGAAGTAAAATGATATTTTCAAATCTATTAGAAAGTTATCTCATTGAAATGATTATTAAAGTAAAAGGTGGATATAAAGTAAAAAGTCACATTACTGGAAAAGTCTATCCAAAACTTTATAAAAATAAAAGAGATGCTATCTCAAGGATTTTAGGAATGAAATCAAAAGGTGGCTTCTATAATAAAAGTAAAGAAGAACAAGAAAAGATGATTACAAAATATCTTAAAAGGAATTAAAATGGAACTAAAAAAACTTATTGAAATGGCTAGACCTCATGCTCCAATAGAAAATTTTGAGCAATGGGTTAAAAATAAAAATATCGAAAGAATAATCAGTTCTGGTAAATCAAATCCTGCTGGATTTGATAAAAATAAAGCTATTATAACTATTGTGAATAAAAGCTGGATTAGATTTCAAAAAGAGTATGGTAATTACTATAAATTAATAGCAAAGTATATTTATAGAGCTGTTGAAGCATGGAAAGATTATTCTTACAAACAAGCTGTTGAAATTATAAAGAATTTAACAAGTATTAAAAATATTAGCAAAAAAAGATTAGAAGAAGTAAAAAATAAAATACTAAAAGAATTACTTTTATTTGATCCACAAACACACGCCGCAGATAAAGCTAAATCAAAATACGATTGGCAAAAATTTCTTAAAAAAATAAGGAGAAGAGAATATGATTAATGAAACTACATTCAGATCTGCTTCAACTGTTGATAGAATATATAAAGACATAATAAAACCATATATGCAAAAACCAGGTCAACGTGTAAAATATGTTGATATAACTTCTTATGTAAAAAACTTAATAAGTCCTTTTACTAATGTGGTAAAAGTTAGTTTGAGAATATCTCAACATAATTCTCCAAAAGAAGGACTTGCTTTTCTTAAAACTGGTGGAAAAAAAATAGATATGGGAAAAGAAAGTCAAATTGGTAAAAAATCAGTTCCTTATGGAGATATTAGAAAATTCTCTATTTGGTTATATGGACTTTATGAAAAAAAGATTACTAATAATCTAATAAATCAAATAAAAGATGATTTGACTCACGAAATAACTCATTTGATAGATGTTTTAAGAAGAGAAGGTGATCCACAAAAGTTTATTAAAAGAGGTGGTTATTTTAGATTACCTGATGAAATGAATGCTGCTATTCATGAATTAAAAAGAGTAAGAAAAAGAGATAGAAAAAACTATGATGATATTGATACTATTAATGAACTAATAGATTATTTTGAAGATAATGATAATGAATCACTTATAAGACTTGGAGAATATATGAGAAAGTTAAAATGGCAAAAGAAAATTTTAAGCAGAATGTATAGAGAAAGATTATTACCACCTGCATTAATGATTGTTCCAATAAAAAAGAATTTACCAGAAGCCTATTCTAGTGAAAAAAATAAAAGAGTATTTGGAAAAGAAGTAAGAAGACTTCTTGGAAAAAAATGGAATCTTGAAAATGATCCTTTAGAAATAAAATATTTGAATAAACCAGTAGAAACTTCTTATGCAAAGAAAATAGAAAAAGAAACTGAGAGAGAAAAAAAGAATTTAAAAATAAATATTGAAAAAGAACATAAAGAAATGGAAAAAACTATTGATGAAATTTCCAAGATTATTAATACTATGAAATTTAAGAAAAAAAATGGTGAAATAGTTTTTGTAAAAATAAGTGAAAAACGAATTTTAAAAGAGGTGAAAAATATTTTAACAAAATTTCCACATTTTAAAACTGGTTGGAATAAAAAAAATAAAACAATAATTACTGAATCATCATTATTTAAATTGTTATTTTTAAGAATAAAAAACATTATAATGAAAAGAATAAAAGCTGGAGATGAAAAAGTAATTTTGGAGAATACTATGGATACTATAGAAAGAATTAAAAAACTTTGGGAAGCAAAGAAAAAAAAGCCTTTAAAACCTGGAGAAAAAAGATTTGCTAAAAGTATTTTAGCAAAGAAAGACCCAAAAGATAGTGAAATGAGAATTATAGATAAAGAGAAGGAAAAAAAGAAAAAAACTTTTAAGGATATTGCTCAACGAGCTAAAAGTGCGAGCAATCCTGATGCTTATGAATGGGGAACTAAAAGAAAAGTTATTAAAAGAATGATGAAGAAAAAAGGAAAATCTGTTAAACCAGAATAATCTATTTACGTATCCAAGGAGCTACTCCAAACGATCCTGTTTTTGCAACTCTTTGTTTTGTAATATCAATTGTATTTTGGGCTTCTACAATTCTATTTCTAAGTTCTTCTGGAGAATAAGCAATTTCAATATCAGGAAAATCAATTTCTTCTGGAGATGTATTTTTATTAAGTGTTTTTAACCACATATCAAAATGTGGATAAATCATTTTATAAAGATGTGTATTAAATCCATGACCTACTAATTTATATTTACACATTCCTGTAAAATAAATTCTGTAAGCAGTTTTTAATATAGTTCTTCTTTGTTGTTTTATGAGATTGTAAAATGTATAACCATCAATCTTTTGCTTGCCTTTTATTATTAAATAAATCGTTCGGCCTAACCACATCTTATCGCCGGTATTCAGGTGATGAACATTTATACCATGAGTATATTTTGGGCCACTATACATACAAAAAATTAGAGGAGTTCGGTCATTTTTCCAGTTGGAATATTGCCCAAAATATATACTTCCAAAACTATATAGAGTAACATTTTTTGAAAAAGCATATCTTACAAATCTGAGTTTATTAACTATCCAATTGTATAATTTATTAAAAATTGCCATTTCACTTACCTTTTCAAAATGGAAAGATAAAGATAAAGTTAGACAACAAGAAATACAGAGATTATTTCCTGATTTTGAATTTAGGAGAATTAGAGAAAAATGCTTTTAGCAAATTTTATGTCAGAAAGTATATTAGACTCAGTTAAATCAGAACTCAATAAGGAATTATGGGCTGGATGGAAATTAAAGAAATCTGCAAAAATTTATATAATGAAGAAAATAGAAATTTGGCTATCTCAATATACAAAGGAAAAAATTAAACATGCCTTTATTATTGGTAGTATGGCTGGTTTTCAGTATAATAAGGAAGCTGATATTGATGTCAATATTGTTGTTTTAATTGGAAAAGAAAAAGCAAAAGAAATTAGAAAATTTCTCCCAAATGGACATAATCTTCCAGGAACAGAACATCCAATAAATTATTTTTTAGAAACTAAAATAAATAATGATTGGAAAGAAGGTCCAATGTTTGATGTTCTTAATGATAAATGGATTAATAAACCAGAAAAAGGTGAAATGAAACCTGCAATAACAAATTTTAAAGCAGTTATAGAAATTTCAAGATTTTTTATTGCTGGAATAAATGCTTCAATATCTGAATATGAAACTGATGTAATATCTTATAATTCTTATAAATCTTTTTTAGAAGCATCGAAAGAAGAAGATAAAGATGAAATAAATCAAATTATTAATCTTAAACTACAAGAAATAATTGCGGACATAGATGGAATTTTTATTGCTAAACATATGATTAAAGCTTTAAGAGCTGAAGCATTTGAAAAAGATGCTAGTGAACTTGAAATTTCAACAGAAATTTCTTTTAAGAGAGGGAATTATAGTATTAATAATTTGATTTATAAATATATCGAGAAAATTGGTTATTTTGAAAGGATTTTAAAAATATTAAATGAAAAAGACAAATGGACTTCTTTGTTAGTTAAAATGTAAAGATAAAAATATGCGTGTAATAGATATTTTAAATGAAAGCCAAAAACGTGAAGACTATCTAATTGTAGTTAATAAAGAGAAAAAATACGAAATTATAAATAAAGATGGTAAAACTATTGGAAGAAAAATGGGTTATGAAAATCTTGAAGATGCACTAGATTCTGTTTTACAATTATCATCAAAAGCTTATGAGAAAGGTGATTTTTACAAGAAAAAAGAAATGCTCAATAATGAGATGATTAAATGGAAAGATAGAAATGATGTTAAAGAAGAAAAACCTAAAAAGAAACATGGGTTTTATGAACAGTAAAGATAAAGTAAATATATTTTTGGAGAAAAAAATATGAAATTAAGTGAATTACTTAACCAAATAAAAATTGGAGAAGACGAATATAAAACTCGTGAAAATGTTGATGCAGTACTGGAAACATTTGATGAAGATGATGATCAGTACAAAACAAGTAAACTTATTGATATACTTTCTGCTAAATTAACAGAATCTAAGAATGAAAATAATGTAATTACAATAAATCGTATTAAAAAAACTGCAATAAAGATTGGTATGTACGAAGACAAATTTTCGACTGGAAAAGAAATTTCAAAATCTTATCACAGAATGAAGTTTGATTCTATTAAAGAGAACTATAATGAAATAATTCATGATTTGGAAAGTAAAAAAGTTCAAAGAAGTATGGATAAAGAAATTTTATCACATGCCGTTGCACTTATTAAACATAAAATTATTCAACTCGCAGAAGCAGCTGAAATACAAAACCCAAAACTAAGAGAATTACCAGAAACACTCAGACCATTTGTTGATAAAGAATACAAATTAATTATAGAGAATATAGGATAATTAAAATATCTAAAATAAATGACCCTCAATTAATTGAGGGTTTTTTATTTTACACTCGTATATATAAACGTAAAGATAAAACTAAATTCTTATTATGAGGAAATAAAATATGTCTACAAGAAGAAAAGAAACAAAAGTAAGGGAAAGACAATTAGAACTTGCTTCTGGTCAAAATTTAAGCGATGTAATAAATGCGGTAAAAGGCTTTACTAATATAATATCAAATGAAGATGATAATGATCTTTCTGAAAGCATTGATATATTAGCTGAATTAAATACTCCAGGAGCAGAATTATCAAATGGAGAAATTCCATTAGATAGTATGTCATTTGTCTATGAACCTTATGAAATAGATGCTGGAATTATAAATCCAAGAGTTAAATCTTGGCATGGAGAAACCTCTGCTTTTTTTGATGAAGGTCAGAATTTAATAAATAATGTTGATCTTTTAGATTATACTTTTATTGATAGAGGAGATTGTGAGAGTAATACTCAGCCAATGATAATTGGTGAAACAGTTCCTGATACTCCTTTAAGTTGTACTTTTACAAAAAGTAATGAACAAAAACAAACTGATAATTTATCATATAAATTTATAAAAACTGCTGATACTGTAGCTCAAGTGTTTTTTTATGATAGTAGTTTATATAATAGTATGCATGGTCTTAGTTCTGGTGTTTATAAATTAACTGCTTGGTTTTATGTTCCTAGTACACTAACTGCTCTTCTTCCATCACATATAAAACTTTTTATTATTCAAGATGATGGAACTTCTACTTGGAAAAAAGTTTTATATTCTAATAGCCCAGTTGGAACTGATGCTTGGGAAAAAGTTACTTTTATTTTTCCAATATTTATAGAAACAACTGGAAACATTCTTAAACTTGAAGCTAAGAGTATTACTTCTTCAACTAGTGATTACTTTTACTTTGATGATATGAAACTTGAAAAAATAAAAGGAATAGCTCAAGATTTTAATTGGTTTGAAACAAATACAGATGTAAAAGAATATGATGAAGAATTAATTGGAGAATTTATAGATAGAGGAGACTGTGAAAACACAACTTCTCCTATGATTTTTAATGAAACTGTTCCTGTATTATCAAATGCAACCTGGATAAGATCAAATGATTTTGTACGTGGAGGTTCATATTCATATAAAGCAACAAAAACAATAGCAGCAGGTACTGCAAGTTTTATTTATTTAATAGACACAATGCTTTCAACAGATATGCACGGTTTAGTGGCAGGGAAAACATATAAATTTGGTTTGTGGTTATATATACCTACAGCTTCAGGAATTCTTGGATCTGAAATAAGTTTTCAAATATATGATTATGAAGGTGGATGGGTTGGAAAGTTCTTTGGAGTAGCTAATGTTTATGATGCCTGGCAATATATAGAACTTACAAAAAAATTAAAAATAATGGCTACAGGAATATGGATAAGAATAGTAACAAATTCTACAGCTGCACTTAATGAATATTTTTATGTTGATGATATTTCTATACAAGTTCTTGATGAAGAAGTTGAAATAGAACCTGTTCGTGGAAATAAAATGTTTAAACTTCAAGGTGATACTATCGATGGATATATTTCAAAAGAACTTTCAACTTTTACTTCTAATGGTAAAAAAGCAGTTCAAGCAATTATAAAAAAAGGTGATGCTCTTGTTTCAAATCTTATTCTTAATGAACACTTTGAAGCAAATTATGCTAATGAAATAGAATATTGTGATGCAGAAAATGCAACTTATTGTCCATCTCTTGATCCTGGAGTAACAGCTAATGGTCACTTTGGATTAACAAACGGATCATTCGGTCAAGTAGCTGCTCCACATACAGGAACAAATTCATGGAGACTACAAAAAACTACTGCTGCTGCTGCTGGAACAGCTATTGTATATCTTGAAGATAATGCTAATAATAACGATATGCATAATCTAATTGTTGGAAAAACTTATCAGTTTGATGGATGGATTTATACAGATGTTGCAAGTCTTATAAATGCAAAATTTGTGATAGAAGAATACTATAGTGCAACTTGGAATACTGTTCTTTCACATACTTTTCAAACTGTATCAACATGGGAAAATGTAAAAGATTTATTCACTATAAATAGTAATACTACAGGAATAAGAATTTACTTAGAAATAGACTCGGCAGAAAATATTAATAAATTAATTTATATTGATGATTTTTTACTTTATGATATTCAAGGTGCAGGAACAGATGTTCTTGATGTTGATATTACTTGGTCAAGTCATTTAATAGCAATCCAAGGTGGTAAAGGTGAAGTTCATGATTATGAATGGATAGATGAAGAAACTCTTTGGTTGGCTTGTTTAACTGATACAGTAGATTACACAAAAAATCATACTTTAAAAATTTCTTCATCAGATGGAATAACTGCTGATAGTTATACTCTCTGGGGTGCAATTCAAATAGAAGATCAAGAATATCCTTCTCCTTATATTTATCCTAATACTTTAAGAAAAGTTCATTATAATAAATACAAACTTACAATGCCATCTCAATTTACAATTGATATGATAGTAAAACCTTGGTTCAATTATGATACTTCTAATCATAAAAAGCTTGCTGGCTGGATAAATGACGTTGATCATACTTTTAGTATATATTATTCTTATGCTGGAGATAATCTTCTTGCATGGTGGAAAGATGGAGGAACTGCAGTAGCAATAGGTTCTCTACCATTTGATGATGGAACTTCTTTTGATGATATAAATCAAAGAATTAGAATTACCGCTTCTATTGACTTAACTACTGGAACATTAAGTGGAAGTGAATTTTGGATTAATGGAGTATCAGTAGATAATAATTGGAGTGGAGTAGGTGATCTAAAAACTTCATCATTTAAAAACTTCTTTATTGGAGTAGATGATATAGAAAGATTTGCAAACTCTCTTATTGAATATGTAAATGTTTATTCAGGAACTTCTTCTCAAGCTGACCTTGATGCAGACTTTGATGGAAAAACATTATTATTTGATAGATCATTTAATGATTATGAACCTGGAAGAAGCACTGCTTCTGATATGGAAGAAATAAATCATATAGAAAATTTTATAGATAGAGGAAATTGTGAATGGAAAGATGGAAATAATAATCAACCAATGATGAGAAACCAAATCGGTCCTCCTGTTATGAATAACGAAACTGCTTATGAGCGTGTTTCAAGTCAATCTTATATAGGAGAATATTCATATAGAGCTGAAAGCGATGGAGTCGGTGATCTTGTAATTTATCTTTCTGATGTAATTGGAACAACAGATTTAAATGGACTTAATCCTGGTGAAACTTACAAACTTTCTGCTTGGGTTTATTTACCAAGTACAAACACAACTCTTGATACTATTGAATTAGTTATACGAGACTATAGTATAGATTGGGAAGAAAATATTGATAATACAATTATAACAGATCAATGGGTAAATTTAGAAGTTATAGCAACAATTAAAAATACTTCTACTGGTGCTAGTTGTTTCCTTAGAGGAACTCTAGGAACAACATCTGGAGATGAATTTTATGTTGATGAAATAAAACTTGAAAGAGTAAATAAAGAATCAAAAGCACAAATTGATAGTGAAATAATTGGAACAAAACGTGGAGTAATTGGTCTTTTTGAAGAAACTACTAATTTAATTACTGATCCAGAAGATCTAACAACTATAAATTGGTCAGTTACTAATGGTGATCCAATAGTATTAGTAGATAAATATTTTAAAGGAAGTCAGTTTTCTAAATTGAAATCTGATGGAACTGATTATTATACTCAAGTAGCACAAACTATTACAACAATAGCTTCAGTTCCATATTTACTTTCTGTTATTATTAAAAAAGGAAGTGATAATATAATAACTAAAATTAGACTTTATGAAACTACTCCTTCATATGATCCTGCTGAAGTAGATATTAATTGGCAAACAAAAACAGTAATAGCAGTAACTGGATATAATTTATATTATGAATGGTATGATGAAGATACTGTTTATGTTAGTATTTTTGGAATATCAGAAGATACAGATACAGATGTAATTATTACAAATAGATCTTTTAATGGAGTTACTCTTCTTACTGCTGATGACTATATTTTAATAACAAAAGTTATGTGTGCAAAAGTAGATAGTTGGGTTCCTTATGTTGAAACTTCTAGAACCACTGGAGAACTTCAATATCCATTGGCTCTTACGAATGAAGGAACAATTGAACTTTGGGCAAAACCAAAATTTGATGATAATTCAAATAGTCTTCATACTCTTTTAGATACAAAAAAAGAAATACTACCAACTAAATTATCTGATCCAACACCACCAGCAGGAACTGGATATGGTTGTTCTTTTTCTACTGATGGAACTTATTTAGCAGTAGCTCATGATATTACTCCTTATATAACAATCTACAAAAGATCAGGAGATACATTTACTAAATTATCTGATGTAGCTACGCCACCAGCAGGAACTGGAAATGGTTGTATTTTTTCTACTGATGGAACTTATTTAGCAGTAACTCATCTTAATACTCCTTTTATAACAATCTACAAAAGATCAGGAGATACATTTACTAAATTATCTGATGTAGTTACACCACCAGCAGGAACTGGTCGTGGATGTTCTTTTTCTACTGATGGAACTTATTTAGCAGTAGCTCATACTGCTTCTCCTTTTATAACAATTTATAAAAATTTTGATAATGGAACTGTAAATATTTATTATAACAATTCTCTAAAAAGATTTACTTTTATTATAAGTGGGTCAATTGAAATAAGTAGTAATGAATTTATAAATGAAGATTTAAATAAATGGATACATTTCAAAATAACTTGGGATATAAATAGGAATGAAGCAAAATTATTTATAAATGGAATAGAACAAACTGATGTAATAATTGGAAATATAACAAATAAAAATTTTGAAAAAGGAATATTATCAATAGGATGTGATTCTATATCAGATAATAATAAATTTGATGGTTATATAACAGATCTTTGTATAAAAAATAGTGTAGATGAAAGTAATGAACATTTTAATAAAACAAGACCTTATTATGCAGATAACAGGATACTAACAAAAATGGGAGATTTTAAACTTGATAAGTTTGGAAACTTAACAGTTAGAAAAATAACTACAAAATAATAATATGACACAAATAGAAAAAATAAAATTTGCTTGGAATAGAATTTGTTATGGTAGTGAAATAACAAACAAAAAAGTATTTAATAATGAAACTCATACAGATGGTTTTACTGGAACTATTAATGATACTTTTATTATAAGATTTAATGGAACTGATTTTATTGATTGGAAAGACATAAAAACTGATTTTTGGTTTTGTAAAAAGAAAGTTCCTTATGATAATTACGATTCTTCTATTAGAGTTCATACTGGTCTTATTGATGCTTATAAAAGTATTAGACTCGAATTACATCAAAGATATAAAAATAGTGAAAAAAATAAAATTTTTATCAGCGGACATTCGTTAGGTGGTGCTTTAACAACTTTAGCAGCTGTAGATTTTCAATATAATTTTAAACCAGAGTTAGAAGCTGTTGCTTTTGCATCATTAAGAATTGGTAATCCTTCTTTTGTAAAATCTTTTAATAAAAGAGTTCCTCAATTTTTAAATGTAATTAATGGACAGGATTTAGTAACTAAACTTCCACCATTTTGGACTTTCTATCAACATGTTAAAGAAAAAGTGTTTATTGGAAAAAGAAAATGGTATTTATTTTTAGGAAGTGTAAAAGATCATTACTGGGAAAAATATCATAATAATATATTAACTATTTAATAGTTCATTATAAAGATCCTCAATTGAAGGTTCTTTTTTTGCACCTGATAATTTTTCAATTTCTTCTCTTATTTGAGGTTGAATTCTTGCAGGTGGAACTTTCTTTCCTTTATATTTAGTATTAATTATTTCTTCTAATTTTTTAATTAAAAAATTTACAAATTCATTTTTTATTTCTTTACTTTTATCTTGAATAACTTGTTGAGTTTTAAGAGCTTCACCAGTTTTGGTCATAAATTTTTTACCACCAAAAGACCTTCCTTTTCCAGCAGCTGTTGCTCTTTTCTTTAATAATTCGAGTTCTTTTCTTTTTTCTCTATCTTGTTTTGGTTCATAAGACATAGAAATAAAATGTAAATTAGCTAAATTTGCGATTGCTTTATGACCACCCATTTTATCTTTAGCCATTTGAAATCCCCAACCACGTCCATATTTCTTTTCTATAATTGCTTTAGCATAATCAAATGCTGTTGTCATATCAGCTACAAGATCTATATCTTTTTTATCAAGATCAGCAAGACTTGGATTAGCAGATGTTTGAACCATCATTCCAAATTTTCTAATAGTAAAAGCTAATCTTTGTTTTGTTTTTGGATCTAATACAATTGAAGAAGTGAATCTACTTGGATGTTTTCCAGTAGATTGATCTACTGTAGCTATTTCACCTTTTGTAGTTACAAAAGGAATTAATTTTCCAATAACTTTTTCTACTTTATTTATCCATTCTTTAATATCATTTCTTGTTTTAGTAATATCTTCTGATTCGCTTTTCTTTTTTCTTGATCCAAATTTTGCTTTAAATTCTTCTAAATCTTGTTCAAATTTTTTCTTCAAACCTTGAGCTACTGCTTTTTCTTTGGTTCCAGCAGAAGTAATCATTTCTAAATCTTTCATGGTTTTTTCTCGCCAGAAATCAATGTCCATAATTTTCTTTCCAGTAGTTCCTTTATATTCTTCTTTATCTAATAAAAGATTTCTTATTTGTCTTTTGTAAGGTTCTATTGCTTTTCCATATTCATAAGCATTAGTTATTTTTTGACCAATCTCTACAAGTTTTGGTTTTATATTTTTAAGAAGATTCCTAAGATTTGTTTTAATTCTCTTAGGCATTTCATTTGCAATTTTTACAATTCTTGACCAATTTGGTTTTGCTTTTTTTAATTCATTTTCTACTTGTTGAACGAATTCACTTGCGTACTTTTCTTTACCTAATATATCAGTCGTTGTTTTTCCTTTCTTTACAATATCAACTGCTGATTCTCCAGAAAGTTTTGCTCTTACTGCATCAATCATTTTCCAATCAGGATTTTTGCTATTAATTGATTGGATAGCTTTTGATTGTTCATTATTTAGTTTTATCATTCCTAAAAGATTATTATAAACATTAACTAAAGAAGGCTGACTTTTCTTTATAAGTTGATAAGTCATTTTAGGGTTTTGTTTAATAAGTTGAGATATAAGAGAATTAGTTATAATTGCTAATCTCTGCATACGATTTTTCTTTTTAAAATCAGTTGGCATATCAAAAGTATCTGCAAGATCTTTATATTTAGCACTATCAATAGAATTAATTGCTTGTATAGTTGTAGAATCTCCAAGACCTTGTGCATGGGAAGTAGCTATATGCATTGTATCACTACCAAATTCTTTTTTACCAATAGCTCCACTAGGTTTTTTCTTTGTAAATAAATCTACTTGTTCTTTTTTTGCAACGTGATGATCTGACCAAAAATCTGGTTGACCTTCTTCTGGAATATCAGCAAAATCAACTACTGCAATCATTTGTCCTGGTCTTACATTAAATTGATTTAAATAACTATCACCAAATTTACCATATTGAGCCATTCCAAAATTTATAAATTTTGGATTAATTCCTTGTTTTACTAATTGATGATAAGTAAGCAAAGCAGAAAAAAAACCGTCTAAATCTTCATGAAAGATGATTTTTGCAGCTTTTGCTCCTTTTGGTATTTTTATTCCAGACTCAAGTAAAAGATTATCTTTTAATATTTCATTAATGTTCATATTATTTCCTTTTATATTAACTTTACTTGACAAAATATTAAAAACAATATATTATTTTAATAATGAAATCTAAAATTTGTACTAAATGTAAATTAAAAAAAAATTTAAGTAAATCAAATAATTTAGACATGAAATTAATTATTAAATATAATATACAAAACCTTTTACCTTAATACTCATCATCTTCATCTTCATCTTCTTCGTTACTTTTTCCAAAAACATCTTTTATTACTTTATGAGCTACTTCCATTTTATCCATAGCTATTTTATAGAGTTTTTCTCTCATATCTTTAGAACCTTCTTTTGCTTTAATTAGTTCTTTAAGTCTTTTTTCGGGACCATCTGGTCCATTACCATAGTAACCACCACCATCAAGATCATATTTTAAACTTCTTATATTTCTTATAAATTCTTCATAAGCTTTAAGAAGTTTAGCTTGAGCATGAACCTCTCTTTCTTCAGAACTTTCTTCATTTAATATTTGTTCTTGTAGTCCAGATAGATATAATATATTTTGTCTAATTCCCATTTTTTTATCTCCTAAAAAACTAAATCGTCATTATCATAATTTTGATTTGCATATTCGGCAGGCATTTCAAATTCAGTTCTTATTTTTACTGTTCTTATCTTATCTCCATCGATTGTATAGATACTTCTAATAGTAGGTTTAATATCTGCATCAATAAATTCTTTTTCTGTGCCTTTTGGCCAATTTTTAAAATGATCAAAATTTTTTCTAGAAGCTTCAATAACAAATCGCTTACCATTATTAGTAATAATACTCATCATTTGTTTTCCATTAGATAATGTAACAGGTTTAAATTTTACTTGAACATTCTGAATTTTTGCTTCTACTAAAGTTTTTAATCTCATTTACTTTATCTTTACTATTTCTTTGGTAATAAATAATAAAAAAAATTATTTTTCAGCAAACTTGTACCACCTCTTACGACATAAATAAAAGAATATTATTCTTTAAATCTATTTAAAATTCATTAAGTTTTTAAACTTATCTAAAAAGTAAAAAAGAAGTAATCATTAAAAAATCTTCTAAAAATATAAGTTCATTAAATAATGTATGTTATGACCTGTAACTGCCAAGTGTTTGATGTTTGTCAGTAGTCCAAGCGGTAGCCCGCTGAGAAGCGGCAGCGTGTACGATAAAGACTACTGAATCAATAATCTAATTCAGTAACTTCATCTATCTAATAAGTTTCTTAAATTGGGGTCTAGGGGAATTTGTCATAATCAACGAACTTAATCTCCAGATTAAAAGTGGCAAAGCCACTTTTAATAGTCCTCCTCAAAGAAGACGGCTAAAGCCGTCTCTTATTCGTCGGACATTTTTTTATATAAGGAGAGGAAATATTAATGTTCATATTATTTTTATCTTTCTTTGGAAATGAGTTTGTCATATTAGGTTGGCGCCATATATAAAAATGACAAATTTATATTTTTAAATAAAGATAAAGCTAAACAAACTTATTAGGAGTAATAAATGGCTAAAAGACAAGACCCTATACCACCTTCAATAGACGAAATAGATATTAGTAAAATTAATAATCTAGAAGCGGCTCAAAAAACAGATAGAACATTTAAAAAAATAGTAGAGGAAAAAATTCCTCTCAGAAAGAAAAGAAAAGGAACTGGTAAATTTAATTTTAAAGAATCTGAATTAGTTCCTCTTCCAAGTAAAGGACTTTTATATGAGAATGTTACTGATGCAGAAGAAATTTTTAAAGGTTATATTAAACTTTTTCCTATGACTTTAAAAGAAGAAGAAATTCTTTCTACACCAAGATTTCTAAAATCTGGTTCTGCAACAAGAATGATTCTTGAGAATTGTATTGATTCTGAAATTGATGCAAAAGATATTCTTCTTTTTGATAGTAACTTCTTAATGTTCTATTTAAGACAAATCTCTTATGGTGATGAATATACTTTCACATTAAAATGTTCAAATAATATTTGTGAACAAAAGTTTGAACATACTGTTAATATTTCAGAATTGAAATTTGAAGAACTTCCAGAAAGTACTAAAGAACCTCTCATTATTCAACTTCCAAAATGTGGATTTACTGTTGAAACAATTCTTCCAAGACTTTATCACTCAGAAGAAATTTATATGAGAAATAGAAGCAGAAAGAAAAATACTGATGATGAAGATAGAAGAATTCTTGATAATCTTGTAACTACTACAATAAGCATCAAAGATATTGATGGAAAAGAAATTCCAAAAAGAGATTGGGAAGATTTTTATGAAGCAATTACTGGAATTGATGCAGCTGAATTAAGAGAAAAAACTAAATTCGATACAGGCGTAGATAAACTTGAGGGACTTGGATGCCCTTACTGCGGAGAAGATTACTCAGGTACTATTCCTATTGGAATAGAGTTTTTTCGCTTTTAAAGAATCTAATATCGGAAAAATTCATCACTCAATCTTCCGACTTGCAAGATGGGGACTTCCACCAAATTATCTATATAACATACCACTTGATGTATATTATTTATATATTAAACTTTATAATAAACATGGAGAAGATTTTGAATTTGATAAAATGGTTCAGGAATCTCAAGCTTCCTCTAAAGGAAAAAAAGATGGGAAACCTATTGGAGCAGTTGCTCCTAGACGTTAGCTTTTAATTAAAGCAACTATGCCACTTGCAGCCATTGGAACAAATAATGCTGAACTTATAAGCCATTTCCAATCGAATGATGATAGAACATTTCGTTCTTTTAAGAACTTAACTATTTCTTTCACTTTTGGTTGAATGGCTTTTATTTTTTTAGTAGCATAAGATCTTGAAACTCTGCCTTTAGCAAATTTCTTTTCAAGTTCTTCTACTGGTACTAAAATGTCATCTTTTAATGTATTAATGATTTCTTCTAATTGAGTTTTCTTTGCTTGTTTCTTTTCACCTGGAAGATGAAAAATTTTTTCTTCTAATTTTTTAACAAGGCGTTTTAATTTTTTACTATATTTAAAATATTTTAATCCTTCACATAATTGTTCTTCTATTAAATATTTACCAATTGAAGGTTTTGTATTTGCATTTAGTAAACCCATTAAAGCAACTCCTCCTAATACTCCAAGCGAAATAAAAGACTGAATTAAAGTAGCAATCCTGAATCCAGTAGTTCCTTCAAGACTTCCAATTACTTTTTTAGTTTTTAAAAATCTTACAGTAGATTTTAATTTTTCACTACTTTTTTTAATTTCTTCTTTTAGTTTATTTTCTAATTTTTTTTCAATAGATTTTCTAATTTTTTTATCTTTGATTTTTTCTATTTTTTTTAAATCAACTTCAAATTTCTCTTCAGTTTTTTTAATTATTGTATAAGAATTTTTAAGCATTGTTTTTACTTTACGAACAACATTACTTTCTCTTTCCTCTCCTGGTAAAGTGAATGCTTTATATTTAACAGTGTCGATTAATTTTTTTAATTTTTTACTATAACCTTTATATTTCAGTTTTAGAAAAAATTGAGTTATTTTTCCTTCATCAAGTTGATGTTCCATTTTTACCTCAAAGTCTTAGTTTAAAATCTTAGTTTCTACTACATTTATTGTTGCAATTTCTCCAACAGCAATTTGAAGATATTGATAAGTTTGATCATTCAAATCATTCGCTAGATTTTTTCTTTTAAGAATTGTTGTAGGAATAGTTTCTGGGAATATTAGTAAATCTTTAAATGAAACTGAAGCACTATAATTAGTTGTTATGTCTGTAAAATCTTTTTCTACTTTACCTGCCAATATTTGATCATTAAAATTATCACCAGCTACCGCACTTTCAAAAGCTGTCCAACCAGTAATATTTTCAAATAAATCTGGTCCCCAAGCTATAATTATTGGAGTTGACCATCCAGTATTTCCATTTGTAGCATTAAGAGAATCACCACTAACTTTATTTATTATTATTACTTCATCATTGTTTGGAACAATACCTTGTGTTGCATCAAAATTTATATTTAGATTTACTGCTGTTTGAAGAGCAGTGGCAATAGTAACTGCAGTATCATCTTCTGCTATTGTAACTTGAATTCCAGTTCCACCAGGAGTAGGATCAAGAGAAGTAGCTTGTCCTTGTCTAGTAACTGTCCATGCAGCTGTCCATCCCGTATCCCCATCTGTTGCATCTGTAGTTACTCCTGTATCATCTGTTTCAATAGAAACTGTATCGAGTAAAACAGTTGCACTAAAATCAATATGTCCATTTAGTATGCCTTGAGTTGCCGAAGCTACTGTATCTGCTACATCATCTTCTGCTATTGTAATTTTAATTCCAGTTCCACCAGGAGCAGGATCAGAAGTTTCATCAATTCCTTGAGTTGTTATAATAACAGACATAACTGAACAATTTTCTGAACTATCAGTTACAGATCCTCCTGCATCTTCTGTTACATTAAAACTATTTCCAGTTGTATAATCACTTGTTAATCCAGAAACTCCATTTATTATTGTATGAGTTTTACTTGCAACAGCACTATCATTATCACTAGTAACAATATCTATTTCATGTAATGTTCCGCCTCCATCTGCTGGAGCAATATCTGTATCTCCAACATCCCACCAAAATCTATGTAATGCAACACCTACATATAAATCAACATAAAATCCACCATAATTATCATTATTGCTTCCACTATCATCTGTAAATGTCAAAGCTGTAATTTCTGATTTAGCTGGTAAATAATACCAAACATAATATTGAACTATATCTCCACCACTAAATAAATTCCAATATTTCCCACTTAAAGATCTTGCTACATCTGCTTCACATTGAACATCTGTTTTTTCAGTTAAAGGAATATCAAACCAACCATAAAAATCTGTAACTGGAGTACTAAAAGTTATATATTTTCCACCAAGTGAAGCAGTAATATCTGCTTCGCAAGTAAATTTTGAACTTTCAATATCTCCTTCTAAAAGAGTTATTGAACTTCCAACTAATTCTGAAATTGAAGTACATCTTATATCCCCTTTTTCTCTATTAAGTGTCCATTCAGCTCCATTGGAAAGAGTTTTAAAATTTAATTCTTGGAAAAACTCTTCAAAATCAACAAAATTTTGTGAATTATTTTCAAAAACTATACTATAACCAACTAATCCAACTCCATCTATATTTACTTTAAAAAAATATATTGTACCAGCAGTTAAACCAGTATTCATGCCTCCATGTTTTATTTTTAATCCAAGTTCTTGATATCCAGAACCTTCATATTGGTAATATTCTGTATTTTTTCCATTAGAATCATTCACTATATCTCTAACATATTTATATTTTGCTCCAGACGAAAGTTCTATTAAAATGTAAGCTTTAGTCATATCTTTCTCCTATAAGAATCTATTTATTCTTTCCTTTATCTTAACAATTCATTGTTATAAACATTATATATATTATTGATAGAAAAGAAGTTAATAAAAAAATACGATATTCTTGATTTATTTTCTGCTAAATAGAATGTTAAGATAAAGGTATGAACTTTAAAGAATTATTAAATGAAGTGTTTGATATTAAACCTATGACAAAAGTAAATCTTATTCTAAAAAAATCTGGAATAATAGGAAACTTCATTTATAAAGGAAATAAATATATTGCTAAAGTACTTGGAAATCCTGAAAAATCAGTAGAACTTTTTTTTGAAATAGAATCAATTAGTAATAGTTTAAAAATAGATAAAGGAAAATATGATTTAACTGATTTTTATCAACAACATATAATTCTTCCTACTATTTTTTATATTCTAAAAAAATATATAGAAAAATATAATCCAAAAATTATATCATATTATATAAATAATAAAAAAAGAGGATCAATATATAATAAGTTTATGAATAAATTGGGATATAAAAAAGAAGATTTAAAATTTTGGAAGTTAAATAAAACAATAAACATTATGACATATATAAAAAAGTAAAAAATTGTAAAGATATTTATACTTGACAAAAAAGTAAAAAAATTATATTATTAGCTTAGTATCCCCATAAGGGAAAAAAATAAATTAACATGTCCGATAGCCCGTGGGCCAATGAGACAAAGGAGAAACAAAATGACTAAACTTGAACAACAAGCTATGCTTGAAGCGATGAAAAAAGAGAAGGAAGGTAACAAAGGTAAATTTTGGTCACCACCTTCAACAGCAGAAGGAACATTCCCAATTAGAATCCTACCACCTCTTAAAAAGAAAGAAGAAGTGAAATTCTATTTCTTACATAAAGTACACTGGATTGATGGTAGTCCATACGAATGTTTGAAACAGACACTCTCTGACAAAAATGGAAAATTACACGAAGCCGCAGATTGTCCTGTATGTAGTTTTGTAAGAAAACTCTATAATACAGCAGAACGAGGATCTGATGAGTGGAAGTTAGCTGGTGAGCTTAATGCTAAACAGCGAAGAGTTTCCAGAGTTGTTGTGCGTGGAAAAGATGACGAGACTAAACCAGAATTTTACGAATATGGGCCAACCATATACAACATTCTTTTTCACATTATGACTGAAACAAAATTCGGAATCATAGTGGATGCTAAAGAAGGAAGGGACTTTAATATCGCAAAAGTAGGAACAGGAAGAAGATCAAAATATGATACTTCAACTCCAGACCCAGACAAAACACAAATTTTTGAAGATGTTGAAAGTTTGAAAAAAGTTTTCGAATCAGCAATGGAATTGGATTATAATTCATTAATCGAATTTCCTTCTTATGAAGAAATTGAGAGAGCACTTAATGAGAAACTTGGTGTTGTTAATTCAACTCCAAAAGCAAAGAGTTCATTAATACCTACCGGAGAATCAAATGAAGAAATCGATGACGAAATCGACGAAGAAGTTGCTGCTGGAGAGAATGATAGTGAAATTGATGACATTTTAAATGAATTTACAACTTAAGTTTGTTTCAAGCAGAGGGCATACTTTTTAGTATGCCCTTTTATTTTTTAAAAGAAAGGAGGGAAAATGCCAACTAAAAAGATGACAAAAGTAACTGCCGCAAAACCAGTTATTAAAGAAGCATTTGATGATATAGATAAAATTATCAACAAAGAATTTAACGATATAATTGATATTTCTAAAATTGATACTAAGGTTAAAACTTGGTATGATTCAGGTGTTTATGCTTTTAATTATATTTGTTCAAAAAATTTGTTTGGAGCTTATCCAAGAGGTAGAGTTATAGGTATTGAATCTCTTCCTGGATGTGGAAAATCTTTAATGTGCGCAACAGTAATGAGAGATCCTCAAATTGATTATGTTGTTATAATTGAAACAGAAGGTGGAGGTCACTCAAAAGAACTTATCGACTTTGCTTTTCAAGGAATGACTCCAAAAAATGTTCGTATAATAAAAGCAAATACTTTTGCTTCTTATAAAGTAAATAAGAATAATCAAAAGATTGAAGAAATTCATGATAAAGAGTTGCCACAAAACAAAGCAAAATGGGAATCTGATACTCATTTATTAGTAGAAGGAATTACAAGTAAAATAAGAAGATTTAATTATGCCATTCAATTTAATAAAGTTAAAAAGAATATTCTAATAATCCTTGATTCATTAGGTAATATACAATCTGTAAGAGGATTAGCAGGAACACCTGATATGGGTAAACGTGGTCAAGATTTTACAAGTTTCTTTAAAAATTTTGATAATGCTTTTGAAAAAAGTAATATGACTTTTATGTTTACAAATAAAATGTATTCAAAGTTTGATCAATATGATCCTTGGGCATCTACTGGCGGACAGTCACCAATTTATAATTCATCACTTTACATTAGACTATCAGATACTTCTGAAACTGATGATAAAACAGAAACAGAAAAAACAGCAGAAAAAGAAAGAAGAAAAACAGCTTTGGGAAGTTCAATTAAAACTGTTCGAGCTACAGTCCGAAAATCAAGATTTGGAACTGAATGGAGAAATATTCCATTCCTTCTTGACTTCTCTGTTGGACCTGTAAGAATGTCTGGATTATTTACTTTATTAAGTGACTTTGGTGTAATCAAAAAATCAAGTTCATCAAGATATGTAATTCCAGAAATTTGGGATTTTTCTTTTTATAAAAAAGATTTTGTATCTAAGGTTTTAAAAGATGAAAAGAATTTAATACATAAAATTCAAGACTTACTTCTTATAAGAGAAGAAGAAATCAAAAAAGAAAGAAGTAAAATTCAAGTTTCTGATATGGAAGAAGTAATTGATATAGTAGAAGGAAATGAAGATAATCCATTTGGGGACGTAGATTCAGATGAATTAACAAAGCAAATGGTTAGAGAAATCGAAAATTAAGGAGAATAAAATGTCAGAAAAAAAAGTTTTCACAGCTTGTAATAATTATGTTATCTTACGTGTTGAAAAAATAGCTCCAAAGCTATCAGAAGGTGGAATTATAATTCCACTAACAGCACAGAAAGAGGGAGATAAACATGAAGCTTATTTATATGATATAGGTCCAAAAGCTGAAGTAACTTGTAAGATTGGAGATAGAGTTATTTTCAATCAATATGATGCAAAAGCATTAGAAGATAAAAAACAACAGTTTATTGTCTGTAAAGACGTAAGTATTATGGCAGTATATTAATTGACAAAAAATAAAAGCCATGCTAATCTAAAGCATGGCTTTTTATATTCATTCAGATCTTATTAATCAAAAAATAAATTTACTTATTCATATATTCGCTAATTATAGACCATACAAATATCTTGGAGATTTTGTTTTATTTAGAGATAATCAAGGTAAATGGAAATCTTTTCATGATTCAAATTCAGAACATAATAAATGTAATAAACCTAAAATAAAAAAAGTAGAGAAGCTTGTAAATGGATATATCGTGCGTAGGTAAAAAAATAAATATTTTAATAGCTTTATTTACAGCAAAAATAAAAGAAAGATTAAAAGAAGGAGATTATTTTATTGTTGGAAATTGTATGTACTCATATTTAGGTGAAGGCTATTGGAATAGATTATATTTATTAAATAAGGAAAAAGATGAAACTATATATAGACGACAAAATTCTTAGTATAATCTATGAAAAAGATTATGAAGAAAAAATAATACGAAAAAATTTCACATTTAAAGATTCAAGTAATGCCTTTAATAAAGGCTCTTTTGATGCAAAGAAAATTAAAACAATTTGTTTTGTAAAAAAGAAAAAACAATATAATTTTTTATATTCAGGTTTTTTACAGGATTTATTATTGATTTGTAAGAACAATAATATAGCGATTACAAGCGTTAAGGATGAAAGAACTAAATTAGATTATCAAAAGAAAGAATGGAACACCGAACAACTTTCGGCCTTTTTCCCAAACTTTGCTTATGTAGGTCATCAGATAAAATCTTTACATTCTATGTTAAAAACTAATATTGGAATTATAGAGGCTCCAACTTCTTCAGGAAAAAGTGAAATATTTATCGCTTTTATCAAGGCAACCAGATATCCTACTCTTATAGTTGTAAATAGAATAACTCTTGCAAGACAATTAGTAAGAAGAATAAAAGATAACGGATTTAATAATATTGGACTCTGCACAGGAAGTGGTGTCTCTGATGGAGATATAATGGTTTCGACAA
>Ga0307378_10001692_pt1 | contig 35176 bp, 32 predicted proteins | sample UN1MG_FD_202238 | JGI IMG/M metagenome (GOLD analysis project Ga0307378, IMG submission 202238) | Soil microbial communities from Risofladan, Vaasa, Finland - UN-1 | ecosystem: Environmental > Terrestrial > Soil > Coastal area > Acid sulfate soil | place: Finland: Risofladan, Vaasa | collected... | reverse complement strand
CGCTCGACGACCACATCGGCGTCCGGGCGTTCCTGCTCGGGTATTCCGCCGCGACGCCACCATATCTTCGAGACTATAGCATAATCCTTGCGGGGTATCTTCTTTAGTGCCCCCGCCAGGTATGGGTGCGAACCGTAGAGGTCGGCCGCATCGAACAGCCGTACTCCACGCTCGTAAGATGACTTTAGCAAACCTTCGAACTTTTCTTTGCCCATTCGGGTCTGGTTAGACTGCCGGTTGCCGCCGCGCATGCCCGTACCGAAGCCGACACGCGAGACCATAATCTTCGTTTTTCCGAGCGGCAAACGCTCATAAGGATCGAAATTCGCGGATTTTTGCTCGGCATTGCTTATGCATCCCGGACCTAACAGAAGACCACCCACCCCGGCAATCGACCTGACCAAGAATTCACGACGTTTCATTTCCATTGCTGATAACTCCTCAAATAGTTCATGCTTCGCAGCGGCTTTGCAGAGTAGTGCTGTAGCTGTGCTTTTATGGCGAAAGAATAGCCGTACCGGACCGATAATGCAAGAAATTTTTCATCCAGTTTTTCCATATATTGCATGCTCAGCATTCAAGCTCCGCGGCGGCAAGAACTTTTCTGCACGTGCAATTATTGCCCATGTGACATAAAGCGAGCTTCGAGGCGGTGAATTCGGCTGTAAACGAAAAGTCATCCACTTGCCCGTATCCGATTGTTATGTGCGGAAAAAAGTTATCAAAAGCCGATTTCTCAGGATAGTTTTTTATCCAGAGTAACGTCGATTCACCGGCCATTGGCGGAGATAGCACCATTTCCGCCGTCACATCATGGCTAAAATATGGCGCTATTCTTCGCATAACTTCTTCATGGAGCGATAGAAGTCTTTCTGTTTTTTTTACTTCAAAAACGGACACTTTTTCGCCGAGTGAGTTCGTTCCGGTATTTATACCAAGAACGCTTAGCTGTCCCGGATGATATTTCTCGGCAATTGTCTGCAGAATTTTCTCAATATCAGGAATATCCCGTTCATTCATACAACCCATGGCCAGGGAAATATGCGGCAGGCAGTATTCTTTATCCAGAATGATTCGGTCGGCACATTGTTTCAATAGTCCTTTATTTGCCTCAATCGCCTGATTCGTCACCCTTTCCGAGGGCAACAATACGACATCGACCGCTATTTTCGCCATTTGGACAGCCCTGATACAAGAGTATTGCTGTTTTTGCCTCAATACTGCGGAATTTAATCAGAAGTGCAACCTGGCACAAGGAAAATATCTTGCAATAACAATCGCCGGGACTATACTCATTTAGCTTAACCAGGAGTTTGCGTTCTCATTTTATGAGGACCCCTCGCCAAAAAGGCGTTTGGGATCTCAGAAAGGATGCGGCGATGGCGGAAAAAGATAATGATTTGAAGAAAATAAAAAAGCTCATCGAAATAATGAAAGAGAACGGTTTGGTTGAGATTGAAATTAAGCACGACGACGACAAGATTTTTCTAAAGCGCGCACAACCTCAACAAGCCGTCGGCGGTATGACTATGATGAGGCCGGAATCAGGCGCCGCACCTGTCGGCTCCGAAGGCATGGGGATTGTTAGTCAACCCTCCCCTCCACAACCCGTTCCAAGCGAAGAGGATTTGGTAGAGATAAAATCACCCATTGTCGGGACCTTCTATGCGACACCAAGCCCCGATTCCGAGCCTTATGTTGATATCGACTCGGCAGTCGGTCCGCAAACGGTAGTCTGCATTATCGAAGCAATGAAGGTCATGAACGAAATAAAGGCCGAAACCAGTGGGACGATTGTAGAAATACTTGTAACGAATGGCCAGGCAGTTGAATATGGCCAGGTGCTTTTTAAGGTCAGACCGGATTAATCATTTATTATTGATTATTTACTATTGATTATTGAGAAGAAGAAAAAAAGCCGGTAACGCAGAACAATAGTAAATTTTAGATTGAATTATGTTTTCAAGGATCCTGATAGCAAACCGCGGCGAAATAGCGCTGCGTATCATTCGTGCCTGCCATGAGCTTGATATCGAAGCAGTGGCGGTTTATTCCGAGGCCGACAAAGACGCCCCATACCTGCAGCTCGCCGATGAGGCTGTTTGTATCGGGCCGGCCGACTGCGCCAGCAGTTATCTGAATATCCCGCGTATAATCAGTGCCGCCGAGATTACCGACGTAGAGGCAATTCATCCAGGCTACGGCTTCCTGGCCGAGAATATAAACTTTGCCCAGATATGCCGGGAATGCGGGATCACATTCATCGGCCCTCCTGTTGAGGCGATGCAACTGCTCGGTGACAAGGTCGAGGCCCGCAAGTTGGCGTCCAGGGTAGGTGTGCCGGTCGTACCAGGATCCGACGGTGCTCTCGAGAAGGATTCAGATGCACTTAAACTGGCGAACGAGATGGGCTATCCCGTAATAATAAAAGCCGCCGCCGGTGGGGGTGGACGCGGTATGCGAGCTGTGCATAACGACATGAATTTGCGTTCGGCATTCAGCTCCGCACAAGCCGAGGCGAAAGCCGCCTTCGGTGACGGCAGGGTCTATCTGGAAAAACTTATAGTCGAACCCCGGCACGTGGAAGTCCAGGTAATGGCCGATCAACAGGGCAACGCACTACACTTCTACGAACGGGACTGCTCCACTCAGAGAAGACATCAAAAAATGATCGAGGAATCGCCCTGTCCCGTCCTGGATAAGCGCACAAGGGAGCAGCTTGCAGAAGCTGCGTTAAAGATTATCAAAAAGGCCCGGTATGTTAATGCAGCAACGGTCGAGTTTCTTCTGGACAAGAACAAAGCATTTTACTTCATCGAGGCAAATACGCGGATTCAAGTCGAGCACCCTGTTACTGAGATGGTCACCGGCCACGACCTGATCAAGTGGCAATTGAAAATCGCCGCCGGAATGCCCTTAAATTTAAGCCAGAGAAGCATTAAACATTCGGGCGTGGCAATTGAATGCCGGATAAACGCCGAGGACCCCGAAAAGGATTTTGCTCCTTCGCCCGGCACGATTACAAGGTATATTCCGCCCGGCGGTCCCGGCGTCAGAGTCGATACGCACGTTCATCAGGGATGGACGGTTTCGCCAAGCTACGATTCGATGATTGCAAAGGTCATCGTCCATAAACCGACGCGGAGCGAGGCCATTGCCACAATGAAAAGGGCCCTGCGGGAATTTATTATCGAGCCGATCAAAACAACGATCCCAGCCTGCCTGGACATCCTCTCACACAACCTCTTCGTCAAAAACAAAATCGACACCGGCTTCGTCGAACGAAACTTCTGATCTCGTTGTTCGGATTTAACGAAGCGTATCTCACTTCATCTTCCTTTTGTGTAATTTATACGGAAACAGGCATTCAGGGATGTCGGAATGCATCGATTCCGCATCAAGTGCGGAATATAAAGATCATAAACCGGCGGTGAAACCGCCGGCTAAATATTTAGCCCCGCGTTGAACGCGGGATTATCTCTTGAACAAAAAAGCGGTCACTTCTCCGGTAATATTAAGTCTTCGTAGGTTTCGCGTTTTCTGATGACTGAGAAATTCTTGCCGTCAACGAGAACTTCGGCGGCCCGGCCTCTGGCGTTGTAATTACTGCTCATAGTGAAGCCATACGCGCCGGCGGTAAAGACCGAGAGCAGGTCACCGCGTTTTGTCGGCGGCAGGATTCTATCCTTTGCGAAGAAGTCCGCGCCTTCGCAGATCGGGCCGACGACATCAACGACTTCGCTGCCGTCCATCTGCAAATCTTTATTGCGCTTGTGGGGCACAAACTTTTCGTCCACTTTCGCGGGCCAGATGAAATGGAACGCGTCATACAGCGACGGTCGGATCAAATCGTTCATTCCCGCATCGACAATGACGAATTTTTTGCTGCCCCCGCGTTTGATATAAAGGACGCGGGTGAGCATTATCCCCGCGTTGGCGCAGATGCTCTTGCCCGGCTCAAGAATGAGTTTGATGTTTTTATCTTTCAACAGCGGGACAATCCCCGCTGCATATTCGGCCGCCGAAGGCACTGTGCCGGACTCATAGTCGGCGCCGTAGCCGCCGCCCAAATCGAGAGCTTCGACAGCGTGGCCCTGACTGCGGAGCCTATCGATGAGCGGCAGAATTTTTCCCACGGCCTCGACATACGGATCAATTGTCTTGCCGCCGGTGCCCAGATGCACGTGCACTGCGCAAAGATTCACTGCCGGATTGCTTCCGTAATCGGCAAAAACTTTCACGGCCCTTTCGATATCGACGCCGAATTTTGTTTCTTTCTTACCCGTGGTCAGAAAGGCGTGAGTTTTATAATCGACGTCGGGATTGACACGCAAGGCGACTTTGGGCCGTTTGCCTTGTTTTTTGGCCAGTCGAATCAGGTTTTCCAGCTCCGCTTCCGATTCGATGTTGAAATAGCCGATTCCGGCGTCTAATGCTTCGAGCATCTCAGTATCGGTTTTGCCGACACCGGCAAAGACTGTTTGTGACGGATCGCCGCCGGCCTGCAATACACGGTACAACTCTCCGCCGCTTACAATATCAAATCCGCTGCCCGCCTCGGCCATAAACCTGAGGATATTGATATTGCCGCAGGCCTTGACGGAATAGCAAATTGTCGTATCGAGCAGGCTGTAAGATTGCTGAATTTTCAGCAGATGGTCCTCGAAAGTCGCTTTGCTGTAGATGTAAACCGGCGTACCGACTTCACCGGCGATCTTTTCAACGCTCACGTCTTCAGCGAATAATGTGCCGTTCTTGTAATTGAAATAATCCATATTGTTGCTCTCTTTGCGAATCACCCTTATAAATCACATACGTCTGTATTGTTATCGACAAATAGTATAGGGATTCCGGCGTCGATTGCAATAGGGCGGTTGGTCCCGGAGCGCCAGGATGGGGGAACGATTCCATATAAAAAAAATGGAAGGTTCCACTTCTTCAATAGAGCCTTCCATTTTCCACGTAACCGGCCTTGGCCGGCAGCCCGCTGATATCCACAAGGGCAAGCGAGCTTGTGACTAAATTGCTACGCTATCTTTTCTTTTTCTTCTTGGCTTTCTTCTTCGTTGCTTTCTTCTTTGTTGTTTTCTTCTTTGTCTTCTTCTTTGCTACTTTCTTCTTCGCTTTTTTCTTTGCTTTCTTCTTAGCCATTATTTGTCACCTCCTTTTGGCTGACTTAAATCCTTTTATGTTTTGGCTAACATCACAATATTGATTAACATTAAACACTTTAACAAAAAATAACACAAAAAAATAAAAAATTTATCCATATTTTTTATCGTCTAAAACTTTAAGAATACTTGACTAAATTTTTTGCCATCAATGTTTTACACAACCTCATAAATTTTCTACTATACACTTTATTGATGAAAAGGAAATTTACACTTTAAAAGTTTTATCTTTTATTGACACTTTTTACTGATTGAGTTTTTGTAATTTCCTCTATAATATTTTAACAATAACAAACAGTTCGGTTGTTAATTATTTATGGCAAGAAGAAAAATAGCTTTGTTCGGCGGCACGTTCGATCCGATTCATATTGGTCATACGACTGTCGCCGCCGATGCAGCCGAGCATATCGGCGCAGAGAAAATCGTTTTCGTTCCTGCAAAGCGCTCTCCGCTGAAAGGTTTCTCACCCAGGGCAAACGATAACGATCGATTGAATATGATCTCTCTTGCAATCGCCGGCGAGAAGAATTTCCAGGTCAGTGACTACGAATTGAAAAGACCGGCGCCGAGCTACACACTTGCAACGATACGAAAGTTCCAGGCCGACTACGGCAGCGAGACTTCAATCCATTGGCTCATCGGCGCCGACGGTGTCGATGATTTGACTTATTGGTACAAGATTTCCGAGCTTATCGATGCCTGCAATTTGACTACGATGTACAGGGCCGGCTGCGAGCCTCCGGACTTCGCCAAATTCGAGGAAATCTGGGGCCGCGAGCGCATCGAAAAACTTCAGCGAAACATTATCCAGACGCCTTTGGTGGATATAAGCAGCACGGAAATACGCAATAGAATAGCCAAAAACGGCGATATTACCAAAATGCTGCATCCGGCCGTCGCCGACTATATTCGTAAAAACGGCCTCTACCAATCGAAAGAAGCGGCAGGCGGCGGATAGCACATTTTGTTGCTATTCAGCACTTTTCTCGACCGATTTAACGAGCCAGTCGCACCAGTGAGCCATGCCGTCCCCTCTCCTGGCCGAGATCGGAAAAATCTCAATCGCTTTATTTAGCCTGCGGGCATCGGCTTTGGCTCGTTCGATATCGAAATCAACCTGCCCTCCATCCAGCAGGTCAATTTTATTTATTAACAGCGCCTTTGACTTGGCAAAAATGGCGGGGTACTTGGCCGGCTTGTCGTCACCTTCCGGAACCGAAAGCACGACTATTTTGCCGCTCTCACCCAGCTCGAAAGCCGACGGGCAAACGAGATTACCTACGTTCTCGATCAAAATCAAATCCAAATCCTCGACGGGCAATTGCTTCAAGGCGTCGCTTATCTGGGCCGCCGACAAGTGGCATGCACCTTCGGTGTTTATCTGTACGACCGGCGCTTCGGTCGCTCTGATTCTCTCGGCATCGATGTCGGTTTGGATATCGCCCTCGATCACGCCAATCTTTATTTTGCCTTTTAACTCGTTTATCGTTCTTGTAAGAATTGTGGTCTTGCCGGAGCCGGGAGACGAAATAATATTCAGGCAAAGTTTTTTCTGCTGAGTGAAAAAAAATAAATTTTCGAGAGCATATTTTTCATTTTTACCCAGAATTTTTTTGCCGATATCAATTTTTTTCATAACGTTACTCCGTTTGAAATTCTATTTCTTCCAGTATCAAAGGCGCATCGGGCTGCAATTCGAAATCGTCGCCGCCGCACTTCGGACACTCCGGAAGTGACAGCTCGACATCGAAGTTTCGGTCACAATTCTTACATCTCGCCCTAATCGGCTTGTGCTCTACCTGAAGTTTCACACCTTCACACGGCGTATCTTTGGCAATCGCCTCGAAAGCAAAACGAAGTATCTCGTCACTGACAGGATTGAGCATTCCACAACTGATTTTTGCCGCAACGGGTTTAGCATTATTCTTCGCTGCCTGTTCCGCTATAATTTCCATCAGGCTCTGGGCCACCATTGTTTCGTGCATCAGCATATCCTCGGCAGCTCGCGCCCGTACGGCATCTGAACGATTCTTTTTCCGCCGATCCGCGTTTCAATTTCCACCAGGGGCACATCAAGAGTCTCTACAACCTCGCCGATGATATTTGCCTCTTTACCCAGCTTATTATTTTTGCAGATGCTCAAACAGTCGTCGGCGGATTCCGGCGAGACAACGGCGACGAATTTGCCTTCATTTGCGATTGTCAGCACATCGAAGCCAAGCATGTCGGCCGCGGCCTGCACCGCCGGCCTGACCGGGATATCAGTTTCGCGAATTTCGACGCTCAGAGCGGTACTTCTTGCGATTTCGTTGAGCGTCGCAGCCAATCCGCCGCGAGTCGGGTCCCGCATGAACTTTATGCCGCTCGTTTTCTCCAGCAGCTCACAGATTAACCCTGTCAAAGCCGCACAATCGCTTTCCAATTGCGATTGAAATTTCAACTCTTCCCGCTGCGAAATGATGGTCATCCCATGGTCGCCGATCGTGCCGTTGATCATGATTCTGTCCCCGACGGCAATCTTTTCGAAGCCCAGATCCACGCCGGTGAGTCTGATCCCGATTCCCGCCGTGTTGATAAAAATCCTGTCCGCGGCGCCGGCTTCAACGGTCTTGGTATCGCCGGTAACGATATCGACGCCGATCCGGCGGGCGGTCTGGCCGATATTCGCCAGAATTTTGTCCAGCAAATCGATTTCAAAACCATCCTCGATTATCAAAGATAACGCCAGGGCAACAGGTTTTGAACCGGCGACAGCAAGATCATTGACCGTCCCGCAAACAGCGAGTTTCCCAATATCTCCGCCGTTAAAGAACAATGGCTTGACAACGTAGCTGTCCGTTGTAAAACACAGCGAGCTTCCCGCCACATCCAGTCTTGCCGAATCGCCCAATTCAGCCAGGGCGTCATTTTTGAGACTCGGCAGGATATGTTGGCGGATCAGATCGTCCATCAGTTGTCCGCCGCCGCCGTGTGCGAGTAAGATTCTGTCGTGTTTGGTGGTTCTCATAATTTGTGTCTTTTTCCCCGGCCGTATTTAAACCACGCCGCACATGCACCCTCGGAACTTACCATGCAAGGTCCCACCGGCTCTTGCGGTGTACAGTCCCGGCCGAACAATCCGCATTCCGTCGGCTCTATCAATCCGCACAAAACTTCGCCGCAGCGACAGCCTTTTATTTCTTCGCTCGGTTCTTCGCTTATGCTGAATCGCTTGAAGGCATCGAATTGACCGTACTTATCTTTTAGTTTAAGTGTGCTTTTTTCTATTTTCCCCAGTCCCCGCCAGTAACCATCTACCGGCTCGAAGCACTCATTAACTATCTGCTGTGCAGCAATATTACCTTTTTCCGTCACTACCGCCGAATATATCGATTTCAGCTCGGCTTTGCCGGCCGAAAGCTGCCGGCAGATTTCGCAGAGTCCTTCGATAATCTGCACCGGCTCAAAGCCTGCCACGACACACGGCCGGCTGAAGTCTTCCACAATCTCGGCAAAAGCACCGTAACCGATTATCGCGCTGACATGCCCCGGGCAGAGAAAGGCTTCTATATTATGATTTTTCTCCGAGAGCAACGCTCGCATCGCAGGCACCACCAGTTTGTGCCCGCTCAGAATACAGAAATTATCGACTGCCCCGGCGGCCGCCTCTCTAACGACGACAGCCGTGGCTGGTGCCGTAGTTTCAAAACCCACCGCCACAAAAACAACTGTCTTGCCGGGATTGTCCTTAGCTAATTGCAGTGCATCTTCGCTGCTTAGAACAATCTTGATGTTGGCTTTTGCCTGCTTTTTTTCAAGCGAACCGTCTTTGCCGGGAACGCGAATCATATCGCCATAGGTGGCGATCAAACAATCATCGCGGTCGGCCAATTGCAGAACAGCATCGATATAACCCTGATCGGTCACGCAAACGGGGCAGCCCGGCCCGGATAAAAGTTTGAGATTGCCGGGCAGAATCGACCTTATGCCGTTGCGGAAAATAGAGACCGTATGGGTGCCGCAAACCTCCATAATATTGATTTGCCGCCCTAAAGCCTCACAGGCGGCGTTAATAACGCTCTGAGCTTTGTTAATTCTATCGAGCATAATTCTCGTATTTCGTATCTCGTGAATCGTATCCCGTATCTTTCTTCACGCCTTCTTATCCTGAGACCCGGTTCTCCGTATCCATAAACTCGCTTATTTCCGAAATGAGCTGCCAGGTCTTTTTCGCCTCTTCTTCATCGACGAGCGAAATCGCAAAGCCGGCATGAATCAACACCAAATCGCCCAATTTGGCTTCCGGCAACAGCGTAGTCTTGGCCTTAAAGCGGTTGCCCATTGCATCGACAACCGCCTTGTCGGCCTCTAATTCCACTATTCTTGCCGGTATCGCCAAACACATGATTCGTCTCTCGTTTCTCGTGATTCGTATTTGATCGGTTATTAATTATCCATGCTAATTCTATCGATTGATGCGTTTTAAGTCAATCTTCGGTTTGCTTTTGGTATATGCGGACATAGTCAACTTCGAATTTGGCCGGGAACTTCGTATTTGAGGGGTCGCCTCCGGCTTTGCCGCCAATCGCGAGATTAAGGATTATATAGTGTGGTTGATGGAATGGGTTCTTTCCTTCCTCATCTTCGTTGATTGTCCTGGTAAGATCGACCTCGTTAAGAAGCATATCGTCAACATAGAGTTTGATGCTGTCGGCATCCCAGTCCATTCGCCAAATATGAAACTTCTCGGACCAGTTGGGATCGTTGAATTCGGTTATCGGTTTTCTGGTATCGTCCCACCTGGGAACCGACCGCTTCTCAGTGGCCCAGGCCGCGTTTGCCAGAAGAACGCCTCGGTAGTATTCCATAATATCGATTTCGCCGTTGCTCGGCCATGGTCCTTCAATGCCTAATGTCCAGAAAGCGGGCCATAGGCCGGGGCGTATATCGATCCGTCCGCGCATCTCGAAACGCCCGAACATCCAGCTATGCAAACGCCTTGTCGTCAGGCTTGAAGAAGTGTACTCGGCATATTCTCTGTTTTGTCTCCAGTCCCTGCTGTCAGCCCTGTAGCGGGGATTCTGTTTGCGCTGACGCCGGCCCTCGATGATAAGCATGCCATTTTCACATCGCGCATTTTCCGGCTGGTACCACTGCAGCTCCTGATTACGAACGAAGCCTCGCTCGTATGTCCAATTTTTCGGGTCAGGCCGGCCGTCTTTGTTGAATTCGTCCGACCAAACCAACTTGAGCCCGGTTGAGAGATTGCTATTATTACTCGATCCGGTCTCCTTCGCTATGATTGTTAAAGTCATCATGGAGATCAGGCAGATAGTAACGTGAATATGTAATTTATTCATAAGGTTTCCTCCTTTTGTCATAGGTTTTATGCCATAATCCTGGCGGCTATGGCTGCCTGGCCGAGAGAAATGCCGCCGTCGTTGGATGGGACTTTGCGGTTAAATAACACGGTGAAATCGTTTTGTTTCAACAGATTCACCAGACGGTTTATCAAATAGCGATTACAGAACACCCCGCCGCTCAATGCGACGGTGTTGAGCTTCGTCGATTCTCTTGCTGCTTTGGCCATCTCCATCAGGGCGGCGGCAATTGTATTGTGGAACTTCGCTGAGATTGCTGCCGGGGGCCGGTCATTTTGAATATCATCTATTATCTGCCGTATCATCTTACCCAAATCAAGCTGCAACGGGTTTTCGGCAGTATTTATCAGTTCAAAGTCATAACTTTCTTCAACGCTGCTCTCGATAATCGCCTCCAGTGCCATCGGCAACTGCGCGTCGAAATGGTTGTAGCTTCCCAGGCCGAGCATGGCGGCGACGGCGTCAAATACCCGGCCGAGGCTGGAAGTCTCCACGCAATTAACGCCTTTCTCAAGCTGCTCCGAAATGATTTTTATATTTCCAATCTTGTCATTCCCGCGCAAGCGGGAATCTATTCCCTTATTTGTTTCTGGATTCCTGCCTTCGCAGGAATGACAGGTGGTCCCTGTTCGCTCAAGTTGCCTAACAAATTTGTCCAAATCAAAATCAGCACCGTATGCTTGTTTTAATAACGACACGGCAGGCCTGATAGCTTCTTTGCTTGCCTTGTCCCCGCCTGCCAGGGAATAGTAAGACAGATGGCCGAATCGCTCAAACTTCTCCAACGATGCAATCAGGCACTCGCAGCCCCAGATCGCGCCGTCGGTTCCATAGCCGGTGCCGTCTGCCACGATACCAATGACCGGGCCTTCGAGATTGTGTTCGGCTAACACAGATGCGATATGTGCCCAGTGGTGCTGAACCTGGATAATTTTCACATCCGGCATTAAAAGAGCGTATCGCGTGGACAGATAGCCGGGATGGAGGTCGCAGGCTACAATTTTCGGCTCGACTTCAAACAGTCCCCGCAGGTGTTCGATCGAATCGATATAGTGATGATAAACTTCTGCATCTTCGAGGTCGCCAATATGCTCGCTGCAGATAAGCTGATTTTGTTTAGCGAAGCAAAAAGTATTCTTCAAATCCGCCCCGGCAGCGAAAATGTCCCGCCGGCAGCTCTTCTTCATAATAATCGGAGTCGGAACATACCCCCTGGCCCTTCTCAAAAAAGCAGGCTGCTCGTCCACAAAATGCAGAATCGAGTCATTGACCTGCCGGTAAATCTTCCTGTCGTGCATCAGGAAGGCGTCCGCAACGCCGCCAAGCCGTTCGAGCGCCTTTTCGTTTTTACAAATCAGCGGTTCATCGGAAATATTACCGCTGGTCATTACCAGGACCTTTATATTCTGAGCAAAAAGCAGATAGTGAAGCGGCGCGTAACACAGCATAAAACCGTAAGTGTCAACACCTTCGGCAACCGCCGGAGCTATCGGGCTGTCCGGCTTCCTGGGCAGCAGGACAATCGGACTTTGAGGACTGCTCAAGAGCCGCCCGGCTGCTCGGTTCACGATTGCATATTTTTCTATCTGTTCGATCGAAGCAGTCATCATAGCGAAAGGTTTATGGTCTCGCTTCTTGCGCCGGCGCAATCGCTGCACGGCCCGGCTATTAAGCGCATCGGCCGCTAAATGAAATCCGCCGATCCCTTTTATCGCCACAATTTTTCCGGCCAAAAGCAGCCTCGCAGCTTCCGCGATTACTTTCTCGGTCTGCGCGGTGATTGTTTCGCCAGTGCTGTCTGTAAGCCGAATTTGCGGCCCACAGTTCCCACAGGCGACCGGCTGAGCGTGAAAACGGCGGTCATTTACATCCGTATATTGAGCGGAGCACTTGCCGCACATCTCAAAAACCGACATCGTCGTATTCGGCCTGTCGTACGGGATGGTCTTAACGATCGAATACCTCGGCCCGCAATTCGTGCAGTTTATAAAAGGATAGCCGTAGCGAAAATCTTCTTCATCGGCCATTTCCGCAAGACAGTCCCGGCACGTGGCAATATCCGCGGTCACCTGTGACAGCGGCGCCCCATCCGAATCGCTCGTCTCTATGACGAATTCGGCTTTGGTCTCGATGACCGGTATATCGACGGCATCGCAGGATGTTATCACTGCCAGCGGCGGTTTGTCGGCGTCGGATTGCAGCCGGGACAGAAATTCAGATACTTTTTCCGCCTCGCCCTGCAATTCGACCGTGACGCCCTTCGTATCGTTATACACGATACCGGACAGTTCCAGCGACCGTGCTATTCTGTACACAGCCGGCCGAAAACCAACGCCCTGGACCTGCCCCGTTATCGATATTCTTCGTCTCTTAATCAAAATTCCGCCTATGTCCTTTCGACAGTTTCTGATACGCCCGTCCCCACTCGTGGTTCTTTGAAAAGTATTATACTCCGGCTGTGGAAAAAAGACAATCAGCCGTCTTATAACTCAACATTAGGGGCAATCAGATAAAAAAACAGAATTTTCTTGCCGATATTGCCGGTATGTGGTAATATTACCAGCATCTGGGGCCATAGCTCAGTTGGGAGAGCGCTTGCATGGCATGCAAGAGGTCGTGGGTTCGAATCCCATTGGCTCCATTTTCCATCTATGTATCCAAATCTTTATTCGATAAAGGATTGTATTTTTATTAACCTAATTTCCCGCATGTGCTCTTGCCATATAGAAGTTTATGAAGTTTCTCTCTTTCAGCCATAAATCACCGAATCCTTTCTTTCTTGCAAAGGCAGCCGGCCGGACTATAATGTCCGGGGTCGTACCTCGTCTCCGCTCGGCATGAAGGACTTCCCTCTTCACCCTGAGCGGAGTCGAAGGGTGAAATCGACAACCGACAATCGAAAATCGGAAATCTCTATGCTTATCCCATTGACCAGGATCCAGAAGCTCATCGGCCGAAGGATGTTGAAATCCAAGCAGAGCAAGGCCTGCTTTTACCTCGAAGCCAAAGCGGATGTAACCGAGCTGATGGCCATTCGGCCCAAGCTCAGGAAATCGTTGGGCGTCAGGATAACCACGAACGCCTTTTATATTCACATTCTGGGCCTGGCGGCACAAAAATACCCTCTTGCAGTCGGCCGGCTGGAAGGCGACAGCATAACAATCGCCGAACGTATTAACGTTGGCTTTGCGGTCAACGCTCCGCAGGGCCTTATTGTGCCGGTGGTGAAAGACGCCGCGGATAAGACGTTATCTGAGATCGCCCGTGAAGAAACTCTGCTGACCGATAAAGCGCGAGATAATAAACTGACGCTCGAAGAGATTGAAGGCGAGACTATCGCGCTGAGCAATCTCGGCGCGTACGGCATCGATTCTTTTTTGGGAATCATCCCGCCGCCTGCCAGCACGATTTTGTCCGTCGGTAATGTTGTGCCCGCGGTCGTTTTCAGGGATGGCGAAATAACGGCACGAAAAATGCTCAGCCTGTCTCTTGCCGCCGACCGCCGAGTCCTCGACGAGACCTATGCCGCCGAGTTTCTAAACTACATTAAAGACCGGTTACAGAATCCACAGCAGGTAATTTGACGGTTATCGTGAGCTAATCACGCCGTAGAGCGCATAAATCACCGAGGCGGCAACTTCCGGGCGGCGATTTTTCTCAGTAGTCCTTGAAAGAACTCATCCATTCAGGCCAGTCTTCGGGCAAAACGCCGCCTGCCTTCGTCCAGGCATTGGCCCTGCTGTAACCTATGTGCCACCTGAGCGTGAACAGCTCCTTTAAGCCCACAGATTGGACGTGATAGTCCAGGAAGACGGCATTGATGCGGCCCTCGTGGCGGTCTATGCAGAAGCGGTCTATGGCGTTTTCATCGCTTCGATTCCACAACGGGCCTGCGGATTCCGGAGGATTGTCGTCATCATCCGGCCAACCGCACCAGAAACGGCAGTCCAGGAGCAACGGTATCTCGCTTGCGCCCCTGACGGTAGGCTTCCTCCAGAATCTTTCAGCGGGCTTGCCGTAAAGCGCAGGGTCGCCCGGAACATAAATATAGCCGTTCACGCCATAACTGCCGTAGAAGCCGATTGTCCGGCCTCCGCCGGAATCCCAGGGAGGAACTTTTCCCCAGGCTAAAAAAGTATTGCCCCACCAGTCGACGCCGGTTGTCATCTCCGGGCTGGCGACTTTTGTCACCAGCGGGCAGAGGCGTATGTCTTCGCTGGTAATATAGTAGTCTTCCATGGCGTCCATCCATCGGCCGCTGTCGCCTGTGCGTGTATTGAAATTACCTTCGTTACTGTCTGTGTACATCGCAAAAATCGTGCCCCATTGTTTGAGGTTGGACTGGCAGAGCACTCCTTTCGCCTGCTGCCTTACCCGTTGCAGCGCCGGCATCAATATCGCCATCAACAACGCAATAATGGCAATTACAACCAGAAGCTCTATCAAGGTGAAGCCTTTTCGTAAACGCATATATGGTTTCTCCTTTTTCCGAATGTCTTATGTTTTACCACTCATTGTAAGGTCTGATCTGCTTTACGGCAACACTTTTGGATTTCAATTATATCTGCCGTTCTGAGCCGTGCAACCTACTCGTACAAGCAGGGCCTATACCGAACCATCCGGCATAGGCCCCGCATTGAAACTGATCTGCCGTATCAACGGACCGGTCCTGACGGTTGCCTGAATCCCGGCTCACAATTGCAGTTACAGCTATGGAGCCGGTTCAGGATCGGCGGCCGGATCGGCTTGCTGCTCCGGTCGATACAGGCGAATGTCATCGAAGTACATTTTACCGTCTCCGCTGTTCTGCTGCGGATTGTCTTTGTCGCCGAAACCGATAGCGATACTGTCAACGTCGGTCAGGTCCACACCCTTGTCCGCGAACGCCTGCAGCGGGATAACCCATTCCGTCCAGGCGTTTATCTGTGCCGTGTTCGGATCATCGTTATAGACCACCGCCGGGTCGCCTGTGCTGTTGGACAAAGCCACGTACATCGGTGCGGCTTTATTGCTCAGCATGCCGATGTCCTGGTCGGTCCACTGCTCATCGACGTTGGTATCGGGGAAGCTGACATTGGAGAATACGCCCTCACAAGTCAGATTAACATCGTGGCTGGTCACAGCCAGGCCTGCGTAAACAGGCATTGTCATGGAGACCTGCACCAGAGTGAACCGCTCCCACGTGGTGCCGTCCGCCGAATAATACGCCCTGACAAGTCCGCCTGTAGTGCGCTCCAATCTGACCCACTGGGGCGCGGTAATGCCTTCGACGAATTCTCTCTCCGTGACACCGCCGACGGCGTTACGATACTGGAACCGGACGCCGTTTTCAGGGGTAACGAACACTCCGACATATTTGGAATCCGCATCCAGCGTATCGCGAATCATCACGCCGGCCTTTGCGAACTCCTGTGTGTTCTGAAGACTATCGACCTTTGCTATTATTTTGACGGCGCCGCTGACTTGCTTGAAGGCGAAGTGGAACTCATCTATGCCGCCCCAGATATCCGTGCCGGTCGAGGTTATTTTATAAGTTCCGGCCGGTTCCTCCACGAAGCCGCCGACATACGCGGGATTGCCTCTGAACCACAGTGACAGGTTTACGATATCGTCGCCGGTCCAGTCGCGGACCGAATCCAATGACCTCCAAGCTTGTGAATATTTCATGTCGTTATTGTAGAAATACGGCATTGACTTTCTGCCGCCGTGGATAATCGCGGTCTCGACGAAGTGCTCGCCGGCGTCGATATCCGGCGCATCGTATCCGATCAAAGCGCCGTTATCATCTGTGCCGTATCCGTCTTTCCAAGTAGTGAAAATATCATCCGGTGCATAGTCGGTGTAGCCTTCGAAATCGTCCACGACAATGAAATTGACCGTCGTAAAACTCCAGACGTTGCCTCTGTTGATTTCGGATTCGGGCGGAGCATTGACTTCATCGACCCGCCAGTAATAGGTCTTGTCGAATTCGAGAAGATTCGGGAGATTATAAGTATTATCAGCCAGATTTTCCCCCACGAGAACACCCCGCGGATCATCTAAGCCGGCTTCGTTGACATCATCGAAATTTGCTCCGAAGTACACATTATGCGTGTCCGCCCTGTCTGACGCCATCCAGCTAAGGGCAGTGTCACGGGGCACTTCCGTTACCTGGTTGGCCGGGTCCGGCAGAGCCGCCTTAAGATTGAGGATTTCACCGCCCGCCATAATAATCTGAATCTCATCGGCCGTCAAAGCCCCGCCATAGATTTGCACTTCGTCGAGCAGGCCGTTGAAAACACGCCCGCCGTTCGCCATCTGGCCTATATATATGTTGGTAAGCGGATAGCTTATATTTGTCCAGTCATAGGGGATTTCATGCAATAATTTACCGTCATAATACAACTTTGCATTGCCGTCTTCGTTGCCCCATGTAGTGGTAATGTGGTGCCATAGATCATCATCCAATAAAACCGGAGTGTTTGGTTCATTTCCCGCAGTGTCACCTTTGTTGGGATCGGAATGAAGGTGGACATTATTGGGATCTCCACGAAGATAGAATCCGAACTCGCCGCCAATCCAAATGTTTGCTACAACGGTTTCGACGTGTATGTGCATTTCATTTTCCGGGCCGAAACCGCCGCCGAGGGTATTGTCACCGCCCCACCATATCGTATTGATACCTCCGGCCACCTCCGTCATTTTCACCCAGAATGACACTGTTCCCGTATCCGAACGCAGCCCCATTGTGCTTGCCGGCAGGGTAATGCAGTTGGCATCGTCGGCGCTGAATTGAAGCGCCCCGTCAATCCAGCCTTCCACCCAGTTCGGTTCGGCGCCGATTATTCCGTCGTTGCCTTTGCCGCTTGAGTCAACAGCGATATTACCGGAAACCTCATCGAGTTTATAGTGCACCAGGATCTGGGCCGTGGCATTACCCGCCACACTCAGCACCACAAAAAGACATGTTAAACAAAACAATTTCTTACACATAAAACACCTCCTTCAAAAAGTTGAACGATTGACTATGCTTTTGTTGCATATAAAACGACCGACAACATTTGTCACCTTGACTATATGTGTCTTTGTCTGTTCGTGACAATGCTTTGTGACTTGACTCCACCTCCTTCCTTCAAAAGCCTGATGAGAATTGCTAATTGAAGAGTAAAGTCTGAAATAGATTATTAACATTTCGTCTGCAAGGCTGAGAGTTCATAGATGCTGACAATTTTATTTATACCAGATTTGGTGCTTTAGCGTCAAGAAAAATCTCCTGATGAGATTGTCTTTCGTCTTGGGTGCGACCAGATATTCTGGCAGGCGATTTTTCGTTCTTAAATGCTTGCTCTCAAAGCTGGAAATTTCCCCTGTCGTCATTGCGAGGCCACAGCATGTGGCCGTGGCAATCTCTATCCTGCGAACGGTCGAGATTGCTTCGCTTCGCTCGCAATGACAAAGAACACAATCCTTTACACAAGACAAGCTTATGTAGTGCCAGAAAAATTAGCCACACCCATTGTCTTTGGCTTTGTTAAATGGCCGTTACAGACTCTTTAGCGGTTGGTTTGACAAAAAAGCCGAATTATTCCACTATTACAGTCTCATCAGGCTCTATGCCGAGTCGTTTGAACCTGCCGGCCCGGCTTTTTTCGTCGCCGATATTGATTTGACGGGCGAGCTTTCCCACTGTCAGCGCATGTTCCCTTGGCACGACGATTACTCCGTCACCATCGGCGACGATCAGGTCGCCGGGAAAAACAAGGGCGCCGGCACAACTTATGGGAAAATTGTAAGACTCGGCGATGAGCCTTCCCGGCCGGACTCCGCGGGAGCTGTATCCGTTTTTACAGTAAACCGATATTTTTTTGACTTTGACGATTTCGTCTGTGTCGCGGGCGCCGCCGTTTGTTACGACTCCTACTACGCCTTTTTCGGCCCAGCCGAGACTGTTGTTGGAGCCGATAAAACCGCATTCGTCAATGCCGCCGGCGTCGATAACGACTATATCTGACGGTTTTGCCGTGCTGAGCCAGGCGTCGGGTGCTCTTCCATACTGCTCGGACTTGAATTTTTTGAATCCTTCGAGGTTTGGAAATGAGTTCTGTCCGACTCGAACGTCCGTGGGCACATGGCGAACGGTAATGGCAAATCCCACTGTTCTATGAGAAAAATTTTCTACGTCCCGCCACAACGGCCGGATATCCTTGTTCATCAAACCGATGTCCTGCAGGCCGATCAGATCCATGCCGTCGAGCACATCCGTCAATCGCAAATCCCTGTATAATTCGAGGATTTCCTTTCGTGCCTGCTCGCTGTCGTCGTAACTTTTGTTTTTCAGCAGCCTGACACCCGTCGGCGTCGTAAGTTTCGACTTCTCCGGCTTCTGCGCTTCCGCGGCGGGAAGATTTACCGCCAGGGCGAGCAGTAACAGTAGTGTAATCCCGCCGGTACATTTCGATTTGCGTTTAGTCAAGCAACACATGGCCGTCTCCTGAATAAAGGTTGAAAAGTTTTTTAATACCCAATTCGGCAAACACAGGTTACACTAAGACCACAACGAAAAACACAAGAATTTTTTATGAAACACGGATTTTGCTCCGGGTAAAATTAACGGCCTTCTTTAGGAGAGAACCAGATGAATCGTGACATTAGAATCGTTTTTGTTTGCCTTATCACTGTGATGACATTTGCCGTGACAGTTCCGGCCGGACAGGCGGCAACTTCGCATAAGGTCGAGCTGCTCTGGCCAAATGGCGCCCCGGGCGCCAAAGGAACTGACGAGGGCGACAAGCCGAATCTGACTATCTACCTGCCGGAAAAGGAAAAAGCGACCGGCGCCGCGGTGGTGATTTTCCCCGGCGGCGGTTACGGCCATCTGGCGATGGACCACGAGGGAGTTCAGATCGCCCAGTGGCTCAACTCGATCGGCGTGGCTGGTTTTATTCTCAAGTACCGCCACAGCAACAGCGGGGCCGGCTACGGTCATCCTGCACCAATACAGGACGCCCAGCGGGCAATCAGGACGGTTCGCAGCCGGGCGGGAGAGTGGGGCGTCGATCCCGGCCGGATCGGCATTATCGGTTTTTCGGCGGGGGGGCATCTGGCCTCGAGCGCCGGCACACATTTCCAGAACCGATACAGCGAGCTGGTCGATGAGATAGACCGCTGCAGTTGCCGGCCCGATTTTATGATTCTTATGTATCCGGTCATATCATTTACCGAATGGTACACTCACAAAGGCTCTCGAAGAAATCTGTTAGGTGACAATCCCGATGGGAATCTGGTAGAGAACTTTTCAAACGAAAAGCAGGTGACGCCCGATACGCCGCCCACGTTCCTGGTTCACGCCGACGATGATAACGGCGTGCCGTCCGAGAACAGCATCGCTTTCTACCTTGCGCTGCGAAAGGCCAAGGTCCCCGCTGAAATGCACATCTACGAAAAAGGGGGCCACGGATTCGGGCCGGGCGCCGGCAAGGGCGCCTGTTCGAGCTGGATGGTCCGCTGCGCCGACTGGATGAAAGGACGCGGTCTGCTGGATAAAACGGCCGGTCAGGGCGGACAAAAATAAAATTGGCTCCGCGAATGGCAGGATCAATATTCGCCGTATCCGGTTTCAGGCCGGTTCGGATCTCTGTTTGACGGCGTAAATTCGGTCGGTGTATGAGGTTCGGATTGCGGGATCGATCTGATTTCGAACGGAGGCTTGCTTTGGCCCTGGTCATCACCGGCGGGCTCTGCAGGCGGCTTTGGCGGCGTCTGAGAGTCTGGCTGCGATACCGGATCGGGAGCCGCCAAGGACTTATCCGGATTTTCGTCGAACTCAGGCGGTTGTATCTCTGGCGCCGGAGGTTCCGGAAAATCGGGCTCATCCTGAATCTCGCCGGCGGTATCGGGCTGCGGCATTTCGGTTTGTGCCGGCGGTTGGAATTGCGCGTGCACGAATTCCGCTACTTTTTTGTAGTCCTCGGCGCCGTGACAGTTTTGCTCGTATTCGAAAATTGTCTGGCCGTAGCTGGGCGCCTCGGCGAGCTTGATATTTCTTCGTATAAAAGTTGGCAAAATCCGGGCCTTTGCCCAGGCGCTGTTGGTACCGCGCGCGTTGTCGAGGAATTGTTCGATATCGGCCTTGACCTCGTTGGGTAGTGACGCTCTGCTGTCGAACATGCAAAGCAAAACCCCTTTGACCGTCAGGTCAGGATTGATTCTTTTGTTGACAAGCTCGATTGTCTGGAGCAGTTGCCCGAATCCCTGCAGCGCGAGGAAATGCGGCTGCAGCGGAATCAAAACCTCATCGGCGGCCGCCAGGGCGTTGAGGGTCAGCAGGCCAAGAGAAGGCGCACAATCGATGAGGCAATAATCGAACTTATCTTCACTCGATTCAAGGGCCTCTCGCAGAATAGTTTCCCTGCCGACCACACTTACCAGCTCGCTTTCGGCGCCGACCAGGTTGATGTTCGCCGGCAGCAGCCAGAGGTTGGGACGCACGAGCATAATTTGCTCTTCGAATTGGGCCGACTGAGTCATGACCTTGTACGAGCCGGCCTCGACGATTTGCGGCTCCAGACCGAGGTGTATTGTCAGGTGGGCCTGCGGGTCGAGATCGATCGCGACGACCCGTGAACCGGCCGCGGCAAGGGCCGCTGATATGTTGGCCACGGTCGTGGTCTTACCCACTCCTCCTTTTTGGTTTAGCACTGCGATCGTTCTCATAATATTTTTCTTGCCGCCCGCGGCTCGCGGCGAATCATTCGAGCCGTCAGTCGCGGTGCTCGATTTTTTTCAGCACGGCATCCAGCACACCGTTAACAAACCCCGGTGACTTATCGGTGCTGTACTTCTTGGCAAGCTCGATAGCCTCGTTTATCACAACTTTGGGCGGGATGTCAGTGCAGAATTTCAACTGATATACCGATAGTCTCAGAATGCTTTTATCGACGGGTGAGAGTCTTGTGAATTGCCACTTTATTGTCGAGCCGGTTATCAATTCGTCACACTGTTCCAGATTTTCCCAGGTCCCTTTTGACCAGACCGAGGCGAGATTGCGGACAAAATCATCCGGATCTGCTTCTCTGAAGAACTGCCCTAAATGCTCGAACACATCCGGGCCCTGCACATCGAGTTGGTATAATGCCTGCATTGTTAGCTCTCTGGCCCTTGTTCTTCTATCCATGTGTATAGTTCGTAGTCAATGAACCACGATCCTATAACTACAAACCGCTAATCTGTTGTATAACGTTGGCCATTTCCATAGCTGTCAAGGCAGCGTCGGCGCCGGCGTTACCCATTTTCGTGCCGGCTCTTTCTACGGCCTGTTCGAGTGTCTCGCAGGTCAGCACGCCAAATACAGCCGGAGTTGCCGAATCATAATTGATTTGCCCGATACCACGGACCACCTGCTGACAGACATAATCGTAATGGGCGGTTTGACCTCGTATCACCGCGCCGAGGCAGAGTACCGCGACATATTTGCCGCTGTCGGCAAGTTTCTTGCAGGCCTGCGTAATTTCACATGCGCCCGGCACCCATACTACGGATATTTGCCCGTCTGCAGCGCCATGACGCTGCAGACAATCTATCGCACCAGCCAGCAGCTTTGACGTTATGAATTCGTTGAATCTGCTCACGACAATAGCGTAACTGCCTTTACCGGCTGTTATCTGGCCTTTTATCTCTCTAACCATAGCTTCGATTCTCCAAATAACTTCTGCGTATAGCGTTCATTTTTTGCTCGTTATTCGCTATTTTCAGGTCACACATTATAAGACTATCAGCGGCAACTTTCCAGAAAAACAGGTCGGCACCGAAGTAACTCCGGTGCATGGTCTTTTAGCACTAAAAGCTAACTTTTGCAATTATAAGAGTTTATAAGCCAATGTTGCAACAAAATTTTACTGCCGACAAAAAGCTCTCGAATTGCCGGGAAACTACTAAGGCGGCGGTGTTTTGTTGGCGATAAGTGCGTTGGTAATATTTTACTTATTGGGCGAAAAACAAAGTAAAGGAGTATTTATGATTTTCGATGATATGGAATTCGGCTCTTATGACAAAGCTGAGCAGAAGGCTCACAAGGCTTTTGAACTTTACGAAGACGGCAATATGTCCCAGGCTCTCGACGAGCTGGAGACGGCTATTGAGATAAATCCCGCCAACAGTTCGTGGCATTTCAACAAGGCGCTTACTCTGGATTCGATAAGCCGGTTTGACGATGCGATTAGCGAATACGAAACCGCTCTTGAACTGAATCCCGATGACCTTGAGATATTGAACTCGCTGGCGGTCGATTATACCCGAACCGGTCAATACGATCTGGCCATCGATACTTTCGAGCATGTTCAGGATCTGGACCCGGGATTCGAGCCGTGCTACTGTAATCGGATTATTACCTACACAGAGATGGGCCTGCACGATCTGGCCGAGCAGATGTTCTATCTTGCCCAGCAGATAAAACCGGATTGTGCTCTGTGCTATTATAATATCGGCAACAGTCTTTTCGCACGGGGCGAGTACAAAAGGGCAATTCGCTGCTGGCTGCGCACGGCCGAGCTTGAGCCGAGCCACCCGCAGATCAACTACCGGATTGCTCAGGCTTACTGGTCGGATGGCAAAACCGAACAAAGCCGGGACCATTTCCTGGCCGAGCTTCGTATCAATCCCGGCGATATCGACGTTATTTTCGATTTTGGCATGTTCCTTCTTGAGGCCGGCGATATCGAATCGGCAAAGGAGAAGTTCAACAGGATTCTCGAACTGGATCCGGATTTTGCCGCCGCCTTGTTTTATCTCGGAGAAATTGCCTTTAACAGCAACGATTGTGAGCGGTCGCTGGAACTGTACAATCGGGCGCTTCAGAAAGATAGTGCACTTCAGGGGCCGTGCTACAGGCTGGCCCAGCAGGCGTTGATGAAAGACCAAAAGACGGAGGCCAGGGCTTATCTGGTTTCCGAGTTGAAGCTGGCTTTGGAGGACGCCGATACATTGGTCTCTATGGGATCGATGTTTTTGGCAATCGAGGATCTCGGCTGTGCGACGCATTGTCTGCTGCGGGCCGTTGATATAGATTGTGCCAATGCGGATGCTTATTATTATCTTGGAGTTGTCAGTGCTATAAAGGGCGAATTCGAGGATGCGGCGGAGCTTTTCGCCCATACGCTCGATATTAAAAGCGAGCACATTCCGACTTTGCGCGATTCGGCTTCTGTTTACCTGGCAATGGGTAAATTGACCGATGCCGCGGAGAGAATCAGCAAAGCAAGGGCTCTGGATAGCAGCGATCCGCAGTTGAAAACGCTTGACCGAAGAATTCGTCTGGCTCGGCTACACCGGCGGATGGCGGATTTTCTTTGTCGATTCAGGCTTCGATTTATCTTCAAAGATTCTCTTCGCTAATTTTTGTCACGCCTATCTTTTCTATCTGCAAATTGGCGATTTAAGCTGAAGTGTACAGAAAAAGCCACTACTCCTGCTACCAAGAGAAAAACAGTAGAATAGTTAAGGGCAAAAAAGGGCTGCAAACATTAAGCTCGCAGCCCTTTTCAAGCTTGCATTCTGATAATACTCCTACAATGCCCTGCGTCTGCATAGCCAGCCAACAAGGCTTACACCAATACTTCCAAGAAGTATAGCACTAGGTGCAGGGATGACGGTAACCTTGGCATTGTCTGCATAGTGGTACACGGAAGGCTGAGATCCGGCGAAACCTCCCCAGTTCATGTACGTTCGTGTAAATACTAATTCGAAATCGTGTGGTCCGGTAAAAGTCGGTACGTACGTTCCATCGTAGGAGTTACGAACAACGACCGGCCCAGGGCCTATCTCGGCTACATCCCACGACCAAAGCAGATTGCCTCCGATGTAGAGTTGAATTAAACCACCGTCGGAATTAGTATAACCCGTCAAAACATAATTTATCGATGTTGCCACGGACACATCGTACGGCGTTCCGTCCACCAAGTTGACGGTCTGCCATAAAGTGCCGCCTTCTTCTTGGCCGATTCCGTAGTGATCGGCATCCGTACCAGGGTTAACCCGGAAAGAAAGGCTTGGTTGCCCCAAAACCGTCTCGAACATTACTACCTCGGGAGTCATTTTGGGCTCAGAATACTGAGTGGGACTTCATATCCAGCCGGTGAGGTCACCTGTCTCGAAGTCGCCATTGGTCAGATTGCCTTGTGCGGAAGAACCGGCAAGCAATAATCCTGTCGCTACACAAATTGTTATTAACCTTTTCATCGTTTCATCTCCCTTCATGATCCTCCTTTTCGTTCAAGAAATAGGTTTCAAACAAAAACTGAGTAAGATCTCCGCAGGGCAAATACCCTGCGTGGGTTGCATATCTAATTTCTCATAGTTTCCTGCGTCTTCGCAGCCAGCTAACAAGGCCTACGCCAATGCCGCCAAGGATGAGAGCACCGGGGGCAGGAATGGGTTCAATACGAACGAGCCAATGCCCCACTGTATCAAAAGAAATTGAGGAATTGTACCAAGCTCCACTATCAATGGACATAACTGGGACAAAATTTGCAAAGAAAGCATCCATCCATACAGCTTGCCCCATGGTATACGTTTCGTAAATCAACTCTGCGTCAAATTGCCCACCACACTCCAGCCCATTGCCGACACCCGCCTGATAGGAAGTGCTTCCAATGAAGTTCTCCATCAAGGTTTGTGCCGGCGCAAGATTGTCCACGGAAACACCAGGTACATACGGTATACCTGCTGCGATGAAAAGGCCGAAGATCTCGCTTTCGGTAGCGTACCGAAAGCCATCGAAATTACCACCTGAGCACATGTTCGCTTTGACATAGTCGCGGGTCATGCCAACAGAGAGATTAACATCCAACCATTCAAGCCCAGTGTCAGTATCTCGAGTTATTGAGCCGGGACCAAAAACGGTATCATCCACAGATGTAAGCGCAGCCATTGACCAAGCAGGTGCGAAGATTAACACGATTATACACAAAAATATTCTGTTCATTGTTTCATCCTCCTTTCAGGATCCTCCTTTTCGTTCAAGAAATAGGTTTCAAACAAAAACTGAGTAAGATCTCCGCAGGGCAAATACCCTGCGTGGGGCGCATATCTAATTTCTCATAGTTTCCTGCGTCTTCGCAGCCAGCCGACAAGGCCTACACCAATGCCACCAAGCAAAATAGCACTTGGTGCGGGGATTACGGTAGCCTGTAGTGAGGACGTTACCCCAGGCCAGTCACCTACCGAAACGTGCGCGTGAAGCGTCAACTCATAGTAAGAACCTGGATTGACGGAGTAAACTGCCATGTAGTTAATTGGAAAACCACTGGAACTTTCTGTCACCCATACATGCGAGTCCATGATCCCGTCACCGATAAGCGAAAAGCTCGACGCATTTTCGAAGGAATGCATGTCCACATAACCAGTGAAGTGTATCGGCAAACACACCGTGTTTGGCCTGAACACATATGTAGATTCAGCGTAAGCGTATGAACCAGTAAATATCCAGCAATCATAAGTGGTTGCGTAAACAGCGAGATTACCGGCGTAGCTCGACACGGTATTTATGCCCGGATTTGATGGCATGTATGGCCCTTCATCCCACCATAGTGCTGAAGCAGTTCCACTAACCGGGAATATGTTGGTAGAATCATAGCTATGCGACTCGACCGTACCACCTGCCAGACCCCAGACATGGTGTGTTTCTGATAATATATCAATTCCTGTCAGCCCTCCGTGAGCGGCGCTTCCTGCCAAAGATGATAAACACAGACATACAAAGATTAACCTCTTCATAGTATTTCTCCTTAGTAATAGTCACATCAACCATTGCGACGCAAAGGGCCTTGAGCAATGACCCTCCGTGCTGTACATAGGGAAAATTGCCAGTCAGGCAAGATTTAATAGACTGCAAGCCCCGTGGTGTGGCGAAAACAGATGTGAATGAAAAGCAAACACCTTTCCTGACTCATGGAGCCGGGCAGTAGTTTGCCGAACACCACTCCTCTGTCTACTGCCAGATTGCCTCACTGTATCTTTGTCCCTTACCTAATTTTTTAGGTAGTTGCCCAGGAACCGTGGGTACTTAATACGACGTGAAGCTAAAATCAGCAGAAATTAATTAACTTCACTAAATTACTTGTACCACATTATCTGCATTAACTTCAAGAAAAAATACTCAAATTTTTCGAAATCTTTGCTCATTTTTTCAGCTAAAGCGGAAAATCTGGTAAAAACAGGCATTTCAGGCAAATTTTTATAGATTTTCTTCAGAAAGACAAAGCACAATTAGGAGCTACCTGCAGACCGGCTTATAACGAAGCCCACGTCCACAGGAGCAATGGGATTAAAGTGGGCAGGAGCTTGAACGATACGCTTAAGAACCGTCCGATAGTTTTCTATTTAAGTCGAGGCCTCGGCCCGCTGCGATAGAAATGGCGACACGGCGGATTTTCTTCGCTGATTCAAGCTTAGATTTGCATTCCAGAATTGTCTTTGCCAATTTTCACACTTATCTTTATTTGCAAATTCGCGCCAAATACGTTAGTCTATTGCGCCCGGCCGAGTGGCGGAATGGCAGACGCTGGGGACTTAAAATCCCCTGCCCGTAATGGGCGTGTGGGTTCGACTCCCACCTCGGCTATTGTTCGTGTGAAGAAATTACACCGTAGATTACGAATAGAAAAAGAACCCTGAGCGAAAACGAGGGGTAATTAAGCCGGGCTTTGTCAGCCGGCTATATTTTGGAGAAAATGATGGCGAACAAGAACCCTAAGCTTGTAGATGTAGGAAAACCTAACCTATATCGTGAGATGTTTCCATATACCGAATTTCCGGCGGTAGTATTCGACGGCGAACGGGTTGACTACGAAATCCCGGAAAAAATCTGGCTTACCGATACCACATTCCGCGACGGCCAGCAGGCCAGGCCGCCTTATAAACCCGAGCAAATCCTGATGATTTACGACTTATTGCACGAGATCGACGGCGGGACCGGCCTGATTCGCCAATGCGAGTTCTTTTTGTATTCGGATCGCGACAGAGAAGCGGTCGAGCTCTGCAAAGGGCGAAATTACAAATATCCCGAGGTTACCGGCTGGATCAGGGCCGTGGCGGCTGATTTTAAGCTCGTCTCGCAGATGGGGCTGGCCGAAACCGGCATTCTGACCTCGGCAAGCGATTATCATATATTCCTGAAACTGCGAAAAACGCGTGCCCAGGCGTTGAATGGATATCTCGATATTGCCAGGGCGGCTTTGGACAGCGGCGTGATTCCTCGCTGCCACTTCGAGGACATTACGCGGGCCGATTACGATGGTTTCGTGCTGCCTTTTGCCGCTGCGTTGATGAAACTCGCCGAAGAGTACGACAAGCCGGTTAAGATTCGCCTTTGCGATACATTAGGATTCGGCCTTCCGTGGTCGGGAGTTGCCCTGCCGCGGAGCGTTCCGAAACTCATCCACGGGCTTCGACAGATCGGGGTTCCCTCCGAGTGGCTCGAATGGCACGGCCATAACGATTTTCATAAGGTTCAGGTGAACGCAGCCACGGCGTGGCTCTATGGCTGCTCCGCCGCCAATGTAGCGATATTCGGCAACGGCGAGCGGACGGGTAACCCGCCGCTCGAAGCGCTGGTTGTCGAGCATGCTCAACTCAAAGGAATGACAAAGGGTATTAACTACGGAGCGATCACGGAACTGGCGGAGTACGCGCGAAAAGAGCTGGATATCGAGATTCCGGGGAACTATCCGCTGGTTGGAAAGGATTTCAACGTGACGCGGGCCGGAATTCACGCGGACGGCCTGTTGAAAAACGAGGAAATATATAACTGCTTCGACACGCAAAAGCTGCTCAATCGTCCGGTCGGCGTGGCGATTACCGATAAGACCGGGGCGGCGGGAATCAAACACTGGATAGAGGCCAGGTTCGAGATTCAAATCCCAAAGCACGACCCGAAAATTACCAGGATCAAAGACCAAATCGACGCCGAGTATGCCGCGGACAGAGTATCGAGTATATCGGATGAGGAAATGTTCCAATGGGTGCGGGACGCCTTCGGCAGCGATGTGCCGAAAGAAAAATCCGGCAGTTCATTGTAATGAGTGCATGGTTCATCGATGAACTACGAACAATGAACAATCAAATTAAGGCGGTATTATTCGACCTCGGCGAAACTTTACTGGATTTCGGTAAAGTCAAGGCAACTCGGCTGTTTCGGCAGGGAGCGAGATTATCTTACGATTTTCTCAAGAGCTGCGGCCAGCCGGTCGGTAACTTCGAATATTACTGCTGGAGCAATCTGATTGCACTTCGCTTTCGACACTTAATTTCCAACATCACGAAAAAGGACATTAATTCATCGGCGCTGTTACGGGGGCTCGGCACAAAAAAAGGCATAACACTCGATACGCAGCAGTGGCGGGATTTTGCGTGGCTCTGGTACGAGCCTCTGAGCAAAATCGCCACGACCGAACCGGGAATCAAAGAGACATTGGCCGCAGTAAGGGCGGTTCGCGAACCACCCCTACCGCTCGGCATCGTTTCCAACACATTTGTTAACGCCTATTCTCTTGAGAAACATCTAAAGCAACTGGGCCTGCTGGATTTCTTCACGGTCAGAATGTATTCGTACGAATTTGATTTTCGCAAGCCCGATGCCCGCATCTTCAAAATCGCCGCCGAGCGGATCGGCGAGGCGGTCGAGAACATCCTGTACGTCGGAGACCGAATCGACAAGGACATTATACCGGCGCTGAAAATCGGAATGCAGCCCATCTTAAAAGCCGCCTACACAAACGCCGGAAAAACACCGCCAAACGGGGCCTGGAAAATAACCCACCTCTCCGAACTGCCGGCCCTGATAAAAAAAATCAACGCCGGGATTCATCCGTAGGGGCAACCCCGCGTGGTTGCCCTAACCTCCGGTTTCCATTATCCATCTTCCATTGGAAGATTATTCGGATCAAAAATCCCTTCGGGAAATACCGGATTGGTTTTAAGATATAATGTGTAAATACATGAAAGACTTAGAGGTTTTTCATTTCCTTTAAGATCCAGGCTTTTCGAATGTGTTTCGATCTTTTTAGGATACCATTGTCCGTTTTCTATTCGTCCGAATTCGGAAACGAATCTAACGGAACTTAGTTCATCTGGTATTTCATTCAGATCGAAATCGACATTTTTTATTTCAATGCTGCTTCTAATCATATGATGAAATTCTTCTTTACGTACACACATATAATCACGGCTCGGATCAAGATAATAAATAGCTTTTTGAGCCGCACGGTAAAGTTTCCCATTACTAATATTCGGCTCTAATATTATTACAAATGCGATCAGGTCATTTTCTTTGGAATAGTCGTTTTCAATTTGTCTGACATTGTTTTTGGGCGGGATATCCGGCCAGCCCCAGTCCGAAAGGTCTTCAAGCGATACGGGATTAGTATCAGGCCAATATTTCTTATCATGGATGGTCCATTTACCCAAAGGATGTTTATCAGCCCTGTAAAAGTATTCACCATCATATATATCAATACCCAAATTCTTGCCTTTACTATTTCCATAGTCCCGTGACCACATTAGCAGAGATTCGAAACCATCTCCCAAAGCTTTTTTAAAAGCAATCAAGTCGTCATTAGTTACAGCCTGTCCCCAAAACGGATGGTATTCACCTCTCTGCTTTCTTCCTTGATTATACGTGACAAAAATCCTTCGTAACGATGAACCACGTTCGTAGGTTATAAGTATATAATCCGAGATTAAATTTTCCCTTGCCGTGTTATACGGCTTAAGAACTTCGATCAATTCCGGATTGTCCCGATCATTAACGGCCTCTATTCTTATGACTTGGGCGTCTCGTGGTGCGCCTGCCTCGTAAATATCTTTTGGGCCGGTATTCGGATAATCAAAAATCCCCGTCATTTTGACGGTTAGATTTTTCTTCAAGCTGGTTTGTTGAACATTCATTTTTATAGGCAGGTATGTTTCAGAATCGACAATAAATGATATTATGCTGTGTAAACCTCCCTCTGATGTGTAATCTACATCTACACTTATGGTCGTTACGGGCCGTCCCTCAAAAACACCTTTTTCATATTTGACTTTGTCGAACTGCTTCTTGAGATCATTAAGGGTTTTGTTAAACATATCTGAAATGCTGGTATATGTTTCTCGCGAAGCTGATGGAACTTCATATACAACAGTTATAATATTTGTTTCAGGGTCATAGCGAAATGTTTTTGCTGTGTCTGTTTCGGTAAAAAAGATTTTTCCATTGCTGTGTTTCTCAATAGAAAGCAAGGGATGTATCGATTGCCAGCTTTCCCATCCCTCGCCAATGCCGAATGGAGAAGCATCTGTATTACCGCTGAGTTCTTCAAGAGTCATAGTGCAATGCACCCATTCAGCCTTTTGCATTGCTGCCGTTATGTCATCGATACCAAAGGCAGGCCTTGCCATGTCAACTGAGCCGTTATGCAATATCATTGTCACGACTATAATGATCGCCGCGGCCGCGGCTATTTTGCTTACTTTACTCTTCATGATTATTCTCCAAATATTTGCCTGTTCGACAGTGGTCTGTCTCTTCGATTCGTCCAGCGTTCTCAGCAGCTTATCAAGAATCCTGTCATGTATCTGGCTGCTGGATTCGACGGCTAATTTCCTGATTGATTGTTTCATGTTTTTAGCTGATTTCATTTTTCTTCTCTTTGTCAGATAAAAGTGTTTGAAGCTTCTTCAATCCGTATCTATACCGACTTTTTGCCGTATTGATTGAGATTCCCTGCAAACCGGCTATTTCCCTGAATTTCATGCCGCCTCGAAGATGCAGCATGATGACTTCTCGCTGCTCATAGGCGAGCTGTGCCATCGCATGATTCAAATTCCTTGCTTCTTCGCCAAAGATGGCATAATGTTCCGGCTCATTCGTATCCAAAGCCGTCGCCGCCGCTTCATCCAGGTCGCAGTTCTGTAATTTTCTTGCTCTGAGTATGTCGCGGGCAAGATTGACCACGCAGGTTGCGAGAAAGCTCTTAAGACTCCCGGCCAGCTTGAACTTCTCTCTGGACTCTATAAACTTGCAGAAAACATCGTGCACGACATCCTCAGCCGTGTTGACATCTTGTAAAAGAGCCGCTGCCAGGGCCAGTAAATAGTCACCGTACTTGCGGTAAATCCGGCAAAGAGCCTCATTACTGCCGCCCTTGAATTTCCATATCAACAGCCTGTCTTCCAGCATTCAGTGCTTTCCCGACCAAATAAAGAACGTTCTTCGCTTATTACACGAACCGATACCATGTTTTGGTTTATACATAATAAGAAATTTATTCCCATTCTTACGACTTTTTACAGAAAAGAAATGAAAAAGGCCGAGCTATAAACTAACTCGGCTCGGGAACGGATGTGCCTCACGCTCTCTCAATGCTATGGTTTTGCGAACGATATGAACGGTCAAGGGATTCGTTTAGGAATCCATTTGTAGGGACAATTCCGTGGGATTGTTCCCTGTCTCTTGTTTCTGTCACTCATCTTCTTTTGGGAGGTTGTTGGGATCAAAAATTCCTTCAGGAAAAACGGGATTCGTTTCCAGATAAATCGTGTTCGCTATACCTGGCCCTTCAATCCTTTTTGGATACCATTTACCTTCCTTAGTTTGGGCAAATTCTTTTACCTCGGTTTTTCCGCCGCGTTCATTGATCTGCATTTGGCAAATATAATCGTGGTCCGGATTCAGATAAAATTGTCGTCCTTGCTTTTCGACGCGAATAAGATTATTCTCTCGGGCATAATCGTCCTGGATTATGTCGGCATAACTTCTGATTTGAGGCCAACCAATACCCGCAATAGGAGATAAGTGCCAAAAGTCCTCTGTTGTCAGTTCTCTGCCTTCGAATATCTGCTTTGTTGTTTTCCAGGTCCCATCATCTTGCCTGTGAGCGTAGTAGCCGCCGCTCTTGTCAAAGATGGAGATTGATATTTCTCCTGCGGCTTTGAAAGCCTGCGACCATTTCAATATCGAGTCGAAAGTATTTCCGATCTCCGCCGCTTGCTCGGCCCACTGAGGGCCTACAAAACCAGCTCCGGGCCGAAATATAAAATGCCGTTCTTGTCTGGAGTGTGCGCCGTCCGCGTAACAAATCTCTACAGATTCAATGGGCGCACCACGAATGCGAAGCTCACGAGTCACGATGGATATGTACCTTTCCGGTGCCTGGCGTCTATAGGATTCATACACGTCTTCGATGTCCTGCCACGGTGGCAGCTCAAGACTGTTGATTGTGGGTATATCTCTCGATAGACCAAGATCATAGATGTCAGCCGGGCCGCGCTTGGGATACTCGAATGTTCCTTTTTCCTCGCACTGCGGCTTGTCGATTTTCGTATCTATATATATTCTTTCCTCAGCGATAGGCAGAGATGTCACTTTATCGACAAATATCTTGCCGCGTACAGCCGCTACACCCCGCTTCGGTGTTGCCACTATTTTAAATACTTCAACTTCCTGCCCATCGTATTGTCCTCTCTTTCGAGTCACGTCGCCACCGAACGGCATCATTCGTTGAATGTTCCTCTCCAACCAGCTCCAGGGCGAATTTGCCCCGAACGGCAATTTGTCGCCGGGCAAGGCTGACAGGACAATTCTTTTTGAATCGGGATTATAGTTATAAACCTCTTTTTTGTCGTAATCTATGAATGTGATATGGCCGGACGAATATTTCTGTATGAGAATTTGTGAATTGAAGGAATACCATATATCGGTGCTCCCTTGATGGTCGGGTCTTACATTTCCATTTGGATCCAGGAGCCTGGAAGTATAAGTAATTCGCATCCACGGCACATTTTTGATCGCTTCGCCAACCTTCGCGTATGCTGCGGTCGTACCATCGAAGGAGTTGCTGGATGGACGCAGGACGATAAGAACCGCCACAATTATACACGCCGCGACGGCTATTCTACCGACTTTGGCTTTCAAAATGGCGCTCCAGATATCCATTGACAGGGCAGAACGCGAAACCTTTCTGTTCGCTGTCTGCGATTCGAAGATTTCAATTTCTTTTCGGTGTGCTTGTTTCCATTTATCGAAATCGAACGCTGGTTTATCCCGGCTAATGGCACGGGAAATCAGCTCGTCAAACTTTTCACTATTTCTATCAACCTTCATAATTGGCTCTCCGGAAAGCCGTTGTGCTTTAAGTATTTTTCAATTTTTCGTTTTGCCCTTGCGAGTCTGCCGTTGATCGCTGCTCGTGAGATTCCCAGGATCGAGGCGATCTGTTCATACGAGAGGTTGTTGTAATATCGTAACACGATCAGCTCTTTTGCGGCGTTTGGCAGTTGCTCAATAGCCCGGCGAATCGCGCGGTCGTTTTCGTCCGAATTGCCGGCCTCGGCGACTTGTGAAATCTTTTTAGTACTATTTTGCTTTGCTTTGGTCGCAATCATATCTTTGGCAACGTTTCTGCATATAGCCGCGAGCCACGGTGCGAATTTCGCTCTTTCTTTCAGGCTTTTTATCCTGACAAGGGCTCTGGCGAAGCTTTCCTGGGCGGCGTCTTCAGCTAATTGATGGTCGCTCAGAACCGCGTACGCGATTGCAGCCATCGCAGCGTAATATCGCCGGCAAAGCTCGCCGAAGCTCTCGATATCGCCGCCGGTCGCCGCTTCAATCAGATGTATTTCCGATCTCTCAGGCACGTTTCAAAGGTTAACCTCCAAACTCATCTTCCGCCAATCAGCTTCTGTTATATAGTCTGGCCAAAGGCGGAAAATAAGCGCGAAAAATATCCCTTTTATTCTTATTTTAGCTGTTATTGCTGCAAATCGGTCACAAAAAGTAAATTCTTGGAGGAAAAAGGGTAATATAAGAGTTGCGGCACATTTTTTAGAGATCGCTTTGGAAAATCCTTTGTCATCCCGACAGAGGCGAAACCGAGTGGATGGATCTGGCTGCGAACGAAAAGCCAGTTTAGGCAGAATCCAGATGTCTCGACCGTGCTCAATATAACAGCACAGCACACTTTCGTTACACGATACGCAATACATAATACCCAGTATAAGATGCTTCTCATGGAGATTTTTTCAAAATTCATTTGAAATTTGGTAATAATTTAGTATAATACTAAACTAAATGATTATTGATAAATGAGGCTCTTCCGTATAATGCGCAGTTGCATTTGATGTTTGGAACGACCGAGAAAAATCGTTCGGGGCCCCAGAGGCGAAAATTTCCCCCCTGCCTGCCCAAATTTACGCCTCTGCCCAAACGATTTTTCTCTCAAGGCAACCCCAGGGAGTCGATTTGTCCGGTCAGCCTATGCATTATCCGGATGAAGCAAATATAGAAGAAAAAAGGCAGAATAATGAAAAAAACAGGTGAAAAAGAGTAGAAAACGACGAAAAATTGAGCTTAATTTGAAAAAACAAAGCCAATTTGCGAAAGGGCTAAATGAGCTTAAGTATCTATATGAAAGGTGATTATGAAGATTTTCATGCTTTGAGACGGCGAAAAAACAAACCCAATTCAAAGCCAATCAAAGCCAATATGACGGCCTTTGGCCGGAAATGCTAAGCACTAAGTTCTAAATCCTAAACAAGACAAATGGGTGCGGAATGACAGCCCCCGAAGCACAATTGAAAGGATACCATTTGAAAAAACAAAGCCAATTTGCCCCGGCACAGGTTGGCGCAAAGTCT